>Ga0326728_10024530_pt1 | contig 10915 bp, 5 predicted proteins | sample MB3enrmetagenome_FD_207602 | JGI IMG/M metagenome (GOLD analysis project Ga0326728, IMG submission 207602) | Lab enriched peat soil microbial communities from McLean, Ithaca, NY, United States - MB31MN | ecosystem: Environmental > Terrestrial > Soil > Wetlands > Peat | place: USA: New York...
GCAGCAGATAACTGATCATTGACAGTATTACATAAGGAAGCTGCTTGCCCAGGAGAAACTCCAGGCGAGTGACCGGGGTGACGTAGAGATTAACGATGGAGCCCATCTCTTTCTCCCGCACCACGGAAAGGGTGCTCAATATGGCCGGAATGAGCAGCAGCAGCAGGGCGATGGTCCCCGGCACCATGGCCACCAGGCTATCCACGTCCGGGTTATAGCGGAAACGGTTTTCGATAGTGAACGGCGACAGCGCCACCCCGGAGGTTTGCTTCTCGGCGGCGCGGGTTTTCAGCCAGAGCAAATGCATGCCCTCTACATCGCCACGGATGGTCTCGCCCCTAATCGGCATGGCGCCATCGACCCAGGCCCCCACCGACACTGGCTTCCCCCCGGAGACATCCCGGCCGAATTGGGGCGGGATCTCGAGGGCGAGGGCGAGTTCTCCGGACCGCAGGCGCCGCTCCAGCTCACCGTAGTCCCTTATCGGCCGGTGCTGGACGAAGTAGCGGGTGGTCCCGGCAATATTTAGAGTATAGTCGTCGCTGATGGTCGTTTGGTCGCGGTCCAGCACGGCAAAGGAGAGATGTTCCACATCCAGGCTGATGCCATATCCTATGATGAACAACAGGATCACGCTGCCCAGGAGGGCCAGGGTCATCCGGATGGGGTCCCGGCGCAGTTCCAGCCCCTCACGGTGGGCATAGCTGATCAGGCGGCCCAGATTCAGCCACTGGCGCTTGCCGGCAGTGACCAGGTGCTCCAGGGCCGGAGTCACCGCGGCGGCGGGAGCCGGCAGGGGAGTGGCGGGTAAGGGCTTTTCCCGGGCCTTTTGATCTTCTTCCAGGTAGGAGATGAAGGCCTCCTCCAGCGTATTTGTGCCCCGTTTTTTTATCACATTCGCCGGGGTATCACTCACCAGCACGCGTCCGGCATTCATCAGCGAGATGCGGTCGCAGCGCATTGCCTCGTTCATGAAATGGGTGGTGATGAAGATGGTGACTTGGTCATTCCGGGACAAGTCGATGATACTTTGCCAGAAGGCATCCCGGGCCACCGGGTCGACGCCTGAGGTGGGCTCATCCAGGACCAGCAAATCCGGCCCGTGGATCATGGCCACGGCCAGCTGCAGCCGCTGGCGAACGCCCAGGGGCAGCGAATCGGGCAGAGCATCCATGATCTCCGTCAGGCCGAAGCGCTGGGCCATCTCGTCCACCCGGGAGGGAATCTTGTCGCTGGGCAGGCTAAAAAGCTTGGCATGCAGCTCCAGGTTTTGTTGCACCGTGAGTTCCGTGTAAAGGGAAAAGGCCTGCGACATGTAGCCTACGCGGCGGCGGGTGTCGAGATCGTTCGGATCCAACTGGCGGCCGAACAGCAAGGCCTGCCCCTCAGTGGGGGGCAACAGGCCGGTGAGCATTCTCATGGTGGTGGATTTGCCGCAGCCATTGGCGCCCAGGAACCCGAAGATTTCGCCCCGGCCGATCTTGAAGTTCACATGGTCCACGGCAACGAAATCGCCGAAGTGCTTGGTGAGGTCCCGGGCCTCGATGGCGATTTCCGCCGCCTCGCCTTCTTTCCGGGGAGTAATCTGCACCGCCTTGTGGCCGGCACGTTCTTCCGGCGGCAACAGGTCAATAAAGGCCTCTTCCAGGGTGGCGACCCCAGCCTTTTGGATCAGTTCCTGGGGAGAACCGGTAGCCAAAACCTTGCCGCCGTACATGGCCACCAGCCAATCGTAGCGCATGGCTTCTTCCATGTAGGCCGTGGCGACCATAACACTCATGCCGGGCCGGGCGGCCCGAATGCGGTCGATGAGCTCCCAGAACTGGCGCCGCGATAAGGGATCGACCCCGGTGGTGGGCTCGTCCAGGATCAAAAGGTCGGGGTCGTGGATCAGGGAGCAGCACAGCCCGAGTTTCTGCTTCATGCCGCCCGAGAGCTTGCCGGCGGGCCGATCGGGAAAGGGCCCGAGGCTGGTAGCTTGAAGCAGTTGGCTAATGCGCCGCTCTCGTTCCTGGCGATCGTAACCGAACAGGCGGGCAAAGAAATCGGAGTTCTCGAACACCGAGAGGGTCGGATAGAGGTTTTTGCCCAGCCCCTGGGGCATGTAGGCTATTCGGGGACAGACCGAAAGACGATGCTCCCGATCGCCCATATCGCCGCCCAGCACCTCGACGCGGCCGCTTTGAATCACATGGGCCCCGGCAATCAGCGAAAACATACTGGATTTGCCGACCCCGTCCGGGCCGATCAGGCCCACCATTTTGCCGGCCGGTACATCCAGGTTGATCCCATTCAGCGCCAGCTTCTTGCCGTAGCGCAGACTAACCTCGGATAAGCGCACCACCGGCGGTGGGGTGGCGCCGCCGGCCCCCATATCCGTCCTGGTGGTTTCGACTTGAAGGTCACTCATTGGGCCGGCAGCCTCACCTTCAGGTTGTCCGGCCACGGGGCCCGCGGGTCCAGCCGCACATAAGCCACGCCGGGCAGCCCGGTCTTGACATCCTTGACATATTTCCGCAGCAGATCAGGAGGAATATGGGCCTTGATGCGGAAGGTCAGCTTTTCCCGCTCGACGGCGGTTTCCACCGTCTTGGGGGTGAACTGCGCCACATCAGCTATGAAGGTGACCTTGGCCGGAATAACGTATTGCGGTGCGGCATCCAGCACAATCCGCACATCGGAGCCCATCGGGATACGGCCCACCTCTTTCGTGGGCAGGAAAAAGGTCATATAAACATCGTTCAAATCGATCATGTTCAGCACCCGCCCGCCGGCCGGAACCACCTCCATTGGTTGGGCCACCCGGTACTGAATGCGGCCGTCCTTGGGCGCTCTCAGATCGGTCTCGTCAATGTCGGCCTGGATGCGCTGGGAGGTGGCCACTGCGGCCTGATAGGCCGACTCTGCCTCGAGCACCTCCGAGCGGGCCGTGGCAATGGCCGCTTCGGCCTCCGCCACTTTCGCCTTCGCCGCAGTGATGGCGGCATCGTAAGCTTCCACCCGCGCCTTGTCGTCATCCGCTTCCTGCTGCGAAACCGCGGCTTTCCCGGCCAGAACCGAGGTACGGTCGGCGCGTTTCTTGGCGGCCCAGAGTTCCGCCTGGCGCTGCACCACCGTGGCCTGGGCCGCCGCTTTATCACTCTCACGCACGGCCAGCTTCTCGCGTTTGCTCGTGATTGTGCTTTTCGCTTCCAGAACTTTCGCATTGGCCTCGCGCAGTTGGGCGTTGAGCACATCCGTGTCCATCTTGGCCACCACCTCCCCGGTGGTGACGTAGTCTCCTTCATCAACGAATTCTTTCACTATCCGGCCGGCATACTTGGCGGCGATATTGACCTCGGTGGCTTCGATGCGTCCATTGGCGCTGGCGATGACCTTCCCTCTTTGGGCTTTGATGTACTGCCAGGCCAGCCAAACGACGATCACCATGACCGCGATGATACCTACAACCCATGCAGCCTTTATCCACTGCGCTCTGCTCAGGTTTATCATCCGATTATCCTCGTTCTCTTCTCCTAATTTTTGTTTCGGGTATGTATAAATGAAATATACACGTTTATGAAAAGGGGTACCAAGAAACCAAAAAGGAAAGGTTGATTAATTACTTAGCTAGTTTCTCTGCCTTTTTCTGCGCCTTTTTTGGCTTAGGTGGGGTAGTCAGCAGTCTGCGAAGCACTTAGGCTTCGTTGGGTGGCTAGCTTTCTTTTTCAGGTTTGTCTTTTTTCAAGTCTAAAGGATAGGGCAAGTCAGGGGAAATGGCAAGTCCAAATTTGTTTGTTTGGACCAACCCTTTTTTTCGCCAGAAGATTGGGAAGTTACGGAGTGCGCCGTTTCCTTGGCATTATGAGGGAATTTGCTCTGGCAATGGGTCAGAAGAAGGCCCTGATGATCCAGCAAAAACGATGGTCGAAAATATTTTCAGGGTAATGGGTAGGGGGGATTATGAAGATAAAATGCAAATTGGACCAGTTCATTTGCCAAATCCAGCATTTTATTTCCAGCTTCGGGATATAGTGGTTCTAAGGATTCCTGGAATTTAGTCCTATTTCTGTTTGATTGTTGTTTATTGATGCTTAGGGCTGACAACGGGTAGCTTCATGGTACTTCTCTCATAATCCACACGCGGATGTATGACGGGCAATTCTTAAGCTTGATGCCATTCTCTTCGCAATGAGCCAGAAATCTCACCGCGTCCAGATTAACCAGCCCGACCTCTTTCAAATCCAGAACGATGCGGTGGTCATTCCCTTCGGCTGCGAAAAGTCTTTGCAACTCAGCCACCTCTTCCACGTTAAGTCGACCACTCAGGGTAAAGGTGGCGTCATCCCCGTTGGCCGCTCTTTGGATTATCAAAGTCATTAGTTTTCTCCAAAGATTAATTGATGCAATTAGAATGCCAACTGTAAGACATTGAAAATTTGGCGAATAGTTTAAATTACCAAGCCGTGAATCTTCGAGAATTAACGATTTTTCGAGAAAAATGAGCTTGGCCTCTTCCCAGACCATTGACAAAATCCACGGCGAGATATTACCATAAACTATCGCTTCTGATCTAATTCCTGCTTCCCTAAGAGAGAACCGGACAAGTGGCTTAAGGTACACAAGACTTGGAGCTACGACGGGGCAGGTTAGTTTTCCAGGGGAAAGGTGAAATAGAAAGTGTACTAAACTTGCGGCATTGCGCCGGGAGGTAAGCGCCTTGGAAAAGAAGGAATCCGGATACCACCGGTCACCTGAGGCCTGGCGGAGTTTATTGGCCGAATATGACGCGATTATTGAGGATTTCGATGGGATTTATATCTGCTCTCAGAATTATGAGGTGGAATTTGCGAACCAAAAGACCATTCAGAAGATTGGCTATGATCCCGTCGGACATAAATGTTACCAGGTTCTTTATGGCCTGGAAAATGTCTGTCTCTGGTGTCAAAATGAGCGGGTCTTCAAGGGAGAAAAGGTAACCTGGGAAGTTCTCAGTCCCAAAGACATCTGCTGGTATCAGGTGATAAACACGCCCATCCATCATCCTGATGGGACCATGTCTAACCTGGCGCTGCTTCGCAATATCACCGAGCGCAAGCAGGCAGAAATTGGAGTGGTGGCCGAGGATACCGAATTCAAGAAGATAAAACAAGCACTTTCTCTACGGGAGCGGGAATACCGCACTTTAGTAGAAAATCTCCCACTTTTGATCGTTCGCTACGACACCGACTTGCACCGGATTTATGTGAACCCCGCCTGGGAAAAAGCCAACGGCCTATCTGCCGCAGACGTCATTAATAAGCTTCCTTCCGAAAATACCAGACTCCCCAAACCTGTGATCGTCGAGTATGAAAAAAAGCTCAGACAGGTACTGGAGAACGGGAATCCTCAGAAACTAGAGTTCTCCTGGGTGGATGCCCGTGGGGAACCACTCTTTCTGGAATATTTCATAGTTCCGGAATACGATGGGGAGGGAAAAATAATCAATTTATTGTCCTTCGGCATTGATCAGACCGAGCGCAAGCAGGCGGAGGAAGCCCTGCGCCAAGTGAACGAAACACTGCGGGCCACGCTGGACGCGGCACCCGCAGCCATCATCGACCTGGATACCGAAGGACGGGTAAAAAACCTCTGGAACCCCGCGGCCGAGCAGATGCTTGGCTGGCGCCGCGACGAGGTGCTGGGACAATTTATGCCGACCGTGCCCGAGGAAAGCAATGAGGAGTTCGCGGGTGTTCTCGAATTGGTTCGCTCCGGGAAGCCAATTATGGGAAAGGACGTGGTGCGCCGGCGCAAAGATGGTTCTAAGATCGAATACAGCATTTACGCCACCCCGGAGTATGATGACGAAGGCAAGGTCAGCGACTTTATCGCGGTGCTGGTTGACATCACGGAGCGCAAGCTGGCGGAGCAGCAGGCGGCCCAACTCGCCGCCATTGTTCGGTCTTCTGACGATGCCATCATTGGCGAGACCCTTGATGGCATCATTACCAGCTGGAATAAAGGCGCCGAAAAGATTTACGGTTACCACGAAGGCGAGGTAGTTGGCCAGTCCATATCTCTCTTGGTCCCGCCTGGAATCAAAGATGAAGTGCCGCAGATTCTTGCCAAGATTAAACAGGGAGAGCCCGTCGAACATTATGAAACCATGCGGCGCAGAAAAGATGGCCAGGACATTTACATGTCCCTCACCATTTCACCCATCCGAGATGCAGAAGGCAGGATTGTGGCGGCGTCAACTATCGGACGCGATATCACCGAGCGCAAGCAGGCGGAAGAGCAGATCAGAAATAATGAAAGGAACCTGCGCACCACTATCGAGACCATTCCAGCCTTTGTCTTTTGCGCTCTCCCTGATGGCTCCATAGATTTCGCCAGTCGAAGTTGGTTTGATTATACGGGTCTCTCACCAGAGTCGGTCTTTGGTTGGGACTGGACTACCGTAGTCCATCCCGAAGACCGCGACCGGACGGTGGAGAGATGGCGTGAATCTCTGGCGACGGGTGAACCGGGAGAGAACGAATACCGCTTTCGGCTGGCAAATGGTGAATACCGGTGGATTTTGGCCCGTAACGTAGCCTTGCGAGACGATAAGGGAGATATAATCAGGTGGTATGGAGTCATGGTCGATATCGAGGAAAAAAAGCGCGCCGAAGAAGCCCTGCGGCGCAGCGAAGCTCACCTGGCAGAATCGCAAAGGCTGGCCCACATAGGTAGTTGGGTGTGGGAGACTGGCACTGGAAAGGCGGTACATCTTTCGGACGAGTGGTATCGAATTTTTGGCTTTGACCCGGAGGAGAATAAGGATCTTGCCTGGGAGGGAAAAGTACACCGCGTTGACCCGGATGATCGACACAGGTGGCTTGCAGCAGTCGAGCGAGCTATCAAAGAGAAATCTGGTTACGAGGTGGAAGAGCGGATTTCCCTCCCAGATGGCTCAATCAAACATCTGCATGGCATTGGATATCCCATCTTGAACGCTTCCGGTGATGTAGTGCAATTTATGGGGACCATACAAGACGTCACCGAACGCAAGCGGGCCGAGGCTCGTCTCCTCCAGGCGCTGGGCGAAATTAAGAAATTGCAGGACCAACTCCGCAAAGAAAACATTGCGCTACGCCAAGAAGTTGACACAACCTCAATGTTCGAGGAGATCGTGGGCTCATCACCGGCTCTGAAAACTGTGCTTGCCCTGGTCGCCAAGGTCGCCCCAACTGATTCGCTAGTCCTCATCACTGGGGAAACGGGCACGGGCAAAGAACTCGTCGCTCGAGCCATCCACAAGCGGTCGCCGCGCTCCTCGCGAGCCTTTGTGAGCGTGAATTGTGCGGCAATTCCCGCAACGTTGATCGCCTCCGAATTATTCGGTCATGAAAAGGGAGCCTTCACCGGAGCCCATCAGAGGCGCCTTGGCCGCTTCGAGTTGGCGGAAGGAGGCACGATCTTTCTGGATGAAATCGGGGACCTGCCCATGGAGACCCAGATTGCCCTGTTACGGGTGCTGCAGGAAAAAACCTTCGAGCGTTTAGGTGGAAAGCAATCGATCCGGGCTGACGCCCGGGTGATTGCTGCTACTAATAGTGACTTGAAGGCCGCTATCGAAGCCGGCAGCTTTCGGAGCGATCTATTCTATCGGCTCAACGTTTTTCCCATTGAGGTACCTCCCCTGCGCGAACGTAGAGAAGACATCCCCCTGCTGGTGGAGTACTTCATCCATCGATATGCCAGCAAGTTGGGGAAGAAAATACGGAGCGTCAGCAAGAAGACCCTGGATCTGCTGCAGTCGTACTCCTGGCCGGGTAATATTCGCGAGCTCCAGAATGTGATTGAACGGTCGATTATCGTCTGCGACACGGAAATTTTCTCGGTCGAGGAGAATTGGTTGGTCCAGGAGTCTGGTCAGGCTCAGCCAGTCAGCCAGCCGCTCTCCGACCTGCTGGTGATTCAAGCCAAAGAGATGATCGAGGCTGCCCTGGCTGAAAGCGGCGGCCGGGTGTCGGGACCAACAGGTGCGGCCGCCAAGCTCGGAATGCCGGCCTCGACTCTGGAATCGAAGATCAAATCACTCAAAATCAACAAACATCTCTTCAAAACCGGCTAGAAGGTGCACCAACCCCGCGTTTTAGAAAGCAATTCAGTTTTCATGAATTATCGCTAATTTTTGAAGATTCACTAACCTGGAAATTTTTGCCTTCACGTATTTTCAATAACTTACGATTGGCATTCGCATTGCAGTAATGCCGGCTCAAAGATGAGGTAAACATTACCCAAACACATTTAAGGGAGGATACTCTCATGGCTCTGAAAGAAGCCTACCAGGAAAAAGTCGAGGCGCAATTACGGGAATGGACCGCCAGGATTAATGAATTGAAAGCCAAGGCGGACGGGGCCAAGGCCGACGCCAAGATTGAGATGTACAAACGGCTAGAGGTACTGCGAGCCAAACAAGAGGTGGCTCAGGCCAAATTCCAGGAACTCAAGCAGAGAGGAGCGGATAAATGGGAGGAAATCCGCCCCAGCCTCGACAAAGCCATGGATGATTTGAAAACCACCTGGAAGAGCACTCGGTCGCAAGGCGAGCATTACCAGGAGGAAATTGAGGCCCAGATTAAAGAATGGGCAACGAAACTCAATGAGATGACAGCCAAAGCCCAGCAGGCATCGGCAGAAGTCAAGGCCAAGATGTTAAAAGAGATAGCGGAGATTAGGGACCGAAAGGATGAACTCCAGCAGAAATTGACCGAACTCAAGTCTGCCGGGGCCGAAAAATGGGAAAGTCTGGAAGCAAGCTTCGAAAAAGGTATGGAAGGCCTGAAAAAAAGATGGGATAGCTTTAAGACGAAATACCTTTAGGAAGCGTCCCGAATCAAGGATCAATGGCATTATAAGAGATGGGCTGGAGAAGTTTAGACTTGAATTGATACCGACTGGAGGTACCGGACAAATAACAGCATCGTGGTTGTAACGGGCGGCAAGTGCGAAATGGAGCGAGAGATCGGCGTGCTTTGGCCCGGATAGGTCAGGAAGCCTCAAAACTTCCAGGAGAAGCGTATCCTGATGAAACTCTGCGCTCCCTCTTTTGCCATCCTCCAGGAGCAGGGCATAAGGTGAGGCTTATGCCCAACTGGAAACGCTCAAGGATCACCGAACTATTTGGTAAGGACGCCTTTTACCCACCGTGGGTGCGGAGCTAAGGCCATAGTCGAATTCTAAATTCTATAATTATCACTAAATTTGAACCAGGAACCGTGGTAGAGATTTCTCCCTGATAAATTTGAGGGTCGTGCGGGGTGCGGCCATCTTACCCCATGTCCTCCCCAAAATTTACCTGAGCCTTCTAATCAGCGGCCTCCAGGCTCGAAATCCCAAAACCATTCTTGGCACATAATCTCCGATAAAAGCTTTGATCATTATGAACCATATTGCGGGAATAAATTTAAAAATCTAATTGTCCTTAAAAGGCAATATAGTGTAAAAATTTGGTATAGTATGGCGTGGTCCCGACGCCGCCAAGACTCATACCAGGAATATAAGATGCTCAATAATAAACCGCCCGCCGCGCCCAAGTACCATGATTGGTCCCATTTTATAATACAGAAAACCGGAAACGCGATAATTACCGCAAATCACGAAGGGCGGATCACCGAATTCAACCCGGCTGCTGAGAGCTTAACCGGGTTTAGCCGGAAAGAGGCCATGGGCCGCCTGGCCGAAGAAATCGTGCACCTACCGGGAGCAGAGATGAGCATCTGGAATATGGTGTTGCAGGGGCAGAAAGAAGTAAAGGAGGAGCTATCCCTGCGCAACCGGTCGGGCCAGGAGGTGCCGGTGTGGATCGATTCGTTCACCCTCCGGGACAACCGGGGGGTTCCTGAGGGCGGGGCCATCATCATTCGGGACCTGACCCCGGTAAAGCGTATGGAATCGGAGCGCCGCCAACTGGTAAACATGTTTGCGCATGACTTGAAAACCCCGGTGGCAGCCACCGCCGGGTTGATCAGGCGGGTCATTCAGGGGAAGCTGGGTCCGGTTCCCGCGGCGCAATTGAACTACCTCAAGATTGTTATCAGTGACCTGGAACGGCTGGAGAAGCTCATAACCCGGTTTCTGGAATATGCCCGCCTGGATTTACGGATTATGATCCCCCAGCCCCAGGCGCTGAATGTGCTGGAAGCGTGCCGGCAAGTCCTGAGCCTCCTGCAGCCGTTGGCGGAAGCCAAAGAGATTGCCCTGGAAACCGACTTTCCCCCGAATCTACCCGCCCTCAAAGGAGATCCTCTTTTATTCTCGCGAGTCCTGCAGAACCTGCTGGAGAATGCCATCAAGTACAGCCCCGGTGGCAGCAAGGTGAGGCTGGAGATCCAGGTGGAGGACTCGGCCATGCGTTTTGCGGTTCGGGACCAGGGGCCGGGGATCGCTGCGCCTGATCTACCCCATCTCTTCGAGATCTTCTACCGGGGGCAGAGGGAGGGTGATACCCAGGGCTTCGGACTGGGACTGGCCACGGTCAAGCGGATCATTGAGGCCCACGGCGGCCGCATCTGGGTGGAAACGGCTCCCGGTCGCGGCTCCACCTTTTTCTTTACATTTCCCCTAGAAACCAAAAATCCTGCAGATTCTTCGCGCCCATGAAATGGTGAGGTAAGGGAGGGCGTCCCAGTCCGGCCGCACCGACGCGCCTGCCCAGAAAAGGCTCGAGGAAGGATCGGTCAAACTTACTGAGGAAAACTTCCCCGGCGAGGCTGCCTAAAAAAAGTTGTCCCTCGATTAACTCACCGTTAGCAAGTGATTTCCCTTAAGAGCCAGAATATGCTATAATTTTAATGATGTGGCCCATTCGGATAAAAAACAAGGTTGGGGGCAAGCTCCTGGGGGTCACCCTGCTTTCCTTACTAGTGGCCCTGGTGGGTCTGCTCCTGGTCATCCAATACCTGGC
>Ga0326728_10024531_pt1 | contig 10915 bp, 9 predicted proteins | sample MB3enrmetagenome_FD_207602 | JGI IMG/M metagenome (GOLD analysis project Ga0326728, IMG submission 207602) | Lab enriched peat soil microbial communities from McLean, Ithaca, NY, United States - MB31MN | ecosystem: Environmental > Terrestrial > Soil > Wetlands > Peat | place: USA: New York...
GTAAGACTTCACCAACAAGAAAAAAGGAAGGATCGAATCGATCCTTCCTTTTTTTGTCTCTGCGGCCTGCTGGTCGCAGCCCTTGCGCACGTGTTTCCCAGGAGTCGGACCGAACTCTTTCCACAAGAACGCAGATGCGCGATTTTCCGTCCTTCCCTGACAATAGGCAGATTTGTCTTGCAACGAGCACACGCGTGTGGTAATTCATACATGAAGGTTCCATGTGAGGATGCGCCTGCCCAAAGAATTCATTCTGATCCCGCTGATTTTCCTGCTGGTCGCGTGCGCCTCCACTTTCTACAACCTGCAGAGGGTTGAACGCGGTATGACCCCTGGAGAAGTCGAAGCCATTATGGGCAAGAACCATAGCGCCAAAACTCTCGACAAAGAGGGGTCTGTCTACACCCTCTATCGGTATGAAGGCCATCTCTGTAATCCAAACCTTTCTCTCTGGGATACATGTGACTTCCTTGTGATCTTCAGAAGTGGCAGGGTGATCGAAACCGGTGTGAAAAAAGGCAAGAGCTACAGCCCACACATGCCTTCTCTCTCTCTTTTTCAACAGCCATAAGTTTTTGCACCACGTCCCTTTCTCGCGACGAGCGGCAAAGCGCCCGTTATGTCTGCTCCGCTGCCGCTAAAGTGCTTTTTTCAGTGGCCCCTGTGAAAACAAGTCGAAGACAGCCCTTTGTTTTCCGTTAAAATTTGCGGTACTTTTTTCTTCCCGAGTGATAGAATAAATAACGGGTGGCGTGGTGAAAACCCGCGCTCTTTTTCGCTCCGCGAGAGGGGGCTGAACAACGATCCCGAATATCAGCTCCCCGAGGGCCGATGGCGCCTTCGGGGGAGGAAAGGAGGAGACGTAATGGAAGGGGGCAAGAAGCGTTCCGGTATCGCATTTGAAGAGACTTTCATGAATTTTCTTCTTCACCATCAAGAAAAGCATAACCGCACACACCACTTCCTCATCCTTATGGACGCGTTGATTAGCGCTGCAAAGCATATCCAGTATTACTACCTGACGGGCGCCCTCAAGGGGAACCTCGGTCTTGCGGGGGCCGTAAATGTGCAGGGCGAGGACGTCATGCAGATGGATCAGATTGCGCATGAGATCACCATCCATTACCTGAGGGCTTCCGGCAGGGTCATCCACGCCGTCAGCGAAGAATCGGATGAGATCATCCCCATCAATCCCGAGGGGGGGCGTTATTTCGTCTATTTCGACCCTCTGGATGGATCATCCAATATCTCACACGGGCTGCCGGTCGGCTTTCTTTTCGGCATCGCCAAGCGCGACCTGAAGGGCCCCGAGGACGGGCACCTGAGGGCCGGAAAAGATTACATTGCCGCAGGCATGTTTGTGATCCCCACCGGGACATTCACCATGGGGCTCAAAGATGCCGGGACCTGGCGCTTCCACATGGATGAGACCATGACGTTTGTACGGCCTACCCGTATGCTCCTTCCCGAAGACTCCAAGAGTTGGGAATTATCCTTTAACGCATCCAACCGGCGTACATATGCGGAAAACGTTCAAAAATGGATCATGGAGAACGAGGGGAAGTACGCCTTCCGCTACCTTGGCGCTTTGGCCGGCGACTTCCACAGGACGCTGACAAACGGCGGCATGTTCATGTATCCCGCCATTGTAAACCACCCGAATCCAAAGAAAAACCGTCCCGAAGGGAAGCTGCGCCTCATGTACGAAGCCGCGGTTGTTGCGTTCATGTGTCGCGAAGCTGGTGGAGTGGCAGTTAACGAGAAGGGAGTGCCCATTCTTGAAATCACCCCCGGGCACCAGCATCAGCGATCGGCGCTCTATGTGGGGTCGAAGAGGTTGGTGGAGGATTTCGTGAGCACCCTGCAGTGACAGGCCGAAGAAATTGCACCGGGACGCTCGCGTTTTTCAGAGGCAGTGCCCCTTTACGTACTGTGAGACCTCTCGGAGCAACCTGAAGGCGTTGTCGACGGTCGTGGTCTTGTCGGCGTTCAGGAGGTTGCAGGTGGCGGGGGCGATGAGGCTGTTTCGGCAGATGACATCCCTCGGCACCCCTTTTTCTTCCAGTAGACGCCACATAGCCAATAGCCGTTCGGCGATGGTCGTTACATCCTCCCTCGTAAACTCCTCGAAAAGGGTTGGCACTATGCCCCAGCTCACCATGTTCCCTGCCTCAATGAAGCGCCTGACGCTCGGGTAGGTGGCGACGATGTCACCGAAGGCGTAGGCGTTAAACGAGATGATCTCCAGGGGGAGGGAGAAAAGAAAATCCCAATCGGGATTGCCGCACAGATGAATGCCGCGAGGACCGTCAATCCCGTTAAAAAACGCGACCAGCTCGTCCTTGGCCTTGACATTACCATAGCCGCTCATGGCGCTGAATACGAATTGCAGTCCCGGATCGTCGAGCCAGACAAAGGCATGCCCGTTTTTTTCAGCGAGATCGGCACGCTGCACATTCACCTTTTTCTGCATGAAAGAGAAAATAAGATCGCGCATCTCATCGTTGTAAGCGATGGGTTTGCCATGCTCATCGGTGATCTTGAGGACGAGGCTCACCGGGCTTATCATCTGCCCCCGGATGGCTTTGTAGGAGAAGAGATCGAGAGAGAGGAAACGTCCATAAACCAGTGAAAAGTCGGGCGAGATGCGGAAGGGGTCGGATGATGATTCCTGTTCGAGATACGCAGGCAGCTCATCCATGAACTTCTCGCTCTCTACGTATATACGCCGGTTCTCCTCATCAATGACGACCCCCGGAAAACGCTCCATGGCCTGGACGTACATATCCTCGTGAAAAGAGACCCGCGGAAGCTGGGGCCAGAAGGGGATATCGAGCCCGAGGGCCAGATCGAGAGCCCGGGCGGGAGACTCATGGGGCATGATCCCCATGGCAGTAGTCGCCAGATCACCGGTAAATGGCAGCCTTTCCTTCATGCATTACACGTCATCACTGCGCGAATAACCGGCATTATCGAAAGGTTCATCCCAGCCTGATCACGGGCTTTGCCGGCCACAAACCTCTTATTCACACCCTGCATCCCTCTGTGTGCCCGACCAGTATTTTGACTCCGTCCCGGAAGAGTAGTACTCTTTGCCTATTCCCCTGACGCGGGTTCCAAAGAAGGTGAGGAAAACGCGAGGGCTTTGGTTAAGACGAAAGCTGCTTGCAGTGCCTCTGTAGGGCAGAGGGGAAAGCATTCCTTGCAGTCCCAGCACTCCTTGGATGCTATCTCCGGAATGAAACTGATCTCTTTCCTTATTCCTCTGTCAACAAATCCAACAGCGTTCTTCTTCTTCACCTCAGCACAGTATCTTACGCAGAGGCCACAATGAATGCAAAAGGAGGCCTCTTTTCCAAAACGGTCCTTGTCTGCCCCATACTCCTGAGCTAAATCCTGCAAATCAAACGCATCCGGAGCATGGGCCAAAAGTAGCTGCAGGATCATCTTGCGGATTCTATCTACCTTCTCGGATCTGGTTCTTACGACCAGGTTTTTTTCTACCGGGTACACGCAGGAAACAACGAGTCTTGTCGAGCCGCGGCTTTCCAGTTCCACTATGCAAAGCCGGCAACCCCCATAAGGTTCTAATTTCTCATGGTAACAAAGTGTCGGAATCGATATTCCCGCACTTCGCGCTGCCTCCAAGAGGGTCATCCCTTCCTTTGCTCTCACTTCTTTTCCGTCAATCTGTAAAAGGATTTCACTCATTTTTGTTTACTCTCCCTCACTATCGTTCGCGCTTCTTCAGGAATAGGAGGCGGCACGGGCTCGCCGGAAATCTTCTTCACCGCACGAAAGCGAGGGGGACACACTTCAAAGCATGTTCCGCACTTTGTGCATTTCTCCTGGTCAATTATACTGATCAGGTTTTTGCCGCCTGTAATCGCCTCGGCAGGGCACTTCTTAAGGCAAATCATACAGGCCTGGCACTTACTCGGGTCGATATGGAACGCGATCAGCTCTTTGCAGGAAAGGGCCGGGCACCTCTTCTCTTTGACATGCGCCTCATACTCGTCCCTAAAGTATTTTAACGTGCTGAGAAAGGGGTTGGGGGAACTCTTACCCAACGCACAAAGGGCGGCTTCTTGGGCTGTCTCGGCCAGCTCCTCCAAAAGCTCGATGTCGCCCTCTTTTCCCTTTCCCCGGGTTATATCAGTGAGAATCTTAAGCATCTGCCTCATGCCTTCACGGCATGGGACGCATTTGCCACACGATTCATCAGTGAGGAAGTCGAGGAAGTACCTGGCGACATCCGGCATACAGGTATCTTCATCCATGACAATCATCCCACCTGACCCCATCATTGAGCCGGCCTTGGTGAGTTCATCGAAACCGACCGGCAAATCCAACAGCTCCTCAGGGATACATCCCCCGGACGGTCCCCCGGTCTGCACTGCTTTGAACTTCTTGCCTCCGGGGATTCCACCGCCTATCTTGAAGATAATATCTCTTAAGGGGGTGCCCATGGGCACCTCCACAAGGCCGGTATTGGTTATCTTGCCGACCAGGGAGAAAATCTTCGTGCCCTTGCTGCTTTCAGTTCCAAGTTGAGTGAACCAGTCAGCCCCTTTATTGATGATGAGCGGGACATTGGCCCATGTCTCAACATTATTCAACACACTGGGTCTACCCCAAAGGCCCACGACGTTGGAGCGGACATACTTCGGTCTGGGCTCCCCTGCCCTGCCTTCCAACGCCGTCATCAGGGCAGTTGATTCACCACAGACAAAAGCGCCTGCTCCCTGGTGCACAACGACCGTGAAATCAAAGCCTGAGCCAAGGATATTTTTCCCAAGAAAGCCGTACTCTTCAGCCTTCTTAATGGCCATGTTGACATTCTCTACCGCCAAGGGGTATTCCTGTCGCACGTAGATATAGCCCTCGTGGGAGCCGACGGCGTAGGCCCCGATGGTCAGTCCCTCGAGCACCGAGTGAGGGTTCCCCTCGAGAACGCTCCTATCCATATAAGCCCCGGGGTCGCCCTCGTCCGCGTTGACGATCACGTACTTTATTTCGCCGGGGGCATTGCGGGATCCTTCCCACTTGCTCCCTGCGGGAAAGCCGCCGCCTCCACGACCGCGCAGGTTGGCTTTTTTGACTTCCCCCACTACCTCCTCGGCGCTCATTCCGGAAAGCGCCTTCGCTAACGCGGAATAACCGCCAATTGCCAGATAGTCGTCAATGCTCTTAGGATCGATTTTACTGTTGGAACCGAAAACAATCCGCTCCTGGTACTTGTAGAAGGGGATATCAGATTCATGAATTATCTTTTCATTGGTGCCGGGGTCGGTATAGAGTAAACGCTCTACGATCTTATGCTCTTTTATGGTCTCGCGGATAATTTCGGGAACATCCTTAGGCTCTATATTAAAGTAACATATTTCCTCAGGATGAATGACTATAATGGGACCCCTCTCACAAAAACCATGGCAGCCGGTCCTCCTGATGTCCACATCGCTGCTTAAGCCTTGCGTTGCGATCTCCTCTGAGAGAGCCGCAGCGACATCGCCGCTGCCGGAGGCATTGCATGCAGATCCGGAACAGAGTGTAATACAGGGTTTATTCGCGTCTCTTTTCGACAAGATGCTCTTTCTGAATTCTTCCAGTTCGGCAGGTGTTTTTATACGCGCCATAGTTTTATCCTACTCGTAGTTTTTTAGTATCTCTGCTGTCTTGGATGGCGCCATCTTACCGTGAGTCTTCCCATCCACTTCCATCACCGGTCCTAAAGCACAACAACCGAGGCAGTTAACGGTCTGCAGGCTGAACTTCAGATCCAGGTCCGTTTCACCGGGTTTAATTCCAGTCAGGTCTTGAACCGTGTCGAGGACACGCGTCGCACCACGCACATGACAGGCAGTACCCACACAAATGTGAATTTCATGACGTCCTTTAGGCACTAAACTAAAGGCCTTATAGAAGGTAGCTATGTGCTGAACCCTGGTTAAGGGGACCTGCAATTTCTTGGCTACCCTCTCTAGCGCTTCCTTGGGAAGCCAATGGTTCTCACTCTGAATCTCCAGCAATACCTGGATGAGCGAACTGGCCTCACAATGATGTTTGTCAATAATCCGATCGATTCTCTCGTTATCCATAGTCGCCTTCCCCATAGGAGCTTCTTTGCCCTGGTCCACTGATGCGCTCTTTCATCTCAGGCAAGAGCAAAGCACTTCTGGCTTACATCGTACCTGACTAACCCATGCCTCGATGACGTATTCATGTGTCTTGATACTTCAGACGGGGTCAGGCCCAGTGCTTCAGCAATCTTACCGGTCGAGAGGGGTTTGTCCCGCAGCAGTGACATAATCTGGGTGATTGCTAGTTTATCTACAACTAATGTAGTAAATAACCTGTTGAACTCATCACTGTCGAAAAACTTCTGATACTCCTCTTTCGATTTAACAGGTATTCTCAGCCTCTCCCTTTCCACCAGCCTAATGTAGGGAACCAGACTTGTCGCTGCTTCAAGTTTGGACTTTAATCCCTTTTTGTCTATTCCTTCACCTTTGCCAAGCGGTCCTAACCGCTTCACGGTCTTCACAAAATCATTGACACCTTCCACAAAAAGGTTTGCTTCACTGCCGGACATAAATTCGATCCTTAACCGTTCCGGGTTCAGCCCTATATGCTGCATCATTTTTCTGCATATGTTCACCATGCTTAATGCATGGAAGTTTCCATGAGTAATGTAATTACATTCATTTAAATGGCAGCCGCCAATAAACACCCCATCCGCTCCCTTTGAGAAAGCCCGGAGTACATGCGACAAATCGAGTCTGCCTGTGCACATGACCCGAATAAGCCTCATTTCAGTCGTATATTGCAGTCTGGAAACTCCAGCCAGGTCAGCAGCGCCGTAAGCTCACCAATGGCATACAAAACCTAAGATTCTTGGTTTAAATTCACGTCCCGTACTCATGCGTTCTCACCTCCTTACTTAGTAATCCCGGCTTTATTCATTGGTATGCTTCTAGGCATCTCCAATCGCCGCATCAATTTGTTGCATGATCTCTTCCTCTGAGACCGCCGCGTCAATTTCGCTCAAGACCTCTTCATCGGTAAAGTGCTTGAGAGAAATAGCAGTTGTTGCACACACGGTGTTGCAGAGACCATCTCCTTTACAGAGGACAGGATTAACCTTGGCCTTTCTGCCTTGCGGTGTCTCGTAAAACTCTATGGCGCCATACGCACACGCGGTGATGCATGCCCCACAGGAAATGCACTTATTCTCATCCACCTCGCACACAGAGCCGGAGGCGACGACTGTATCATTCGAGAGGAGAGTTAAGGCCCGGCCTGCAGCTCCATAAGACTGGTTAATCGTTTCCTGCATGAACTTGGGGTAGTGAGCCAGTCCACACAGATAAACGCCGTCCGTCGCAAACTCAACAGGTCTTAATTTGACATGGGCTTCTTTGAAGAAGCCATCCGGGCTCAACGTCACCTTGAAGAATCCGGCTATTTCCTTCGTTGCTGCGGAGGGAATAACGGCGGCAGCCAGAGCAACTATATCGGCATCCAGTTCAAGCTTCTTCCCTAAAATGAAATCCGTCGCGGTAACCTTCAGAACAGGGCGACCATCCTCAGCCTCACCGGGTTCCACCTGGGGTGCATCCTCGGGCTCATAGCGGATGAACCTGACATCCTTGCTTGCCGCCTCCCGGTAATAATCCTCTCTAAGCCCATAGGTCCTCACATCCCTGAAAAGGATGTAGATATCCATCTGGGGATTTTTCTCCTTGAGCAACAAGGCGTTCTTTACGGACTCGCTGCAGCATAACCTGCTGCAGTAATTTCTCTCTTCATTTCTGCAGCCTACGCATTGGATCATCACGAGACTCTGGGCGTTAATTACCTTTTCATCTCCCTCGGCGATTTTCCCCTCCAACTCGAGGTGTGTCATGACCCTGTCATCTTCTCCGTAAAGGTATTCGGTAGGTGTGTAGACATCAGCACCTATAGCGATGACGGCTACACCATGTTTTATCTCTGTAACCCCTCTGTCGGACTTCACCCTGGTGACGAAATTCCCCACATAACCTTTAGCCTCCGTGATGGACGCATCGGTATAGACGTGTATTAAGGGGTGTTGATATACCTTTTTTGTAAGATCCCGCAGGTAGGCCTGAACATCCAGCCCTTCCAGGGTATGATGAATCCTTCGTGCGATCCCCCCAAGGTCTGTATCCTTTTCCACCAGGTATACCTCATGTCCCTGGTTGGCCATGGAGAGGGCGGAAGTCATGCCGGCTATGCCTCCACCAACCACCAGCGCCCTTTTGTCGACGGGCAGATCGAATTCCTGCAAGGGCTCCAGATGGCAGGCTCGCGCGACCGACATCCGGATTATATCCTTTGCCTTTTCGGTGGCCGCTTCCTTTTCTTTCTGGTGGACCCAGGAGTTATGCTCCCTGATATTCGCCATTTCGTAGTAATACTGATTAATTCCCGCCTCCCGGAGGGTGTCCCGGAATAAGGGTTCAAGGGTCCTGGGGCTGCAGGCAGCGACAACCACCCGGTTGAGCCCTTTTTCCTTCGTCACGTCTGTGATTTCTTTGGCAGAATTCGTCGCACATGAAAATACCTGGTTCTGGGCGTGGACAACATTTGGGAGGGTTTTGCAGTATTCAACTGTGGAAGGAACATCTACCACGCCTGAGATATTGGCCCCACAATGACACACAAAGACCCCTATCCTCGGCTCCTCTTTAGAGACATCCCTTTCCGGCGGATATATCCTTTCTTTGGTAAGATTTCCTCGCCTGTAATCAAGGAGTTCGCCGATTTGGGAGCCGGCTCCGCTGGCGCTGAAGACAGACTCAGGGATATCTACAGGACCCTGGAAGGCCCCGCTTACAAAGATCCCCGGCCTGTTGGTCTCCATAGGGTTGACCTCATTAACCTTGCAAAAACCATGACCGCTAAGCTCAATGCCATATTTTTTTGCTATCTCCAACGCATCCTTGGGAGGATTCAATCCGATGGATAATACCACCATATCGAATTCTTCCTCTTTTACTCCATCGTTGGGTGTAGAATACCGTACGGTCACATTCTTGGTTACCGGGTCCTCTTTTACTATTGATGTGTAGCTTCTGAAAAACCGAACACCGGGAAGGTTCTCTGTTCTTTGGTAGAATCGCTCGAAATCCTTCCCGTAGGAACGAATATCGTTATGGAATATGGCACACTCGGACTCCGGGTGATGATCCTTTGTCAAAATCACCTGTTTCTGCGTATACGTGCAGCATACAGCCGAACAATAGCTGTTGCCCCCCTCGAGAACCTGTCTCGAACCGACGCACTGAATCCAGGCCACTTTGTGGGGATGCTTCAGGTCAGAGGCACGCCGTATCTCACCGCCATAGGCCCCGGTGGAGGATAACAGCCGTTCAAAGTCCATACTGGTCACCACGTTCTGGTACTCTCCGTAGTGATATTCTTCTCTCACCTTGGGATCAAAGGGCTCAAGACCGGCAGACAGAATGATTGCCCCTACAGTTATTTCTTCCTTCTCCGGCACTTGATCGAAATCTATAGCGCTATTCTTGCATACTGCTTCGCAAATACGACATTTCTTCTCTTTAAGGTAAAGACAGCTCTCATCAATATACGCCACAAGGGGAATTGCTTGAGGGAAGTATATATGGACCGCTTTATTCTTCGATATGTCCTGATTAAATTGATCGGGATATTTGACCGGACAGTATTCTACACAGGTAGTACAACCGGTACATTTGTCCTCCAGAATATACCTGGGCTTTTTAGTAAGCGTTACCTTAAAGTTTCCTGCTTCCCCTTCTATACTGTCAACTTCAGTATAGGTCAGGACCTCTACATTGGGATGCCGGCCGACCTCGACCAGCTTGGGTGCGAGTATTCACATGGAGCAGTCATTGGTGGGAAAGGTCTTGTCAAGCTGGGCCATATGGCCCCCAATGCTCGGCGCTTTCTCAACCAGGTACACCTTAAAACCGGCAATGGCAAGATCGAGGGAGGCTTGAATACCGCTGATCCCTCCACCGAGGATCATGACATCGCCGATATTCTTATCGTCTGCGAGACTTTTGCAAAGCTGTTGAATATTTTCTTTTAGCTCTATTACGTTATCCACGTTCTCTCACCTCATCAGGTTTTATGTGCCCGTACCGTCCTGGTTCGGCCGGGTCAGCCGTCCTTAATTTATTGAGCAGCCAAGCCGCTCCGGGTGGGAATACACCAGCAGGCGGTGTCCACGCGCATGACCGGCCAGGGCAATGCCCAGATCGCGAGCAAGCGACACAGCGCTCCCTGTCGGCGAGTGCCGCGAAACAACAACCGGGACCTGCATCCTTGCCGCCTTGAGCAGCATCTCCGACGAAACGCGACCGGTGGTCAGCAGCAATCGATCCCTGGTTGACAGCCCCCTCAACAGACATTCACCCTGAATCTTGTCCAGGGTATTATGTCGTCCGATATCCTCTGCCACTACGAGCAGGTTCCTGGTATCGGCCAGAGCCGAAGCGTGCATCCCGCCACCAGACTGAGACAACTCTATCTGCTCTTGAAGCTGCTTCATCAGTGATCGCACTTCCGCTGGCGTCGCAACAAGAGTCGAATCAACCCTCTGTGCCTGAGTTGTGAAAGTTGCACCGCCACCGCACCCGGAGGTGAGCCTCCGCTTCGTTGGCAATTCAAGGTCGGGGTTGCTTAGCCTCACATCAACTTCCGATTCGTCGTCACACACCCGCATCATCGTCACGTCGCCCATGCCTGAAATAATTCCCTCCGAGTACAGGAATCCGAGGACAAGGTAATTCAGCTTGGTCGGAGTGCACAGGATGGTGACCAGTTCCCGGAGATTGACATAGACTGTAAGCTCCCTTTCGAGAGGCACGTGAACAGAGATGCTGGCCCATCCCTCCTCGGAAAA
>Ga0326728_10024533_pt1 | contig 10914 bp, 12 predicted proteins | sample MB3enrmetagenome_FD_207602 | JGI IMG/M metagenome (GOLD analysis project Ga0326728, IMG submission 207602) | Lab enriched peat soil microbial communities from McLean, Ithaca, NY, United States - MB31MN | ecosystem: Environmental > Terrestrial > Soil > Wetlands > Peat | place: USA: New York...
CCCAATGAGCCCAACGTTGTTGAGTACCGTCTCAGAATCAGACCGGCCGAGGATGAGGTGCTGCCCAATCTTCGCCAGCTCATGCCGATAGGGCTGTATCTGCACGTTCATGAATGAAGCAGGCTAACCACCTAAAGATGGATCTACCTACTCACTCGTTCGGTGGAGGACGCCACTTCTCTGGGGGAATACACTTCTGCCGAGGAGCCTGTTGACATGGAAGAAAGACGCAAGCAGATAGGACGACGCGCCCTTTTGAAGGCCAGTGGATTCGTTGCCGCAAGCGGCGCGCTTGGGTCGGTTTGGGCGCTGCTCGCTGGTGGTAGTAGTTCAGCCAACACGCAGAAACGCGCCAGGTGGGTCAGGATTGTGGACCGGCCCACTCTGGGTGAGACGACAGCAGATTACAAGCGGTTTTCGGGCAGCGATATTTTTACGATCTATCGGCAGTTGAAAGACCAGCGCGACGGAGCTGGTTCGTTTGAAGCGGAGCAAGCCTCAAAGGCCAAGCGTTTGGCCGGGTGGATAAATGAAAAGAAGCCGGGGTATAGCCTGCCCGATCGCCAGTTGAGCGAAGGCGCGTTTACTGTCATGCATAGCGCCAAGCCGGGCTCGGGACTGCTGGCATGGACGCGCACCTCCGTGCGCACGCCGGAGGCGCTGACCACCCCGCGTTATACTGCTTCTCCGGAAGAAATGGCGAACACCGTGAAGGCGGCAGCGCGACTATATGGCGCAGGGTTGGTCGGAATCGCGCCGATGAACGAGGCTTACGTCAACCTGAGAGTACCGCATCGAGCGCAGCCGCGGAGAGACCAACCGGACAAAGATGCTTCACAGAAAAATCAACCTCCGATGGTTCAACGACCGGAAGGTGTACATGCGGGTGGTGAGTCCGGGAAAGATCAACCTCAGACGGTTCAACCGCCGCAAGATAAAGAAATTGTTTTTGAAGACACAGATGTCCCCGCGGTGACCGACACCAAGTTCGTGATTCCCCGGAAGATGAAATGGGTGGTGGCCATTGCTATCCCCATGGATCTCGACCTTCTTTCTCGCGCCCCCACTGCGTTGGGCGATACCGCGGCGGCGCTCGGTTATAGCCACTCCGCTTTCGTAGTGGCGTCGCTGGCCGTATTCATCCGCGGTCTCGGATATGAGGCCATACCCTGCGTGAACGATACGGCCCAGAGCATACCGTTCGCAGTCGATGCGGGAATTGGAGAACTGAGCCGCCTCAACAAGCTAGTCACACCCGAATTCGGCGCTGGGGTCCGTCTCTGCAAGGTCTTTACCGATATGCCCATGGCATACGACAAACCGGTCGATTTCGGCTTGGTTGAGTTTTGCAAGACGTGCAAGAAATGCGCTGAGGCGTGCCCTTCGCGCGCCTTGTCGTTCGACGACGAGCCAAGTTTCAAGACCAGGGGTCCGTGGAACAACCCCGGACACAAAGCCTGGTTCGAGGACTCCTACAAGTGTTACCAATACTGGCAGAAGACTGGTACGGGTTGCGGTATCTGCCTTGCAAGTTGCCCCTACACGAAGGGCGATCAGGCATGGATACACGAAGCAGTGAAAGCCACAGCATCGATTGCGCCGGCCACGGATGGCGCATTCCGCGTGATGGACGACGCATTCGGCTACGGAAAGCAGCGCGATCTTGAACAATGGTGGACAAAGGATCATTCCGGTAGAAGAGGATAATCATGACGAACGCAACCGACGTTTTTACGATCACAATTCGCAGGCGTCCGTGGTGGTTTTGGGCTCTCGCCGTGATATGGCTGCTGTTGGAAGTCGTGATATTCCAGACTGCTTTTGCCAGCGTCCGGGAATCGGAATACCGCGCGACGACCATATGCTGGATTGCGGCTGCTGTTCTGGCAGGTGGCGGCGCCTTCGGCTGGCTGCGTCGGGGACAATATGGCAGGCCAGACAAGTTGAGCAAGCAACTCTAAGGAACCTCTGAAAAACTCTTTTATCTTTATGGTTTCTGAGTGAAGCTATATTCGGAGGCGGATCACGGATGGAACAACTTACCTTGGCTCGACAGGCAGAGTTTCAGCGGTACGCGAAGAAGACGCGGCGGGAGCAGTTTCTGGATGAGATGGAAGCCGTGATGCCCTGGGCCGAACTGCAGGCGCAGGTTGAACCGCACTATTCGAAGGGCGAGACGGGTCGCAAGCCGGTGGGTCTTGCGATCATGCTGAGCGTTTACTTCCTGCAGCAGTGGTTTGCGCTGTCGGACCCCGGCGTGGAAGATGCCTTGTACGAATCGTCGGTGCTGCGGCGCTTTGCCGGAGTGGACCTGGGCCGTGCCCCGGCACCGGACGAGACAACGATCTTGAACTTCCGCCATCTGCTTGAAGAGCACGATTTATGCGGCCAGATGCTGGACGCGGTCAACCTCTATCTTGAAAGCCGCGGCATCCGCATCACGACCGGCACGATCGTCGATGCAACAATCATCCATGCACCCAGTTCAACCAAGAACGAGAAGAAGGAACGCGACCCCGAAATGCATCAGACCAAGAAGGGCAACCAGTGGTACTTCGGCATGAAAGCGCATATTGGGGTCGATAGCAAGGAAGGCATTGTGCACTCGGTCTGCTCGACAGCGGCCAGTGTTTCCGACGTGCATATGTTACCCGAGTTACTGCACGGCGACGAGAAGAAAGTGTGGGGCGATGCGGGTTATCAAGGACAGAGCGAGGCGATCCGCGAGGCTGCGCCCCAGGCGCAGGACATGACCTCGCGGCGCGTGAAAACAAAAGCGGGCGTGGACGAGGCCGAGAAGCGTAGGAATAGCACCAAAGCTCGCGTTCGCGCCAAGGTGGAGTGGCCCTTCCGCATCGTGAAGCGCGTCTTCGGCTTTACCAAAGTGCGCTATCGCGGCTTGAAGAAGAATCACCAGTGGCTATGCGCGGCCTTCGCGCTGGCCAATCTCTACAAGAACCGCAAGCGACTGGCCAAGATCAACCTTCGGCTTGCCCATCTGGGGGTGTAGTGTGCCCGTCGGCGGCCATGGCGGCCTCCGACGGGTTATATGAACTGCCCGACATACGAAAATGCGCTGATTTCATGCCCTCACGGAAAAATACCGGCGACGGGCTCATGTAACTCGGCGTTTTTCAGAGGCTCCCTAAGGCGCAACCTCATTGGTTGAAGGTAATAACGATCGACAACACTTCAAATGAATCGCGACCGGCTTTCTCCCATGCTGGTCAAGTAGACTCCCGGCTGGTCTTGAAGCGGGCACGAAAACTCGCATGCCCCGCAGCCCACGCAGCGGCTGGTGTCGATGTGCGGCTGCTTCAACGCAAATGCCTTACCCTCCGCGTCGACTACTTCGGCCGCCTGAACATAGATGGCCTTGGGCACCACTGGGCACCACTCCAAACACACGACGCATTCAGTGGCTTTGGCCCACGGCAGGCAAAGTCCCTGGTCATAAACTGCCGTCCCTATACGCATCGGCGGGGAAGCCTCATTGCTTCCAGCCTCCCAACTCTTCTTTTGTGGCGTCAATTCCCGAATCGCACCGGTGGGACAGACCTCAGAACACAGCACACAGCTTGGCTCGCAATAGCCGATCTGTGGCGTAACGAGCGGGCTCCATAGACCCTCAAGCCCTGCCTCGGTGACTGCCGGATGTAGTGCATTGTTCGGGCACGCTCTCATGCACTCCCCGCAACGGATGCACCGCGCGAGAAAGTCAGTCTCATCCTTTGCTCCGGGTGGTCGTATCAGCCTGTCGTTGCGTCCTTTGCCCAGCCCGGTTTGCGCACGGAGCAAGGGCACGGCGGCGAGACCGGTCACTACCGCGGCCAATGTTTTCCGGCGGCTCAGGCTTGTTCCCACAACCTCCGGCGTCGTTTGGAAGTTGCGCGAGAAGCGAAACTCAAGGCTTCCGTGGGGGCAGGCCTCTACGCAATTCAAGCAAAGGTGACACTCTGTCTTGTGCCATGGCGCCCCGCCGATTGGATCGTCGCCACCCTGGCAGTTGATCTCGCAGCGGCTGCACTTGTTGCAGGTTGCGGCATCCTTGTGCAACCCCAGAATCGACCACCGCGATGCAACTCCCAGCAGCGCACCCAGCGGACACAGCGCCCGGCACCAGAAACGCGTGACGCGCAGATTCATCAGGAGCAGAGCGAGAAAGCCCGCGCACACCACAAGGCTCGGCCAGTAGTGAGGCTGGTAGACAACGTAATACTTTTTGCTGGCCGCCGCCGGCAGAACAGACACACCCGTCGATCGCACAAACAAGCTGAAGGGATCGATCCAACCGACAACGTTGCTACGCCAAAGTGCCGCAATCAGTCCGGCGATCAACAGGAAATACTTCGTCGTGTGCCACGTTTTGTAGCGATTGGCCGCAATCCGTATCCTGCGCCCCTTGGACTCTGAACGGAGGTTACCCAGGAAGTGATTCAGGCTGCCCATGGGACAGATCCAGCCACAGAAAAAGCGCCCCAGAAACAAGGTAGGAATTAGGATGATCAGAGACCACGCCAGCCCACGATAGAGAGCGTGGTCTGCCAGCAGATTGACCAGGGCAGCCAGCGGATCCACCTTGAAGAAGAGATTGACCGGAATCGCCGGTGGTCGATCGGCGCCTAAAGAGACGAACAGCTTTGTGCGTAGCAGCAAAGCGACAAATGCGATGAAGAACACAATCTGCGATATGCGGCGAAGTCGAGTCGCCAAGGTGCGAACCTCCAAATCCATTTTTTGTGGCAAACCCACCGCCGCGAACAAGAACTCTTCGGCAGGTTAGTTGCCGAGTGCGGATCGCCTCCACTGCGTTTGCTCGATGAAAATCAGGACCAAGATAGTGCTGCGGACATGCATTGTCATCGCCCATCCGATGGAGATGGGCGTCAAATTCAGAGCGGCGCTGTGCTCGAAGTGGATTCCGATCGAAGAGGCAACGCTGGACCAGTAGATGGACTTAGCCGAGGTGAAAATTACCCTTCAGTTCTTCGCAGTCCTTTGAGCAGGCGAAGGAAATGTGAGCCTCCTGATAGTTGCCTCGAGTTTTGCGAAATCGTCCGGGGCGCCACCCGAATAACTGGCGACAATCCTGCCTCGCTTGTCAACAACGATCATTGAAGGAAACTGCTCGACCCCAAAGGCGCTCATCGTACTCTCGTCGGTTAACGTCAGCAGCACGTCGGATCCAAAATGCCCATGCTCGGCAAGGAACTTCTGGACAATCTCCTGCTAGTCTAATACGTCGATGTCAAGCACGATGACCCCTTGGGGCTTGTACTTGTCGGTCAATCGGCGCATCGACGGAACCTGAGCAATGCAGGGCGGGCACCAGGATGCCCAAAAATCGAGAACTACCGTATGCCCTCGAAAGCTGCTCAGTCGCACGACATCTCCATGCAGATTCCGGAGCGCAAAATCCGGCGCTACAGGCATAGCGTGAGATGTGGCCTGCCCGGAATTGCATCCCAGACAAAGAACGCACATTACAGATTTAATTACCAGCCTGGTCAGTTGATTCATCGGTGATCCGCTTTCAGGAGAAGAGCGTCGAGTGGATGGTAACTGGATCTGTGCAATGCTGTCTCCATTTTGGCAAAGTCATGTCGGAGAGGCCATGCCGGATCGGTCAATGCGTCCCTGGCATGACGCACGACGGCCCGTGCGGATTCTGGACGAGTATCCAGGTCAGGTCCGAATCTCCTGCGTTCAATTGGTCCCACGTCGAAATCCCACCGACTCAAGATCGTGAAAGGAAGCTTGCACTTCATCAATCGTTGCCAGACGATTCAGCTTGAGACATTTTTGAACCGCGGCAAACTGCTCCGCAAGGATCACGCATCCCGATATCTGGACGATCCAACGCCTGCATTGCCGCCAGGTTCCGAATCCCTCATAGGCATATCCGGTACCCGTCTTCTCGACAAGGATCACTCGCACCGTCAGTTCACTCGCTGGACCTTTCATCCTTATGAAATGGGCCCGGAACGACGTTCGGATCGTAGGAAGGGATGTATTGATGGCACAAGCCCAAGCTTTTTGCCGGTTAGGTTTTCTTGTTTCAGCGAACCATCCCGCTTCCCGGATTCACTCCACGTGAGCTGCCAAGACAACCGAGCAGCGGCTATTCGGATCGGTCATATTTGGGTGAACGAATCAAATCCAGGTGCAGAGCGCTTCTCTGATTTGAAGAAACCATTGTTTGTGGAGAAGGCCTGTAGGTCCGAAGGCCTCGAATGTTTGTGATCGGTTGCAAGTTGCTTACGGGTCATTGCGCCTCTGCCATAGAAGCATCGCACGCATGAGGTCTGGAGTCTTCCGCTGATCGGATGGTTTAGACGTCAATCAGAAGGTGGAGTTGTGACAGATGAGCGCGATGCTTTCAGTCATACCGGGCGTTTCGCTGAAGAACCCCCGACTCGGCCGGGTCTCGCGGGTTTTGGCCGCTTCGCCGCCCATCCGTCAGTGATAAATGTGGCGCGATCGTGTCTCCTTGATAGCAAAGGAGACAACATGCTCGAAGATTATGTAAGTGCAAGAATCACGCGGAAACGACTCAGAGGAGGTCCTGCCGCCAACCATGTTGATGATTTCTCGGATTGGTTGCATGCCCGAGGGCACAATAAGCGATCACTCTTTCGAATGCTTCAATCCTTTGCCGGGTGGACCGATTGGCTGACAAAGACTGGAAGAACTGCTGAAGATTTTGCGGAAGGACTACAAGAATGTGCAAAGCAATTCAAGTCAGACCCGCATGTCCCGTATGAACGCGGCCCCAGGCGCGAATCTCTCAGTGTTGCCCGGCATTTCCTTCGGTTTCTAGGGGAACGGGGCCTTCTCGCACAAATCACCGGCGCTGATTCTCGCGCCTGCTCCGCTCCGATGCTCCAAGAGTTCTATTCATGGATGCTGGAGCAAAGGGGCGTGACGCAGGTGACCTTGGATGTTTATCGCAGAGTTCTGGAGGAATTCATCGCAACTGTTGGTAGCGATCCACATACTTACAGTCCTCCTGGGTTGCGTGAGTTTGTTCTGACCCGAGGGGCACGCCACGGCTCCTCATCCGCGAAGCTCGGAGCCACTGCCGTGCGAAGCTATCTCCGGTTCCTCGGGGCAACAGGGCGATGCAAGAGTGGGTTGGAGTACGCCCTGCCTGCTTATGCTTCGCGAAAACTATCGTCAATACCAAAGTATCTCGCGTCCGAGGACGTAGATCGAGTCATTGCTTCATGTTCGACCGACGGGATGGGCCTGCGGGACAAAGCCATAATCTTGCTCCTTGCCCGCCTAGGGCTGCGTTCAGGTGACGTTGTCAAGCTGCGATTGATTGATGTTGACTGGACAAACGGGACGATCAAAGTCTGCGGCAAAGGCCGGCGTCACGATCTTCTGCCTCTGCCGCAGGAGGTGGGAACGGCAGTCGGCCGATATCTGCAGAAGAGTCGTCCATCATCCCGTGCGCCGGAGTTGTTTCTTACCGTCCTGCCCCCATTCAGGAGGCTAAGCTATCAAAGAGTGGGTGGGATCGTTCGGGGAGCATTGGAGCGTGCCGGAGTAAGATCACCTGTCCGCGGAGCTCATGTTCTCCGGCATTCAGCCGCAACAACAATGCTACGACAAGGTGCGTCTCTTGCCAGCATCGGTTCTGTTCTTCGCCATCGTTCGCCTCAAACAACTGCTCGGTATGCCAAGGTTGATATCGGCATGCTGTCCACCGTCGCCCAGCCGTGGCCGGGGGTGACGTCATGCTAATGAGCTCGGTCAAACGCTATGTCGCACTGCGTCGGAAACTCGGTTATAGCCTTCTGCAGACAGACCGGCTACTCACCGCGTATGCCGAATTTGCGAAGGGCCAGGGCGATACTCACGTCAGGGTATCCACAGCCATAGCATGGGCCACAGCGGCCTCTACCCCAGGCACGAGGTACGTGCGCCTCAACGCGGTCGCGCTGTTCGCTCGTTTCCTGCACGCGGAGGATGCAGAACATGAAATCCCTCCGTCTCGCCTTTTTCCACCTCCGCAGGGTCGATTGATGCCGTACATCTTTTCTTCGGAAGAGCTGAGAAGAATCGTCGCGGCGACGGAAAAACTTCCTAGAACTTACTCTCTTCACCGCGCTGCGTACGCAACACTCTTTGGGCTGATCGCCTCTACAGGGTTGCGCATATCGGAGGCGCTCAACATACGCCTGAGTGATGTGCAATCAGACGGTTTGCTTCTCATTCGCCGGGGCAAGGGGGGCAAAAGTCGCTTGATTCCTTTGCATTCCACGGTTAAGGATGCATTGAACGCATATCTTGCCTCCCGCGTAGCCCTTCCAGCGATAGATGATCATTTGTTTCTTTCTTCGAGGATGCGGGGCATCAGCTCGAAGATGGCAGAGTACACATTTCGCCGGTTGACTCTACATGCTGGGATCACTAAGACGGGGACACGCCTGTGTCGAATTCATGATATGCGGCACACATTCGCAACCCGATCTTTGGAAAAGTGCCCGACGCGACGCGAAGATGTTGCTGCTCATTTTGTGGCACTGGCAACGTACCTTGGGCATGCGGATATCACCCATACCTACTGGTATCTCGAGGCAACTCCAGAACTGATGACAGATATCGCTGCGTCCGCCGAGGCTCTGGTTGGCAAGGAGGTCGCATGACACCCATCGCGCCCCTCATCACCGCCTTTCTCCGAGAGCACATGCCAATCGAGCGTGGCTACAGTCCGAATACCTGCGAAACGTATGCTCACGCATTCCGACTACTGTTCGAATTTGCAGCTGGACGTCTGGGGACGAGACCTTCTCAATTGTGCGTAGAACACATCACCGCAGCACTGGTACTCGACTTCCTGCGACATATCGAGAAGGCTCGCTCAAACACCCCCGTCACCCGCAACTCCCGTCTGGCAGCAGTCAAGGCTTTTATGCGATACGTCGAATTGCGCGTACCTTCTTCACTCGAACAGGTACATCAGATTCGCGCGATCCCAACGAAACGGCATGACCAAGCCCTGGTTCAACACCTCACGATGAAGCAAATGCGGGCGATCCTGGAGGCTCCAAACCTCGCGACCCGTTTAGGAATCCGAGACAGAGCGATGCTGCATCTTTGCTTCGCTTGCGGTCTTCGAGTGTCTGAGTTGGTGGAACTGCCACTTGAAGAGCTTTCCTTGCGTCATCCTCCAAGCATCAGGGTGTGCGGAAAAGGCAGGAGGGAGCGATGCCTCCCGCTGTGGAAGGAAACTGCCACCGATCTGCGAGCGTGGCTCGCTGTCCGTGGTTCCATCCGCTCTTCCGAACTGTTTGTGAATGCTGCTGGAGATCCCATGACGCGGGCGGGCTTCGAATATGTCCTGGAGAAGCACGTCCGGGTCGCGGCGGGGAAGCTTCCCGACCTCAAGGGGCGTTCTGTCTCGCCACACCAACTCAGGCACAGTTGCGCTCTGATTATGCTTCAAGCCACTCGCGATATTCGAAAGGTTGCACTCTGGTTGGGCCACAGCGATATGCGCACGACCGAGATTTACCTTCGTGTCGATCCATCCGAAAAACTTGAGGCGATGGAGGCAGTTCTCCCGCCAAGCCTGCGTCGCGGGCGATTCAAGGCTCCTGACGCGCTGATCGCATCTCTCCAAGGGGCACCGTAGGCGCCACATTGCGCCGAACAGCGAAAATATCGACCATGCTGCGGGCTCCCCGCCCGCCGCATGGGATTATGCAGAGCGGTGGGGTTTCTGAGCAATGCATCTACGCGGTATTCGCGAAGAAACTCCACATAATCACGCCCTCCACATAATGCGCATTATGCGGTGCACTGCATAACGCCCACTGCGACCGTGCCACATTCTACGAGACCTGGTTCACGCGCGATCAGGACCGATTGCGCTTCCTTGAGAAAACGCTCAAGTGGCCGTGCTGGGGCGATCCGGAGTACACCTTCTCCGATGTCGAGCGCGCCATTCAGCAGGAAGTGTGCAAACGCAACGATCTGGCCCGCTATCAGCTGCGCGTGGCCGAAGCTGAGCGTGCTACCGAGATGGATACGCTCAGACGACTGGAGGCCAAGTATCGTGCTCCCGCCAGTCAGGCAGGAGATGCGGACGCCATCACTGTCGATGTGATCGCGCAGGAGTTGCCATCGCCAGTGATCGAACGAATGCCGGTACAAGCCAGCCTTTTCTGAATCCCAATAACCAATTCAAGCGAATCCGCCCATTTTGGGCAGATGAGGAGAGAACCGATATGGCCACGCTCAAAGTGGAAGCCCTACCGCGCGAGTTCTATTTCAATGGTACGCGCATTCCCGATCCAGCGCCGCAGATGACGGCCGAGGAGGTCCGCGACCTGCTCACGCCGACCTATCCGGAGATCGCAACGGCCACATTGACCGGACCGGAAGATACCGGCAATGCGCTGCGCTTTACCTTCAGCCGCGCCATCGGCTCAAAGGGGTGAGCCGTGGCCCGGCGCGCGAGAACGCGAGAGGAGCTTGTAGCATGGTTCTTGGCCAAAGCCACCGAAGCGCCTCCCGCAGCCAACCTGATCCTGGCGAGGCATCTCCAATGCAAGGAATCATGCGATCTGTCGAGCGCCGTCGCCGAAGCCACTCAACGACACGCCGGGGCAGACAGAACGCTGCTCATGATGCCGCCGGAACTGCTGCCGCCACTGGCGTAATGACCTTGGCGCCGGCTTTCAGCCAGGCTCTTCCGTCGCTGGTTGGTGTGCGCACCGACTACACCCACGAAGCCAATCGGGAACTGCTCTTCAGCTTTTGCGCCGCACTGGTGCATGAGGGGCTGGGCGGCTGGGAAACCTGGAAGCAGGCTCAAGACAGCGCCATTCGATTCGCGCAAAACGCAATGGCGAGTGGAATCGGCAAAGAACGTGATGCGTTGCTTACCCGCAACGTCGAATA
>Ga0326728_10024534_pt1 | contig 10914 bp, 6 predicted proteins | sample MB3enrmetagenome_FD_207602 | JGI IMG/M metagenome (GOLD analysis project Ga0326728, IMG submission 207602) | Lab enriched peat soil microbial communities from McLean, Ithaca, NY, United States - MB31MN | ecosystem: Environmental > Terrestrial > Soil > Wetlands > Peat | place: USA: New York...
TGTATTTTATGCGCTGAGCTCTTCTTTTGAGAAACGCAAAGCACTGGTGTGGGCCTGGGCAGGGGCCGTGATGCTGACGGCGGCTCTACTCTTTGCCGGAAATGGGGGGAGCACAAAAGTCTTTGACCCCATCATCAGGCGAGTATCTGAAATAGGGGATCCAAGGCAGGATTCAAATATGCATCACCTGTTGGAGACCCAACAAGTGTTTAAAGATATGCTTTCCAGCCCGGTTCTGGGTCTGGGGCTTGGCTCTAAACACACTCCAGTGTCCGATATCGATTGGGCTGCAGAGGATCAACCGACGAGAGTGGTGCATAACACCTACCTGATGATCTGGATGAAGCTGGGGTTGCCCGGCTTGTTTCTTTTTCTCTGGATAGCAGTCAAATACGTTATGGCATTGCTGTCTTACCGCAAGAGCACGTTTTCACCGAATTTGCGTCCGGTAATTGCCGCGACAGGAGCAACGGCTGGCCACTGGTTCGTGCTTCTGTTAACCGGGCCGGTGCCTGCATATTGGTATCAGTCGTTTATATTCACTCTTTTTCCGGCAATGTTTTTCACCTTAATAAGGGAGGGACAAATGGAAGAGACCGAAGAGGTGATCAACAGCATGCCTGACCTGATTATGCCTGTCACCGAAAATCATAGGGCACTGACATGATTCGACACCGCACGGCTAATGATCAACATCGCACGCTGAATAATGCGATGTTCCATACGTTACCTTGGGCGGTTTCGGCAATCCTAGGTATGGCATTTACTCCATATATTGTGCATGGATTCGGAGAGGAAGCTTATGGAGCCTTGGCCATTGTTCTTGGGATAGTCGGTTACCTCTCATTCCTGGACTTGAATCTGGGCCAAGCCGCCCTCAAATACGTTGCGGAGTTCAGGGGAGAGGGATCTTTAGCAAAAATCAACGACGTGGCAGGAACGATCATTTTCCTTTTTCTTGGAATTGGGATCATAGGAGGGCTTGCCCTGCTTCTATCGGTCGATACTATTTCAACCCGATTTTTGAAAATTCGTCCCGACTTGGTGCAAACAACTCGCTCTGCCCTGTACATCGGCGCTGTGGGGTTTCCGGCCATCCTTATCTTGTCCGCTGCGACGGGTATTGTGAACGGGCTTAATCGTTTTGACATTACAGGCAAGATGACGATTGGCTCAAGCATTCTCATTGCGGTTGGGACCGTTTCCCTTATTAAATTCGGATATGGTATCGAGTGGGTGGTAGCACTCAACGTCGGCGCCTCGTTGCTTGGCTTCGGGGTTCTGATCCGTACAGCCAAACGGGTAATGCCCGGCCTTAAATGCAAACCTGTTTTTCGAGGTAAAATGGCAGGAGTAGTACTGGGATTTGCCAGCTACACTGTACTCGGCCGTTTTGCTTTTGTGATGACATTCGAATGCGATAAACTTTTGGCCGGAGTTTTGCTGGGCTCATCCTACGTAACCTTTTACAGTGTGCCGGCAATGTTGGCAAAGAGGATAATGGATGCAATTACACGCTGCGCCTATGTGACTTACCCCATGTTCAGCGAGCTTCAGGGGAGAAAGGCTCTGGAGCAGGTTACAGACCTATATCTCAATGCATCAAGGATCGTATTTGTGCTAGCGACCTCCATTGCGCTTCCACTGCTGATATTTGGCAATAAATTTCTTGTCGCTTGGATGGGACACGAGTTTGCCGGGAACGCAGGTATGGTAATGCAGCTTTCGACGGTGGCCCTTTATCTCGTTGCGGCGACCCAAGTGCCAAGTCTTCTGCTGAACGGCTTAGGGTTTGTCAAGATCACAGGACTATTCGCTCTGTTGGGTGCAGGCCTGAGTCTAGCCTTAATATACCCGTTAACGTCAATCATGGGGATGGGGGTCGACGGAATCGCTGCCTCATTCCTTATAAGCCGGATCGTGTCGGTCCCTGCGTTCTTGATAGTTGCCAACCGTAAGATCATCGGGTTGTCTATTGTGAAATTGCTTAGAGAGGTATATGTCAGACCGGTTATCTTGGGAGCGCTTGTGTGGGCGGTGGTGTGTGTATTACCAATATATAGAGTTCACAATATCTTTTTGACGATAGGCGCCATGGCGTTAACGAGCATGCTATATATTGCCTCTGCAATGATTGTAGGGCTTTTTACTAATACGGAAAGGCAAGCAGTAATCACTTATGTACGAAAACTATCAAACACGGCTTAGGCCAGAGTCCCTCAAGGGCACTAAAGTGAACATTTTCCTAACATGAGTGACTGGCGTTTAGTGGTTGAGCAGCGTTGACGTTAGACCGCGCGGGCTTCAGTTATTTGGAGGCACGCTGCCGGTATGGGAAATTAGCCCTGTCGGAGAAGGCAATACAGGCGAATGAATATCCTGCTTGTCAACACTTACGACGTTGCCGGTGGTGCGGAGCGAATCGCCACAGACCTCCTCCTTGGGTACCGCCCGCTCGGGAATGAATCATACCTTGCTGTTCGGGAGAAAAGAGGAGATGCTACTGGGACCATCCCGTTACCCAATTCTGCGAAGCGTAATAAATGGTCACGATTATGGCTTCAATGGGAGGAGCATTTCACGAAAGTAAGGGCACGGGGATTAGCATGTGCATGCCGAGCAATTGCAAGTCTGGGTGAACCGCGTCGATGGTGGGAATCTCAGCTCGGGTTCGAAGATTACAACTTCCCTGGCTCCCGATTACTGATTGAACTCATGCAGGCAAAGCCGGACATTTTGCACTTGCACAACCTGCATGGTGGCTATTTCGACCTGGGGATATTACCCGATGTTTCCAAGCAAATCCCAACAGTTTTGACTCTGCATGACGAATGGACCTACACAGGCCATTGTGCGCAAACGTTCGGCTGCTCCCGATGGGAGCGCGGCTGCGGAAAATGCCCCGACCTTTCGATATATCCGCCCATTCGTCGTGACGCTACGGCTCACAATTGGCGGCGAAAGGCTGATATTTATATGAAATCCCGTCTGCATCTTGCCGCACCGAGCCACTGGCTGTTGAACAGAGCTCTGCAGTCATGCTTGAACAAATCCATTATAGATTTTAAGGTAATCCCGAATGGGATCGATCTCTCGGTGTTTAGACCGGGAAATAAAGCATTGGCGCGCCAGGAGCTTTGTCTGCCGCCAGACGCGTGGATATCGCTTTTTGTTGGGTTCAACTCTGTCAGCAACAGATTCAAAGATTACGGAACAGTGGAATCAGCGGTCAGGCGGGCCGGTTCACAGAATGGTCGCCCACATTACTTGGTGTGTGTGGGAGAGACCGGGAGCGAGTTGAGGCGCGGGGCGGTAGTGATTCAATTCATCGACTATCAATTTGATCGCAATAAGATGGCTCGCTATTACCAGGCAGCCGACGTGTTCCTGCAAGCCTCGCACGCAGACACTTTCCCCACCACAGTTCTTGAGGCCATGGGATGCGGGACGCCTGTAGTGGCCACACAGGTGGGGGGGATCCCCGAGCAGATCGAGGAAGGCGTAACAGGATTTCTTGTGCAGGTACGGAACCCCGATTCGATGGCAGATAGAATCGTGCGGCTGCAGAATAACAAGGCGCTGAGAAAAGCGCTAGGCATTAACGCATCGCAACGCGCTAAAGGCCGTTTTTCATTGGAGCGCATGGTTGGTGAGTATCTTAACTGGTACAAGGAGATCCTGAGACATCGCACCTTTGGACACTGAGATGTTATGATTGACTAGCCTCCGTCAGGCGAGCCCTGTGCAGATATCTCGTCGCTGGGGAGACGCGCTGGCATCCCAGCTCTTTCTCATAATTGTTATCGAACACAAGGCCTAAACCTTGCTGAAAGGTCTGTTCAGGCTCGGTATGACGCGAATTTGGCACCTTGTAAATTATCAGAAACAGAGGAAGATTGGAAAAGCGATTTATAGATTCATAGGTTTAGGGGATAAGAATGTATCACATCAGGAAACCTGACTTTCTCATTATTGGTGCCCAGAAATGCGGCACAAGTTGGTTATGGAGAGCGCTGAAAGAGCATCCCGGCACGGATCTTAGGAATCCCAAAGAAATATTCTTTTTTAGTAATCGTAAACTGTACATGAGAGGACTAGAGTGGTACTATAATTGCTTCAAATGCCTCGATTCTGACAAAATAATCGGCGAGGCATCGACAAGCTATTTCTATGACCATGTGCTGATAGATAACACAATAATTGATTATTCATTTCCTACTATACCTGAATTGATATCTCGAGAATTACCTAATGTAAAGATCTTTATTATACTGAGGGACCCTGTCGAACGCGCCATTTCAGCATACTTTCATCACATGCAATATCATCATTATTCACCCTATGAACCGCTTAGGATCGTATGTGACGCATATCCCAGACAAAGAGTACTAGAGTTAGGTCACTATAGTCGCTATCTTACTTTATGGAAACAATTTGTTCCAGACGATAGAATGTGTTGTTTTGTATTTGAAGAAGATATATTGATGAACCGTGCCAATACTGTTACGCGTGCATACACTTTTTTAAATTTAGACGCTACTTTCACCCCATCCGTTGTGGACAAACGAGAGAATAAACGGCACAGTTGGATGTTTCTTCTTTTAACTTATTATACGCGTCATAATCCATCATTTAACCACATCGTATCATCTCGCTTATCACAAGCAATACTTAATAGACTATCATGTGTGAAACCGCCCATGATTAATCCATCAGATATCGACTATTTACGATCTGTATATTTGCCAGAAAAACACGAACTCGAAACAATGTTGAATAGACGTTTAGATTGCTGGAAATATGGTGCTGATAAATTACCTCACTGAGCTATTGTATCATCACAAGGAGACGATATTCTTCTTGCCGCGACGCATAAAGGTAAACAGTAAAAATATGTAGTCGTCCTAAGTGCCACTTGCAATGGTTGCCCTCTTTGGTTTTGGTGAGGTGTTTTTCATATATTTTACCCTCTGTCTGTAGATCCGTTAGAACAGATTTGCCTCTGATCGTATGCCGGCCGTTGTGGAGAGGTCTTTGCACACCTCATGGTTACCGGAGGGTTGCGAGAATCCACCTTCATGCCCAGGTAACCGTGCAGAAACGTTATCTTGCCCACGTGATTGCCTATAATCTTCGGTTCTCATGTGTGCGGTGTCCGGTATGGGAAGCCCTGGGTCTTCCAGGGGCCAAAAACCCAATTACGGCTGCTGATTTTGAGTGCTGTTACGCTGCTTGTCTTCAACTATCAGTTCCGAGAAGGGACTTACTTATTCGAAAGCAAATCCTCATCAAGGTTCAAAGGAAAAGGAGCGCTTTGAAAAGGCCGTATTATTCAACCGACCATTATGTGAGATGATGATGCTCGACAATATGAAAAAAATTGGTCCTTTTACTGTCATTTTATTGCTTTGTTTGACATCCTCTGCATGGACCGCTACATATTATATTGACCCTGCCGGCACCAATCGGCCAGGCTGCGGTTTAGCCCCTGGGGCCTCTGCCTGTGCCACCCTTTCCTATCTGGTTGTGACCCAGGGGCATGGGTCACATGATTGCTCCATTGGGGATTCGATCCACATCGGGGCTGGTAGCTACACGGACAACACGGCTGTTGGGCACGTTGGCCTTAACTGGAGCATCCTTGGTGCAGGAAAAGGCACTACTACTATTACAACGAACAAGTCTAAATACATCACTCTCCAGACGCCGGTTCCAGTAGTCAACGGTAACAACGAGATTAGCGGGTTTAACCTTGTTGCATCTGCCGCCAACTCTAACGGGATTCTCTCCTCCGGCCGCAATAACCAGAAAATCCACGACATGTCTTTTACGAGCTGGTCTACCGAAAATATGTCGGACAGCGGTTCTGCATTGACTGTGGATGGCAAATATGGCGCGAATGACTCGACGGGAGGCTTTTACAAGACCATTTGTGCTGGGGGTGAACCAAGTTGTACTTGGTGTCAGGGTGTAGGTGCTATTCATACTGCCCCCCTTTCAACCGATTGGGCCACTGGAGTTCTAATTTATAATAACACTTTCACGAACAGTAAATTGATGATAAATGTCCTACGTGGAGCTATGATTTATAATAACACTTTCAATAATGCCAATGAAACGAATATATCAGGAATAGGGCATACCTCATTTTGGAATAGCGGAAATCATATTTATAACAATGTACTGAACATGAACTCATTAGCGACAACCACTATTGCAATAGAATTGTGGGGAATTGGAGGGGATACTAAATTTTATAACAATACTATAAATGGATGGTCATCTTTTGTTGGTGGTGATATTGGAAAAGTGGCTACGCCATATTCCTTAGAGATCTATGGCAATAACTTTTACATTGCTAAAGCTATGACTGGCGCTTTGGCACAAGTAGAAGTAAATGGAAATAGTAGCAGTCTTTCCAATGTGATAATATATAAAAATTATTTCGCATCTTCTGCTATAGATAGAGGGTGTTCTTGTGCATTAGGTCTATGGGCTAGAACGACTCTTAGTAATGTTTTTGTTTTTTATAATGTATTCGGAACTAATTGGTGGGACGGCGCTAACAGGGACCTTGTCGAAGTTGAGGACATTGGAGCTGGAGCAACGCTGACCAACATCAATATCTTTAATAATGTTTTTGACGGAGGTGCAAACCGTATTGGCGGGCTCGTGTACCAGCAGAACAGTTCCAGTATTTTAACCAATACCACGTGGGTAAACAATCTCTTCATGAATATGTATGGGGACGTTAAACTTTCCGGCAGCAGCGGCATGGCCGGTCATGTATCTAATCATAATTACTCATATAATCTAGGAGCTGGGGGCTCATGGGGGGCTGTTCGCGGCTCCTACTGGTCTACTAACAGCAACAATGTCAACACCTCGACATCTCCGGGTATTATTGGGTCCGGAAACAAGCCGGACCCTTACTACAGATTGACTTCGGGTTCCCCTTGCATCGAAGCCGGAACGAATGTAGGCCTGACTAGCGACTACGGTGGCACAACCGTCCCCCACGGAACAGCCCCAGACATTGGGGCGTTCGAGTGGACAGGGGCAATTCCAGGCAGTCCGTCCGGACTCAGGTTAGTAGAGTGAAGCATACGTCCAGGCAGGAACCTGGGTCAAGCGTTCCGGGATATAAGAACAAATAGGTTCAAAGTTAACGCCCCTTATGTACGCTTGCGCATTGGGCGGTTCTATCAATCACAATGGATTCCCGCTTGAGTAAATTCATGCTGAGAAATTTTGTTCTGCAAGCGTCTAAGGCCGCGAATCCGCATCTGGGATGATCAGAAGGCCTTTTTTCTGAGGTGCTGTTATCTTCGCTGCTGGAGTGTTATGGGGTATGGAAGCTCTACCAATCCTCTTGCTGGGTAATGATCATTTCGCCTTGCGCACGCTGGAGTTGGCATTCGAGCAGGAAGGCATACGGATGAGTATGCATACCGGCAGCGCCAGCAACGCGCAATTGGCGTTTCACCCGGCTTCTGTTCTTTATGGAGATGAGGGATTAGAACCTAGTAATTGGCTGGAATATGTCAGACAGGGCGGCCTCATGATCGTATGCAACCCCAGCCGGAGGCTCGCGTCTGAGTTCGGCCTGGAATGCTACTCTGGGAGTGGCGATAACGGGACGCTATTCATCATGACGGCAGGCGCCAGTAAGCCAGTTCATATTCAAATTCCCTGCACATTCGAAAAATATGGTAAAGCGTCAGGGACGATCATGGCATACCTGAGAGATCCTTATGCGAAAGGAAAGGATTTTCCGGGTATCGTTCAATATTCCGTCGGCTTGGGCAAGGCTCTTCTTCTCCTGTTCTCTTTACCCGACCTGGTCAACTACATTCACCAGCGAACGATCTCCATAGCGGAGCGAACAAAGAAGAAGAGCGCCGAAGCGATCGCCCTCTCCGGGGTGACGCACGGTCATTTGGATTATCCCCAGGTGGACATTTTAATGAGTTTCCTGTCACACTTCCTGGTATTCGAGTTGCTCGCCCGCGGCAAGCCCGTACCCAGATTTGCATACCTGCCTTTTGGCGCCCGAAACCTGATGACTTTCAGCTTTGACGATTTCTGTCCCTCAGGGTTTCAGATAAAGCAGGCTATTTCCGGTCTGCTCGCCTGGCGGCCGGGAAATGGCGTCGGTGGTCCCCTTTCAAACCAGGACACCGGGAGGCGCTTATTGAGGGCTTTTCTTGGGTATGGTTTCAACTACAAAGCGGATGTATTACGTGTAATATCTCTCTTCCGGAAATATGGAAGCACTGCCACGGCATTCCTGCTGCCTTTTCTGGGTTTTGTCAAAAACAAACCATTCTGGACCGGTTACAAAGGGTTCTCGCTTGATTCGTTTGGCGCTCTCAAGCATGCCGGATGGGATGTGGGCACTCATGTCAACCCTTCATGCCTTGACGATTATCATGTCTCGCAAAGGAAGTTCAAACAGCGCTTTCAGAAATTGCCCGCCGGCCACAGGGGGCATGAGTTGGGATGGCTCAATTGGGATTCGGATTGGCAAAATCTCGAGTCATTGGGTTATCTTTATGATTCCACCTGGTGTCGGGGAGGGAGTCCAGGCATTACGTGGATATTGGGTACAGCATTTCCATTTCACCCTGTGGACAGGAACGGAAAGCATTTCTCAATTCTCGAGGTCCCTGTAGCGGCTTGGATTGAGGATCTGTACAAGAACCCGGAAGCAAGCCTATTGGCAATCGATGCCGCATTGGATTCATATGCGGGAGTCTTCAATTTCGGAGCCCACAGCTGGAAAACCAAAGATGACGGTTATCTTCAATTCATTGAAAGAATACTGCTGCTTGGGAAAAATAAACCGAATCTGTGCCTCGGACTAAACCTGGCAGATATCTGCCGGTTTTGGATGGACAGGCAGAAAAGCACATACTCGGATATCCACTGGGACGCGACACAAGGTTGTCTCTCATTCAGGACGAATAGCCAACGCCCCTCTAACGACCTGGCTGTCTACATTCCTTATAAGGCGTGGAACCGGAAAATCAATACCGCCAGAGTGAATGGCACAATAACGCAGTACAGGAAGTGTCGGATACAGGAGATCGATTACGCTATCGTAGATAACAATGGAGGAGGCAATTTCCATGAGATCACTTATGCCTGACCAAGGTTACCTGAATGAGTGCTACCATTCCAACCCAAATCATGGGTCATCTGAAACGCGAACAGTAAAGCACCACAGGATAGCAAAGCGCATTTGCATTATTCGCAACTTTTATTTCGGAAGAGACCCAAGGGTAAGGAAAGAAGTCCATGCGCTGCTGGATGATGGCTGGTCAATTGACCTAATCTGCCAAAGAGCAGAGGGGGAGCCGGTAACCGAATCATTGAATGGCCTTACGGTCCACAGGCTTCCAGTAAAACATCTTAGAGGGGGTAAAATATCATATCTTATCCAATACTCCACTTTCTTGCTCCTGGCTTTTATCAAACTCAGCTCACTTCACTACAAACGGCGATTCGATCTGGTGCAGATTAATACCATGCCTGACGCGTTGGTGTTTTCCGGCTGCCTACTCAAATTATTTAAGGTGCCTTTGGTGATGGACATGCATGAGCTTATGCCCGAGCTATTCCAGAGCATATATAAAGTGGGGAAGAGTCATTTAATGATCCGCTCCTTAAAGTGGATCGAGAGCCAAAGCACCGCTTTTTCCGACTACGTCATAACCGTTAACGAGCAATGCAAAAAGATCCTGCTGGATCGCGGAGTACCCAAAACGAAACTCTGTATTGTCCATAATGTACCCGACGATACTCTGTTCACATCTCATTGCAACTTTGAAACATGCGATCCTAATCGAAGATTGAATCTCTTTAGTCATGGTTGTATTCTCAAACGCTACGGTTTTGAAACTCTTATAAAGGCGGTACTTCTACTGAAGCAGCAAAACCTGCCGGTCCATCTGAATATTGCAGGTGACGGTGAATATTTCCATGTGATCAAGGACCTGGCAAATTCTTTGGGAGTAGCCGAATCGATCACTTTTTTTGGCTTTGTGCCTTTTGAGACAGTGAAACAACTGATAGAGCAGTCCGACATTTGCATAGTGTGCCTAGAAAAAGATAATTATACTGATATTATGTTACCAAACAAACTATTTGAATACATAGCCATGGATAAGCCAGTAATATCCTCCAATGTCGACACTATCAAACACTATTTTCGGAAAGGGGAGGTAGTCTTTTTCGAATCTGGCAACGCGAATGATCTGGTGCGGGTTATTCGCAACCTCTCGGACCAGCCGGAAGCTCAGACGCGCATGGTCCAGAAGGCCAGAGAGACATACCAGGACTACGTATGGAGCCGTGAAAAGAAGCGGTATGCAGCTTTTTTAAACAATGCAATAAATGTGAACTCACTTGGATAGCTCGCGAGCTTATAGGGGATAAAGGTTGGACACCTCCTGAATCCCTAGCACAGTCTAGTACGTGATTACGTAAGTACAAATTACAAATTATGGATTGCTAACTGGCATTGAGTTGAGACTCAATCCTACCAAAATGTTACACTTATTTACTCAAGTTAGCACTAGCTGTATGGTCATGTTGGCAATTGTTACATTTTGTTGGATTCTTATACATATCAGCAGTTGTTATCCCTGACTTTGTCAGTTAGCTCGCACGTTATTGACATTAGTCGTCTAAGAACAGCTTCCGTGACTACAATCGGGATAAGCGTTCGATTCAAGGGTGAGTATAGCAGTCATGCTTTGCACGTTATTTTAGCAGGATCCAGTCTAGTACTTACTTGCATAAATCAGAGTAACGTTTTTTGAGGCCCTTTGGCCCTACTGATTTTTTCCGCCACAGAAAGGGAGCAGCGTTTTCATTGTGAACGGCGACAAAATTGGTGATGGCGTCCCG
>Ga0326728_10024535_pt1 | contig 10914 bp, 6 predicted proteins | sample MB3enrmetagenome_FD_207602 | JGI IMG/M metagenome (GOLD analysis project Ga0326728, IMG submission 207602) | Lab enriched peat soil microbial communities from McLean, Ithaca, NY, United States - MB31MN | ecosystem: Environmental > Terrestrial > Soil > Wetlands > Peat | place: USA: New York...
ACATTCGAAACATCCACGAGTATTCCGATTTCAAACTATTTCGTGTGGAGAGCCACATCCGCGGCGCCTCCAAAGAGTAAGGTGCGGGGTTGGCAAGTTTTTCTCCTGTCAAACATCCCGCTAGTCTGGGTACCCTTTGCTTGCCCCGTACAACCGGGACTCGGGGTAAGGGGTTGGGTGATCGAGCGGGGTAGCGGCGGTGGGTGTACTTGGCACTCCCCCGCGGCACTAAAACGGGAAATGCCCGCTCGGGAACGCGGGTGCAAGGCCTGTCTTTCGGAGTGCGGCGACTCGTCGCCGCTTTTGCTCGCCCCGACGAGTCGGGGCGAAGCTTTGCGCCGGTGACGAGTCACCGGCGGCAAAAAGCGGGACCGAGTTCCCGCACTCCGAAAGCGCCGCCACCCATCAGAGCACCGGCGTTGGATGGCCATGCGAAAGCCGCTGCGGACACGGGGCCGGATGGCGAGCCGCGGAGGACGTAGCGGCGAGTTCCCCTCGCCATGCGGCGGCGTGTCGCCGCCGCATAAATGGCGGGGTAAACCCGCCGCTACGAAAGAGCTTGCCTCGCTAACAAACACCGAATCAAAATATCCGCTGGCCGGTGTCGGATTGAATTCCTTTCGCGGGGACGAAAGGCAGTTTATAATCCCCGCAGGTGCTCCTGACGGACCCAGGGGACCTACCCGAGAGAAGTCTTTGGTTGGGCTGAGGAGAACACGCTATGGACCCTTCGATAACCCAAGAAATCGTTGAACGCCTGCTCGAGCTGCCGGCGCCGCAACAACAACTGGTGCTGGAAGTCGTCAGGTCAATGGCCAGCCAGAAACCGCAGGGAGTACCCGCCAAAGATCTGTTGCCGCTTACCGGGGCCATAACGGCCGAAGACGCTCGCCAGATGACGAACGCGATCGAGGAAGGCTGCGAAAGAGTCGACACGAATGCCTGGTAGCTTTCTCCTTGACACCAATATCGCGGTGGCCCTCCTTGCGGGCGAGGATGTGGTCCGCGCTTCCCTTAATCAGGGTGGATTGACATTCCTTTCGAGCATCGTGCTGGGAGAGCTGTTCTATGGCGCGCGAAAGTCGGCCCGCGTGGAGTCCAATGTGTCCAGGGTAGAGGAGCTTGCGGCCAAATTCGTGGTCCTTAACTGCGATGTCTCCACGGCACGCCACTACGGAAAGATTCGAGAACGGCTAAGAGCAAAGGGACGTCCGATACCAGAAAACGACATTTGGATTGCCGCCCACGCTCAACAGTATGATCTCACGCTGGTAACCCGCGACGCGCACTTCAGCGCCGTCGAAGGTATCAGAGTCGAAGCGTGGTGAAGCCGGTAACGCCGACGTGGGCGTCCTTGGCCCTCCTGCGCGCCACTACATGGGGAAACGACCGCTTGGGGACACGGGTACAAGGCCGGTCTTTCGGAGTGCGGCGACTCGTCGCCGCTTTTGCTCGCCGCGACTCGGCGCGGCAAACCTTTGCACCGGTAACGAGTCACCGGCTGGAAAAAGCGGGGCCGAGCTCCCGCACTCCGAAAGCGACGCCACCGATCAGAGCTCCCGCGTTGGATGGCCATGGGAAAGCCGCTCCGCACACGGGGCCGGAGGACCGGCAAAGAGCAGTGACGAGTGAACAGAAACACAGTCCGAAGTCCGGGGTCCGGAGTCCAAGGTCATAGGAACACTGGGAAGTGCTGAGTGGCGAGCAAGGCAAAGCAAGGATTTAGGAGCTAGGATTTAGGAGTTAGCAATGCACACCAGGCGGTGCCTACCCTTTCTGCCCCCTCGTGGGTCCCCCGACACTCCCCCGCTTCGTTTATCGGCGGTTCCAAGTGACGGCATGAAGTTTTTTCTGGCGCGCGCCGTGCATGACCGGGCGCAAGTGCCAAGCGGGCAGATCGATTCGGATTGATTCGGATTGACTCGGATTGCGGCTCTGGATTGCGCAGAGCGAAGCTCTGCGAATCCATCATTCGTAGCATGGCCATCCTGGCCATGACCGGACACGGGCGGGATGCCCTTGCGACGTTTCTGCGGCCGCAGAGCTTTGCTCTGCGCAATCCGTCCTGTGTTGTGGCGCGTGGGTACCCAATGCATTACGGAGTGACGGTTGCGGAGTGACAAATGGCGAGCAACCAACTCCGCGTTGCATGGCGGGAGTCCCTTTTCCCGCCCCCTCGCGGGTCCCCCGACACTTCCCCACATCGTCTATCGGCGGTTTTCTTGAAGAAATGAATCTATCTTGCGACGAGCGGGCCGGGAGGCCGAGGGAGAGGAATTGGCGTCAGGGATCGGCCGGGCGATTCCGTTTAGTTGGCCGCGCAACCTTGCTCGAACTTCTGCGCATAGAACGTCAACGCTTGCCCGTAGAGGTCCAGCAGGTGCTCGCGATCGGCTTGGGAAGGGAACTTGCCGGTTTGGGTTTGATGCATCAGGTCGGTCACCCAGTCGACAAAATATTTGGCGTCGGGACGGCAGTCGCGATGGCCGGGGAGAAATACGGGGCTGGAATGCGCCAGGCGGAAGGTTTCGGCGGTGCGCAGAAAACATCGCGCTGCTACCCAGGTGTATTCCTTGGGGTCAAACGTGAACTCGGCTTTGTAATCCAGTGTGCCGGGCGGCGCGGGGGCCCACTGAATCACCTCTCCGTTGGCCACCAGTTCGATGCGGTCGATGGGTTCGCGCGCGTGCACTTCCACGATGGCTTTGGCCATGGAGGCGTCGCTCAAGGTGGGGGCGCCGGGCTTTAGGTTGGAATGTGCCTCGGTAGGTGCCGGGCTAAAGCCCGGCGCTACGTGGCCCGTCGAGCCAGCGGAATTCACGTCAAAGAAAAGCATGGGGCCGTTGGTGATGAATTCCTTTCCCTCGCGCACGGCGGCGAACCACTTTTCCGGCGTGAACGGTCCGCTGAAATGCGCGTAGACGCGGTTATAGCCTACCGGGTTGGGATGCACGCCGCTGGCGGTTCCGGCTGAGGGCGGAACGTGGAACCCGAGATTGAGATAGCGGTAGTAAAGGCCCAGGGTATATTGCAGCCAGCTCGCGCGGTCGTTGGCCTCGTGCTTGCCCGGCGGGCGTCCCCAGTCGGTGACGTCGTCGAGGCCGTACTGCATGAAGTGATTGCCCAACACTTCAATCGAGTCGGGCGGGGCCAGCGCCATGGCTACGGGGACTTCCCACCATTCGGTGTTCTCGCAATCCACCCAGGGCAGGCCGTGGGCGGAACCGCGCTGCGCCAACGCCTGCTTGATGAGATCGATGCCGGAGGGGTTCCACGCACCCGCCGTGTCGAGGCCGTCGAGCAGGCGGGGCAGCGACAGGAAAATCCAGGCGCCGCCGCCGCGTTCGTCCTCGGCATTGCGCAGCGTGATGAGGTGATGCGAGTCTACTTCCATGGTTGATGATGCGCCCGCGCCCCAAACGTCGTCACTCAACGCTTGCGCGTCCTTCCGGTGGGGAAACTGGGTGATGATGGGGCAGAAATTCACGTCCTCCGCCAGAATCAGCTTCGGTGCGTCGGCGAGCGGGCGGTGCACATGCAAATCGCCGCTCCACCAGCCCTGCTTCCACATGCGAATCCACGGCCGCACTTGCAGCGCTACGTTTGTTGTGCCGTCGGTCGCCACCTCGACGGATTTCTCGACGCGAGTGTATTCCAGGCCGTGTTCGGCAATCACGCGGTAACGGCCGGGAGGGACGTCCACACTGCACTCACCCTGAATCACGAAGCTGCCCAGGTAATAAGGCAACGCGCGATGATGCCGCGCGGTGACGTCGCGAATCGCCGCGGCGGGCTGGTACTCCTTTTCGTTCGCGCCACGCACCTCCAGGCGTGCCCACACCGCGCGGCTGGCTTCATCCACCACCTGGATGTGCAATGTTGCGGCCAGGAGGGTTGGCGGCGCGAGCATGGCAAGAAACGCAATGAGTTTTATCAGATTATTCATTGCTATTTATCAAATTTCAAGCGTACCCCCTGAGACTCCGCAGGGCAGCGTGGTCAATAGTGCCGGCCAGAAGCACGCATTTGCGGAATATCCACAATGCGTTTCTTCGGTCTACCTTGAAACCTGAAATCAATGGGCCCTACGTTGCCTCGCGCAACTTCACCAGCACCACACCGTGCTTGAGCACAAAAGTGGAGTAGCTGTCCTCAAACACTCCGCGGTCCGCATGCTCCCAGAGATCGCGCACCTGCACGCGGCCGTGGAATCCGACGTCCGCAAAGCGCAGCGTCATCTTCATCAGGGACCGGCCGCGGTTGAACAATCCCACCGCCTTCGAACCGTCGGCAAGAGGCTTCACCCAAATCTCGAGCGGGCCTTCGCAACTTACGCGGTCGCCCTGAATGCCGGCGGGATCCTGGTCCACGGCGATGACCTCGCGGTTGCAGAGGATGGCTTGAATTTCCGGCGGCATGTTGGTGAGATCGTTGCCGGCGATCAGCGGCGCGGCCAGCAAACACCACAAGCTCATCTGCGTGAAGTTGTCGACGGGTTTGAAATGCGGGTTGCCGACCTCCAGCATGTCGGGATCATTCCAGTGTCCCGGCCCCGCGAAGGGCGCGAGTCCAGCTTGCGTGAAGCCGTTCATGCTGAGGCTGGTGTAGTCGTCGTGAATGTCGTTGCCCGTGCGCCAGAGATTGGCGCCCACGGACGGGGCCCAGGCCCACACGCGATCCATGCCGTACTGGCAGAGGCTGTAGACGATGGGCCGGCCGGTGCGGCGCAAGGCGTCGCCCATCTTCCGGTACGCCTCGATCATCATGGCATGAGCGGCGGGCAGGTCCGTTTCCGCGAGTTTGTTGAAAGGGTCTTCCAGGCCGCAGAGGTCGTACTTCAGGTAATCGATGCCCCACGCGGCGTAGGTCTGCGCGTCCTGCTCCTCGTGGCCAAAACTGCCGGGCCGGCCGCCACAGGTTGACTTTGACGGTGCGGAATAAATCCCCAGCTTGAGGCCCAGCGAGTGAACGTGATCGGCGAGGGCCTTCAGGTCGGGGAACTTGGCGTTGGGATGAATCACGCCCTGCGCGTCGCGCTCGCCCGCCCAGCCTTCGTCCATGTTGACGTACTCGTACCCGACCGCCTTCATTCCGCTGCTCACCATCGCATCCGCCTGGGCGCGAATGGTGGCGTCATCAATCTGGTTTTTGAAGTGGTTGTAACTGTTCCACCCCATGGGAGGCGTGGCGGCGAGGAGCGGAGTGGCGCTGCTTCCGGTGATTGTGGTGAAGGCAGGTATGCTCGCGGCTGCGACTTTGAGGAAGTCTCGCCGGGAACAGGCTTTTGAAATGGTTCGCGGCATGACGGCGCTTTCTCTTCGGCCTGAATCCTGACAATTGGCACCCGACACCTATTTACGGGTGGTACCCGTGGTCGCGCAGGTACTTCAGAAGCGCCGCAGGATGATCGGTCTGGATTCCATCCGCGCCGAGATCGATGGCGGCCTGCCATGCCTCCGGATTATCCGCTTTGCCCAATCGATCCACGTAAATCTTGACCCCGGCTTGCTTGGTCATACTGATCATCGGCTCTTTGAAGTCGCCGGCGTCAAAGGCGACAAATTTGAGCTGAAACTCGTGCAGCAGATTTTGCAGGTGGTCTTCGTCTTTGGCCTCCGGCATAATCCAAGCGTCGGGATTGAGCTTGGCGACACCCTCGAAGAATTCAGGACGATAGCCGAAGATGACGGTGTGCGAGAGCATGTCATACTTCTTGAGGGCGCCCAGGAGGGCCTCCGGGGAGGCGTCTTTGGTGTCCGAATAAATGCCGATTTTGCCGCGCGCCATCTTGAGCATCTCATCGAGGGTGGGGACCTTTGTCCCGGCAAATTGCGGGCCGGCCTTTATACCCGCGTCGAGTTTGCGGATCTGCTTAAAGGTCATTTCGCGGATTTTGCCCGTGCCGTTGGTCGTGCCGTTGACGGTGGAGTCGTGCATGATCACCAATTTGTTGTCGGCGGTCGTGCGAATGTCGCATTCCACGTAGTCAACGCCCAGATCGATGGCCTTCTTCAGGGACAAGAGGGTGTTGGACGGAATACCCTCGTGCGCCCCGCGGTGGGCAATCACCATAATGTGCTGGGGCTTCGCCTGAGCCAGACTGAAAACCGGCAGCAGGACAAGCAAAAGGGTGGACAGAAGAAAGTTGCGCAAGGTAGAGTGCCTTTCCCTTCCTTAGTGAATTGTTTTCAAAATTTCGCCATCCATCCTTAGTCCAATTGGCCTTGGTGCGTCAAGCGAAAAGACCGTAGGCATTTGACAATGTCCGTTACGGGCAGTAGATTGGCGGCACCCAAAACGGGGGGAGGATCATTGATCATGCGTACCAAGAAAGCAAAGAAGTCTGTGCCGGGAGTTTCGCGGCGGGAATTTCTTCTGACGGTCGGCGCTACCGCTCCGACGATCAGTTTGATGGAAGGTGATGCCAGCGGTGTGGTAAGCCCTGGAGCGAAGCCGGAAGCACCCGACGCCACCGGCAGATTCACGCCCATAAAGTTGAGCGCCTATTTCAACTCTTCCTCGCGGGAATTCGGACCCCGCGAAAAGGTTGCGCTGGTCGGTGGCGAATCCGCCAAGGACTCGTTGATTCGGGTTCCGGCGGGATGGCGGGACCTGCGCGGAATCCCCTTCATTTTGGGGCCCGAAGATTTGCAGAGCAAAAGCTGGATTGTCCTCAGCACCAAGACCGGGCCTAACGCTAACACGGCAGTGGAAATTCCCGTGGTGCAGAAAGCGCATTACCTCTGCCTGACCTCCTTCTGTGACTTTGATGAAAACGAGGTGCCGGAGCCGGGGAAGGACGTATTCCAACAGGTGGGGCAACATCTGGGGGATTTCACTCTCATTTACGAGGACAACGGCACGCACGTGTTGCCCATTCGCCGCCGGTATGAAACGAACTCGGTATTGGAGCCCTGGGGGCACCTCAGTTTTGCCGCCCTGCCCCCGGGTAAATTGCGGGCCTTGAAGCTCAATGCTCCCCTCCCCAGTGCCACCGGGTGGGGAAATCTCCAGACGATCATCGGCGGAAATGACGCGGGAGGCCCCAACCTGGGACTCGTTTGGGTGTGCGCGCTTGAAAACCCCGAGCCTGGCCGCATCATTCGCGCCGTGCGCATCGAAGCGGCCGGCGAGGATGCCCTGGTGGTTTGCGGCTTGACGCTTTATCACCGCCCGGAAAACCCACTTCGCGTCGAGCCCCGTGCGTTGTACCGGATTACCTTGCCGGAGGCTGCCGCGGAGGACGAGACGCGCTGGAAGGTGGATGTGGATCTCGGCACGATGGGGCGCACGTTTGCTCTCCCCGATTTCGATCCGGAGGCGTGGCTGGCCGCGCCCGCCAAGGGCCTGGGTGAACATGCCAAGGTAGACCCCGGCGCCCGCTATCTTTATTCGGAGGTCATCGGCAACGTCAATGCGACGTTGACCCTCAACGATTCCAAAACCGGAAAGCAATATGCCTTTGATCTTTCCAAGGTTGTTGCGGGCAGCGAACTGGCGCCGACCGAGGGAAGCGGGAGCATCAAGATCGTTGAGCAGGGCCGCCGATGGGTTCAGTGCCGCGTGCTTGATCCCGAGAGCAAGCAGCCCACTCCCGTACGTCTGGCCTTCCGGTCGAAAGAAGGCCGTTACATTCCCCCTTACGGACACCGTGCCGACATCAATGACGGGTGGTTCCAGGATTACGGCGCCGACGTCAAATTGATGGACACTTCCTTCGCCTACGTCGACGGCACATTTCAGGTGGAACTAGCTCCCGGAGAATATTACCTGGAAATGACCAAGGGCTTCGAACACCAGGCAGTGCGGCAGAAGACTGAAATCCAGGCGGGGCAGCGCGAATTGACCTTGGAAATCCCCCGCTTCACCAACCTTCGCGCCAAGGGCTGGGTGACCGCCGACACGCACACCCACTTCCTGTCTCCCACCACGGCTCTGCTGGAAGCGCAGGCCGAGGGACTGAACCTTATCAACCTGCTGGCCGCACAATGGGGCGACCTCTTTACCAATGTGGGCGATCTTTCGCACGGACCCATCCTTTCCGCGGACCGCGATTCGATGGTGTGGGTGGGAACCGAAAATCGTCAGCACATCCTCGGCCACATTGGGCTGGAGGGCGTGCAGGGGAGAGCGGTTTTCCCCATGTCGGCGGACGGAGCAGGCGAGGCGTACCTGGGCGATCCGACCTGGACCAGCATGGCGGAGTGGGCAGACGTCTGCCGCCAGCGCCAGGGCTTGGCGGTGGCCGTACACTTTCCCTATCCCACGGGTGAAATCGCTGCGGACATTGTGCTCGGCAAAATCGATGCCCTGGAAATCTGGCCGCAGGACGATCCCAAGGTCCATCACAAGGTGATTGAAGAGTTCGACACTTTGCGCTACCTCGATTGGTACCACTACTTGAACTGCGGGTATCGCCTGCCGGCGGTGGCGGGGACGGATAAGATGGGAGCTTACATGCCCGCCGGCACCAATCGCGTCTACGCCTATCTCGGCCAGCAGGAGTTCAATTTTCCCAACTTCGCCAAAGCCGTGCGGGCAGGGAATACTTTTGCCACTTCCGGCCCGCTGGTGATGTTCCACGCCGACGGCCGCCCGCCGGGAGCGGAAATCACTCTGGGTGCGGGCGGCGGCACCATCGAAGTCGCCGCCGACGCGCAATGCTTTGTGCCCATCCATCGCCTGGAGGTTATCTTCAACGGCAAAGTCGTCGCCGCACAGGAGGAGCCGGCAGGAGCGCGAACGATTCACCTGACAGAGAAAGTCAAGGTGGAAGGGCCGGGCTGGCTGGCAGCGCGATGTTCTTCGCAATCTCCCCGCACGACGGCGTGGAATTTCAAGATTGCCGCGCATACCTCGCCGGTCTATGTACAGGTTCCGGGAAGGGAACTGTTTTCGCCGGAGGCCGCAGCTTACTTCCTAAAGCTCATCGACGGAGCGCAGATGTATGTTGAGACGCTCGCCACGCGGCCGGACGCGGAAACTTTTGGCCGGGTCCGCAAAGTCTATACCGACGCCCGCGCCGAATTGCACCGGCGGATGCACCAGCATGGGATACCGCATTAGCAAGCGACGCAAAGAATTGAATCGCGCAGGGACGCAGAGGCGCAGCGCGGACTCTGGCCGCAACGAAACAACGCCCTGGGGGAGTTGCTAGCTGGCCGGATTGCGCAGAGCGCAGCTCTGCGAATCGGTTGCCGCGAATCCGCAGAGCTGCGCTCTGCGCAATCCAGCTTTATGTGGGGACTTACGAGTTTGTGGGCATTTGGGAATTCCTGAATGACCCGGATTTTAAACCTGTCGAATTCGACGGGTTAAGAAAGCTGGTGGGACTCAGCAGTTTTACCCTCACCCCCAAACAGCGGATCGAGAAGATGAACGCTATTTGAAACGTTCGGCGCAGCCGTTTTTTGGGCTTCCTAACGGGAGGACCGGCAAGAAAATGAAAAATCCCAGAATCCTGATTTTGCTTCTTGGGCTATCGATCCCCACAACCGTCCTTGCCGGCACGCTGCACATCCAGGTGGTGGATGAATCAGGTCAGCCGATCTGGGCGCGGCTGGAGGTGCGGGGGGCCGGGGGAAAGATGTATCAACCCCAAGACGCGCTGCGCGACCTCACGGCGGGAACTCACAATGTGCAGCCCGAGTATTTGGGCAGCTTCATTGTTCATAGCGATTGCCAAATCGAGGTGCCTCCCGGTCGCTTCCTGGTAATCGGCGAACACGGCACCGAGTACCGGCGCGTGGAGAAGTCGGTTACGGTGGCCGCCGATGGCGAGACCAACGTGACCGTGCCGTTCCGTCCATGGATTCGGATGGAGAAAAACGGTTGGTGGAGCGGCGACTTCCACGTACACCGTCCACCCGCCGACGCACAAAAGGCGGCGCTGGCGGAAGACTTGAATTTCTGCCCCGTCATCACCGACTGGCCGCACCGGAAGAATTATCAGTTCCAGACGGGCGACATTTGGGGATCTGAAGCCAATGCGCTTATCGCCATCGATGACCATCACTTTGTGACGTTGAGGAACGCTGAAGACGAGCGCGGGGGCGGAGCATGGCTGTTCCTGCAACTCCCGTCGCCTCTCCAAGACCTCAACAAGTCTGCGGATTGGTGGCCCCCCGCCCTGAGCTTCATTTACCAGGCCCGCGAACACAGCGCCTCCCAGAGCATCTCGCCCTGGATCGATGTGGAGAAGCCTTTCTGGTGGGAAGTGCCCGTGGTCATGGCCCTGGCGCCGGCCAATTCTCTGGAAATTCTCTGCAACCAACTGACCGAGTATGGAATTGAGGCCAGCGAAGCCTGGGGACGTCCCCGCGAACACGGTTTTTCCGGCCGCGAGGGTTGGGAAAATTACATCCTGAGTCTCTATTACCATTACCTGAATCTGGGGTTTCATATTCCCGCTTCGGCGGGAACGGCCAGCGGCGTCCTTCCCAATCCCATCGGCTTCAATCGCGTCTACGTGAACTTTCCCGGACCCTTTTCAGCGGAGAAATGGTTTACCGCCTTGCGTGAAGGTCCCAGCTTTGTCACCAACGGCCCCGTGCTTTTCTTCCGGGTGAAGGCGGAGGGGGCGTTGATGAAAGGCACCGTGGAAGCGCGCGCCTCCGAACCGATCGATCGCGTCGAGATTGTTGCCAATGGAGAAGTCATCGATTGGTTCCCCGTCGCGCCCGGCACGGATGAATTCAAGACGGAAGTCACCATCGACCCGCAAAAGTACTCCTGGATCGCGGCGCGTTGCTTCCTGCGGGGAGGGGACACGATCCGCCTCGCGCATACCAGTCCTATTTATTTGTCCGGGCATTACGATTGCCGCTCAGACGCAAAGTATTACGTTGATTGGATGGATAATCTCATCCATCAAGCCCAGGAAAACCCCAAGCGCTTCCCCTCCGCGACGGAGCA
>Ga0326728_10024537_pt1 | contig 10913 bp, 11 predicted proteins | sample MB3enrmetagenome_FD_207602 | JGI IMG/M metagenome (GOLD analysis project Ga0326728, IMG submission 207602) | Lab enriched peat soil microbial communities from McLean, Ithaca, NY, United States - MB31MN | ecosystem: Environmental > Terrestrial > Soil > Wetlands > Peat | place: USA: New York...
AGCGCGAAGCGGGCGCGATCGCCTCGCAAACCGGCTGCGAGATTGTGCTGGAGCCTTCGGTCAGCGGCACGGCTTTCCTGACCAAACCGGGCCCATTCACCGATCTGCTCATCAAGGCGGCGGAAACCGTGACAGGGCGCGCGCCGCAATTTTCTACCGGCGGCGGCACCTCCGACGCGCGTTTCATCAAGGATTTTTGCCCGGTCGCGGAATTGGGCCTCATCAGCGCCACCATGCACCAGGTCGATGAGTGCGTACCCGTCGCCGATATCGGGAAATTGGCTGATATCTACGCGGCCGTGCTTCACGCCTATTTCTCCCATCCGCCGACATGAGCGAAGCGCCCATCGGCATTTTCGATTCCGGCATGGGTGGGCTCACCGTGATGCGCGCGCTCGTCCAAAGGCTGCCGGACGAGCGCTTTGTTTATCTCGGCGATACGGCGCGGCTGCCTTACGGCACCAAGAGCGCCGACACGGTGCGCCGCTATGCCTTGCAGGCCGCGCAGGCGCTGACCGCGCGCGGCGTCAAGCTGATCGTGATCGCCTGCAACACGGCGTCGGTTTCGCTGCAAGCCTTGCAAGAGGCGCTGGCGCCGCTGCCGGTGATGGGCGTGATCGCGCCCGGCGCCCGCGCAGCGCTTCGCATCGCGCCCGAAGGCCCCGTCGCGGTGATCGCCACCGAAGGCACGGTCAAAGGCGGTGCTTATATACGCGCGATCCATGCGCTGAGCGCCGCGCCCGTGGTGCAACAGGCCTGCCCTTTGTTCGTGCCGCTGGCGGAGGAAGGCTTGACCCAAGGCCCGATCGTCGAAGCGGTGGCGCATCGCTATCTCGATCCTTTGCTGGCACGCATGCCGCGGCCCAAAGTACTGGTGCTCGGCTGCACGCATTTTCCGGTGCTGCGAGAGGTGATCGCGCGCGTGGCGGGCGACGACGTGGCGTTGATCGACAGCGCCATAGCGGCGGCCGACGCGACGGCGGCCTTGCTCGCCGAGCACGGCTTGGCACGCAAAGGCGCGGCGCGCGAGCCCAACCGCTTTCTTGCCACCGACGCGCCGGACCGCTTCGCGCGCATAGGAGAAATTTTCTTGGGCGCGCCGATCGATCCCGGTGCGGTCGAGCTGGTCGATCTTCAGTAATCCACCCTCACAAGATAAAGCCCGTCGGGCGGAGCGACGGGACCGCAACGGGCGCGGTCGCGCGCGGCGAGCGCGTCCTTCACCTCGCGCACGCGCCATTTACCTTCGCCGACCAGTTTCAGCGTGCCCACCATCGAGCGCACTTGGTTGTGCAGGAACGAACGCGCCGAGGCATGGATTTCGATCTCGTCGGCCGCTTTGCGCACATCGAGCCGATCGAGCGTCTTGACGGGTGATTTCGCCTGGCATTCCGCAGAGCGAAAGGTGGTGAAATCGTGCTGGCCGACAAGCGATTGCGCCGCGGCGTGCATCGCTTCCGCGTCGAGCACCTGCACCACATGCCAAGCGCGTCCGCGCTCCAGCGCCAGCGGCGCCCGGCGACTGACGATGCGATAAAGATAATGCCGCGCCGTGGCCGAAAACCGCGCATGGAAATCGGGCGCGGCGACAGCGGCTTCCAACACGCAAACGGGGTCCGGACGCAGAAAATGATTCAGCGCATCGCGGATTTTTTCGGGTGCGAATTCTTTCTCCAAATCGAAATGCGCCGCTTGGCCAAACGCGTGCACGCCCGCATCGGTACGGCCGGCGCCGATCACCGTGACGCGCTCGCTGGAGAGCTTGAAGATTGCTTCTTCGATCGCGCCTTGCACCGAGGGACCGTTATCTTGGCGCTGCCAGCCGACGAACGGGCTGCCGTCATATTCGAGGGTCAAGCGATAGCGCGGCATCACGCGAGCCGCTTGCCGCGCGTGAGCGCAAAGCCGCGCAGCAATTCGGAAGCGGTCATCACGGACTTGCCCGCGCGTTGAAGGCGAACCAGCCGCAGCGCGCCTTCGCCGCACGTCACCGTCAGCGCGTCGTCGAGGATTTCGCCCGCCCTTCGGGGCGCGGCTTCGCCGCGCACCTCAGGGTGACGGGCGACCGGTTCGGCATAAAGGACTTTCAATCGCTCGCCTTCCGCCTCGCACCAGGCGCCCGGCGAAGGCGACAAGCCGCGGATCAGACAATCGATCTCGGCGGCGCTTCTCGACCAATCGATGCGCGCCTCTTGTTTGAGAATCTTCTTGGCATAGGTGACGCCTTCTGCGGACTGAGGCTGCTCCGTCACGCCGCCGCGTTCGAGCGCGGCGAGCGTGCGCGCCATCATATCCGCGCCAAGCCGCGCCAATTCGCCCGTCAGTTCGTCCGCGGTGCGCCGGCCGATCTTCACCCGCTCGGCCAGCAAGATTGGGCCGGTGTCGAGGCCTTCTTCCATGCGCATGACCATCGCGCCGGTTTCCGTATCGCCCGCCATGATGGCGCGTTGGATGGGCGCGGCGCCGCGCCAGCGCGGCAACAGCGAGGCATGCAGATTGAAACAGCCGAGCCGCGGCGCCTCCAAGATCGGCCCCGGCAGGATCAAGCCGTAAGCGGCCACCACTGCCGCATCGAGAGCAAGCGCGGCAAATTCCGCTTGCGCCTCGGCGGTCTTGAGAGTCGCGGGCGTTCGCAACGGCAAGCCGTGCGCGGCCGCGAGTTTGGCCACGGGCGAAGGCTCTTCTTCCAGCCCGCGGCCTTTGGGCCGCGCCGGCTGGGAGTAAACGCAGGCGATGTCGTGGCCTTGCGCGATCAGCTCGGCGAGCGTGGGCACCGCGAAATCCGGCGTGCCCATGAAGGCGAGGCGCAAGCTCACCCCGTCTCCTTCAGCTTTTTGGCCTTGGCGAGCTTGCGCAGCGCGATCGAGCGCTTGAGCCGCGAGAGGTGGTCGATGAAGAGAATGCCCTTCAGATGATCCATCTCGTGCTGCAAACAGGTGGCAAGCACGCCCTCGGCCTCCAGCGTCTGCTTTTGGCCCTCGCGATCGAGATATTCGGCGCGGATGCGCGCCGGCCGCTCCACTTCTTCCCAGATTTCGGGCACCGACAGGCAGCCTTCCTCGAAGCGCACGGTTTCTTCCGACGCCCACAGAATCTTCGGATTGACGAAGACGCGCGGCTTCTTCTTGCCGTCCTTCTGGTCGAGGTCCATGACGATGACGTTCTTGGCCTCGCCGATCTGGATGGCGGCCAGCCCGATGCCGTCGGCGGCGTACATGCTGTCGAGCATGTCGGCGATCAGCTTCTTGATCTCGCCGTTCACTTCGGTGACCTCTTCGGACACCGCCTTCAAGCGGCGATCGGGCGCGGTCAAGATGGGGCGGACGGTCATGGCGGTGAGATAAGCGCGAGGGCGGTTGGGGTCAAGCGTTCGCGTGCGCGGTCGCGGCGCGGTAAAGTAAACCAAAGGAATCGCTCATGGCCATTGCACTTATCATTCTTGCCTTCGCCTTGGTTGCGGCCGCCGCGATCCTCGGGCTGCTGCTGCGCCGGAAGGCGGAACCGCGGCCCGATCCGCGGCTCGACACCGTGATTGCCGCGCAAGGCGGCATTGCCGAGCGCTTCCAACAGACCATCGAATCGCAAGCCGCGCTGCAACGCGTGCTCGCCGAGCGCATCGAAGCGCTGGACAAGCGGCTTGGCGAAACGCTCGCCGACAGCGCGACCAAGACCGCGGCGACGATCTCCAGCATCGGCGAGCGGCTCACTGTGATCGACGCGGCGCAGAAGAACATCGCCGCGCTCTCCGACCGCGTGGTCTCGCTGCAGGAAATCCTCTCCGACAAACAGGCGCGCGGCGCCTTCGGCCAGGATCGCATGGAAGACATCGTGCGCGACCAGCTGCCGCCCGAGCTTTACGATTTCCAGGCGACGCTCTCCAACGACACGCGGCCCGATTGCGTGATCCGCATTCCGGGCATGGCGGCAGCCATCGTGATCGATGCGAAATTCCCGCTCGAAGCCTTCGAGGCGCTGCGCCTGGCGCCGGGAGAAGCCGAACGCAAGCAAGCCCAGGCGCAACTGCGCGCCGACATGCAGAAACATATCGGCGACATCGCGCGCAAATATCTCATCCCCGGCGAGGTGCAGACGCCGGCCTTGATGTTCGTGCCCTCGGAATCGATCTATGCCGAATTGCACACGAGCTTTCCCGAAGTGATGCAGCGCGCGCGCCGCGCCCAGGTGGTGATCGTCTCGCCGCACATCCTGTGGCTTGCCGTCAACACGATCCGTACCTTGATGCGCGACGCCAAGATGCGCGAGCAGGCCAGCGCCATCCAGAAAGAGGTGGGCCTGCTCCTGAAGGACGTGAGACTGCTCGAAAGCCGCGTCGGCGACTTGCGCAAGCATTTCGAGAAGACGAGCGAGGACATTGCCGAGATCGAAAAACCGATGGGCCGCATCGCCCAGCGCGCCGGACGCATCGAGGCGGTGGAGCTTTCCGCGCCCGAGGCGGAGAAACCGCTGCTGCCTGGAGCGTCCTGACCTCACATTCCGTCCACGCCAGAGCCTGGGCGATGGCGAAACGGGCGGATTTCACCCTTGCGCGCACGGCCCGGCGGCGGGCGATATAGTCCCTCGAATAAAGCCCGTGCTTCAGCCGGTTGCTGTTGCCTTTGGGCGCGCCGCGCGGGTTTCCCGTTCTCAGCCCCATGTCGGCTTACCCCCCACCCGCGCCGTTTTGCGGCGCGACCTCCCCACCAGGGGGAGGTGATTCCATTTGCCCATTTGAACCTCGTCTTTTCCTGCCCTCCCCCCCACTTATCCCTGTTTCTTGGCGGGACGGCCTTCCTCGAAGGTCTCTGGCTTGGCGACGCTCCGGCGCGGCGGCGGCCAGATCTCGCCGCGCAGCACGTTGATGTTCTGATTGTGCTCGCCCTTGATCTTGGCGATGGCAAGGCCGAGTTCGGCGCTGACCTTGAGCAGCGAAACCGCGTTCTCGATTTCGCGGGCTCTGCGGTGGCCGTATTCGTCGCGGACGAAATCGACCTTCTTGGTGACCTCGAAACAGTCGGTCAGCGCTTTCAAGGTTTCGCTCAGCTCGGCTTCCAGGACGGGCACCCCCGCGGGTTGCGGCGGTGAATTTTCGGTGTTCATGACTCATGTCTCCTATGGCACGAGCCCTATAAGATAAGGCCGTTTCGGCGAAGTTGGACAAGCATTCGTCACCCCGCAGCAAGCGCCCGCGCGGCTGAGGAGATTTCTTCTGCGCCGACGTGGATAAGCAAAACGGGCCGTTCGCCGCGCGGATTGAAAAGGTGGAATTGTCGGCCGAGACCCCTAAGCTTGCTACGACCTGAAAGCCCGCGATGTTAGCGATAACAGACGTGACACGCCGCAAACCGTGGTTATAAGGAAAGCGCTGTCAGACAAGTCATGGTAGCCCGCGCGCGTTCTGCGCCTAGCCGTCTTGATGCAAAACGAACGTCCAGACGCGAAAGGGGAATAGCTTCGTGCCAACTCCGCCCAAAGCCGCGAGCGCGGCCGCTCCGCAGGCGAATTACACCGTGGCGCTCAGCGTGCTCACCACGCTGTTCTTCATGTGGGGCTTTTGCACCTGCCTCAACGACATCCTCGTGCCGCATCTCAAAGCGGTGTTCGAGATGAACTATGTGCAGACGCTGCTGATCCAGTTCGTGTTCTTCGGCACCTATTTCCTGCTGTCGATCCCTTCGGCCTGGCTGATCGAAGCGATCGGCTACAAATTTTCGATCATGGTGGGCCTCTTGGTGATGGGGCTGGGCTGCCTCGTCTTCATTCCCGCCGCAGGATTGCCGTCTTACGCTCTGTTCCTGACCGCGCTGTTCGTTCTCGCCTCCGGCATCACGCTGTTGCAGGTCGCGGCCAATCCCTATGTCGCCGTGCTCGGCTCGGAGAAGACCGCGTCCGCCCGACTCAATCTGGCGCAAGGCTTCAACTCCTTGGCCACGATGGTGGCGCCGCTGTTCGGCGGTATCCTCATCCTGGCGCACACCAAGGCGGGCAACGAAGCGGCGGGCGCGGTGGAGTCGCTCAAGGACCGCATGGCGGACGCGCGCGCGGTGCAGCTGCCCTATCTCGGCATCGCGGTGGTGCTGTTCCTCATCGCGCTGCTGATCTGGGCGACGCGCTTGCCCAAAGTGTCGACCCATCCCGAAACCGAGGAAGAAGCCCGCGACTCGATCTGGCGACACAAGGTCCTCTTGCTCGGGATCGGCGCGATCTTCGTCTATGTCGGGGCGGAAGTGTCGATCGGCAGTTTTTTGATCAGCTACATCGTCTCGCCCCATATCAGCCACCTGACGACGTCCGAGGCCGCGAAATATCTCAGCTATTATTGGGGCGGGGCGATGGTGGGCCGTTTCGCCATCGGCGCGGTCCTGTTGCGCTTCGTGCCGCCCTCCAAGATGCTGGGGTATAATTGCGTCGCGGCGGCGATCCTGATCCTGTGCTCGATCCTGGCGAGCGGACCGCTGTCCATGTGGGCCATTCTGCTGGTGGGCGTGTGCAACTCGATCATGTTCCCCAACATCTTCACGCTGGCGATCAAAGGGCTTGGCCCGCTCACCGGCCGCGGCTCGGGCCTTTTGGTCATGGCGATTTTCGGCGGCGCCGTCATCCCGATGCTGCAAGCCGTGGCGGCCGACAACATCGGGCTGACGATCTCCTTCCTCGTGCCACTCGTCTGTTACGCCTACATCTGGCTGTTCGCGCGGCGCAGCTTCGAAGCGAATGCCGCCGCCAAATCAGCCGCATAGCTTCTTCGCCGTCTCGGCGATCGCGCGGCCCTGATAGCGCGCGCCGGCCAGTTCGTTTTCGGAAGGCTGGCGCGCGCCGTCGCCGCCGGTGATGGTCGTGGCGCCGTAAGGCGAACCGCCGGTGATCTCCGCCAGCGACATCTGTCCCGCATAACCGTAATCGAGGCCCACCACCACCATGCCGAAATGCAACAGGTTGGTGATGATGGAGAACAGCGTCGTCTCTTGTCCGCCGTGCTGCGTCGCCGAGGCGGTGAAGGCGCCGCCGACCTTGCCGTGCAGCGCGCCCTTGGCCCACAGCCCGCCGGCCTGATCGAGGAAATTCGCCATCTGCGAGGCCATGCGACCGAAGCGCGTGCCGGTGCCCACCACGATGGCGTCGTAATCGACCAACTCCTCGATCTTGGCGATGGGCGCCGTCTGATCGAGCTTGTAATGGGCCTGTTTGGCGATCGCCTCGGGCACCAGTTCGGGGACGCGCTTGATGTCGACCTCGGCGCCCGCCTCGCGCGCCCCTTCGGCGACGGCCTCGGCCATCTTCTCGATATGTCCGTAGGCGGAATAATAGAGGACCAGAACCTTGGGCATGATGGACTCCTGAGGTTTGAGGTTAGGCCGCGTCGACCAGGACGAGTTCGCTGTCTTCCAGCGCTTTGACGTCGAGCACAGCCACGTTCTCGACGGCCGCGCCGTCGCGGGCGTTGAGGCGAACGCCGTTGACTGCGATGGAGCCGGTGGCCGGCACGAGATAAGCGTGGCGCTTCTCGCCGAGCGGGTAGCTCGTTGTTTCGCCCGCTTTCAGCGTGGCGCCCAGAACGCGCGCGTCGCTGCGGATGGGCAAGGCATCCTTGTCGTCGTCGAAGCCGCTCGCCAGCGTCACGAAACGGCCCGAGCGGTCGGCCTTCGGAAACGGCTTTGCGCCCCAAGCGGGCTGGCCGCCCTTGCGCGTGGGCAGGATCCAGATTTGGAATAGGGTCGTGGTCTCGTTCTCGAGATTGTATTCGGCGTGGCGGATGCCGGTACCCGCGCTCATCACCTGTACGTCGCCGGCGGCGGTGCGGCCTTGGTTGCCCAGGCTGTCCTTATGGGTGATGGCGCCTTTGCGCACATAGGTGATGATCTCCATGTCGGCATGGGGATGCGGCGGAAAGCCGGTGTTGGGGGCGATCTCGTCGTCGTTCCAGACGCGCAGCGCGCCCCAGCCCATGCGGGCGGGGTCATAATAGTCGGAAAAGGAGAAGTGGTGGCGGGCATTCAGCCAGCCGTGGTCGGCATGGCCGAGCTTGGCAAAAGGTCTGACGTCGATCATGGAAAGTCTCCTGCGAATGTCTCGCGGTTGCGAAGCATAGGTATCGACAAACGCTAGAGATAAAAATAGAAACTATGGAAACTAATTGTTTCCGATTTTTATATGACGAAACTGCCGGATTTCGAGGGTTTAGCCGTCTTCGCCAAAGTGGCGGAGCTGCATTCCTTTGCCGCAACCGCTTCGGAGCTGAAACTTTCCAAGGCGACGGTTTCCAAGGCGGTCAGCCGGCTGGAGGCGCGGCTGGGCGCGCGGCTGTTCAACCGCACCTCGCGGCGCTTGGCCTTGACCGAGGCCGGACGGCGGCTTGCGGCGCGCGCGGGCCAGCTTTTGGCCGATGCCGAAGCGGCCGAGGACGAAATCCTGACTCAATCCTCGCAGCCGCGCGGGCCCATCCGGCTGGCCGCGCCGATGTCCTTTGGGGTGCGGCACGTGGCGCCGCTGTTTCCTGAGTTCCTCGCGCTTTATCCCGAGATTTCGCTCGATCTGCATTTGAGCGACGCGCAGGTCGATCTGGTGGGCGAGGGCTTCGATGCCGCCTTGCGCATCGCCGCCTTGCCGGATTCCTCTTTGGTCGCGCGCCGGCTTTGCGAAGTGACGCCGCATCTCTTGGCGGCGCCGTCTTACCTTGAGCGCCGTGGGCGGCCGCGCCATCCGCTGCATCTGGCGGAACATAGCTGCCTCGGCTACGCCTATCAGACGACGCCCAATGTCTGGCGGTTCAGAAACGCCCAAGGCGAAGTTGCCAGCGTCCGCCCGGAAGGGCCGCTGCGCGTCAACAATGGCGATGCCATGTTGCCGGCGTTGATCGCCGGGCTGGGACTAGGCGTGCTGCCGGACTTTATCGCGGGGGAAGCTATCCGGGACGGGCGCCTCGAAACGGTGCTGAGCGATTGGTCGTTGCCGCCCGGCGCCTTGCATTGGCTCACGCCGCCCGGCGGACCCAGGCCCAAACGCGTCGAAGCCTTGGGCGAGTTTCTGGCGAAACGGCTTTCCAAGCGCCTCAGCCGTGATTTGGTTTGAGACGGACTGTCGCTCTTGATTTTAGAGTGCGAATTGTATGTTTACGTGGTCACAGGCCGGGAATATATGGTAGCGCTAACAAAGCGCAGGCGGCCTGCCCGCAAGCGATTGCGCGAATCAGGTGAGGAGCGGCCGCAACTATGTTTCTCGGTATCGACGTCGGCACATCCAGCGTCAAGGCTGTCCTAATGGACGGCGAAGACAAGATCGTGGAGCAAGCCTCCGCGCCGCTGACCGTCGAACGTCCCAAGCCTTTGTGGTCGGAACAGGATCCCGAATCCTGGTGGCGCGCCACCGTCGAGGCAGTGCGCGCGCTGCCCGAAAAGCAGCGCAAGGCGGTCAAGGCGATCGGCCTTTCCGGCCAGATGCACGGCGCGACCTTGCTCGATGCCGCCGACAAGCCGTTGCGTCCCGCGATTTTGTGGAACGACGGCCGCTCGGAAGCCGAATGCGCTGAATTGGAAAAACTCGAACCGCACTCGCGCGAGATCACCGGCAATCTGGCGATGCCCGGCTTCACCGCGCCCAAATTGCTTTGGGTCAAGCATCACGAACCCGAGGTCTTCCGCGCCACCAAGACGGTGCTGCTGCCCAAGGATTATGTGCGCCTCAAGCTGACCGGCGAGAAGATTTCCGACATGTCCGATTCGGCCGGCACGCTGTGGCTCGATGTCGGCGCGCGCGCCTGGTCGAAGGCGATGCTCAAGGCCACGAGCCTCGATCTGGCGCACATGCCCGCGCTGGTGGAAGGCTCGTCGCCCGGCGGCAAGCTCACAGCCGCTGCGGCGCAAGCGCTAGGCGTCGAACGCGTGGTCGTGGCGGGCGGCGGCGGCGACAATGCGGCGAGCGCGGCCGGGCTTGGCGTGGTTGCGCCGGGCCAGGCGTTCCTCTCGCTCGGCACCTCGGGCGTGCTGTTCTTGGTGACCGACAAATTCCGTCCCAATCCTGCCAAGGCGGCACACGCCTTCTGCCATTGCCTGCCTAAGCGCTGGCACCAGATGTCGGTGATGCTGACGGCGGCGGCCAACCTCGATTGGGTGACGCAGCTTTGCGGCTTCAAGCATGTGGTCGATGCGGTCGCGGCGGCCGAAGTGCGCGGGCCGCAGGCGCAGACGCCGATCTTCCTGCCTTATCTTTCGGGCGAGCGCACGCCCTACAACGACCCCTATGCGCGCGGCGCCTTCTTCGGCCTTTCGGCCGAGACGACGGCAGCCGATCTCGCTTACGCGGTGCTCGAAGGCGTCGCGTTCGCCTTTGCCGACGGCAAGGATGCGCTGCTTGAGAGCGGCGGCAAGCTTGGCGATGTCAGCGTCACCGGCGGCGGCGCGCGGTTGCCGTACTGGGGATCGATCCTGGCTTCCGCGCTCGACCATCCGCTCACCTACCGCGAAGGCGGCGAAGTCGGTGCGGCCTCCGGCGCGGCGCGCCTGGGGCGGCTGGCGCTGACCGGCGAGGATCCCGACAAGGTCTGCACCGCGCCGCCCGTCACGCGCATCGTCGGGCCCGATGCCGCATTGAAACAGCGCATGGCCGCGCGCCGACCGCTGTTCATCGGCCTTTATCAAAACCTCAGGAAATCATTCAGGGAGTTTGCCAGATGAGTATCTTCTCCGATATCGCACCGATCCGCTACGAAGGGCCGGACAGCGCCAACGAATTCGCCTTCAAGGCCTACGACAAGGATCGCCTTGTGCTCGGCAAGAAGATGAGCGACTGGCTGCGCCTGACCGTGTGCTACTGGCATTCCTTCAGCTCGGTCGGCTCGGACACGTTCGGCAGCGGCACTTGGCCCCGCCCCTGGCAGGGCTCGCCGCTCACCCAGGAAATGGCGATGGCCAAGACGGACG
>Ga0326728_10024539_pt1 | contig 10911 bp, 6 predicted proteins | sample MB3enrmetagenome_FD_207602 | JGI IMG/M metagenome (GOLD analysis project Ga0326728, IMG submission 207602) | Lab enriched peat soil microbial communities from McLean, Ithaca, NY, United States - MB31MN | ecosystem: Environmental > Terrestrial > Soil > Wetlands > Peat | place: USA: New York...
CCCGAGGACCAGGGCCGGGCGCCCGGGGCCACAAAGAACCTGGTGAGAAAAGAGCTTGTTCCCCTGATGGGGGCGCTTCTCGCAAAGGAAAGAGAGGAAGGTCTCGCAGAAGTAAAGGGCATTCTTAAAGGCATCATGAAAGGCAAACAGGCTGTAGTAAAACTCAGTTGCGAGGGCCCGACCCACAGCCCCTTTTCAATTGCATGCGCACAGATGACAGATTCCTTTTACGTTTGTCATTCCGAGGAATTGCTCTATCGGCGCGGCTACGAGCATTTTCGCATGATGGAGAATAAAGACAAATTTTTCCGTTTCGTGCACAGCGCAGGGCGACTGAATGAAAACGGCAACTCCATAGACCTCGATAAGCGGCGCATATACCAGGACATGGAGGACTACATAGTACTTTCTGCAAATAACCAGTATGCGGGTAACAGCGTGGGACTGAAAAAACACGCCATGCGCCTCTCGATCAAGCTCTCCGGCACCGAAGGCTGGCTGTGCGAGCATATGTTCGTAATGACCGTCCCGAACGCGCAAAAAGGACGCTCAACCCATTTCTGCGGGGCCTTTCCCTCGGCCTGTGGGAAGACGGCAACCGCGATGCTCCCCGGCGAAAAGATAATCGGTGACGACATTGCATATTTCCGCAATATTAATGGAGAGTTTAGAGCGGTTAACGTTGAAAACGGCATATTCGGGATCATAAAGGACGTAAATGCGCTGGATGATCCGCTTATTTTCAAGACACTTCAAACTCCCGGTCAAGAAATTATCTTCTCGAACGTACTCACGGGTCCTGACAACCAACCTTATTGGCAGGGCATGGGAATAGACCATCCGGACCATGGCCGCAATTTTTCGGGGGAATGGTTCGAGGGTAAGCGGGATGGGGACGGCGCGCCGATTCCGTTTGCACACAGCAACGCCCGTTATACGCTTAGGCTCGGATATCTCGAAAACATAGATCCGGATTATGACGACAAAGACGGAGTGCTCGTTCACGGTATAGTCTACGGCGGCAGGGACAGCGACACTTCGGTCCCCATCGAAGAAGCCGCCGACTGGAAAAGCGGGATCATCCTGAAAGCATGCACCCTGGAATCCGAGACGACCTCGGCCACTATTGGGAAAGAAGGCGTGCTGGCCCCTCAGCCGATGGCAAACCTGGATTTCATCAGCTACCCCATAGGCGCCTATATAAAGAATAATATTCAATTCGTGGAAGGTGTCAAAGACGTGCCGCGAATCTTTACGGTAAATTATTTCCTCAAAGATTCGAAAGGCAATTTCCTCACGCACAAGCTCGCCAAGAAAGTCTGGCTCCATTGGGCCGAAAAGCGTATCCACAACGAAGCCGATGCTTACATGACGCCTCTTGGATTCATTCCGAAGCACGAGGATTTGAAATTTCTATTCCAGGAAATCTTTCAGGAGGACTTTCCCGTGGAACTGTACCGGGAACTGTTCAAGTTCCGAATCGATGCATGGATTGCCAAGATCTCCCGCGCGGTCAATTTCTACAAACGTACCGCCCCCGATTGTCCGGAAGAATATTATGAAATCTGGAGATCGACCATAGAGAAGCTGCATGAGCTCAAGCGCAGTTTTGGTCCGTTCATCGAACCGGGCGCATACAAAGGATGACGTAGAGGGCAACCCGGCTCATATGCCATGAGCCGGGTTCCTTCAAGGGGACACCGAATGTTTTTTCCGCCTTTTCTCATTTTTTTTGTTTTTATTTGCATATTCCTGCTCCTGTTGGCTTTCGGGCTCATTCAGTTGGGCTTGTTTTCATGGGCTTTCGCCAAGATAGGCATTCCGCCCGAATACCTTTTTACCCTCCTCTTCCTTTGCATCGTCGGCAGCATGTTCAATATTCCGCTGCGCAGGATCAGGCTCGAAAACGATTTCGACGACCGGAGGGTCGTCTCCTTTTTCGGCATGCGGTTTCGGCCTCCATACCACGAGCGTCCGAATGAAATGGTGCTCGCGGTAAATGTCGGAGGCGCTGTCATTCCCGCGGTTCTTTCCCTCTATCTTTTGGTCAATGCGTTCGATCCGATCCGTACATTGCTTGCGATGGCCGCCGTGGCTTATATCGTCTACAAGAATGCACGCCCGGTTTACGGAGTGGGAATCGCCGTCCCATGGCTCATTCCGCCTATCGCGGCGGCGGTTGCGGCCATGGTTCTCAACTATCATTCCGCGGCTCCGACCGCCTACGTGGCCGGGACATTGGGAACACTGATCGGGGCTGACATTCTTCATCTCAATAAACTGAGATACATGCGCGCGCCCGTGGCGTCGATCGGAGGGGCCGGAACGTTCGATGGGATTTTCCTCTCTGGAATTATCGCCGTCCTTCTTGCTCCCGTCGGAGGGTAAAACCTGGAAACAGGATGAACATCGGGACCTCGAATTCCTGCTATTCACCGTTCACTGATTTGGAGGAGTATGATGGCCAGCGCTGTCTATTTTACCAATTTGCGTGCCGGATTCAACAATAGCCTGTTAATGAAAATCGAGCGATTGGCCAAGGCCGCCGGGCTCGATAAAATCGTGAAGAAACGGGGTCTTACTGCGGTGAAGCTTCACTTCGGCGAAAGAGGCAATACGGCATTTATCCGGCCGCTGCTCGTTCGTCCCATCGTGGACGCGATTCGTGAGGCAGGCGCCAGGCCCTTTATCACCGACTCCGGGACGCTTTATCCGGGAACGCGCAGCAATGCGGTAGACCATTTGAATACGGCCGTTCTCAACGGTTTTGCATACCCTGTTGTCGGCGCGCCGCTCATTATCGCCGACGGTATAGACGGCCGCGATGAAGTGGCTGTCCCGGTCAATCTAAAGCACTTCAAGGAAGTGTTGATAGGCTCCGCGATAGTGCGCGCGGATTCGCTGGTCTCGCTCGCACATTTTAAACTGCATGAAGCGAGCGGCTTTGGCGGCGCGATAAAGAACATCGGAATGGGAGCGGCTTCACGCAAAGGCAAGATGGCCCAGCATTCGGATGTTGCCCCCGAGGTCGTCTCAAAGTTGTGCATCGGTTGCGGGATTTGCCTTGAACAATGCGCCCACGGCGCCATAAGCCTCGTCCCAAGACCGCCGGATGTGCCGGCCCCGAGCGACTCCGTCACTAAAATCATGCAGATAGACCCGGAACTTTGCGTTGGGTGCGCGCGCTGCATTCATGCCTGCGCGCAGGGCGCTTTATCCATCAATTGGGAAAAAGATCTGCCCAAGTTCATGGAAAAAATGGTCGAATACACCGTCGGGGTACTCAAGGGAAAGGAGGGGCGTTCGCTTTTCATAAATTTTCTTACCCAGATCTCTCCGGCCTGCGACTGCTACCCCTTCGCGGATGCCCCGATAGTGGGAGATATCGGCATCGTCGCTTCCACGGACCCTCTGGCGATAGATCAGGCATGTGTGGACCTCCTGAACCGGCAACCTTATCTGGATTCTTCATGTCTCAATGGTATCGAGCAACCGTGCCCCGACAAGATCAGGGCCGTTTACCCAAAAATTGACTGGGAACGCCAACTGGAATACGCCTGCGAACTCGGCCTCGGCTCAAGGGAATACGACTTGATCCCGGTTTAGTCCTGGTTGCTAAGTCTGTATCACGTAATGTATATTTGCATCGAGAGGAAGCGCCAAGCTCACTGGTGGGGCTCCCGGACTTCAAATCCGGTGTGGGGGCGTGAAGGCGTTCCCAGGTGGGTTCGATTCCCATGCGCTTCCGCCAACTTACAAAACTACTGTTTTTCACAATATCTCCCCTCCCCTTTCCTGTCCATCTCCTGTCCACGGATGCAATTTGAAGCCGTATTTCGCTGCTCGAATCATCGTCCCGGAAATGCGCGTTCCAAGGATACCGGCCTGTTCGATTTTCACCGGATGATAGGCCGTGCAGAAGGGCAATTCCGTGCCTGAAATCGACGTTCTTTCACCCGGCCATATCAAACCATCGTCTTCGAGATTTTAGTCGAAAATGACGACTCGGGTGCAAACTCAGGATGTGCGGTTTAATAATTCCTCTGTCTTCCGATGGGTCCCATCCGCCCGGCGGGGGTGGCCATGGGGGACATTCAGGACGCGCACCCAATCACATACCCTATCCGAGGTTGCCGCACAATTTTTTAAACTTCCGGAGTTCTTCGCCCCGGTACGCGCGGGGGAAACCGAGTACTTTTTGCGGGCTATTATAAAAAGGAGTCGCAGAAGGGGAAAACCTCCTGGTGAGGTCAGGGAAGGTCCGCCAGGAAACGGACTTTTCGAGCAGGTTCATGACGCCTGCTCTATCCCTGGAAGCTGGATTATCTGTATGCCTCTCTTCGGTTTGCTACATGCTCATTTCGGGAATGGTCAGGTACCTGCATATCTTTCTTGCAAGCCGGTCGGGTATTTCAGTGTGTCGCGGTACTGCTTCGCAGTGCCCCGTTTTAGGGTTGCACCAAAGAGAATGTTCACCGCCTTCTCTTTTCAGGTAGCATCCATGTTTACGAAGGTGTCTCAGCAGCGCTGCCCTCTTCATTGGATAACTACCACTTCCTGAATGGCCTCCGGTGGTAATCCGCGTCGAGCATCTTCCCGACGATCTTCGAGAATCAGCGATATGGCTTCCGCCAAGCTGTGCAGGGACTCAGGAACAGTTCGGCCTTGCCCGTTTGCCCCCGGAATTTCCGGGCAGTAAGCAATGTACCATCCTTCATCTTGTTCAATAATGGCTGTAAATTCATTATGCATTAGTGGTCCTATTCCTTTCTCGCCTGATTTGGTTAGGGATTCAGCAAAGATTAATATAATGTCATCATCATTTCACAATCTTCAAAACCTGTCCATGCTTCGGCTTCATGATTTCGGCGCCTGACTCTTGCAACAATGAATTTCCCGGCCTGAGGGCTCTTCCATGACTGATACCATCGGGGAGGGGGCAGGCATTAATTTCCACACCACAGAATTCAGGTTGCCCGCCTGATGGCTCGAACGTGGTCTCAATCATGGAGGAGCCCTCAGGCGGAGCACTATCAAGCAATCCAAGAACTTAGACGTAGGTGGAATGTCTGTTCTTGCAGCATTTACTCCTAGCGTTTTCCGGTCAGTGCTTCAAAGCCAGCGACAGCATCCAGGATTTTCCCTCAGATACCTCCCACATGGTCCAGTGCAACCTGAATTCCACTGATCGGCTCAATCCGCCTGCAGCCAATTGGTTACGGCAACCGTGGCGCCGTCGGAGAACTTGATAGTTCCGGTTCCTGAACGGTCGAGCGTAAAAGTGACCAAAGTCTTGCCGGTGCTGACTTTAGTGATGGTGCCTGTGAGTTGCCGTGTTGCGTTGTCGGCCACCGTGATCTGGAATTTCTGGTCGTGAGCATTGTCCACGACGGTCCAGCCGGTCGGCAAGGGTGGAAAGATGGTCGAATCTCCCGCGTGACCGTCGAAAACGGCTTTTCCGTAGGCCGTTCCGCCCGAGATTGCCAGTGTCCCGGTCGTGGGGGCCGTCAGCTTCAGCGAGCCGAGCGCTCCGGTAACCATTGAAGAACCGCTGCTCGAGAAACGCAGCACCTGGCCATATCCCGGTGCCGATGTTTGGGGTGCCCAATTGACTCCGTTTGCGGAAGTCAATACGATGTTCCCATAGCCGATGGCGACAAACTGCGTTCCGGTCCAAGTCACCGCCTTAAGGCCCAGGGTGGTCGGCGATGTTTGGAGGGTCCAGTCGGTACCGTCCGTGGAAGTAAGAATGCCGCCTTGTTTACCTACGGCAACGAACTGGTCCCCGGACCAGGTAATGCCCAAAAGATCGCCGGGGGGGGACGTAGCCCATTCCAGGTAGGTCCATGTCTCGCCGTCCGTGGAAGTAAAAATTGACGTTTGTCCTACAGCCACAAAGAGCTTCAGCGTTTCCGACCATGTCACTGCAGAAAGATCTGTCGAATCACCTGTTGGGGGAGGGGAACTCGTCCATGTCTGCCCGCTGGTGGATGTCAAAAAGGTTGACTGGGCTCCCACGGCCACAAATTTACTCCCGGACCAGACCACGCTTTGGAGGCCGCTCTTTGTCCCCGATGGCTGAGAGGTCCACTTGCTACCGTCCGGAGAGGTGAGAATGGTCCCGGATGAGCCGACAGCGACAAACTGCTTTCCCGACCATGCCACCGAGGCCAGGCTTGCAGAGGTCCCCGAGCTTTGGCTGGTCCACTTGCTACCGTCCGGAGAGGTGAGAATGGTCCCGGATGAGCCGACAGCGACAAACTGCTTTCCCGACCATGCCACGGCGACCAGGCCTGCGGAAGTCCCCGAGGAACGGACAGTCCATGCGGTTCCGTTCGGAGAGGTAAATATCCAGCCGGCGGCGCTGACCGCCACAAGCTGCGTTCCGGACCAGACAATCCCCGGATTGGTCACCGGCATGAAGGTGAGCGGCAGCACAAAGCCGAGGGAGAGGTCGAGGTTCTTGAAATCCTGCGCGATTGCGCCGTAGCAGTTCGCAGGCTCACCAGTATTGAGAAAACCGATCAAGTCCATGGAACATGCGAGGCCGAGCTGAGCCGGGGGCCCTCCATTGGCTGGAGTGAAGACGCCAAGACCGTTGGTCATGGACCCGGCGCTGCTTTTCATTGTAATGTCGATCGACTCGCTGAGCGTCATTTTCCCCAGCGCGGACCCGCTTGGGCCGAAGAAGTCGGCGGTTTCATTCGTGGAGCCGGCAAAGCTTGTTCCCCCACCGGAGATGGACATTTTCCAGTCGGTGAGTTCCGATTTCATCCAGGGTTGTTTGCAATAATTGTCGTAGAAAATGGTGGCGTATCCGGGGCTCTCAGGAGAAGTCGGAGCCCAGGGCGTTAGGCTGCCGGTATATCCTTGTTGTCCCAGAGGGAATTCATCGGCTTTTCCGCATCCACCGTTTCCCACACTTGAGTAAAGCAAAACGTTAAACGCTAGGGATATTTGACTAAGCAACGTCTGAGTAGCGAGCGCCATGCCCATTCCCTGCTGCGCAATGGCGCGCTGTGCGACCGATGAGGCGTCATCGATCGTGTAGACCCCAACGGCCGTGTCACTCTGCTGCTCGCCAACAGCCACGGCCACTGCCTTTATTGTGGTTGTTTTGGCTACCGGGATGGCCACACCTTTGTAACGAGTGGACTTCGTCGTTGGATTGGAACCGTCGGTCGTGTAATAAATTACTGCACCGGCGGCGGCCAGTGTTACGGACTGGGTTGTCCAATAGCCGCGCGGCGGAGGCGAAAACGTGGGCATAGCCGTCTTCGCCTCAATGGTGTATGTCCTGCCGGCAACGGAGCTTTGCGAGAAGCCGGAGGCGACGGCTATGGCCTTGATGGTAGTGGTGCGGGAAACCGAAATCGGTTTCGTGTAGAGGGGGGAACTCGCCTTTGGTTTCGTTCCATCGGTGGTGTAATGAATGGCGGCGCCTGGAACTGCGTCGGCCAGCGTCACCAGTTGCGGTGTATAGTAGGTCCCTTGCGCCGGTGAAAGCGTTGGCGCCGGTGCGGCGGCAGTGATCGTGTACGCGGCAGTAGCGACCGGACCCAGAGAGTAACCCGGCGCGATGGCCACCGCCTTGATCGTCTCGCTGGAGGCCACGGAAATCGGCCCTTTGTAAACCGTGGAACTCGTGGTCGGCGTCTTACCGTCGGTGGTGTAATAAATCGTGGCGCCGCTAACGCTGTCGGTCAGCGTCACTGACTTTGTCCCGGGATAGACGCCCGCAACCAGTGAAAACGTTGGCGGCGGGGCGGCCGACTTCGGGACGGTCCCCTGGATGCCCGCGATTTTCCTTATGCGTTGGTTCTTCGAGTCGGCGGCAAACAGGTTGTTAAGCCGGTCGCCAGTCAGGCCTGAGGGAAAATTGAACTCGGCGGATTTTGCCGTGGAGCTGTCAATAAAGCCGGGTTTGCCGTCTCCAGCTACGGTTGAGATCACGCCGGTCGCCGCTGCGACCTCTCGCACCACGTTGTTGGCGGAATCGGTAATGAAGATGTTGCCTCCGCCGTCCACGTAGACCCCTGAAGGAGTGTTGAGTTGAGCGGAGGTTGCAGGATTGCCGTCGCCGCTATAGCCCGGGGTCCCGTTCCCGGCAACGGTCCTGATCTTGCCGGTCGAGGCGGTTACTTCCTGGACGACATGGTTGTCGCTGTCCGCTATGAAGATGTTCCCGCTCGCATCTACGAAAAGACCGGCGGGGAATTTCATCGCCGCGCCGATAGCCGCTCCGCCGTCTCCGCTATATCCCCATGCCCCGTTGCCGGCGACTGTTACGATCTTGCCGGTCGAGGCCTCAACCTCACGCACAACGCTGTTGTATGAGTCCGCGATGAACATGTTGCCGGTCCGGTCCACGAATACCGCACAAGGGCCGCTCAGTTGCGCGTTCAAGGCAGGACCTCCGTCGCCGATATACCCCCATGAACCGTTGCCAGCAACCGTGCTGATCTCGCCGGTGGGGGCCGCCACTTCCCGAATGACGTTGTTGTATGTGTCGGCGATGTAGATATTGCCGAAGCCGTCCACGAACACGCCGCAAGGTTCGGCGAGTTCTGCCCGCACTGCCGAGCCGCCGTCTCCCGAATAGCCCTCGGAGCCGTTGCCGGCGACCGTGCTTATCTTGCCCGTGGAGGCCGACACCTTCCGGATAACGTTGCTGTATGTGTCGGCGATGAAGATATTGCCCGAGAGGTCTACGAAGGCGCCTGCAGGTCCATTGATTTGAGCGCTGGTAGCCGGTCGGCCGTCGCTCGCGTAGCTTTCGAAGCCGTTTCCGGCGTAACTGCCGATGGTCTTCGTTGATGCTGCGACCTTGCGAATTACGCTGTTGTATTCATCTGCGATGAACAAGTTGCCGCTTCTGTCGGTTGCGACACCGGAAGGTCCCGAGAGTTCGGCGCCAGTGGCCAGGCCGCCGTCACCCGCATATCCTGCCTGGCCGTTGCCGGCAATGGTGTAGATCTTGCCGTTCGTTACCTCGCGAATGACGTCGTTATCTGTGTCTGCAATGAAAATATTGCCTGAACCATCCACAAAAACTCCAATTGGGCCTGCCAGTTCTGCGCTGGTAGCCGGGCCCTTGTCCCCGCTGTAGCCATACTTGCCGTTGCCCGCTACCGTGGTGATGATGTGTGTATTGGCATCCACCCTGCGGATTACGCAGTTGATCGAGTCATCGAAAAAAAGGTTGCCTTTAGCGTCCAGGGAGAGGCCGGTGGGGTAAGCGATCAAGGCCTGGGTAGCCTTGCCGCCGTCTCCGCTGTAGCCACAGTACCCGCCGGTTTCGCTGAAGCCGGCATACAACTGGATTTGACCGGTTGCGGCCACGAATTCACTGATCTGGCAAAGATCTGTTACGGCGAAAAAAATATTGCCGGAAGAGTCCACGGCAACGCCGCCGTTGACGCTGTAATATGAGAACACTGTTTTGATATTGCCGGAATTGTGATCTACCTTCCGGACTGAGGCGGTATAGCTATCCGCAATATAGATGTTTCCGGAACTGTCCACGGCAACGCCCGTGGGTGAATTAATTTGGGCGTCAACTGCCGGGCCGCCGTCGCCGGTGTTGCCCGGAGTACCGTTGCCGGCGATAACCGTAAGCGTGCCGGTGTTATCGACTTTGTACACGCGATGGTTGACTTCATCGGCGATATATAGGTTGCCCGACTTGTCCAGGGCCGCAGCCGAGGGCCGGCCGATACTTGCCGCGCGAGCCGACACGCCGGTCGATCCACCGCCTGCAACCGTGCTGACGGCAAGATTGGCGGCGAGGGCTGAACTGGAAACCATCATAAAAAGGGATGTCAAAAAAAAGAAACCGATACCGTGCCTTTTCATGATCACTCCCCCTCCCCGCCGGGTATTCGGCGCATGGTTATCAGCTCGGCGCAGGCCTTGCCGTCCGGGGTGTTGATCCGGAAAAGCAAACGGCGGCGGGCGTCCTTGCGCCAGCGTTCGTACTGAACTTTGGGGACCGCAAACTCCAGGGCGACAGTCTCGTCAGCCAAGGGCGCGAGAAGGACAACCGGCCGGTTTGCGCCCGCGGCGGCATGGCGGCTTCCAAAGGAAATGGCCTCGACTGTTAATGCCTCGTTGCCATGGTTCACCAGTTTGAGGGTAAATGCGACCCGTATCCGCGAACCAAGGTCGGTTTTCTGCACCACGGAATATGACGCGGAGATCTGCCTGCCTGTTCCCGCCAAAACAGTATGCGCAAACAGGACCGGAATGGTCAGAACAATCACGGGAATCAGGCTGCCCATCATGCGACTTTTCATCACGGCCTCCCTTACATGTTGTTTCCCAAGCCCAACCGGAGCGCAGGGTCCACCCTTAGCCGGAACAATGCATCGCCATGCGTCCGAACCGCATGTTGAATTTGGACTTTTTGTCTGAAACACCTTCAGTGTACTCGAAACCCCTTTTAAATTTACAGTCTCGCTGCAAGAATACGCAAGTGAAATGTGATGTGACAGGCTTAGGCCAGTAGAATGCGATAGTATCGAGCAAGAGGAAAGGCGAATGCAACATGGACGTACCACCTTTGGGCGTGATAGTCGACTCTGGCCGTTTTTCACAATGTCTTGCTTGCTGCTTCCTGTGCATCTCCTGTGCACGGATTCAAATTGAGCGCCTTTTCTTCCCCCCCCCACACATTGCCCAGGTCCCCTTGCCGAACAGAGACACGCTGACGCACAAAATATGCTGGGGAGGATTATGCCGAAGCGGCAAAGTGGTATCAAACTTTAATCGAAGGGAGTCGGGCCTGGCCCGATAATCATAGAAAGGCACCTCCCCCATTGCCGGGATGTATTATCCTGCAATGGTGTTTAAAGCAGCCAACTTTAAAGAGGAGGTGCCCCATGCAATTGTATGCAGGTATAGATCTACACG
>Ga0326728_10024540_pt1 | contig 10911 bp, 16 predicted proteins | sample MB3enrmetagenome_FD_207602 | JGI IMG/M metagenome (GOLD analysis project Ga0326728, IMG submission 207602) | Lab enriched peat soil microbial communities from McLean, Ithaca, NY, United States - MB31MN | ecosystem: Environmental > Terrestrial > Soil > Wetlands > Peat | place: USA: New York...
AACGACTTCGCGATAAGGGGTCCATCGGAGCAGATGTCTACAGGCCATTTCGAGTTCACGAAGCGTAGGGCAACTTCGACGTTCAAGAACGAGGAAGGGAGGAACGCCGGCGCGTGACAAATGCCGTACTGTGTGAGGTTCGGGAGGAGGGGCACACACCAAGAGGTCGCCCGTAGAGGCGGTGTCCGTGGTCAGCTTCTTGCCCCCGTCCCTTCACTCTTTAGAGGAAAAATCCTATGCCAAACGCAACTTGAATCTCCCAACCGGAAGAACTCTGATAGGTCGTGCCAGTGTAGTACGAAGAACTCCGCTCGCTGGTCAGGTTGTAAGCGACGGTTGTCTCAGCCCGTAGGTAGATTTTTGGGGCAATGTTTGTGTCGCCTCCAAAGCCCACCATGAGCCACCACGGGCTGGCATCGCTAATCTCATCGCTTGTGAAAGAGACGTTGCTCTCGCTCCCACTCAGGCAGAAATATTTTTCCAATCCAACCAGCGGGTATAGTGCGCCTGAACCCAATTTAAACGGGTACTTGCCGATCAGTCGAATGTTAAGAATGGTTACTGACCAAGGGAAGTTCTGGGACCCTGATACTCCAAGGTATGTAGCACTCTCATTTAGGTTTCCTACGGAAGTGTCCAATCCAATCGACGCTTCCACATATGTAAAGTCAACGAATGCCTTAAAACCAAGAAGTTCGAATGTCAAGTTGTCGGTCAAAGTTGAGCCGTTGTAAAGTACCGTTTGGTAATCGCCTTCCAAGGGCGTATAAGTTACAACCACTCCGGCACTGGTTTCTGCGAAGGCAAAAGAAACGGCAAGCAGAAAGATACCGAGTACGATGATCCTTCTCATACAATTCTCCTTCTTGGGGCGAACCTAATACTGCTTAAACAGGGCATTCAGCGGAACCTGTGGGAAATGCTCTGATGAATCCACATAGACTATGAATCCGGTATTACTTCCGGTCAACCCGGGGACACCGGTAATTGATGCCGCAATTGTTCCGTTGACATAGCAACTCACATTGCTGACTCCGTCGTAGGAAATGGATACATCGTTCTCTAGACCCGCACCTTGAAGAATAGTTCCAGGCGGAAGAACATCGAAGGTGACACCGGTAGACTGCCACGCGAGGCCGTTCCATTTGCCGCAGGCAACGGAGCCGGAGTTTAAAATCTGAAACGCCCAGAAGCTATTGCTGCTGAGGTAGCCAAAAGCCATCCCCAATTGTGCGCTAGGTGACCCAGAATTTTGTATGACCCCCGTCTTTGTTACACCAGCCGGCATAGATGAACCGGGAATGATGTACCAGTTTGAAAAACCGATTTTAGAGGGGTCGTTCGTCTCGTACTGCGTCCATCCCGTTCCGTTGGGCTGCCAAGCGATAGTGGTGTATGAGGAGGAAGGAGCAGTCGTTGGGTTGGAGCAGTCACCGAGGGAAAGACCGAGGCCCACCGTAATTAGACCTAACAGCAGAAACTTCGTTCGCCCGGACATATATCGCCCCCGTGGCCCGTGGGAAAGGAAAGCACTGAACGATTAGACCTAACAGATTATACCACACGCTAGTGAGGGGGCCCAACCGGGCGCCAGACGGTGGGCTCTATTTCCAGAGGTATGAGACACGGGAGACCCATCGAACGTTGCGCAAAGTCTCAGAAGCAACAGGCGGCATAATTGGATTTCACTTTACGGCGCGGCGCCGGCATGATACTGTCAATACGAGCTGGGAGGCATAACTGACGAGAAATCCATAACTGACTGACACGTGCGGCTCGTTGAAGCCGCCAGAAAAACGAAACCCGCACATCTCTGTGCGGGCCGCCTTGCGTTCTGGGGAACGCTACGATCTGCTCTGGTAAATCAGATCATAGCATAACTCCCCGGATCTTGCAAGAAAAATCTGCGCGATAGGTTTGCCCTGCGCGCCATGCTTTGGGAGGGGAGAACGTGGACTATCAATTCGACGTGGACCATGCGAAGCGCTACGGCCTGGAAGAGGCGGTCATGCTTCACAACTTCATTTTCTGGATCCGCCACAACCAGGCAAACAGGAAGAACCAACACGATGGCCGGACCTGGACCTACAATACCCTGGAGGCCTTTCAGAAGCTCTTTCCGTTCTGGAGCGTGAAGCAGATACGGCGTATCCTGGACTCACTCCTCGAGCAGCGGGTTCTTGTGAAGGGCAACCACAACGCCCGCGCCTACGATCGGACCTGTTGGTATGCCCTGGCGGATGAATCACTCCTGGAGCTGCCCGGGACCATCTGCCCAAACGGGCAAATGGAAAAGCCCAAATGGGCGGAAGCATCTGCCCAGACGGGCAGACCTATACCAGATTTAAAACAAGATAAGAAACCAGAGAGAGAGGAGCGGGCCCCGCGGCCCGAGCCTTGTCCCCTCCCAGTTCAAGCTCCCCCGCATCCTGCAGCATCTCTCTCTTCTTTGCTCACACGCATAAAGCAAGAAGCCCAAGCCCGAGGTGCCCCCCTGGTCGCGGGCAGGGACTTCTCTGCCGGGATCGTGGAGCTGGTGAAAGCCGGGACGAGTGAGACGGAGCTCCTTGAGGCCTTCACTGCGTGCATCGAGGAGCTGCCAGAGAAGGCGAGTTTCTTCCCGCGGGACTTTCTCAAATGGCGGAAGGCCTCGCGCGCTCACGATCGGCAGCGTCCGGACATTCAGCATCTGCGGGCCTTCGAGGAGCGCCAGGCACGGGAGCAGCAGGCCGAGGAGGAGCGGGCGCGGATTCGCGCCGAGCAGGAAAGCAAGGAGGGGCGCGAGCTGGTTGCCGCGGCGGTGGCCCGGTTGCCTTGGAGACGGTGAAATCTTGACATCGTATCAATATTCTGGTACACTTGCCGATGAAGTGACAGGTTGAAATGGTCAAGCGAAAAGAGTGTCTGGCCTATGAGTATGGTGAATGGCGCTTTGAGTGGTACGTCAACGAAGGGGGAAATAGCCCGGCGCTCGAATATTATCACGAAAAGCTTGACGAGGACCAAAAGACCGCGCTTGCGGCTCTTTTCGACTACCTTGCGATTTGCTACAGCAGTGGCAAATCTCCCAACAAGGAAAAGATTAGTCCCGAAGGCGACGCGCTTTTTGCTTTCAAGCCGAAGCCGCACCGGTTCCTGGCATTCTTCGTGAAGGGGAAAACGGTGATCATTACGCACGGTTTTGAGAAGAAGCGCGATAAGCTGCCTGCAAACGAAAAGAAAAAGGCGAAGACTTATCGTAGCGACTATGAGCTAAGAACTACTAGGGGGAATTATTATGATGAAGAAACCAAAGGGGTACATAAGCCCACTTGAACGCTCCAAGGATCCCGAGATACGCCGACGCATCAATGAGCAGGTCCGGGAAATCCTGCTTTCAGATCTCATGATAGAGGAAATGAAGAAGCATCGACTTTCGGTGAGAAAGCTCGCCAAATACGCCAATGTGTCGGCAACCACGATCCAGAGCATACGAGACGGGGAAGCCAAGAACATCGGCATGGGGAAGCTGGAGCACATTCTCAATTTCCTCGGCAGGACAATCGACTTCCCGCCAATAAAGGCAGGGCATGGGCGAAGGCTGTCGGTGGCCCAGGAAAACACCCCGAAATCTCGCGCGTAGGAGGCCCTGGAAGCGATCCGGACGGGGCCTGCCGTACCATTTCTTTCTCACCCCCCCTGTTTCACCTGTCCCAGCTCCTTGGCCCATTCGACCAGTACGGGGTTGATCTTGAGGGTAGGGCTTGCCTTGATGCTGTCGCGCATGAACTGGCGAAACCACCGGTCCTCGGGGTGGTTGTCCAGGTACGCCTTGGCCAGGGCGCCGTAGACGATTTTTGCCTGGGCTTCCTTGCGCCGGCGGGCCCGCTGTTCGCTTGTCTCGATGGTGCGCCGTCGGCGAACGAGGATCTTGATCTTTTGCTTGAGCTCCAGCTCTCGGTCGTGAAGGGCTTTGATGCGCTCTTCTTTTGTGCTCATGTGGGGTGAGATAATATCACGCGCGTCAAATCTTTTTGGGCCCGGGACCTTGGTAATCCATCCACGGCTGCCACCCGCGAGGGGAGGGGCACTTGACGTGCCCGCGGGTGGGCGCTACGCTTAGGTAGCCGTGGATGGATTACCAAGGGCGCACTTATACATCACCTTTGGTGATGTGTGCGGCATGGATTCCATCCCTGCACCTTGGGCATCGAGGCTGTGCCTCGATGGCAACCACCGAAGAAAGGAGGCGCGCGCGTGGCCATGTTTCACCTTCACGTCCAGGTGATTTCCCGCGCCTCCGGGGTCAAGGGAGAAAGATCGGTGGTTGCGTGCGCGGCCTACCGCGCAGGAGAGAAGATCAAAGACCTGCGCATCGGAGAAGAGTTCGACTACACCCGACGCAAGGGAGTTGATGAGACCATGATCCTTTCACCCGAAGGCTCCCCGGAGTGGACGAAGGACCGTGGGCAGCTGTGGAACCAGGTGGAGGCCGCCGAGATCCGCAAGGACGCGCAGCTTGCGCGTGAGATGGACATCGCCTTTCCCGTGGAGCTCACAGAGGTGCAGCGACGGGAGCTCATCAAGGGATTCGTGCAGGAGCAGTTTGTGGCGAAGGGCATGGTGGCCGACGTGGCGATCCATCAAGGAGTGGGAAAGTTCAGCGAAAACCCCCACGCACACGTGATGCTGACCATGCGGGAGATCCACGAGGAAGGGTTCGGCAACAAGGTGCGGGAGTGGAACGATCGGGCGATGCTGGGGGGCTGGCGGGAGCAGTGGGCGAGGGCGGCCAACCGCGAGCTTGAGAGAGCGGGCCTCGAAGAGAGAATCGACCACCGAAAGCTTGAGGTGCAGAAGGAGGAGGCCCTGGAGAAGGGGCAATACGAACGGGCCATAGAGCTTGACAGGGCACCCACGCGCCACAAGGGCGTGGGGGTGACCAACCTGGAGAGGCGGGGCCTCCAGTCAGAAGTGCTTCTGCGGATGAAGAAGGAACGCAACAAAGAGCTGATTCCCTACCGGGCAGAACGGAAAGAACTGACAAAGCTGGTGCAAGAGCTTCGCGGGGTGCAGGACGAGCTCTCCAAAAAGCCCGAGCTGACCGAGGTCCAGCGGCACGCCGAAGAGCGGCGCAGACAGGAGGAACAACGAAAGGCCCGGGAAGAGCAGGAGTTCACGCTTGCCAGGACAGACAGGAAGGTGTTCGACACCCTGTATGCGCGCATCGACGGTCAAGTTGACTCAGCCTTCAACAGCTGTTGGAAGGAGGTTCGTGAGACTATCGAGGCCCGACAGAAGCCCCAACGTGAACAACTGGAATCACTGAGAAGCACATACCGGGATCTGGGAGAACAACAGCAGTGGTTTGGAAGAGAGTCGAAAAAGGTCGTCAACCGCCTTCTGTACAAGAAAGAGATTGAAGACAACTTATCGACGCTTGCTGAGGGGCGAAAACAGATCACCAAAGAGTATAACGAGCTCGATGAGAAACTGAAGAAGGAGCTCAGTCCCGAGAACGTAGACCCGAAAGTGATAGAGCAAGTCAAAATGAGATATCCAGGGCTCATAGAGCAACACAGGCGAATCAATCTGATACGCGAAGAGTGGAAGCAGCCCCACCGGGAAGTACAGAAAGAACTGACAAAGCAGGTGCAGGAGCCTCGCGGAATGCTGGGGGAGCCCTCCAAAGAGCCCCAGTACCAGAAGATCACCCCGGAAGAGGAGCGCAAGGCCAGAGTGCAGCGCGAGCTGGAGCTTGCGCGAACTAACAGGCCAATGTTTGAAGTGATATTCGCTCAGGTCAATCGAGAGTGGGATCAAGCCTGCAAAGCCAGTGAGGGACCCTTGCTGAAGGCGATCATAGAGCGGCAGAAGCCACAGATTGAAAGACTCGATGCCATGGTGCTTGAAAGCAAACGCGAATGGCAGCAGCGGCTGTTTCTGGAGAAGGAATCCAAGAAAGCAGTCAATGTCTTTCGCAGGGACCACTTCGCCGGAGAAATAGACGCCAGCAACAACAGACGGTTAGAGATAGACAGAACCATTCGCGAGCTCGATGGACAGCTCATTGGGGAACGAATCCCCTACAGTCTCCAAATGGAAGCACCAAGGTTTGTCAAAACAACGCATCCCGAGCTTTATGAGCGCAGGGAGGCCCTGCGTGCCATACATCTGGAGTGGCTAAAGAAGGATCACGAGTTAGGACAGAAAAAAGTGAGAGGCCGCGAAGGGCCCGATCTCGGGTTAGAGCCTGGCAAAAAGCGTGGCAGAGACGGTCCAGAACTGGGGATGTAGGAGAGAACACCATGAGGTTTGTAATGATCCTGAGCGCTGGAGAATGACGCTGCACGGATTGAGGAGTCGGGGCTCCGCGCCAGGCCCCCCTATCGGCCTGGCGCGGACCCTCTCACACCCGCCTAGGCCCATATGGACTGTTGGCCAGGACTGTCCGTATCCGGGCATATGAACATAACACCATCCGATCTGCGTTGTGCAAGGTTTCATCGGAACTGAACGCCCTGGAGCGTTTCCTTGAGTGAGGGCTCGAAATCTCCAAAATCCTACGGTCGAGGATTGCGCAGGACGCACGTGGCGGAGCTCTGCCGTATCATTACTCCCCCCGAAACGGAGGCCCTGGCTCTCAGTTTCGCCCCTGCTCGATCACGCTCTCCGCCCATTGTTTCGCTGCGGCTGTAGCTATTTCCTTCGTCGGATAGAAGCGTGCCGGCCCTGCGACGAGCACAAGTGAAACTTTCAATGCCGAACCTGGCCCGGTCTCGAAGTTCCCCCGGCTGAACGTCCAGCCCCGGCCGTCGCTCGCTTCGAGTACGTCGACGTCGACCATGACACCCCTGACTGTGAGTTTCATGCTTTCCTCTTTCCACGGGATAAATGTCGAACCCGGCCCCCGAGGGTTTTGGAGGCCTTTCCTTTTTGAGTGTCTCATAGCCCATGCCCACGGAGACAAGCCCCAACGTAAAAAAAACTTTCGGCGACGCTCCCCCGAAAAGCACATAAGAGCGCTTATGTCACACTTGACGGTAGTTGCGGTCTATGATACTATTTCGGTAACGGAGGGACCGAAATGGCAGTATTGAGGATCGAAGGTTTCCCCGACGACCTGTATCGCGAGCTCAAGATCAAAGCGGCTACGGAGAGCACGACGGTCAAGGCTCTGCTGATCGGAGCGTCGGAGAAGCTGCTCGGCAAGAAGGCGGCCAAGTCGTGAACGCGCTTACCAGGACACGCGCAGAACTGCGGACGGCGGATCCGGAGGAAATGATCCTCGCGCTTTCGGACTGCTACACCCTGGCAACGAAGGTGTTCGTCCGTTTCCTTCACGAGCGCGGGCTCGGACTCGACGAGAAGGGCATCGCGGCTTTCTCGGCATGGCTGCGCGAGGAGCATGACGGCAGGCGGTACGCGGCGCGGTCGGTCAACTTCTATCTCGGCGCGGTCAAGAATCGCGTGCGCTACCTGCTCGACCATGCGCCAAACATCGACGATCGGACGCGGGCAGCGGTCGAGCACGTGCTCTCAGAGCTGAAGGCGGAGAAGGTCGAGCGCGAGGGGGTGAACGCCGAACGGTGCCTGACATACGACCAGGTCAAGAAGGTGATCGCAGCGGCGCAGAGGAGCAATCCTCGAATCGCTTTGATCGCCGAGTTCCTCGCCGTCACGGGCTGCCGAATCAGCGAGACCCTCCAGATCCTCAATACCGACGTGCGACCCTCGGGCGAGCAGTACCGGATTACCCTGCACGGCAAGGGCGGAAAGGATCGCAAGGTCTACATCGCAGCGGACCTGGTCGCGAGGATCCGGCGAGTGTTCGTCGGTCGGAAATGGCTGTTCGCGCATTCGAGCACTCAGCGGCTTTACACGCGGACGTATATTTCGACGACCCTCTCGCGGATCGGGGAGAAGGCGATCGGCAGGCCGATCTCCGCGCACATTTTCCGCCACTCCTGGGCGACGGACATGCTGCGGCGCAATCCTGCCGACCTAGTCGCGATCTCCCGGGCGCTCGGGCACGCGCAGGTCTCGACGACCGAGAACACGTATCTGCACGGCGGATACAGCGGCATGGATTGGGCGGCGAAGGCTCCGCGGCTCGGCCTGGTCGGGGCGACCGCGTGAGGCGAATAGCGATTCGCTTTCCGCACCCTATTGTAAGTGTGGGGGACAGAAAGGAGTCTGAAAAATGAAAAGATGGACGTTGAACGAGAAAGGATCACGCGAGCACGACGAGGTCGAGAAGATCATCAACTCGTGCGGTCCCAACAACGGCATACGTTTCCTGGCCGAAGGGGCCGTCGTGGAGGTCGTCGCGGCCGACCCGACAGGGGCGATGATCGAGACCAAACTCGGACGGTCCGGATACTTGGCTTCGCGGAAAGATCGGGCGCGATGAGCACGAGACGTTGTGACTAATCCGTACTTATGTGCGATTCGGAGAGGGGGGAGAGGAAAGTAGATATGCTTTGGTCGATTCTTTCGGCAATCTTCTTCTTCGGTTTGGGCCTCTTCTTCGGGATTCTCATCACGGATTTCAAACACTATCAGCGGCACTCTCGCGAAGAGTCTCGTAAAGCGCATGACGAGTATGTTGAGCGGGAAAGGAAACGTGAAAATGAAGCGAAGGCGCAACGTGAAAAGTTGGGGGTGTGAGGAATGGACATAACTGCGAAACAGTCCACATGCAAGGGGATACATGGCTGAGAACGATCACAGGCACGCCGAGCTACTGACACGATTCACCAGTGTCATCGGTGACATTGGGAGGACAAAGGCCGATCAGTGGCAGACGACTTACTATTCCCTGCTGCTGTCGAGCGGCGTGTTCGCTCTGATGTTCGCGTTGTTGAAGGGCGGCAACGCTGCCTACTTGCTCAAGAAGTGGCTGATCTTCTCAGCGGTAATCTATCTTTCACTTGCACAAGGTGCATTGGTCATTAAGTTTCAGAGATCGTTCGACAAGAGCCTTCGCCAGTTTCGATCCCACGCTCAGGTGATTAATAACCTTCTTTGCGAGATCACACATATCTACCGGGAGATTAACGAAAAGGCTGAAGTCAAAGACCGAACCGCGAGCGAGGCGGAAGACCTAAGCGCTGCATACAAGATGGGTTTCACATTCTTCGGACTTGTCGGTCCGCTTGCCACGCTCTGCTACTCGTTATTCAAGTTGATTCGGTGCATCTGCGGGAGGGGAACGTGAGGAAAATTGGAATCCACATCGAGAAGGGCGGCAGCGGCAAGACGACGACCGCAGGCAACGTCGGCTTCGAGCTCTCGAAGCGGGGGCGGACGCTCCTGGTCGACTGCGACCCCCAGGGGAACCTTTCCTCCTGGTACGTCACGAGCGCGGTCTCCTTCGACCTGTCCGACGTGCTCCAGGGCAGAGCGAAGCTGGAGGCGGCGATCGTCCAAGTCCGGCCCGGGCTGGACGTCCTGCCGACGATCGCGATCGACGGCGACCTGAAGCGGTGGGCAGAGAGCTCGCCCGTGCAGTTCGACCGGGCGTTCGGAGCCCTGGTCCGCGAGATCGAGGCCCTCGGGTACGGGTACGTGATCTTCGACCTGTCCCCTGGGATCTCCTCCCTGGAGCGCTCCGTTCTCGCCCAGGTCGACGAGATCATCGGAGTGGTCAAGGCGGAGTACTTCTCTTTCGACGGCATCGAGGTGTTCAAGAGCGAAATCGAGCGGCTTCGCGCCGAGTATCGGGTCAACCCCGCGAGCTCGCGCCTGGTCGTGAACATGATCTCGCACCTGACCCTACACGACACCTACCGTGCGCAGCTCCAGGCGATGGACTTCGAGCTCTTCGACGTGCATAACTCCGTCCGCGTCGCCGAGACCCCGACACTCCATCTGTCAATCGCGGAGCACGAGCCCGAGGGGAGGGCGGCAGCCGAGTTCCGGGCCCTGGCGGAGGCCTTGGCATAATGGCCACGAAGAGGGCGAAGGCCTTGACGGAGGCGGTCTCGAAGGAAATGGAGGAGCGGGGGTTAATCGGGCCTACAGAAAGCCTACAAGAGGACTACGCAAAGCCTACAAAAGGCCTACGTAAGAGGCCCACTCTTCACCCCGCGAGGATCCGGATCCCGGAGGCCGACTGGCGGACGCTGGAGGCCCTGGCCGCCCAGGAAGGCACGACCCCGAGCTCGTTGATCCGGAAGGCGATCAAGGAGCTCCTACGGCGCCAGGGGGCAGGGCTGCGATGAGTGCTAAGAAACAGACCGACGGCGAAAGCGAGCAGAAGCGCATATCGAAAAGAGCTTCGTGGGCTTTCAAATCAATGTACCGTCAAACCCAGAAAAACAGAGAAAAGCGACGCGGCTCTCTTAGGACGTTCATCCTCATTTCTATATGCGGCATTGCTGCTTTGTTGGCACTGATCTTCGGCTTGTACCTGTTCGTGTTCCACGGGGGACTGTCGGCCGACCATTTTGCGTGGGGTTCTTTCGGAAGCTACGCAGGCGGAATACTTGGCCCCGCATTCTCTCTGCTTTCTTTCATTGCGGTGGTTGTCACTCTGTCGATAGAGAGACGCAGAATCTCAGAAGAAGCCCACATCGCCGAACTGAGGCACACGCTCGACGTGATAGACGAGCGTCTCAAGGACCAGAAAACAACGATTGGGAGAATCATGGAGGCTAACGCCGACATCGAAATGCTCGGGTCGTTGAGAGTACTGAAGGCCTGCCTCGCCTTCATGTCGTATTGCATCGACGAGCTCGATCGTTCAGCGGATGCGCCGGTCATAACTGCATACTATTCCGCTATCTACGGCGCAGTGGTCAAACGACTTCGCGATAAGGGGTCCATCGGAGCAGATGTCTACAGGCCATTTCGAGTTCACGAAGCGTAGGGCAACTTCGACGTTCAAGAACGAGGAAGGGAGGAACGCCGGCGCGTGACAAATGCCGT
>Ga0326728_10024541_pt1 | contig 10910 bp, 12 predicted proteins | sample MB3enrmetagenome_FD_207602 | JGI IMG/M metagenome (GOLD analysis project Ga0326728, IMG submission 207602) | Lab enriched peat soil microbial communities from McLean, Ithaca, NY, United States - MB31MN | ecosystem: Environmental > Terrestrial > Soil > Wetlands > Peat | place: USA: New York...
ATGCTCGGATTTTTTATCCTTGGATCCGTCTGTACCCGGTACAAATACGAGTACAAGAAACGGATTGGTGTTGAACAGGGCCAGAGCGGTGCGCGGGGGTACCGGAATGTCTTTGCCAATGGCATCTTTGCTGCTGCTGCAGCCGTACTCTACGGAGTTTTTGCCCAGCCCATCTTTATTGTTTTGTATGTCGGTTGTGTGGCTACCGCAGCAGCGGACACGATGGCAAGCGAGATCGGCGTGACCGGCGGAATACCCTATATGATTACAACATTTGAAAAAGTTCCGATAGGGACGAATGGGGGCATCACGGTGACCGGTGAACTGGTTGCCTTTCTCGGTGGTTTTCTGGTTTCTGTGGTCGCATTGGCCTTACATGTTATCACTCCATGGATGGTGATCATCTGCACGATTGCAGGATTTGTCGGCACCAACATCGACAGCCTTGTGGGGGCGACGCTGGAAAACCGGGGATTCTTGGGAAATGCCGGCACCAACCTTCTTGCAACAATCGGTGGAGGGGTATTCGCAGTCGCACTATATCTGATGATGCATCACTGAAAAGACTGACTTTACCTTTCCTCTAGTATTGACAAAATATCCTCACGTTCCATTGCTTGGCGCGGGCAGGACCAATGTGAGACCCCTATGATATGCCCGACCAGCTGAAGCTCTCTAATTTGGCAAAGAGGGGCAATAATTTAAAGAGTATTTTCTTTGCGATTTACATTATTTCAACCAGATTTTATTGTCTAAACCGTGTTGTGGTTCCAGCAGGTATCCCTGTAGGAAAAGCAATATTAATATTTGTACCAGCGGCCTTTGCTGTCGTATTCACCGGCCTGCGGGACAGCGGGTGCCGGCTTGGCCGAGAGTTTCCGGAAAAAGCATGCCTTGTAGGTATAGAGAACCGGCAGGGAAAGAAATATCCCGAAAAAAAGGACCACCGAAGTCACCCACATGCCATATGGACCTATCATCGATGTAAGCTGGTCGGGAGTCAGCGCGGGAAGTTGCGCCTCGTTATAGTTCATGATTGGTGCGAGCTGATTGTAAAGAAGTACTTCCCAGATGGCCATAAATGCGAAAAAGATGGCAACTAATACTGCAATACTGACGATAAAAAACCCGATCACTTCTCCGGCATGGGTGACCGTGAGCTCGATACTCCGGCGGATCGCGTCAAAGACGCGACGATCTTCGAAAACTGCAGCAGTGTCGGCGAAATAGGTCAGGAAGAATGCCGGTATGATGATAACGACGGAGAATGCGGACAGTGTCGTCATGTTCGATGTACCGCCGATGACGATCATGATCGCGAGGATAACCAAAGCAAAGACCAGCATAACCATAAACACTATGACCATCTGCGGGAGCAGCACACGGAAATAGTACCGCACTCCCTCTGAGACCAATAACCGAATTTCCCCCTCTCCCTTCTTTATAACAACAAGCATACCTGCGATAAAAAGGGTGAGGCCAAGCCAGCATACGAGAATTAGACGGCTGGCAAAGAAGGTACCGGAGATAAAAAAAACAATCCAGAGAGCTGTGGCAAGGAGCCCGGCCACGATGCCAGGGACCCAGAGCACTGGTATTCTTCCAAGGAGGGCGACCGCCTCCTTAAAATCCTCCAGCACCATTGTTACCGGATCCTTGGCATCGCGACGATCTCCCGGACCTGCAGGTCGAAGAAGCTGGATGTATGCGCCGGCCGGATCACGCAGACCGTGTCCGCGCCGCTTGCGGTACCACCGGCAGAAATAACCTCCTCTTCAATACCGATAACTCCCTGATCAGCGGCAATCAGTACGCATTCGACCGCGACTTTGAGCCCCACGGCAACGATCCTGCGGAGCGCCTCGGCGATCGCCTCAGTGCGGGATCCTCCACCGACCCGGGCAGAACGGGAAAGCGCGCGTTCGAGACCGGAGAGTGCGTGGGTGCCGGTGACGATCTTCACGCCTTTTTTCCTGAGGGTCTTGGCAGTATCCACGGAAAATTCCCATTCCCCGGGCTTAGTGAAACCAACGACGTGGGTGACAACGACCAGATTCAGACCCGTACCATCCACCTCTCTGGAGAAAACCATGGCCGTCCTGCCGGAAGAACTTGCCACGACAATGGTTTTCAGGTGCAGTTCCCGTGCCCGTTCGACAGCAAACCGGGCCGCATCCGCCGTATTCTCCCACCCTGGCTTATCAAAATAATATATGTTTTTAACGAAGAACGTCATGCGTATATTTTAATAAGCCGGCATGAAAAACTTTGTCAGATTTTTCATCAAGGCGGGAAAGATTCTGTCTGCCGTTCGTGAAAATAAGAAGACGGATGATGCGGATGTTGGCCGGGCTCGCCGGTGATACTAAGAACCTGATTGGAGGAACTACCCATGATCACGCTCGCTCTTGCAGGTAAACCAAACTGTGGAAAGTCGACATTTTTCAAAGCAGCAACATTGGCGGATGCCGAGATAGCCAATTACCCGTTCACGACGATAAATCCCAACTTCGGTGTGGCCTACGTGAGAACGGATTGCCCATGCCACAGCCTGAATTTGGAGTGCGGTCACTGTACTGAGGGGAACCGGTTCGTGGCCGTGAACCTGATTGATGTCGCCGGCCTCGTGCCCGATGCCCACAAAGGTAAGGGGCTCGGCAACCAGTTCCTGGATCACCTCCGGCAGGCGGATGCGATCCTGCATATCGTGGATGCAAGCGGCGGGACAGACAACGAGGGCAACCCGGTAGGTGCGGGGAACCACGACCCGGCAGAGGACATCCGGTTCCTCGGTTTCGAGATGACCATGTGGGTATATGGCATCCTTGAAAAGCACTGGGCCCGGCTGAATCGCCAGGCACAGGTAAAGGGATCCTCCGTCCACCAGGCAGTCGCGGATGTATTTACCGGTCTTGGCATCACGTCAGAGGATGTCCGCGATACGGAACTCCTGCTCAAAATCGATCTGGTGCATGCAAAAATGGAAGATCTGGTTCCTTTCTGTGCCGAGATCGTGAAGATCTCAAAACCAATGCTGGTGGTCGGGAATAAGATCGATGAAGCGCCCGAGGCGCTCCGGGCAAAACTGGCGCAGGAACCGGTTGCCTTCGCCAGCGCTGTCTCGGAGCTTGCGCTCCGGAATGCGGCGGCGTCGCATATCGTGAAGTATCTTCCCGGGGATCCGGTCTTTTCCATCACCAACGAGACTGCACTTTCCGTTCCTCAGAGAATCGGTCTCACACGGATTGCGGGAGTGATGCAGCAAAATGGAGGGACTGGGGTCCAGCAGGCGATCAACCGTGCGGTGTTTGACCTCCTTGACCGGATTGTTGTGTACCCGGTGGAAGATGAGAACCACTACTGTGACAAGCAGGGGAGAGTGCTGCCGGATGCATTTCTCATGAAAAGAGGCTCGACTCCACACGACCTTGCGTTTCAGGTCCATACCGATATCGGCAAAGACTTCCTGTATGCCGTGGATGCCCGCACCAAGATGCGGATCAAGGAAAATCATGAACTTAAAAACGGGGACATCATCAAGATCGTGAGTGCCGCAAGATAGCAGGTAAACCACAGTGCAGTGAGACACCCGGCGTCTCTTTGTCAGACAATCCTGCCGCTCCCGGTGAAAATCTCTCTTTTAAAGGGTTTTTTGCCTACCAAATCCCGAAATTTGCCACAAAGTTTTTAAATAGATCTTGTCAACAGTGAAATTACCCTATCAAGGAAGGGAGGTGGCTTCATGGGTACAGAGATCTATCAGGCACAGGTGATTAGGAATTTCTTTGATACCATCACCGGCACCGATCGGAACCTCACACGCATCTCCATGTGCGTCTTGAGCCTTGCAAAACTCCGCATGGAATCTCCGGAAAAAATGGCTTCCCTGCTTGACCAGCTCAAAAAGAGCAAGCTGCACAAGGAACTCTCGATCGATATCCTCGACTTTGTGTGCGATGCAGCAAACGAGCTCGATATTGCGATGGTGCAGACGGCGTTTGGGGTGAAGGATATCAAAGATGTGGCACAGGACTTCAATGCAGTCAGCCTTGACAGCCTGTAATCCCATCGTTGCCTGTATAATTTTTTTAATTGATTTATTCCTTGTTCCTCTCTTTTTCAGCCAAAGAATCTTTTCCGGTGAGCTCAGATCCGGTGTCTTTTTAAATTACCCTCCATTGTCGGCAAAATCTCCAGTATATCGGAAAAAAACGAGAAAATCCGGTCTTTGCTACCGGGCCGCGTTTTGTGAATAACGAGAAAAGGAAATCATTCCGGATTCTGTTGCCATGAGGTAAAATCTTGGCTGCAGATATTTTTATGATATCCCTAATGCCTTTTTATATCCACTCAGCAGTTTGATGACATATTTCCGGTGTTCTTCAAGTGCCTGTTCATCATTCGGAGATGCGAGTATTGCAACCCCGTATACAAGGATGAGTGCGTTATCGAGCTCCAGTGTACCAGGATCTTCTACACGATCCGGTGGGAGTTCAACTGAGACGTAGGTGCGTTCTTCCGGCAGGAACTTTATTGATAGATCTGCCTGAACCTGCGAAAGATCAAGATCTTCCGCGTTCACTTTGACTATCGTCAGCGCTTTTTTGAGAGCATTCATGCTTCCGCCATCCGATAGGAGGGAGAGGGCACGGGAACAATCACTGACGGCTTTGGCATAGAGCCCGAACTTGAATGCAAGAAATGCCGAGGCGATTTCGTGAGCGGTATTTTCAGGTATTGCAGAAAAATATGGTCGTATCCGTGCGATATAATCCATGAGAAACTGTTCCATCCGTTCAACATCCCCTGCGGTTGTCGCAGCCATTCCCTTTTTGTGCCATACACGGCAACCAAACGCGTGCAAACATCATCCATTAGTACGTGTACGCAAATCCAAAATGAACATATCCTTTGTGCAGGCAGCATGATGCATCGCGGGTTTATATGTGAATACATGACTAATACCATCTTCACGAGCATATGGGCGTGGTAATATTTTCCGATATACATGCCGATGCGGCGGCAGCAGCGGTATTTGCATCCTTTGTCCGCGACCCGTTATTTCCGGTGATATTCGGGCCAGTGGATCTGATCGTAAATCTTGGTGACATCCTGCACCGTGGCCATCATCCGATTGAGGCGCTCGAAGTCATCCTTCAACTCTCGCGTGAATTCCGTCTCGTCTCCGTGCTCGGAAACCACGACCACGCATTCCTCAATGACATTCCTGTTTCCGGCAGCGATGAAGCGAGTGCACGTCAGCACGATCAGCTGCGCGGCTCACCCCTCCTTGTGTTCTTCCATGAGATGCCGATGGAATGGGTGCACGAGGGCATCCTCTTTGTCCATGGCGGGCCGCTTGATCTGGGGACCCAGACCCTCCGTCTCAAGTGCTGGCAGCGGCTTTCCCATTCGGTTGGGGATTCATTTACCGGTTACCATTATACCGCATCGATGGCTTTTGAAGCTCTTGGGAGGCGCGGGTTGTCCCATATGGTCTGCGGGCACCAGCACTCCCACATCTGTTGCAGAAAGCTGCCTGCCGGAATCCACCAGTATCCCGTGCAGTTTGTGCCCAGACACATTTGGCCGGAAACAGGTCATCGGATTGAAACAGCATCGGTTCCGCTTGATATGCCTGCGTTATTCCGAATTGGCGGCTGCCACGGTGATGAACCAGAATTTGCATACATTGACAGTTCTGTCTTTTTCTTTATCCGGCTCAAAACCATGACAGACAGCTGAGCCAACTTTTCTGGGTGTCTCCGGCTGCAAGAAATATTCAAATATTATTTATCGATCTTTTTTTATCTCTTTATAAATGAAATCTCCATTATCAGGATACTTATATATATTGTTACCACAAAGTGGTATCTATGCCTCGTGCAGGCGAGGGACGTTCGATCCGGATCGATCCTGAGGTGTATGAGGCTTTGCTTACGCTTAAGCGTGGCAATATGAGTTTCAGTGATGTCATCGCGCAGATGCTCCGAGACTGCTATGGGTGGTCGGATGATTTCCCGGCCAGCCAGAGCGATCTGGAGGATTTCGTCGGGATAGATACCGAGTGATGGTGCCAGCCGGGGGCGCCGTGGCACTCAACTCCATCATTGGATAACTGTCTGGTGCCGGATCCATGAATCGACCGATCGCCGAGGATTTAACGGAAAGACAAGCTGAAATGGCTTATCGAGAATGTTGAGGATTTGTTCATCTTTGCCGGGGATGAGGAAAACGATCAACCCGAAGAACAGGAACGGTTCTGGTGTGCTAACCTTCCACCACTGCCGGTTTATCAGCCTGAAGTTGCACCGTCTCCCCAATCATCTCTTCCAATTTTTTTATCAGGGCGTCTCTGAGCTCCGGTATTGACGCCACAGTCTTTTCCCGCCAGCCTCCTAACTCCTGCTGCTGCTCCTCCTCCCGGAGGCGCATCGTGACCAGATGGGCTTTTTCCCGTTCCAGTGCATTCGTCCGGACCAGTACCGGATGGGATGCAAGGGACTGCTCTACGGTCTGGCATTCGGCACTGAGATCCCGGTACCGTGCACTAAGAACCGTAATTTCGGAACAGAATTTATCCATGTCAGCAAACATGGCCCTCTCATCTTTATTTTTTAATGGGAGTTCGCCTGCTTCGACCATCGCTTGAGCTAGCGGGCATGCCACTGCAAGGGTGGACATAATTTTCTGGCCATCAGCGATTTCATGATCAGAAAGAACGTCGATCGCAATTTTAAGGGCATTCTTTTCTTTGGAAAGATGCTTCCGGATAGCAATTTTTTCTGCTTTCCGGAAAATATGGGCTGCAGTCATGGAGAGCGAGGCATGCGATCTCAGGAGTTCTTCACGTTGCTTTACCAGACTCGAGCACCGTTCCTTTTGCTCGTCAAGGGATTTTAATGAACTATTGTGTAAGATCCGATCTATCTCTGCCGTAATCTCACGGATTCGGGAATCGATCTCATCGATACGTGATCTTGTCCTCCTCTCTTTATCGTCTGCTTTGTTCAGCTCTTTTTGGATCTCGGTAAGAGTCGTTAACGTTTTCCGTGCAACATGGACGGCATCCTTATCGTTTTTGTACCGGGTCAATGCTCCCGTCATCGCATTGACTTCGCGCCCGATGGTATCAATACCTGCATTTATTGCCTTCATCTCCTGTGGAAATACCGCCTGGAGATATCTTCCCTGGCCGTAAAGACTGTTGAGACAGATTTTCAGGCAATCGGCCACCGCAGTATAAAATTCTTCAGCATCTTCCGGAAACTCTCTCGCGAGTGATGCGTTCATCGCTTTCACAAAGAGAGGCAGGGAATTTCTCGCGATACTCTTGATTTTTGGATGTGTTTCAGGATCCTGTTCGGCTACTTTCAGGTCATTCACAACCAGCTGGAGGCTTGCAATTCCGTCCCGGATATTCCGGATCTGTTCATCAGTCTGTGCAGTAAAGATATCATGGGCTTCTTTCTCCCGTTCTTCCAGCAATCCCGGGATCTGATCTAGGGAAAGGGCTATGGTTTTTTTAGGGGTCCGACCAAGAATTGTTTTTAGAAATTTCAGCATATGGCACTCCGGCTGTTCTCTACCTTGATCTCATGACCGTTCATCTTGGGACCAGTTTTACTGGTCGTCACGCGCAATCTCGCAGAGTCGTTCCACGCCACCGATCTCCCGGATAACCGTCACGACGGCTGGCGGGACAAGGTCTTCCCACGGCTCCCCGTTCATCATCCGGCGCCGGATCTCCGTGCCGCTGTGCCGCTCGCGCTTATACATCGCCGGAGACTGTACATCTATCCCGGCCTCGCTAAAGAGACGGACTACGAGAGGGTTTGAGGAATAGCAGGTATCAAATGGCGGGGTCATCGAGCGGACATGAGCCGCCCAAAGGGCGTTCCTGCTGACGTCCTCGATGGGAATAACGTAAAACGGACAGCCGAGCGACGCGAGTGCCCGCGTGATCATCAGAACTCGCTCCCCGGAAGTAAACGGATTTTCCGGTGTATGGGAGAGCTGGGCGCTTCCGATACCGATGATAATTTCATCAACAGAGCGGGCGATGCGATCCAGTACTGAGTGGTGCCCGTTGTGGTACGGCTGAAACCTCCCGATATAAAATCCGCGTTTCATGGATGTATCCCCCGGGAAGCGATGCGGGCGGCAAAAGCGCCGGCAGTGAACCCGGCATCGATATTTACGACCGCAATTACCGAACAAGACTGGAGCATGCTGGCAAGCGCTGCTTTTCCCTCACCCATGAAGCCGTAACCGGTGCTGACCGGCACGCCGATTACCGGCCTGTCCACGAGCCCGGCGACCACTGCCGGCAGTGTTCCTTCCCTGCCTGCACAGACAATAAAGACATCGGCATTGACAAGTGGTTTCAGTGCCGGGAACAAGCGGTGGATACCTGCCGCCCCAACATCATATGCAGTCTTCACGGTGCACCCCATCTCTTCGGCAATGACTTTCGCCTCTTCCGCGACCCGGATATCGGAAGTACCCGCTGTAATGATAGCGACAAGTCCTTCACCTGCGGGTAAAGGGGTATTTTTAGAGAGTATAATTACATGGGCCAGATCACGGCATTGTATTGCGATATCAGTATCCCTGCAGCATGTCCGGACTGCAGAGGCCTGTTCCGTATTTACCCGTGTGATTATGCAGCGCCCGGAAGCTTCTGTCAGTCGGATGGCAATCTCTGCGAGGTGCGCCGGATCCTTCCCTTCGGCCAACACGACCTCCGGCATCCCGCACCGAACCGGACGCCCAAGATCGAGACAGGCAAAATCGCCAACATGTTCGATACGGAGCCCTTCGATCTCGCAGGCAGCCTCATCACGGGTAATCTCCCCATTCCGGTACCGGTCGAGCACTTGGGAAAGCATCGCATTTGCATGCATATGTGTAATAATACAGATATGGAGAGGCGTATAATAAGATAGTTCATTGCCATGTCTTACGTTATCTGGGTTGCCGGATTCGGTGCCGCAGCCGTGATCTTTCTCTGGCTGCGGGACGCGCGGATCTTTTACCGGACTAGGCTTCCCGGCTACCGGAAAGCGGCGTACCAGGGAGTAATCTTTGGTGTTTTGGGAACACTTGGAGTCATCTGTACTCTGGCGGATCTTGAACTGCTGGGTCTCGGTCTCATCCTCGCCGCGCTCTACCTGCAGGGGCGAGTTGTTCGTGAGAAGGTCTGGGGAAATGAGGGCACGGTGAAGCGATTGTTCGGCAGTGCCGTACGGTTGAGGGCGAATAAGAAATAATGGTGAGGCGACCAGTATAACGTAGGGGTTTTCATCATGCTCCAGAAACCGCGGGGGACACGAGATTTTTTACCGGATGAGATGGAGGCGCGGCGCAGTGTCGAAGCGAAGCTTCGTGGGATCGCACGCTGCTGGGGATACCGTGAGGTCTGTACCCCGGAGTTTGAGGACCTGGACCTCTTCACAGTGCGATCCGGCGAAGGGATCATCGATGAAATGTACATCTTCGAGGACAAGGGGGGACGAAAAATTGCCCTGCGCCCGGAGATCACTGCGGCCGTTATCCGGATGTATGTCAACGAGGCCCGGGTTGCCCCCAAACCCCTGCGCTGGTGCTATTTTGCCGACTGCTTCCGGTACGAGCGCCCGCAGAAAGGGCGGTACCGCCAATTCTGGCAGTTTGGCATTGAGCTGATCGGCGCGGACACGGCTACCGCGGATGCAGAGGTGATCGCACTTGCCGCAGATATGCTTGATACAACAGGTGTCAGATACGATCTCAACGTCGGGCATCTTGCATTTCTGAAGAACTTGCTCAGAGATATCGAACCACTGGCTCAGCGGAGGGTGATGGCTCATCTTGATAAGAAAGATTTTACCGGGTTGGAAGAAGCCTTGGGAGATCTGGGCAAATCTGATCTTGTCCCTCCCCTCACAGATCTCGTCGAGTGCCGGACCCTCCGGGATGCATTCGAGATCGCAGGTACGGTCCCGGAACGCGAGCGAATCGAACGGAGCATTACGATACTTGATGCTTCCGGCGTAAAATACAGTCTCGACTTCGGGATCGTGCGGGGGCTTGACTATTACACCGGCATGGTCTTTGAAGGTTTTGCCGGAAACCTCGGGGCCGAGAACCAGATCATTGGCGGAGGAGCGTACCGGCTCGCACACCTCTTTGGAGGGGACGATGTTGCATCCTGTGGATTTGCGATTGGCTTCGACCGTGTGCTGGTTTCGCTGGGAGCAATCGCGCCACCAAAAGAGACCGTAATAGCGATTGCCTCAACGAGTGAAGGCAGCCTCAGCGCTCCACGCATAGCCCGTGCATTCCGTGCAGCCGGAGTCCGCGTAGAGACGGACATCATGGAGCGCGGGCTCGGCGCCCAGCTCGCCCATGCCGCGAAATCCGCTGACTTTGCGGTCGTTATCGGTAGACGAGAAGCCGAATCAGGTTACGTGACACTCAAAAATCTTCACTCTGGCGAGCAGAAGACCCTCGATTTGGCCACTGCAATAGCCGAGGTGAACGCATATGGTGCTCGCTGAGGAGCTGGCAAAACAGCAGCGCAGCATCAGTGTCGCGGAATTCTTTGAAAAGAACAAACACCTGCTGGGATTCGATTCGCCGACCCGGGGCGTTATTACCACCATCAAGGAGGCGGTTGACAACGCACTCGATGCCTGCGAAGAGGCTCAGGTGCTGCCCGATATCTACATCAGCATCAGGAAGACCGGTGAAGACATCTTCCGGATTATCGTTGAGGACAACGGTCCCGGCATCATCCCGGCGCAGGTTCCTTTTGTATTCGGAAAACTCCTGTACGGCTCCCGCTTCCACCAGATCCGGCAGACAAGGGGCCAGCAGGGCATCGGGATCTCCGCAGCAGTGCTCTATGCCCAGCTCACGAGCGGTCT
>Ga0326728_10024542_pt1 | contig 10910 bp, 8 predicted proteins | sample MB3enrmetagenome_FD_207602 | JGI IMG/M metagenome (GOLD analysis project Ga0326728, IMG submission 207602) | Lab enriched peat soil microbial communities from McLean, Ithaca, NY, United States - MB31MN | ecosystem: Environmental > Terrestrial > Soil > Wetlands > Peat | place: USA: New York...
CGTCCCCTATGACAGAGAGCTCGAGATCTTGCGGGGTCATCCTCACGACCTCGATCGCGCCGGGGCTCGCGCGCATTCCGCAGCGGATCGAAGCGCCTTCGAACGCAGGGCCGGCCGGCGCGGCCGTTGCGAGGAGGCGGTCGCTGTTGCCGAGCACGAGCTCGCAATTCGTCCCGATGTCCAAGAACAGCCGCATTCGCGGGTCACGGTCCATTCCCGAAGCCAAGAGGCCGGCGACGATGTCGCCGCCAACGTAGGCGCCGAAAGCAGGAAAGATCACCGCCCGTGCCCGCTCGTGCAAACTCACACCGAGCTCTGCCGCCAAGACTTCGGGGAACAGCCTCGTCGACATGATGAAAGGCGCCACGCCCAATGGTGCCGGGTCGATGCCGAGCACGATATGGGTCATGGTCGCGTTGCCTGCAAGGGCGATCTCGTAGACATCCGACGGGTTCACGCCGGCAGATTCGCATACGGCCTGCGCCAACTCGTTGAGCGACTCCTGTGCGAGCTGGCGGAGCAGTCCCAGCTCCCGGTGGTCCATCATGATCCTGCTGATACGCGTGATCACATCGGCACCGAAGCTCTGCTGCTTGTTGAGCATCGACTGCACGGCCACGGGCGTGCCCGTTGACAAGTCGAGCAGTGTCGCGACGACCGTCGTCGTTCCGAGGTCGAACGCGATCGCAAAGATGCGCTCGGTCGTGTCCCCCGGTTCCACGTCGATCAGCACGTCGTCGACCACCACAGCGGTGACTTTGTAGTCGCTCGCTCTCAACACTTGGCCAATCGACTTGATTACCTGCAGATCCGGCCGCAGTTCGAGGTCGTCAAGGGCCGCCAAGACCCGGTCCAGATCGGTCCTCTGGTCGGACAGGGTCGGCTCGGTCAGCTCGACATAGCGCTTTTGCACCGCCGGTCGGAGAATCACCTTGCGCCCGACTCCGACGGTCGCCGCCTTCGGGCGCGTCACGAGGGGTGGCACCTCGACGCGCAGGTCGGTCGAGACCTGGACCCGGCAAGCCAGGCGCCACCCCACCCGGAGCTCGTCTGTCGTGAAGGCCCGTGTGTCCAAGGAAGTGACCGGCGCGGCGGCTTCGAGCACCTTGACCTTGCACTTGCGACATGTGCCGTGACCTCCGCAAGTGGAGTCGATGGCAATGCCGTTCCAGCTCGCCGCGTCGAACAGCATCACGCCCGGAGGAACCCTGACCTTGCGGCCGGCCGGCTCGAAGACGAGGTCGAAGCGGCTGGAGGCGTCGCATACCGGGTCACCGTCCTCGCTCGAGCCCGCCTCGGTCGTCTCCTCGGGGTCGCGATCGACCCGTGCCACACCACGGATCGTCATGGGTCGCCAGAGGCTTGCAGGGAGCGATGCGCGGAGATCCAGGCGGCTCCCCACGGGTCCCGATTCAACAAGAGATCACCGGCCTTGACGGCACGCACGAGCTGGGGCGAGCGCGCGTCCATGATGGCGCTCGTGAGGCCCGCCTTCATCGCCATGGAAAGAAACGTTGCGCCGATGGTCCCGCGATCTGGCATCCCGAACGACACGTTCGAAGCCCCACAGGTCATGTTGACGCCGAGCTCGTCGTGGATCAGCGAGATGGTCTCGAGCGTGCGCACCACAAGTGAGGTGTCAGCACCGATCGGCATCGCCAACGGGTCGAGAAGGAGGTCCTCGATGGCTAAGCCGTAGCGTCCCGTCGCCACCTCCACGATCTTGCGAGCCAGCTCGAGACGCCGCTCGGGCTGCTCGGGGATCTCGTACTCGTCGTTCGGCAGCGCGATGACCGCGGCTTGGTGGCGCTTTACGAGCGGGAGGATCGCGTCCAACCGCTCGTCCTCGGCCGTCACCGAATTGACGAGCGCCTTTCCCTCGTAGGCCGAAAGTCCTGCCTCGAGCGCCTCGATCACCGACGAGTCGATGCATAAAGGCAGGTCGGTGATGCCTTGCACGAGCTTGACGACCTGAGTCATCAGCTCCACCTCGTCTACGAGGGGGGCTCCCATGTTGATGTCCAGCACCATGGCGCCACCGGCCACCTGTTGCGTGACGTCGATCGGGACCCGTGACAGGTCACCCGAGCGAAGCTGCTCCTGGAAGAGCTTGCGACCAGTGGGGTTGATGCGCTCGCCGATGATGCAGAAAGGTTGGTCGTCACCGATCACAACCTCTTTGCTCGCCGAGCGCAGGACAGTGTGCATAGTGGTATCTCTCCTGCCGTACTAGGTCGACGCCACGGCGCTCTTGCGAGCCATGAGATCCTTGGCCCGGTTCACCGCAGCGGACGCGTCAGAGGCATATCCGTCCGCACCAACGGCATCGGCGTACTCCTGGGTCACCGGAGCACCGCCGACCATGACGATCACCTGATCCCGTAGGCCGGCCTTTTCGAGCGCGTTGATGTTGGCCTTGAACATCGGCATCGTCGTGGTAAGGAAGGCCGAGAAGCCGACGATGTCGGGCTCGTGCTCGCGGACCGCTTCCACGAATCTCTCGGGAGCGACCTGGACACCGAGGTCGATGACGTGGAACCCGGCGCCCTCGAGCATGATGTTGACAAGGTTCTTGCCGATGTCGTGCACGTCGCCCTTGACGGTGCCCATCACGAAGGTGCCGACGGGCTCCACGCCGGTCTCGGCCAGAAGCGGCCTCAACACGTCGAGAGCACCCGCCATCGCCCTTCCCGCGATGAGCATCTCGGGCACGAAGAAGTCACCGCGTTCGAATCGGGCGCCGACTTCCTCCAGAGACGGGATGAGAGCGTCGAACAGCAACAGCTCGGGATTGAGCCCCATCTCGAGCCCCGCATTGGTGAGCTCGAGGACTACCGGGGCGTTGCCCACCAAGGTGGCCTCGTACATCTGCCTTAGCAACTCTTCCTGGTTCACGCCGCACCTTTCCTCTGAGGTCGGTAGCCGAGCACCGCGGACAGGGAGTTGGCCTCGGCCATGCACTGCGCGGCCACCTCGGCCACCCTTAAGGGGCCGAAGCGACTCGAGGGACCGGAGACCGAGATGGCCGCGATTACGGCCGCCCCGTCCCGGTGCACCGGCGCAGCCACGGCAACGAGCCCGGGCTCCAGCTCCTCGTCTGTGAGGGCGTAGCCGCGACGACGAACCTCGGACAGCTCCGCTTCGAGCGCGGCCCGCCGCGTGATGGTCTTCGGCGTCAGGCGCGCCAGGCGCCCGGCCGGGAGCACCGCGGCACCGAAGGCGAGCAGCACCTTGCCGATAGCCGTGCAGTGCAGCGGCACGGAACGCCCCAGCCAGTTCGTGCCGCCCAGCACGTACCGGCTGTCGACCTGGGAGATCTGCTCCACCATCCCGTTGTGGACCACGCCGAGATTGATCGTCTCCAAGGTGAGCTCGCCGAGCCGTTCGAGGTACGGGCGGGCGACGCCGACGAGATCGGTCCCCGTGTTGGATCTAAGTGCGTAACGGACGAAGGCTTCGCCCGGTCTGAAAGCGCCACTGGCTTCGCGCCGGACGAGCCCATTGCGTTCCAGGGCCAACAAGATGCGCGACGTCGTGCTCTTCGCGAGGCCGGTCGACGTCGCGAGCTCGCTGAAGGTCACCGAGTCCGTCGCATCCACGACTTGCCTGAGAAGGCTCGCGGCGCGGTCGATGGACTGCGACCCAGTCTGTCTGGTGATGGCGCTCGCTTGCACTTGTTCCATAATGCGAGACATAGTTCTACTATGTGAGTCTAAAGTCCACATGCACAAGCGTCAACAGAGCGGTGACTCCGCGTGGAACGAGGTGACGGTGTTCGTCAACAAGATGGCCCGCTATGAGCTACTTTCGCCAGACGCGATCGAGGTCCTCGACCGCGGTTGGCGCCGCATCGTGTCGGAGATCGGCGTGCAGTTCGTCAAGCCCGAGGCGGTCGAGCTGTTCCGCCAGGCGGGACAGAGCGTCGACGACCAGACTGTCCGGCTCGATCCTGACTTCGTGCTCGAACAGGTCGCCAAGGCGCCGCGGGAATTCGACGTACAGGCGCGTAACCCCGAGAACTCAGTGCACATCGGGGGGGACGACATGGTCTTCGGCGGAGTGTACGGGCCGCCGTTCGTGAGGGAGGGCAGCGTCCGCCGCGAAGCCACCATGGCCGACTTCCGCAACTTCTCGATGCTGGCCCAGAGCTTCCCCGAGCTCGACTCGGCAGGGGGCGTGATCTGTGAACCGAACGACGCGCCGCTCGACTCACGCCACCTCGACATGATCCTCGCCCTGCAGACCCTTACCGACAAGATCTACATGGGCAACGTCGTCTCGGGCCCGAACGCCCTCGACACGATCAAGATGACCGAGATCCTCTTCGGGGGTCGCGAAGCCATCGAGAGGACCCCCGCCACGATCTCGCTCATCAACTGCAATTCCCCCCTGCGTTGGGACGATCGGATGCTCGACGCGCAGTTCGAGTACAACCGCGCCAACCAGGCGGTCGTGCTCACTCCATTCCTTCTCATGGGAGCGATGTCTCCGGTCACGATCCCGGCTGCGCTCGCACAACAGTTGGCCGAGGCACTGTCGGGAATTGCCCTGGCTCAACTCATCCGTCCGGGGTGTCCGGTCATCTTCGGGTCGTTCCTGTCGAACATCGACATGCAGTCGGGTTCGCCGTGTTTCGGGACACCGGAGTCCGCGATCGGACTGTTGTGCACCGGACAGCTCGCGAGGCACTTCGACCTTCCGTTTCGTACGGGAGGAGGCTTGACCTCGAGCCAGACTCCTGACGCGCAGGCCGGCTACGAGGCTCTCATGACCCTCTTGCCGACCTTCCTTGCCGGGACGAACTGGGTCATGCACGCCGCCGGCTGGCTGGAAGGTGGGCTCGTCAGCTGCTACGAGAAGTTCATCATCGACGTCGAGCTGCTCAGGATGCTGCGGGTGGAGTTCACGCCAATCGAGATCGACGAGGCCGCGCTGGCCTTCGACGCCCACCTCGAGGTTGGGCACGGCGGGCACTTCCTCGGCGCCGCGCACACCATGCAGCGCTTCCGCGAGTGCTTCTACCGCCCGATGCTCTCGTCGTCGATGAACTTCGAGCGCTGGTCCCGCCAAGGGGCGCTGGATGCGAGCGCTCGTGCGGCCGAGATCTGGAGGAGGACGCTCGAGGAGTACGAGCAGCCGCCGCTCGACGACGCGATCCGCGAGGAGCTCGAGGACTACGTGGCTCGCAGGCGCGTGGAGCTGGGGGACTGAACTGAACGGGCCCTAGCGCCGAGACGGGTCGCCCGTCGTGGTCCCCAACGGCACACGGGACAGCTCCTCTGGAGGTCTGCCCACTTCGGCGGAGATACGGGCGGAGAACTCGCCTGAGGAGATGAGTCTGACGAGGCCCTCGATGTCGGCGTCCCAGCTGCGGACGTCGCGCAGCGTGGGCACGAGCTCGCGGACGGCCTTGTAGGCAACGGCCGTCCCGCGCCCGAGCGGCCACTGAGCGCGCATGTCGACCGCCTGGGCGGCGGTGATGAGCTCGTAGGCGATCGTGCGGTGCACGAGCGAGACGAGCTCGTGAGTCCGCCGCACCGACAAAGGCGCCATGCTCGCGTCGTCCTCGACTCCCTCCGCCACCTGCCCGACGTAGTCCAGGGTCACCGGCCTGGCGATCGAACGGGCTTCCGCGGCGAGGGCAGCGCACCAGCGGCCCATCGGCTTCAGCCCGTTGCTGGCGCCCTGCTCGAAGGCGAGCTCACTCGGAAGGCCGCTGAAATGCTTCCAGAGCAGCTTCTGCACCCGCTCGTTGGCGACCTTGAGGGCGTTCGCGATTGCGAGGCGCAGCAGGTCGAAGGCCATTGCGAGCCCCACCACGTCGAAGTTCCCGACCGAGACGATCACTGCCTCGCTGACTAGCACGAGCGGATTGTCGTCCGCCGCGTTCAGCTCGGCCCGGAGGTTCGAACGCGTGTAGCCGAGAGCGTCATGGAGCGCACCGAGGCTACGGGTCACGCATCGGAACGAGAGTGGGTCCTGCAGGTTGCGAGCGGCGCCCGGCTTCCACAGGTACGAGCCGTCGAGCACCTGGCGCAGCCGCTCCGCGACGGTGTTCGGCCCTATCTGCGGCTGGAGGCGGCTTGTCCACGGATGGATGATGGAGAGGTTGCCGGCGAATGCCTCCAGCGAGAGGGCGGCCGCCACCTGGAGCAAGTCGAGAAGACCGGTGACGTCGTAGACGACAAGGGCGCCGCGACCGAGGGTCACGCCGTTGGCGCTGATCAGCGCCAACGCCTCCTTCGGGGCAAGCTCGATCGGCTCCAGCCCGACTCGTGCCAATGCCTCCCGTCCGTCCAGCACCTCGTCTGCAACCTCGGCATGCCCGATGCCGATCAACACCTTGCCGATGTCGGACATCTCTGACAGATCACCCTGCCCGACCGAGCCGACCTCTCTGACCACAGGATGGACGCCACGGTTCAGCGCCTCGACAAGCAGCTGCGCGAGCTCGCAGCGCACTCCCACGCCCCCTTTGGCCATGCCGTTCGCCCGGGTCACCATCATCGCCCGCACGACTTCGCGCGGGAGCGGCCGGCCGTAGGACGAGGTCAGGTCCGCCACGGTGTCGAAGGAGAAGCGCTCGAGCTGCTCGGTCGAGATCCGGCAGCGGGCAAACGAGCCCAGCCCGGTGTTCAGGCCGTAGACCGCCTCGCCGCTCGCCAGTACCGCGTCGACGACGTCGCGCGCCTGGCGCATCTGACGGAGTGCTTCATCCGAAATAACCACCCGAGCACTGTCCCGGGCGACCGCGACGACGTCCTCGACGCTTAGGTTGTCCCCGGTCAATTCGACGAGCCGTTCATTCATCGAGCCCTGCCACCTCTTCCACTCTCCCGCCCGCCCTTGGGGCGGCGTTGCCGGCCTTGCCGTCGCAGATCATCACCGTCTCGGCGAGGACGGCGATCCCCCTGCCGATGTCGTCGATGTCGGTCCACTCCTCAGGGCAGTGGCTCCGACCAGAGCGCGACGGCACGAACACCATGCCCATCGGGCCAAGATGCGCCATGAAGGACGCGTCGTGCCCTGCGCCGCTGGCGAGGCTGAGCGGCTCGATCCCCTGGGACCTCGCCGCCTCGGCGATGGCGTCGGCCACCCAGGGCGTCGCCGGAACCGGGGACTTGCGAGAGATCCAGCTGAGGGACATGCCCAGTTGACGCCCGGTGCCGATGGCGCCGAGCGCATCGGTGAGATTGCGCTCGAAATGGTCCAGCCAGCCCTCCTCGGCACTTCGCGCCTCTGCCCACAGGTCCGCCTCGGCCGGCACGACGTTCTGCGCTCCTGGGCGGACCTCGAGGCGTCCCACCGTAGCCACGCCTCCGCTCGCGAGCCGCTCGACGGCAAGGGCCGACTCGGCTGCCCCCAACAGCGCATCACGCCGGCGACCCATCGGGGTGGTCCCGGCGTGGTCGGGCTGCCCGGTTATGTGAACAACGAGCCGGCGGATGCCGACGATGCCGGTCACCACGCCGATCGGGACCCGTGCCTTTTCGAGCACAGGGCCCTGCTCGATGTGCAGCTCGACGTAGCAGTGCAGCCCGGCCGGCCAACGCGCCCGTGCCAGCGCGGCCGGTTGGCCGCCGCAGGCCGCGAGCGCCTCGCCGAGGTTGTGCCCCTCCGGACCCACCAACTTCAGGTGTTGCGCGTCGAGCTCTCCTGCGATCGCGCGGCTGCCGACGCAGCTCAAGCCGAAGTCGTTCGGCTCCTCGCCGAGAAAGTCGACCACGACGAGGTCGTGGGCCAGCTCGGCACCCGCCTGGCGCAGGCAGCGAATCGCCTCGATGGCACCGAGCACCCCGACGATGCCGTCGTAGCGGCCGCCGCCGTAAACGGTGTCGGTGTGCGAACCGGTGACGATCGCGCCCGGCAAGCCAGCGGCGCCGGGCAACCTGCCGATGAGATTGGCCGCAGCGTCGGTCTCGAGAGCGAGGCCTGCCTGCTCCATTCTCCCGGCGACCCACTCGCGCCCGGCACGGTCAAACCTGGAGAAGACGCGGCGCGTCCAGCCTGGAGCGCCCGGGTCCCGGTACGAAGCGAGCGTCTCGAGGTCGTCCGCGACCCGAGCGAGGTCCGGCGGGGGCAGACGACTCACGACGACTCCGTCTTCGCCGGCCCGTAGCCGATCAGATCGACGCCCATGATCCGCTCCACCTCTTCGAGCGCGAACCGGTCCCGCGTGCTCGCAGAGAGCGGCAGCAGCGACTGGTCCACGACGAAAAGCGCCACCTCGCGTCCCTCGGTCATCTCGGCGATGGAGACGGGACGCCCGTCCTCGAACGACAACGTGGCGATGACGTCCGGGTAGGTGGCGATGCGATCGCCGTCGATCTCGACGGTCATGTACTCGTTCAGGTACCGCACGAGGTGACCGTCGATCGACAAGGCACCGTGGTCGAAACCGCCAGCGGTTCGGAGGGGCTCCACCTGGCGGACCGGCCCCCGCGCGACAACCCTCCCGCCGGTTGCCTCGAGCGCCGCCCCTATGACGCCCGACGCGTCACGCGCGGCGCGCATGGCCGATCCGAGCGAAAGGGCGTAGCTCACGGCGCCGAGAGCCGCGTGCTGCTTCACGTAGGACGCCTCCAGGGGGTGGCGGGCGGCGGCAATGAAACCGCCGGCGCGCACACATACGTCCCGCAGGACGTCAGAGGTCGCGATCACCTGGCCACGGACGACGACCTCGAGGCCGCCGCACAGAGCGCGGTTGCCGCCGGCGACGGCTTGCACCGTCTCGTAGCCGGGTCTCGTGGTGAGGCCCATCGCGCCGAGCTTGCCGGTCGGGTGCGCCCGTACGTCCCCTGCCGCGTCGAGCACCCTCACGCCCAGGACCGAGGACTGGATCCATCCGTTCAGCGTGGTCGACGAGCCGTTCTGGGCGGTCATCACCGCCGAGACGGGACGGTCGAGCTCACCGGCTACGAGCTGCAGCGCCCGCACGTAGTCAAGTGGGCGGATCTCCCTGTTCGGCGAAGCGGGCGCTCCGATAGCGGTGACCGTGACTACGACGTCACGGTCGTCGAGCTCGTCGACCGAGCAGAGGACAGGGCGGCCGACCCGGGTTGCGAGCTCCCCCATGACAAGGCCGTGGTCGACCCATCCTCCGCCGCCACTGGCGAGCACCGACCCGCCCCACACGGCGTCGAGGGCGTCGTCGAAGGTGAGCTCTCGCCTCACCGCGTCTCCTCCTGATCGCTCGGCAGCCCAAGGCCGGCACTGGCGGCATAAAGCTGTGCCTGCGAGTAACCGGCGTCCGCATAGCGCAGCACGCCGAGACCGCTGTCCGCGTCGAGACACCGACGGAGGCGCACGCTCGCTGCCTCGCTGCCGTCGGCGACGATCGTGACTCCAGCCGACTGCACGTAGCCAGCGTAACCCGCACCACCAGCGTGGACGGCGACGAGGTCGGCACCTGAGGCCGACAACAAAAGGGCGTCGAGTATCGGCCAATCGGAGATGGCACCCGACCCGTCGGCCATGCCCTCGGTCCCGATGTGCGGATGCGTCATGCCACCCGAGTCGAAGTGGTCCCGGGTGAATGCCACGGGACCGGCGAGTCTTCCGTCGCGGACGAGCCCGTTGACCGCGACCGCGAACCTGGAGCGCTCGCCGTGGCCGAGCCAACAGCTTCTCGCCGGCAACCCCTGCGCCGCCACGTGCTGACGGGCGAGGGAGATCCAGGACTCCACCTCTGGGCGGAAGGACATCTCGATCACGAGCCGATCGAGCTCGGCGAGGTCCGAGAGCTCGCCGCTCAGGGCCACCCAGCGAAACGGCCCTATTCCCCTGCAGAACAACGGCCTCAGGTACCGCTTCGCGAATCCGTCGATCGAGAAGGCATCGCGGACTCCCGCCGTCTCGGCCTGCACCCGCAGGTTGTTGCCGTCCTCGAAGACGACGGCACCGCTCGCCTTCAGCCTCAGCATTGCTCGGACCTCGAGAGCCATCGAAACCCGAGCGCGCTCCGCTACGCCCAGGGGATCCATCCGGCGAGCCGTTTGCCACTCCTCGAACGAGTAGTCAACTGGGCAGTAGCCGAAGACGGCGTCGTGCGCTGCGGTGAGGTCCGTCACGACGTCGGGGACTATCCCCCTTTCGGCAAGCTCACCGTAAACGACCGCCGCGTTGGCGACGAGCCCGACGACGGTGCCCGCCTTGGCGTCGCCGAGCGAAGCGAGAGCCTCGTCGAGGTCGCCCGTCACCGAGCTGAGATGACCCCGCTCGAGGGCCCGCTTGCACTTGGCCGCGTCTACCTCGACCACGATGCCACGGCCACCTGCCAACCCGATGGCAAGAGGCTGCGCCGAACCCATGCCACCGAGCCCGGACGTGAGGACGAACCTCCCGGCCAGCGATCCTCCGAAATGCTCCCTCCCGACCGCCTGCAGGAGCTCGTAGACTCCTTGGAGAACGCCTTGGAAACCGATGTACTGCCAGTCTCCGGCAGTGAGGCCCCCCCACATCATGAGGCCCCGGTCGCACAGCTCGTCGAAGTACTCTGCCGTCGCGTAGTGGCCTACGACGTTTCCACAGGCCATGACGACGATAGGGGCGTCGGGCGAGCTGGGGAAGACTCCCACGGGCTTTCCCGACTGCACGACGAGCGTCTCGTCCTCGGCGAGCTGGCGCAGAGACGCGACGATCCTCGAGTACGACTCCCAGTCACGCGCGGCCTTGCCCCTCGCCGCGTAGACGACCAGGTCCTCGGGACGCTCACCGATCTCGAGCACGTTCTCGAGCATCCTCAGCAGCGCTTCCTGGCGCCAGCCACGACAGCGCAGCCGGTCGCCCCGCTGAGCGGTCACCGGGCCCGGTCCGGGGTGGTCAGCCACCTTGCGACGCTTTCTCGGCGCGCCCTACGACGCGGCCTCGCCCAGGAGATCCCTGGAGGTGGGAGCCGTCCCAGACCACCT
>Ga0326728_10024543_pt1 | contig 10910 bp, 12 predicted proteins | sample MB3enrmetagenome_FD_207602 | JGI IMG/M metagenome (GOLD analysis project Ga0326728, IMG submission 207602) | Lab enriched peat soil microbial communities from McLean, Ithaca, NY, United States - MB31MN | ecosystem: Environmental > Terrestrial > Soil > Wetlands > Peat | place: USA: New York...
GAACGGGCGCGCAGGATGAACGCCCCAAAGATGAATGCGGGATAGTGAGTGGTGAATAGGGAATTTTGAATTAAGGAGCTGTGAAATGAGAGCGGGATTGGGGAACCAGGAATCGGGATTCAAGTGGTGGCTGGTGCTTTTGCTTGCGGCGCTCGGCGCGCTTTTTCTGAATCCGCGCGGCTGGCCGCCGGTTCATGCGGCAGGCCCCGCGCCGTACGGTGCAGGGGCAGGGACGAACGTGCAGCCGCGGCCCACCGGCGTGGTGACGGATACGCCTACAGTCACGATCGCGGGCGCCACGGCGGATACTACGAGCACGCCCACCACGACAGCGCGCGAGGCGCAGGTTCAATGGGCATTCGGGACGGTGACGGGGACTTACACAACCTGCACCGCGCAGGCGAAGACCAGCTACGACGGCTCGACTTGGCTCACCTTGGGCAGCGCTGCGTCGCTCACGGTGACCACGGGCGCCGTCAATGCCTGGACGATTTTGGAGCAGGCGCCCACAACGTCGGTTACCACGTCGGCGGTGAGCTCGACGGCGGCGCTGGGCTTTGGCCAGGCCACTAAATTTACCTTCGCGTGCTCGGGTGGTTATGGAACGAGCGCGCCCGTCAGCATCAGTGTGATTTATCAGTGAGTTGAGAAGATCGGGTCATCGGGTGATCGGGCCATTGGCTGATCGGGTCATCGGGTGATCGGGTCATCGAGCCATTGCTCTTAAATGACCCGATGGCCAGATGGCAAAATGACCCGATTCAACGAGGAGGAGACAATGCGAAAGCACATGAGCAAACGATTTGAGACGGTTCTTTCGATCCTAATTGTGGCGGCATTTGCCGGTGTGGCGATGCTTTTGAATGGCGGACGGCTGGCGTATTTCGGCCGCCACACCATGAATAACTTGACCAACGTGGAGACCATCCCGGCCACCTCCACGGTCTACGCGGAGAACGTGTGGCAGGGGAAGCATGTCTGGAAACCCGTCGATTTCGGGCCTGATGGCTTGTCGCTGAAGGATTTTATCCAGCAGATGTACGAGAAGACGTTTGTAGGGGCACGGCGCGCCGTGCCCCTACCGAATGGGGCCGAACGCCGTTCGGCCCTACGCGAGGGAAGATCCGATCTGCCGCACTGGGTCCACGTCGTAGCGCGCCACCCGGACGGCACGGTGTTTTTGGATGTGGTAGGGCACAACCTGCGGACGAACGCGGGGATCAACTGGCAGGAAGGCCAGATGGCGGGCACCCCCGCCGCCGTCTGCACCTACATCGCGCTGACCAACACCGCGATCACTCCAAACGCAACCGACACGAGTTTGTCCGGGGAGATCACGGCGAATGGGCTATCGCGCGCCTTGGGCACTGTCACGCATACCTCGAACGCCACCAGTTACACCCTGGCGAACACGTTCACGGCCACGGGGACACAGGCGGCCCAGGCTGCGGCGATCCTCAATGCGTCGTCTTCGGGAACGATGTGTTTTGAGAACACATTCACCCAGGCATCGCTGGCCAGCGGCGACACGCTGACCGTGACTTGGACTATCACGTTTTGAAGGATCGGGCGATTGATTCATCGAGCCATCGGGCCATTGAAAAATCCGGTTGGCTCGCGGCTCCTAAATGGCTCGATGACCCGATCACCCGGTGACCCGATATGTTGAAACGTCTCATTCTCGCTCTCGCTTTCGTGCTGGTCGCAGCTTTTCCTTCTCATGCTGCCATCACCCATGTCGGGACAGGATCGGGGAGCCACACCACCTCGTCAAGCAATTCTTGGACCTTCAGTTATACGGCCAGTGCGGCCAATCACGCCGTCGTGTTCGCGGTTGATTGCCAAACCTCCGCTAGCGGCCAGACTGCCACCGCTGTTTCGCTCAGCGCGAGCGGATGGACGTTCACATCGCTGAGCGGTGTGGTCGGCGTAGCCAGTTATTCTAACGAGTCCGGTTGGGCAGCCAGCTTTGGCGCGATTGCCCCGAACACTACCGCGGCCACCATCACCGCCACCTTCACAGGGCTCACGAACTGTAGTTCCGCCGCGCTGAACATGGAGGACGAATTCTCCGGCAACGACACCACGGGCGGGACGATGACCTTCGACAGTAACAACTCCGCCACGGGAAGCGGCAACACGAGTTTTACCACCACGCCGACCCATAACAGCGATGCGCTTTGGGCCGCCGAGTATCAATATGGGAGTCTTACCATCGGGAGCGGCTTCAGCCAGGGCGGGACCGATGGGGTCAACGACGAGGCGGAGTATAAGATTCTTTCGGGGGGCAGCGGTGTCGCGCAAACCGTAACTTTCACGGGCAGCAGCGTTTATGTTGCGCTTGCGGTAACTATCAAGCCCAGCGGCGAGACCTACACCGCGAGCCTGAGCGAGACGCATAGCGCCTCGGACGCGATTGGCCGAGCGGCGGCGTTTACGCGGGCCGACAGCGAGAGCCACACCGCCTTAGACACATCACTCACGCGCGCAGGGGTTTTCGGGCGCGGCGAAAGCGAGAGCAACATCGCTGCCGACACATCACTCACGCGGCAGGCGAGCTTTGGCCGTGGGCCCTCGGAGAGCAATACGGCCTCCGATTCAATTTCGCGTCTGGGAGTCTTCGGTCGAGGCGACAGCGAGAGCAATATAGCCTCGGACGCCATTGCACGCTTAGCGGTCTTCGGTCGGGGCGACAGCGAGACCAACGTCGCCTCGGATGGGATCGCGCGTTCGGCGAAGCTTGGCCGGGGGGACATCGAAACCAATATGGCCTCGGATTCGATCGCGCGCTCGGGAGCTTTCGGGCGGGGCGACAGTGAAACCAACACAGCCTCTGACTCGATTGCGCGCTTGGCGAGCTTCGGCCGGAGCGACAGTGAGAGCAACACGGCCTCTGATTCATTGGGGCGTTTGGCCGCCTTCGGTCGGGGCGACAGTGAAACCAACACAGCCTCTGACTCGATTGCGCGCTTGGCGAGCTTCGGCCGGAGCGACAGCGAGAGCAACACGGCCTCTGATTCATTGGGGCGTTTGGCCGCCTTCGGTCGGGGCGACAGCGAAAGCAACCCAGCGTCCGATACCGTCACAAGCCTTGAGACTGTACCTGGCAATTACAGTGCGGCTTTATATGAGACAAACACGATCTCGGACACGGTTGCAATCGCGCAGGTTCTAAACCGCCGCGACAGCGAGAGCAACACAGCCTCGGATGCCATCGCGCGCTCGGGAGCTTTCGGGCGGGGCGACAATGAGGCCCTCACCGCGAGCGATAATCTGAGGCGTGTCCTCGCTGCCTCGCGTGGCGATACCGAGGCGCTTTCCACTTCTGATAGTCTGAGCCGGATTTTCGCTGCACTGCGCGGCGATATGGAAACCCTGGCCTTCAGCGATGCACTCGTCGGTTTGCGGATCCACAGTCTGACCGTCCTGCCGAGGCATGAGTTTGCCGTGCCGGAGCAGGCCAAAAGCGGAGCCGCGCCGGGGCAGGCCAAAAACGGAGCCGTGCCAGGCCAAGCGAAAACAGGCGCGGAAGCGGGGCGCGTGAAAAGCAGCACGGCGCCGGAGCATTGAGGGAATTTGGTCATTGAGACATCGGGCCATTGAGCCATTGAGAGATCGGGTCATTGAGTGACCGGGACATCGAGCCATTGAAGAACAATGACCCGATGGCCAAATGGCCCGATGACCCGATGAACAAATAACATGACGATTTACAAAGCACCTTTCGAACAGTTCGCGGTTTCGCTCGATTTTGCCGCTGATATTGGCTCGGGCAACAGGATCGCCAGCATTACGGCGGTGACGGCTACGAGCGATCTGACCAGGCTGGATTCAACCGCAGAAGTCATCGCTTCGAACCCGGCACCTGCGATTTCGGGTACAGGCGTGGTTTTCACGGTGAAGGGCGGCGTGCTGGGAGAGAGACACACCATCGCGGTGCAGATCGTTTCCAGCATCGGCGAACAATACCAGGGGGATATTACGCTGGAGGTCGTGGAGTGATCGGGTCATTGAAAGATCGGGCCATCGGGCCATTGAAGATCGGGTCATCGAGTCATCGGGTCATCGGATCATTGAAGAAATGGCTCGATGACCAAATGAACCGATGATCCAATCCCCTGGAGGTTGAACATGGCAGCGACAAAAGAAGGCTACCCCGCGAGTGATTTCCTGGTGGTTGAGGATCCGGAGAAGACGACCACGTTTCACCTTCAGGTAAAGCGGCATGGGAAGCCCGACCATGGCTTGATGGGCGCGGCTTTCGCTGCGCTTTACAGGAATTATCGCGGCAATGCCTACGAAGGTCCGGGCAAGGAAGAGGCCAGGCGGGAATTGCGCGCCCTCTATAAGTCGGAGGGCATGGATTGGCCAGGCACAAACTCTGAAGTGGAAAGTATGAAGGACAAAGTGAAAACGGAGAATTCGGACTTTATCCTTCACACTTCAGCCTTTCCACGTTTTGTCGCGCTGCTCGCCGATGTACCGGGGACGGGCCTGATTCGGATCCCCATCGCCGTCACGGGGACCTGGGGCGGAGCGGAAAAGAAGTTCTCGATCGAGCTCCAGGATCTTGAACAAATCCGGGAGAACTTCACCAAGAAGCCTACGGGCGAAATCAATGTAGATTACGAGCATGCCTCGGAAGTTCCCTTTGGGACGGGGGGACCCGTGTTGTCAGCCGGGCGGGTCACCAAACTGGACGAGCCCGAACGATTTTCAAACGGGAATAGGGAATGGGGAATGGGGAATGGCGAAACACCCAATTCCCAACTCCCCACTCCCAACTCCCGCTTTATTCTCTGGGGCTGGTATGAGCCCACGGAGCGCGCGCGGCAGCTCATTGCCAATCGGGAATACCGCTATATTTCGCCGGCCATCCGTTGGGGAGCGAAGGATAAAGTGACCGGCAAGACGGCAGGGACCGTACTGACCTCCGTAGCGCTGGTTAATAAGCCCTTTCTTGAGGAACTGCCCGAGATCCATCTTTGCGAAATGCAGGATTCACCCCGCCGCGGCGGCAGGATTCAGGAGTCAGGAGAAACGCCGGACCGGGTTTTCGTGAGCCTGCAACAGTTGCATGTACCAGGTCCGGTAAATCAAGTTTCGGTTGCTTACCAGCAACCGGGAATGGATTCAGCGGGCAGGAGTAGGGGGTCAACCCGCTCTGCGGGACGAATCCTGAATCCTGAATCCCTGTCTGCAAAGGAGACGACAATGGCTAAGAGTCTGAAGTTGAAGTGCCTCACCGATGCGCACCTCGAAAAGCATGACTTGCCCGACAGTCACAAAGGCAAGATCGGGGTGTTCGACGGTGAGGAGTTGATCGGCGTTGCTGACGCTCCCGAGGGTTTGGAGCCCAAGGGTGGCGACGGCGACGGGACTGAGGCCGCGCAAGACCAATTCGCCGCACTTTCGGAAAGCATCCACGATGGCAAGATCAACCTGGTGGAAGCCGGCAGGCTGGCGGATGCCGGGCGCGTAAGATTCTCCACCATCCTACAAGCGCAGGAAGCGGAGCGTAAAGTGAACGCGGCGGTGAAAGCGGGCAAGGTGCTGCCGAAAAACCGCGCCCACGCTCTCAAACTGGCGCTTTCGGATGCAGCGGCTTTTAGCGCGCTGGTCGAGCAAGCCCGGCCTGTGGTGGATCTGCGAAGCCATGGGCATGCGGGAGGCGGCGAGGCCACCACGGCGCAGCAGGCGCTGATGGCGGAAGTGAACGCCTACGCCAAAGAGAACAAATGCTCGGTGAGCGTGGCGCTCTCGGAAGTCACCAAGCGCAAGCCCGACCTGTGGCGCGAGTATTCGGAAGAGATCGTGGCCGTGTCCGAAGCGGCGAGTGAAGAAGAAGAGTAAAAAACGGAAATTGGAATATGGAAACTGAGAAGGTCACACCCTTGGCCAGATTCTAGTTTCTGATTTCCAGTTTCTGATTTGATCACAGAGTCCGTCCCGCAGAGCGGGACGGAAAAGGAGAAGAAACCATGGCAGATGGAACTGTAAACACACCGTCGGCGCCGCCCGAGGCTTGCCTCGGAGGGGCTTGGCCGGCGAATCTCAAACTCTTGTTTGACACGGCGCTGGCAACGCAGACGAAGCTCCTTACCGACGCCCAGAATGCCGCCAACCTTGCTCTTCTCAACGCGGTCGGGGTAGCTCATGCTGCCGCACAGCAAGGACTCCGACACGCTGATTTGGCCGCCGCCGATCAATGGGAAGAACAAGCCAGCGTTTCTGCAATCAGCGATGATGATCTTGCCAAAATCACCCAAAGCGTGACCGCGGCAATCACCGCTGTGCTGGCGAATATGGCGACCGGCAGGCCTCCGGTGAATCAGTCCGGCACCACGGGGACTTCGGTGGCAACGCCAGCAGGCCACTAGAGCAGTCGAAGAGTTGAAAGTTGAAGAGTCGAAGAGTTCAACTTTTTGACTTTTCAACTTTTCAACTCTCGACCTTGGAGCGTTCCGAAAAAGGAGAACCATGAGCGACATTACTGCGATCGACCAAAGTTACCATCTAAACGCCAACATCGAGATCGGGAAATTCACTTGCCTGTCGCCGGACACTTCGGTGTCCGCCGACGGGTGCAACGTGCCGAGTGGGGCCAACGGGCAATTCCTCGGCGTAGCCCAGGAATCGATTTTGCCTGACGCCGCAGCTGACTATTCGGGCGGGCTGTACAACCTGGTGAGCGGCACTGCCTGGCCCACGGGCGTCATTCCGACGAGCGGGCTGGGGCGCAACATCCGCACGCGCCTGTTTGGCATCTCGCGGGTGGTGGCGTCGGGCGCTATCACGCGCGGCGCCTACGTGAACATCGCCAACGCCCAGGGGCAGATCAAGGCTGTGAGCGAAGCCGTTGGAACGTACATCAACGTGGTGGGCATCGCCATCGACTCGGCTGCGAATGCCGGCGATGTGATCCGCGTGCTGGTGATGCCGTTTACGTACAAGATGTAGGGAACAGGGAACAGGTTACAGGGAACAGAGACTGTTCCCTATTCCCTATTCCCTTGTTTCTCGGGCGACCGCTAGCGCGCTCGTCCGCCGATCAACACGCCCGCCGTGTTGCGCTAGATAACGCTGGGCAAGGAGAGCAGCCGTCAGCGGTCAGCTTTCAGCTTTCAGCGAGCTTGCTGAGAGCTGATAGCTGATAGCTGACAGCCTTTGAAAAGGAGACAAATCTCATGCCCTCGCTTAACCAACTGCACGTCGATGAGGCACTCACCCAGATCAGTATCGCCTACCGCAATCAGGCGTTTGTGGCGGAGGAAGTGCTGCCGGTAGTGCCCGTGATGAAGAAGAACGACGTGTTCTTCAAATTCTCGAAACAGCACTTCCGTGCTTACAAAGACGCCTACGCGGCCGGCCAGCGCGCTCAGCAGATCGAAGTCGATCTGGACGCGCGCGGGTTCTACATGGCGGATGGCCACGCGCTCGAGGACTCGATCACCGACGACGAGCGCGACCAGGCCGATCCCGGCGCTCAGCTCGAAGTGGAGAAAACCGAGAAGCTCACCAACATCATCGCGCTGAACGAGGAGATCAACCTCTTTACGAACATCATCACCACTGCGAATATCACCCAGAACAGCAACCTTGCCAGCACTCCAAATTCGCAGTGGTCCGATTACATCAACTCCGACCCGGTCTCCGAAGTCCTGAAACAACGTCGCACCTTACAGCAGCAGATCGGCGATTTCCCCAATTACCTGCTGGTCTCGCAGCCAGTGCTGGATGCGCTGGCCAACCATCCGCGCATCCTGGACCGCGTGAAGTACACGGCCAACGGCGCCCGCAACCAGCTTGACGAGCAGGACCTGGCGCGGGTGTTCAAGGTCGAGAAAGTGCTGGTCGCCGCGGCGCTCTATCAGTCCTCGAATGAAGGCGAGGCAGACAGCCTGGGGTACATCATGGGCAAGAACGCTATGCTGTTCTACCGCCCGCCACGGCCCGGCCTCCGCGTGCCCAGCTTCGGCTACACCTTCTTCTGGGCAAAGCGCTCGGGAGTGCTGAGATGGCGCGAGCTCTCGCTCGAGTCGGACTTCATCCGCGTGAAGAAGTATTACGCGCAGCAGGTGATTGCACCCAACGCGGCGTACCTGTGGCTCAATGCGACCCAGTGACGGGTGAATGCAGGGGCGAACCTTGTGTTCGCCCGGCTGATCGCTTGATTGTGGGAATGGTGAATGGTGAATAGTAAATGGCGGTTTCGGCTTCACCGCCCTTAATTCACCATTCACGCCCGCCGTGGCGGGACCATTCACCATTTGAAGAGGAATTGGAGGATGTATGTCGATCGCAGTGAGTTCGGCGAACCAAGATTTGGTTGTGGACAACCGTGGTTATTTGCCTGCACTCGCCACCCTGGATGTGACCGGCATGACCGCAGCGACGACGAACACCGTGCCGCACGGTTTGCCGCGCATCCCCAGGCGGGTGTGGTTCACGGGGATAGCGAGCGGAGCCAATGCTCCAGCTTGCAGTTTGGACACCTCGAGCGTGGCGGCCGGCTTTGATGCCACGAACATTTACATTTTCACGCCGACCGGCGTGACCAGCGTGCTGGTGCACGTAGAGTACTAGGGAACAGGGAACAGGGCCTATTCCCTGTCCCCTATTCCCTATTCCCTATTCCCTATTCCCTCGGAGAGTCTATGAGCTACTGCACCGTTGACGATGTTTGTACCGCCTTTCCGCGCTTCGTGCGGAATGCGGCCAATTCGATTCAGGACACGCAGATCCAGGACTGGATCGACGACCGCAAGGCGAGGATGCGGGCCGCATTCCTGGCGCGGCTGATCGACCCGGACACCCTCGCACTTACGGCGGACGCCGCGAATTTTCTGCGCGCGCTCAACCGCGATGGCGCGATCGCCGACCTCGGTGACGCGCTCCAGGGGGACGTCACGCTGCAGCCAAGCGAGTATTCGCTGGCAGGCGCGCACCGGCAAAGCTTCGAGCGGCAGATCAACGAAATCAAGGAAGGCCTCTACGATGCGTTGTTTAGCGGCCTGGCACGCCACGTCGAAATCGAACCCCTTTTGGGTGGCACCGCCGGCGGCGAGACAGACCGCTCCACCGCCTTCGATCGAGGCGAGGATAAGGCCTTTTCGAAGAATCAGGTCTTTTAGAAATTGATCCATTGATGCATCGGGTCATCGGGTGATCTGGCCATCGGGTCATTGCTCTTCAATGGCTCGATGGCTCAATGACCAGATGGCTCGATGAACCGATCTCTTATGTGGATTTCCTATTACCAAGCCGGTTTGTCGAAGCAAGTGGTACGACAGTTGCTTGCCATCGTGAATCGCGATATTCAGGCGGCGCTGGATTTCGTCTCCGGCGTCCCCAGCTCTTACGTGCCCTTCGCCGAATACGATTTGGCGCTTCTCCCGGTGCAGCAGTTCCCGGCAATTCTGCTTACCCCCGATACGGTGATCTTCGACGAAGAGGCTAATGGTACGCTGCACCAGACGATGCGGCTTTCCTGCGTCATCGCCGTCACGCATCAGGACCGCAACACCCTGGCGGAGATGGCCCAGGATTACACGCGAGCCGTGCGGGCGGTGCTCGACACCCTTTGGGAATCGACGCCAGGCGATTTCCTGCTCACAAATCTTCCCTTACCTTCGCCGCCCTTTCCGAACGGTGTGCTCTCGCCGGGACTCGCGAGCGGGAAGCTCATGAAGATCTTTGCTGAAGGTCATACGTTCGAAGAAATTCGCCGCAGACCGCAGAGCGGCTTTGCCATGGCTGCGACGATGTCGATCATTGTGGAGGTCGAGGAGACCTGAAAGACGCTATCCCCGATTTCTGGAGTCCAGAAATCGGACAGCCGTCAGCTCTCAGCTCTCAGCAAGCTGGCGGCGATTCGCTGATAGCTGATAGCTGAGAGCTGAAAGCTTGCTGAATATGCCACCACCAGTATCCGCTTCAAACATCCATCAAGGTCCGGGCCGCTTGTGGCTCTACGTGCCCGAGCCTGCCCACGGCAGCCGCCTGGTGATCGGGCCAGACGGCTCGCCGGCACAGCCGGCCGGGCTCGCAGCGTGGTCAGCGACCACCGCTTACACGGCCGGGCAGGTGATCAAAGACTCCGGCAACAACACGGAATTGTGTCTCGCCGCGGGGACCTCCGGCTCAACGGCGCCGGCGTGGCCGAGCGCCCCTGGCCCACCCATCATGGATGGCACCGCCGCATGGTTGTTTGTGGGCGCGTACGGAGCCTATTGCGCCGGCGCTACGGAAGGCGCCATCACTTCCACCTTGACGCCGAAGTACGAAGAGATTGGAGCCGACCAGGTCTCCTCTCCCATCGACGTGGTGATGACTGCCGACGCCTACGAGATCGACGTCACGATCAAGCAATCGAACCTCGCCAACTTGACCAACTTCTTTCCCCCGGGCACCTTCACGGCGGGCACGGACACCAATCAGCCCTCCGGCGCGCAGTCGTATGAGCAGATCACCTTCGGCGGCATTGTTCCTGTGCCGAAGATCGGCGTCGCCGTGATCTCTCCGCGTCGGGATGTAACGGGAAAGTTTGTGGTCTCGCATCTCTACCAAGCCTACCAGGCAGAGGCCATTAAGCTGCCCTTCCAGCGTGGCAAGGAGACGACGTATGGGGTGAAGTTCAAGGGCGTCGCGGATTCCACGCGCCCGACTGGGGACCAGGTGGGGATGGCGTGGAGGCAAGTATAAAAAAGTTATCAGTAATCAGTTCTCAGTAGTCAGTGAGAACTGAGAACGGAAACTGAGAACTGAGGACTTTTCTTATGGCCAAGTCCAATGGCATTGCAGCCGCGAGCGACATCAGAAAACTCGCGGAAGATTGCGCCTTCGAAGAACCGAGGCGCGTAGTCCTTCCCAAGAGCGGCTACGGGGTTGTGCTGCGGCGGCCCACGAAA
>Ga0326728_10024544_pt1 | contig 10910 bp, 8 predicted proteins | sample MB3enrmetagenome_FD_207602 | JGI IMG/M metagenome (GOLD analysis project Ga0326728, IMG submission 207602) | Lab enriched peat soil microbial communities from McLean, Ithaca, NY, United States - MB31MN | ecosystem: Environmental > Terrestrial > Soil > Wetlands > Peat | place: USA: New York...
GCCGCCCGCCGCCACAGCGTGACATGCTAGACTAGCGTGATGAATACAGTAGTCGTTGGTGAACAATCCCCCAACGGCCATGGATGCACCCCATGCCGTCTATGACCTCTAAAACGGAAAAAGGCGACAAAACAGGGGAAACATATTTATTGTACTTGGATCATGACGCAAGAGCCTCCGCTAATGTCTTTTACAGTCCGCAAGGAATAAGGCTTTCTGTTACGCCTGAAAACATAATCCGGGACACAGGGAAGATTAAGCAACAGGATGCACGTGATGGAGAAACTGTCGACCAATTTAAGCAGCGCCTCCAAGCGGCATTAATACAGGATGTCTGTAGGTAGGCGCTCACTTTTTTGTGAACCGCTCCGTCATGCGCTGCCACCAGCCCGGCACCTTAACCACTGGCTCCAGTCCGCGCGGCTCCTCTTCCACTTCGAACTCCTTGCCCAGATACGCGGCCATCGGGTTGGTGAAGCATAGGCTGTACGCGTAGGCGGCGCCGTACTTTTTGCAGACCAGATCGTATGCCTCGCGCATGCGCGGCGGGCGCGTAGTGATGTTGTGTGCGTCGCTTGCCAGAAAGTGGACCCAGCGCTTCTCCAGCAGTTCGTGCGCCACCTGTTGTGCTTGCTTTCCCTTGTGTCCGGTCAGCGCATCTGCCGTCATCTGGATCAGCACGCCTGCGCGCAGCCACTCAATTAGCCGCTCGGTTTCGTGCTGTAGCGTGGCGTTGCGCTCAGGATGGGTCAGGACCGGCGTCAGCCCGGCCAGGCGCAGTTGGTAAAAGATCTCCGTCAGCCCCGGCGGAAGCCCGTAGTCCGGCACTTCCACCAGCAGATAGCCCAGCCCGTTGATGCTGAATCGCGCGGGCTCGGCCAGCGCCAGCTTCGCGTTGTCGTAGGACAGGTGGAAGTCGCATCCCAGGCCTAGCGTCAGCGGAATCTTCTGCTCGGCCAGCCGTGCGCGCAGCTCGTCGGCCCTGGCCGCGTTCACCGCGGGGTCGAAGGCGTGGTAGCTGTTCGCGTGCGGCGTGCACACGACGTGCGTGATGCCCTCGGCCACCGCTAGCCGCGCCATCTCGATCGAGCTTTCCAGGCTATCGGCCCCGTCGTCCAGCCCGTACAGAAGATGATGATGAATGTCAATCATCGCATCGCAAGAGTACCACCGCTTAAGGGTTGGGTGCCCCACATCCAGGGTCCCCGGTGAACGCATCTGCTCGCTGGTGTGGGCATCTCGATTTTGAGATGTGGGATTCCCAGCCGGTTTGCCCTACGCCGCGGCCAGGCTCCGCGCCATCGCCTGGAACAGCAGCAGCCCGTCGGTCGAGCCCAGCAGCGCCTCGCTCGAGCGGTCCGGATGCGGCATCATGCCCAGCACGTTACGTCCCTCGCTCAGAATGCCCGCGATGTTCTCCAGCGATCCGTTGGGATTCGCCTCCGCGCTAATCTCGCCCGTCGCAGTCGCATAGCGGAACGCGATGCGGTCGTCGCGCTTCAGCGTCGCCAGCGTCTCGTCGTCGCAGAAGTAGTTGCCCTCCATGTGTCCGATGGGCATGTTGAGCACCTGTCCGCGCGCCAGTCTGTCGGTGAAGGGCGACGCATTCGTCTCCACCCGCAGATGCAGATGGCGGCAGACGTATCGCTGGCCCGCGTTGCGCATCAGCGCGCCGGGCAGCAGACCCGCCTCACACAGAATCTGGAATCCGTTGCATATGCCCATCACCATGCCGCCCGAGTCGGCAAATCGCCGCACGCTCTGCATGATGGGAGCAAAGCGCGCAATCGCGCCGGTGCGCAGGTAGTCTCCGTAGGCAAAGCCACCCGGCACCAGCACCGCGTCGCACCCTTCCAGGTCGTGAGACTCGTGCCACAGATAGGTCACCGGAATGCCTGCTACAGCGCCAATGGCATAGTGCGTATCTTGATCGCAGTTGGAGCCGGGAAACACCAGTACGCCGAATTTCATAGGTCTAGAGTAGCATTCCCGCCCGTCGCTTCACCGCGCGCCGCAGCGCACCGGCGTACTCCAAATAGCCGGCGTGGTCCCTACCAGCGGCGGCTGATGGTCAGGCGGAAGACGCCCTGATCGATGCCGGGGTTCACATCTCCCAGGCTGGCATTGGAGACGTGGCGATAGAAATATTCCACGCGCAGAGAGGCTTGTGGGCTGGTATAGAACTGCACGCCTGGGCCGAACAGAAACATGAAGTTGAACTGGTCGGCGTCATCCACCGGAATGTCGCGCGCCGAGAGGACGAAGCCCAGTTCGACCGCAAAGCTCGGCTGCACCCTCCAGCGTGGCATCGCGCTGATCCTGGCGCCCAGCGGCGAGAAGGCTGCCGCGTAGGTGTCCTGCCGTCCGTAGGTCGCGTAAAGCGGAATGTATGCGCCGCCCTGGACCTGCACATAGCCCACCGGTGCATGGGTTATAGCGACCAATCGGACAGGCTTCTGCGACGAATAGATGTTCTGCCCGCCGTTGGTATAGACGGTGCCGGTCAAAGTAGGGTCCGTCTCCTCGAAGAGCGGCATCACAGACCCCTCGTAGTCGAGGCGATAGTACTGACCCGGAACCAGCAGGTGCGTGTATTCGGCGCCCAGGGTCCAGATGGTCCGGTTGGTGGCCTCGCCGATCAGTATATGGCTCGATGTTTTACTGTAGCTGGACGAGAGGCCGAAGCTCTGCAGGCCTCCAACTCCACCGGTTTCCTGGCCCCAAACCTGCGCACCCCATCCTGTGAGACAAAGCAGTGCGGCGAGGATCGCGACCCGTGCATCCTTGCGTGGGACGAGTTCAGCCTTGAGCGAGACCCGTACAGCTTTGCGCAATCGGAGACCCTCTGTGTGCAGAGGCTCCGGCCTATCCCCTGCATTGCTGACAGAAGAATACAGTAACTGGCAGAACCATTGCTTCATGCCCCACCAGTTGCGAGGTGCACGGAGGCGGACATCGGACACTCATGCCGTGCGCGGCGTATCATGGCCCTGTACGCGAAGAATAGGTCGCGGGCCGCGTAGTGCAGCAGTCCGCAATCTTTTCTCACACCATCGATCGGGGACATTCCGAATGACTGAAGCGCCCGTCGCAACACAGTCCAAATGCAAGGTCCTGGTGGCCGACGACGAACAGGTCATCGCCAACACGCTGGCCATCATCCTCAACCGGGCCGGCTTCGAGGCGCGCGCCGTTTACAGCGGAGAGGATGTCCTCAAGGCGCTGGACAGCTTCCAGCCGGACATGCTCATCACGGACGTCATTATGACCGGCATCACCGGCATCGAAGCCGCCATTGCCACCCGCCAGAGGATGCCGCAATGCAAGGTCCTGCTCTTCAGCGGCCAGGCCGCCACCGCCGGCCTGTTGGAGAAGGCGCGCCACGAGGGCCACGAATTCGAGGTCCTCGCCAAACCCGTCCACCCCAACGACCTGCTCGCCAAGCTACGCGGCTAGTCCTGCGAAATCCGAGTGCCCACCTTCAGGACCCGCCTTGGGCGCTGCTGTTGATTGCGATTTCTTTGTTTTGCTGTTCAGTTGGATTGTCGGCCGAACCACTGGTTGACGAGAATGCGTTGCAAGTGTTCCTTGCTGGAACGCTCCACAGCCAGATCCAGGTCTTGGTGCATAAGGAGTCTCATCCTGCAACATCAGGAAACGCATATGTTAGCGCAATCTTGTGCAGAGTAAACAATCGAAGAATTGTTTTGCTCGTCGCTGAGGTTCGAGATCATCACTTCCGGGAATTATGGTCATTTCTGAACGCTGTGAACTCTCCGGATGTCGTATCGCCTCGAAACCTCGAATATGTAGTATCGAAGGAAGGAGAGTATTTTCCCTTCTGGGGATGCTATCCGCATGATTGCTGTGGGGTTTCCGGAACCTACATCTTCGATATCTTCGATGTTTCGAACAGAAGTATGTTGGTCCTCGACGTAAGGCGGTGCACCTCTGGAGGAGCGTCGTCAGATCCAGCAAAAGTGAGAATGTGCGTGACGAATCTGATTGACGAGAATGCACAGATTTCACTCGCCACTCAAACTGTTGTCAGTAAACAAATCCGATCAAATATCGCGGGAGCTCAGGACGCCCTCATTGAGTTCTGAAGTGGCGGGTGGCCGCGGAGCCCCGGTCGTCCGCAGGTACGCCGACGCGGTCAAACGCGCATCCGCTAGAATCCTGCCGGCCTCTGCGCGGCGACTGCGAAGGCCTGTTCCAGTGCGATGCCCGCCTCGGCGAGGGTTCCTTCCTCGAAGAGACGCCCCACCAGGGTGACTCCGTAGGGCACGCGGCGTGGCGGGGAGAATTTGGGCAGCGGATTCTTGGGGTCGGGCGCCCAGTCGCTGCGCGCTTCGGAGACTTCGACGAAGCCGGCGCGCAGGGTAAGCGAAGGATGCCCGGTGAAGTTGGTGATCACCAGAAACTCGTCGCGCAGGGAGGGGACGAGAAGGAGATCGACCTCCGAGAAGACACGCTCCATCTCCATTGCGACCTTGCGTCGCAGGCGGTCTGCCTGGACATAGTCGACGGCTGAGAGGAAGCGCGATTGACGGAATGTATTGGGCCAGGCATCGGGCACCTGCATCTTCAACTGGTCGATCTGGTGGCTGAGCGTGAGTTCTTCAAATGCCGCCGCTGCCTCGGCGAAGAGGATGATATTCAGCGAGTCGTAGGGCCAGTCGGGTAGCGAGACTTCCACCGGCTTCATACCCAGCTTCTTCACGGTGTCGAGCGCGGCGCGGTCCACGTCGGTCGCGGGCGCAGTCTGCATCCACGCGGGGATGTAGCCGACGCGCAGGCGGGTAATGTCGGCGGCGGAGTCGAAGGCCAGCTTGCTGGGAACGCTGGCCACGTCCGCCGGGTCCGGGCCGCTAATGGCGTGCAGCACCAGCAGAGTGTCTTCGACCGAGCGCGCCATGGACCCCAGCTTGTCGCAGGTCCAGCTCAGCGTCATCGCTCCTGTGCGCGGAACACGCCCGAAGGTGGGACGCAGGCCGGTGACGCCGCAGCGCATGGACGGGCTCACAATGCTGCCCTGCGTCTCGCTGCCAATGGCAAATCCTACGAGTCCCGCAGCGACCGCAGCACCGGGGCCGGCGCTGGAGCCGGAGGAACCCTCTTCCAGCAGCCATGGATTTTTTGTTTGACCGCCAAACCAGATGTCGTTCAGTGCCAGGGAGCCCAGGCTCAGCTTGGCCACCAGCACCGCGCCCGCGTCGTTCAACCGGGCAGTCACGGTGGCATCCTTGTCGGGCACGCGATTTCGATACGGCTCGGCGCCGTACGTGGTGGGAATGCCGGCCGTATCGAGCAGGTCTTTCGCTCCCCAGGGAATGCCATGCAGCGGGCCGCGATATTGTCCCGCTGCGATCTCTGTGTCCGCGGCGCGCGCCTGCTGGAGTGCGTGATCGCGCGTCAAGGTAATCACGCAGTGCAGCTTGGGATCGAAGGCCTGTAACCGCGTGAGGTAAATGTTGGTCAGCCGCTCGGAGGTGATCTGCCGCGACCTGATCCACTGTGAGAGCCATGAGACGGGCGCGAAGGCGATGTCGTCCTCGCTGGACGGGAGAGCGGGCGCGTGATTGGAGCGGAGGGAAAACGCATCCTTTGCAGGGCCGCTCATCCTTCCCGGCAGTGTGGGATTCCAGACCGTGGCGGGAGCGAGATTCTCTTCGAGCTGAAGCTTCCGCGGGCCGGTGCGGCGCTCGTAGACGGCCGCAAGCGATTGCTGCCAGTTTCCGGCTGCCTGTGCACGGTCCTTTGCCGTCATCTCCACCTGAACCAGCTTTTCCGCTTCGGCGAAGGTCTGTGGCGAGACAGCGGGGCCAGCCGCAGGCGATGTTCCAAATGCTGGAGGGTTGCCTGGCGTCTCCGGCGTCCTGCTGGAGCAACCTGTGCTGGCAGCGATTGCTGCACTCATCAATCCTAATGACCCCTGTGTGAGAAATTCCCGGCGTGACCGCGGCATCGCTCTCCTTTGGCAGACTTTAATTCTGCGCGCTACAAGCAGATATACCACCGCGAGGAATTTACGGACGAAGCCTGTTACGGCGAGTGGAGGGGTGTTCGGGATTCGGTTAGGAGGCCGGAGCGTCTTCAGCGAAGGCGCGGAGGTGGGCTTCCGTCGGTGGGTTCGTGAGCAGGCTGACGGTGACGAGGCAGAGCAGGCTGGCGAGGAGGGCAGGGAAGATGGCGTCGCGTTCGCTAATAATGGCTGGCAGGTGGGTGTGGATAAATGCGCTATCCCAGAAGACGGTGACGATGGTTCCGGTGAAGATGGAGGCGACGGCGGCGGAGGCAGTCGCGCGACGCCAGTAAAACGCGGCGAGAATGACGGGCGTGAGCGCGGCGGAGTAGATGGTATAGGCGTAGAGGGATTTCTTGAGGACGGATTCGGTGTGCAGTCCCTGATACAGCGCCCATAGGCCCAGCAGGACGACCATCAAGCGCGAAACGAGGAGGACTTGCCGGTTAGAGGCGCGGGGGCGGAGATAGCGGACGAAGAGGTCGTTGACCAGATTGGCGGCGGGAGAGAAGAGGTAGTTGTTGGCGGTGGAGACGATCTTGGCGAAAATGGCGCCGACCAGCAGCGCGCCCAGAAGCATGAGTGGCCGGGAGCCGGTGAAGGCGTGCAGTCCGGTGTAGGCGAGGACCTCTCGGGGGTGGTCGTGGACATCGCCGGTGGGGAAGATGGCGGAGCCGGCGACGGCGAGGGCGACGATGACGGTTTCGAGGATGACGGTGCCGACGATCCATCCGGCGACGGCGCGGGAGGCGTCTTTTTCGGAGCGGGCGGAGAAGAACTTTTGGTACATGGACTGGTTGCCCAGCATGAGCAGGCAGGTGGGAAGGAATATCTCCAGCGCGGAGGAGATGCGTTCGTGCGTGCCGTCGGGAAGAAGGTTGGCGCCGTAGTAGCTGTTGAAGGGATGCAGGTCGCCGAAGAGCTGGAAGTGGGAGGCTGGCAGCGCGGCGCGGACGGCGGCCCATCCGCCGAAGTTGTGCAGCAGGACGGGCAGCGCAGCGCAGAGCGTGAAGGTGGCGAGCAGGCCGATGGCGACGTCCATGTAGGCGACCGAGGACATTCCGGCGATGGCGGTGAACAGGATGACGAAGGCGGCGATGAGGTAGCGGCCATGGATGGCGGAGATGGAGTCGGGGAAGATGAGATGAAGGATGTCTCCGCCGCCGATGAACTGGTAGCTGGTGATGGCGGTGTAGGTGAAGAGGATGGCGAGGACGCCGAGGACGCGCGCGGTCTGGTTGTAGCGGGTTTCCAGCAGGTCGGGGATGGTGTACTGGGCGAAGCGGCGGGCGCGCGGGGCGATGAAGTAGATGAGGGCCAGGCCGGCCCATCCTCCGGCGGCCTGCCACAGGGCGGCAAAGCCGTGGCGATAGGCGTTTTCGGCGCCGCCGAGGAGCGAGCCGGAGCCGATCCAGGAGCTGAGCAGGGTGAAGACAAGAACGAATGCGGGCAGCGAGCGTCCGGCAATGAGATAGTCCGCGCGGGTGTGGACCTTGCCCAGACGTGTCAGCGAGACGGTGAGCAGGGTGAGGACGATGAGGGCGAGCGTGATGGCGTAGAGGTTCATGGAGGCTGGAATTCAGTGTACTGTTTTGTAGTGGGAGCACGCGGCGAAGAGGATTGCGGTGGGACGTTGCGGGCGTAATGCTACTCACAGGGTGTTCGCTGCGCATGTATGGACAGGCAATTCAGTAGCTGACAAGTACATGGTGAGATCGTGATGGCAATTCCAACCAACCTGTTGCAGATACTGCGAGACCCGCTGGACCATGCCGTGCTGGAGATGCAGGACGGCGCGCTGGTCAATACAGCCAGCAAGCGGCGCTATGCCATTGTGGATTTCATCCCGGTACTTCTGGAGACATCCGACCTGGGGCCGCAGAACCTGAAGACCCAGAAGATGTATCAATGGATGTCGCTTGGCTTCGATCTCTCCGACCGGCTGGGCAACCTGTTGTTTCACGGCGCGCTGACCAAAATGCGCCGTGAGCTTGTTCGGAAGCTGGGGTTGAAGCCCGGAGTACGCTGCCTGTATACGTCGATCGGCACTGGGCTGAATCTGCGCTATCTCGCCGAGAGTGTGCCGCTGGCGCAGATGGAACTGGTTGGCTTGGATCTCTCGATGGGAATGCTGGAGCAGTGCAGAAAGAAGCTCGTCGGGTGCGAGCAGTCCACCTTGCTGGTGCAGGCCAATGCGGAACGGCTGCCCTTTGCAGATCTCTCGTTCGATGTTGTCTTCCATGTGGGCGGCATCAATCTCTTCGACCGGCCTGCAGCAGCTGTGCGGGAGATGGTTCGCGTCGCCAGACCTGGATCGCTGGTCCTGTACTGCGATGAAACCGGCAAGGTGATCAAAGACCTCTATCAGAAGAACCCTTTAACCCGGGCTGCGAGCATAGACGCGCCGAGCCAGTTCGATCCGAGAGAGTGGGTGCCAGAGGGAGCGATTGACACCGTATACGAAGAGATTCCCAATGGAAAGATGTACTTCCTCTCGTTCCGAAGACCCGATTGAGTCCTTGATTCGCATTGCGCACTGTTGGGAAGCAGAGCAGGAACCGTCGCCGCATAATCTTTATACGGAAACATGTCGCTGCTGGCCAGTGCAAGAGCTACAGCTTGCCGGCGGCGGCCTGGATGTCATTCATGTACTGGTTGAGATTGCGGGTTGGGCCGAAGACGTGGACCATCATGAAGCGATAGAGGGGCGGTTTGATGAAGCCCGCTTCCGTGATGCGAAGGGTGGTTGTGGCGGGCTCGGGGCCGGGCGAGAGTTCATAGCTCCAGGTGCCGCCGTAGGGGGCGTTCGGGTCGTTGAGCTGGACATCGCGCCGCATGGGCGGCTCGGTGCGAATCGCGAGGAAGGTCATGGTCTGGCCGTGGCCGAGAGATTCAACCCAGTGGTCGCGCCCCTGATCGGGCGCAAGCACAGTGACGGACTTGACCCCGTGACGCCAAGCGGCTCCGTTGGCGACGTCCGCGATGCGAGCGAAGACCCTGTCCGGAGGCGCGGGAACGACTCCGGTTACGGAGACCGTGTGGTTGACGGGGAGTCTTGCACCAACGACGTAGACGATGACACCGGTGAAGACGAGGACGAGCAGGACGAGGCCAAAGACTTTCATGGATGCTCCTGAAAGGGAAGCGAAATAGCAGGATTCGGGCCGGGGAGAAGACTGGACAGGTACAAGATGAGTCTGGGACAAAGGAGTCGCAGAATTGTCAGCGGGCACACCGGATTTCCCTGTCCGGTACCCCGCCGGAAACCGGCAAATATATTTTTGATATGCAACAACTTATCTGACGGCGAATGGTCAACAGGAATGGGTTGCACTGCCGCACCGAGCCGCACTGGGGGGAGCGATGCGGAGTAGAATGTGCTCCAAGTCCCGTGGAGGGCCACCATGCGAATCAACGGCTGTACTTCTCTGCCGGTTTTGGTTCTGTTCGGAATACTCACCGCGGTACACACTGCGCAAGCTGCTGTCAAGCCGGCGCAGCCTGCCGCCAAGCTTCCTGCCACCTATCCGCAGATCGTTCGCCTGAGCTATGTGCAGGGCGACGTGCGCGTGGCGCGCGGCAAGGAGACCGAGAAACAGCAGGAAATAACGCCCGGGGAGACCACCGGGTGGGAGCAGGCGGTGGCCGATCTGCCGATGGCGACGGGCTACAGCCTGGCAACCGGCAAGGGGCGCGCCGAGATCGAGTTCGAGGATGCATCGGTCGTCTATCTGGCCGACAACTCGGTCCTTGAGTTCTACGAGATCAGCACCACCGGCGGTGTTCCTTACACAGAGCTTGCTCTGCTCTCTGGCACTGCGACTGTAAATGTGCAGACCCTGTTTCCAGGCGAATGCTTCCGGCTGAACACCCCCACCGACCACTTTTTGATGAACTATCCGCAAAAGGCCTACCTGCGCGTGAATAGCTTTCTGGACGCCATTGCGGTGACTCCGCAGAAGAATGTTCTCTGGTACGCTCCCCTGGATAACGCCGTGGGCAAGACGGTCACCGTACACAATGAGCGGCAGGTATCGACCCCGGAGATGGATACGGATGCCATGGCGGAGTGGGACAAGTGGGTTGCACAGCGGGTGTCCGAACGCGATGCACAACTCGCATCCGCGATGATGGACGCAGGCGTGACGGAACCGGTCCCCGGACTGGCGGACCTGAATGGTCAAGGGAAATTCTTCCCCTGTGCGCCGTATGGAACATGCTGGGAACCGACAGACGGATGGAATGGACATGCGACTGAAGTGGCAAAGGTTGTGACGCAGCCCGCTGTGCAGGGCAACCAACAGCCGGCAGCTCAAGACAACACGCAGCCTGCTGCACCGGTAGAGCGTGTAGCCCCCAGCGGCGACCAGCAGGCTCCCCCTGTTGCGGACAATGTCTTGGCTCTGCCAACTCCCTTTGAGCAATCGCACAAGGGGCAGACTTATCTGGCGAGCCATCCCGGAGCCACGATGTGGACCGAGGACTACACCATGCCGTGCGTCGAGTATCCGATTGCCGATCTGAAGGCGATCGACCCTGTCACCGGCAAAGAGATGGTGGTCGATAGCATGATTGACATCTCAGTCCCTCGTACGTTCTTAGGGGGATATCCGCGACTCGGTCCTCCATACTATGGAGGAGGCCCGTACCTCTTTGCAGGATACAGCGGGATGTTTAATCCCCCATGGGATTGGGCGGTCTGCCATGCCGGGGGTTGGATCCGTTGGCGACACCACTATGTGTGGGTTGCGGGGACCAAGCGGCACCATAAACCACCCGTGCGCTGGGTGAAGAGCGGACGACAGGTGGGATTTGTACCACTCCATCCCAAGGATGTGGCGGGCAAGCCGCCGATCAATCTGAAGGATGGAATCATTGTGCCAAG
>Ga0326728_10024547_pt1 | contig 10908 bp, 2 predicted proteins | sample MB3enrmetagenome_FD_207602 | JGI IMG/M metagenome (GOLD analysis project Ga0326728, IMG submission 207602) | Lab enriched peat soil microbial communities from McLean, Ithaca, NY, United States - MB31MN | ecosystem: Environmental > Terrestrial > Soil > Wetlands > Peat | place: USA: New York...
GCCCCAAATGTTCTGAACTCCGGCGGACGCCCATTCGTCGGCGACGTCGGCCATCGGCGAAGACGGGGTGATCGGGAAGATCGCGCAGACCTCGTTGACCCGATAGGCGACATGCGCGACCGCCGTGTTGCCATCCATCGTGGCGCGCGCTCATCGGACGGCTCCCTCGGCGCGCGGCTTCGATGCGGAGGAAATGGGGCGCGCGACATCGGCGACCATCTCCAACGCATGGCACGGGCACTGGTCGACGCACACGGCGCATCCGGTGCACAGATCCATGTCGACGCGGTATCCGTGAGTCGGACCGAGCCTGACGATCGCCGTCTCCGGGCACGCGGCGAAACAATTGTCGCATTCGAAGCAATTGCCGCAGGACAGGCATCGTTGCGCTTCATAGCGCGCCGCCGCCGCGTCAAGTCCGCTCACGACCTCGTCAAATCCCTCGATCCGTTTTGCGGCTTCGGCGGTTCGTTGCGGGCTCGGATCGGCATCGCTGTAGACTGGCGGACGCAACATCTCGAAAGACACGACCGGCGCCTTCGGCGACGCTTGGTAATGCGCGCCGCGCAACCACGCGTCGATATTCCGCGCCGCGCGTTTGCCGTGGCCGACGGCGATCGTGACCGACCGTTCGCCGGCGATCGCGTCGCCGCCGGCGAACAACCCGGGGCGCCCGGTCATCATGTCGACGCCGACGACAATCGCGCCGTCGGCGCCGAACGCGAGTCCAGGCATATTGCGCAGGAAGCCGCTTTCCGTCGTCTGGCCGAGCGCCAACACCACGGCGTCGGCCGGCAGCGTCTCGAACTGTCCCGTCGGCTGCGGATGACCGTCGGCGTCGAGCGTCGTCGTCTCGACGGTGAGCGCGGGCCCGACGATCTCCTTGATGGTGGTGAGCCACCTAATCTTGATGCCCTCCGCGACCGCTTCATCGGCCTCGAAGGCGTGCGCCGGCATGTGGGATCGATCGCGCCGGTAGACGATCAGGGCCTCGTCGGCGCCCAGACGCCGCGCCGTCCGCGCCGCGTCCATCGCCGTGTTGCCGCCGCCATAGACGATCACCCGCCGGCCAAGGAGCGGGGCCTCGCTCGCGCCAACGTCATGCAGCAGCGAAACGGCGTCGAGGACCCGCACGGCGTCGCGCGCCGGAATCTCGACATGCTTGCCCACGTCCGCGCCGATCGCGAGGAAGGCGGCGTCGAACCGCCCTGCCGCGATCTCGGCCAGGACGTCTTCAACCTTGTGATTGAGGACGATCTTCACTCCGGCGGCCTCGATCCGGCGAATTTCGCGCTTGAGATCTTCTCTGGGCAGGCGGTAGGCAGGAATGCCGAATTGCATCATGCCGCCGGCTATGGGCGCTGCTTCGTGGATTTCGACGGCGTGGCCCATGCGGGCGAGATGATAGGCGGCCGACAATCCGCTCGGCCCGGCGCCGATCACCAGCACCCGCCGGCCGCTCGGCGCCGCCCCGGCCTTGAACGCCCAGCCTTCCTGCGCAGCGAGATCGCCGAGAAAGCGCTCGACCGCATGGACGCCGACCGGCGAATCGAGCGCGCCGCGATTGCAAGCGTTTTCGCAAGGATGGTAGCAGACCCGGCCGTGCGCCGCCGGCATCGGGTTGTCTCGCACCAGCGTCTCCCACGCCTCCCGATACTTCCCCGCTTGGGCGAGCCCCAGCCACGCCTGGATGTCCTCGCCCGCGGGGCAGGCGTTGTTGCAGGGGGGCAGCAGATTGACATAGACCGGATGGGCGGTGCGCGCCGGCCCGATTTCGCGCCCGTCGGTCATGTCGACCGGCGGACTCATGTCGCGGATGCGGTCGTTCATGTCGGCGCCTCTGCGGTTCGGATCACCGTCGCCGACGCGCGGCTCGCGCCGCCGGTCTCACGCGGGAAGCAAGCCAGCGCGATCGCCAACCCGGTCCCCGCGACGCCAAAGGAATCGGCGTTGCGGAGCACGGCGACGGTGAGCTTGCCCCCGCCGGCAAGGTCGTTCAGCAGCGAGCCATAGGCCGGCGCGAGGAGCGCGCTGAGGGTGAAGACAAGGAAGTTGATCGCGCCGGCGGCGCTGCCTTTCGCCTTATCCGGATTGACCTCCTTGATGATCGCGTAGGGGATCATTGCGGCGCCGGACCCAATTCCCAGCAACAAACCGAGCGCGTAGGGCGGCGCGACGCCAGGCCGGTAGACGACCGTCGCGAAGGCGGCGAGCATGAGCGGAGCGCCGCCGATCAGCGCCGGCTTACGCCGTCCGATCCGGTCGGCGACGTAGCCCAGGAGCGGGCATCCGACGACCCAGCCGAGCGGGACCATCGTCGCGCGGTCCACGGCTTGCTTATAACTGACGCCGAGCGTGTCGCGCAGGAAGGGAACGCCCCAGATCTTGTCGCCGATCGTTGTCGGCAAGAAAAGGAGGCCGGCGCAAAAGCCGCACAGATAGGATTGCAGATTCGTGGGCGCGACCTTGTCGGGCTTGAACATCGACAGCCACGATCCGCGGCCTATTGGCTGCGTATCATGACCTGAGGGAGTCGCGACCAACACCGCCGCCGCGATGGCTAAGACCGCCAAACCGGCGAGAATCCAGAACTGCTCCCGCGTGATCGGGCCATGGACCATCGGACCGACGGCGAACTGTCCCGCGGAGCCGCCAAGCATGCCGAAGCACTGAGTGAACCCAACCGCGGTCGCGAACCAAGCCGCGGAGAACCCGTGGCTGCCGAGGTAGACGGCGCCGGTGAATGCGAACGCCGCTCCGGCGCCCTGCAGCAAGCGGCCGGCTTCCGCGCTTCCCGTCGAGCCGAGGCCGAACAGGATTGCGCCGATGGCGGTGACCACAATTCCTATGGGGATGACGTACTTGGGCCCGAAACGGTCGAGCGCGGCGCCCGCGACGATCGCGAAGCCGGAGTAAGTGTAATAGTACAACCCGAGCAGCGAGCTCACGCCGAGGGTCGTCAATCCGAACGCAATGGTCAGCTCCGGAACCATCGCACCGGGCGCGGAGCGAATCGCGTACTGACCGAAATAGAACGGCAGGCAGAAGCCCCAGGCGATGACGAATCCGATTTGCCCGGTTCGCCTGGATGACGCGATCGCAGTCGTCGTCGACACGAGCCGTTCCCCTTCCTGTCGCTGACGCACGCGCGAACGCCTCGACGATAGCGGACGGAGGATTGCCGTGGGGAGCCTCGGAAACTACTCAGGGGCGATCGGGAAAGAAGCCGAATCGGGTGAGTCCGCTGAGACTCCCCGTCGGGCGTCCGAATCGTTTTCGAGCGCCCTTGCGTGCGGGCGACCGACCATCGCCGAGCCGTTGACCGTCGCCCGATCTCACGTCGTAGGCGGCCTGGGGGGGGGGGACTCAACCCAGACGCACTCTGACTTGGTGAATCGCCCCATCGTCAACCAGCGGCACGCGTAGCGGGCGCTCCGTGAGCTCGACGCCGTCGAGGTCAGCGGAAACGACGCCGCGGTTTACGCCGCCGAGGTTCTCCACCCGCACCCTGTACCGCGCCGAGCGGTATTTCACGTCCGCCTCGAATTGTCCCCACGCCTTGGGAACACAAGGATCGATGCGAAGAGACGCGCCGCGCAACCTCAGGCCGAGCAGGCTCTCCACTCCGGCGCGCTGCAACCATCCGGCCGAGCCGGTGTACCAGGTCCAACCCCCGCGTCCGACATGAGGCTTGGTCGAATAGATGTCGGCGCAGACGACGTAGGGCTCGACCTTGTAGCGATAGGCGTCGGCGCGGGTTCGCGAATGGTTGATCGGGTTGAGCATGGCGAAGAGTTCCGCCGCCTTGTCGCCATCGCCCAGCGCGGCGAAGGCCATCACCGACCAGGTCGCGGCATGAGTGTATTGTCCGCCGTTCTCGCGAACGCCGGGGGGATATCCTTTGATGTAACCGGGATCGGTCGGCGTCTTGTCGAAGGGCGGGGCGAACAAGAGCGCCAAGCCGTCGTCGCGGTGGATCAACTCGCGATCCAGCGAAGCCATCGCGCGCAGGGCGCGGCCCTGCGTCGCCGCCCGCGACAAGACCGCCCAGGATTGCGCGATGGAGTCGATCCGACACTCGTCGCTGCGCGACGAGCCCAGCGGCGTTCCGTCGTCGAAATAGGCTCTGACGTACCAATCGCCGTCCCAGGCCTCGCGCTCGAGCGCGACTTTGAGCGCGTCGGCGTGCATGGTCCAATGTTCCGCGCGGGCGGTCTCGCCGCGCGCGGCTGCGAGCGGCGCGAAAGCCGTCAGCGTCGCGTAGAGGAACCAGCCGAGCCAAACGCTTTCGCCTTCGCCCTTTTCGCCTACGCGGCTCATGCCGTCGTTCCAGTCGCCCGTACCGATGAGCGGAAGTTGGCGGGGGCCATCGGCCAGGCTCTGATCGAGCGCGAGCGCGCAATGCTCAAACAGCGTCGCTTGCTTTTGCGAGATCGTCGGCTGAAAGAAACTGTCCGCTTCGTTCGCTTCCAATCGCGGTCCTTCGAGGAACGGAATGGTTTCGTCGAGCACGAGCGTGTCTTGCGTGGCCTCGACGTAATGCGCGACGGTATAGGCGAGCCAGGGGCGGTCGTCGGAGATCCGGGCGCGCACGCCCTTGCCGGAATGCGGCAGCCACCAATGTTGCACGTCGCCCTCGACGAACTGACGCGCCGCGGCCCGCAACAGATGTTCGCGCGTCAGATCGGGGCGAGCCGCGACCAGCGCCATGCCGTCTTGCAATTGGTCACGAAACCCATAGGCGCCGCTGGCTTGATAGAAGGCCGAGCGCGCCCAGATGCGGCAGGCGAGCGTCTGGTAGAGCAGCCAACCGTTGAGCAGGAGGTCCATCGTACGGTCGGGCGTCTTGACTTGAATCGCGCCCAACGTGTCGTCCCATAGCGCCGCGACGCCGGCCTCGATGGCGTCGAGATCGGCGGCGCGATAGGTTTGCACCGCCGCGCGGGCGGCCTTCCGCGTGGCGGCCTGCCCCAGGAAGAAGACCACTTCGGCCGCGCAACCCGCCGGCAACTCGAGCGTCGTGCGCATCGCGGCGCAAGAGTCCAAGGCGGCGCCGACCTTGTTGGATAGCGGCGCCGCCCTCGCGAGCCCCGCCGGATTGGACAGCGCGCCGTTGCGGCCAATGAATTCGCGCCGGTCGCCGGTCGAATCTGTTTGCGCGCCGCGCATGTCGGCGAAGGCGAAGCGCGAACCGAAATCCGTGTTCCAGGGATTGCGCGCAAACATCGCGCCGGTGGCGCCGTCCAACTCGGTCTCGATGAAGCCGAGCGAAGCGGATCGCGATGCGCCCAGGACCCATTCGGCGTAAGCCGTCACGCTGAGAACGCGCGTGCGATTGGTTTCGTTGGTCAACCGAAGGCGCGATATCTTTATGGATCCCTCGACCGGCACGTATTGCAGGAGGCTCGCGGCAATGCCGCACGCTTTGTGTTCGAAGCGGCTGTAGCCTCGCCCGTGCCGCGCGACATAAGTCGCCTGTGGATCGCGGATGGGCAGCGCCGTCGGACTCCAGAGATCGCCGGTTTCGTCGTCTCTGATGTAGAAGGCTTCGCCGGGGGGGTCGCTGACCGGATCGTTCGACCACGGGGTTAGCCAGTTCTCGCGGCTATTGGCGGACCAGGTGCAGCCGCCGCCTTCGGTCGCTGTCTGGAAACCGAACGCCGCATTGGCGATCACGTTGATCCACGGCGCCGGCGTCGATTGGCCGGGGCCGAGCACCGTCATATATTCCTTGCCGCCCGCCCCAAATCCCCCCAAGCCGTTGAAGAACTCGAGGTTGGTCGGGCGGACCATGGCGGGGAGCCGCGGACGATGCGCCAGAGGTTTGACGAACGGCCGAATCGGCGCGCTCGGATCGGCGGCGCGATCGAGTTGATCGGAAAGGCTGCCGTGCTGGGCTACGAGCACGACGCGCGCCGCCGAGATCAGAAGCGAACGCGTCTGCGTGGGGACGAGGTCGGATCTGAGAACGAACACATGGCCCAGCGGTCGCTCGACTTCGGGCGCGGGCCTCGATTGGCTGGCGCGAACCAGACTCTCAATAGCAACCTGGAGATCTTGCACATAGGAAGACCGGCGCTCGTTCAGGATCACGAGATCGACGGCGAGCTGTTTCATTCGCCAGTATTTGTGCGCTTGCAGAATCTGATGAACGAAACTGAGATTTTCGATATCGGCGATTCGCAGCAGAACGATCGGCAGATCGCCTGAAATCCCATGAGGCCACAGTCCGGATTGCGGGCCGGCGCCCTGACGAATTGCGTCCGACGCGGGTCGCAGCGCTCGCCCCGAAAAAATGACATGGCCGGCTAGCCGTTGAAACAGACCCGCCTCTCCTGACCTCACGCCCAGATGATGAAGCTGGACTTGTCCCTGGGTCCAGGCGAGCGTTGTCGCGCGCTCATAGGCGGCCGCATCGCGATGCTTGTCGATGCAATCCAGCAGGGCGGCGCGCGACTTGGCCGCCATCGTCCAGAACGCGACGCGAACCGTGGCGCCCGGCGCCACTTCCACGCGGCGACGCAAGGCGAAGATCGGATCGAGCACGGCGCCGATGGAATTGGTCAGAGGCCGCGCGTCCAGCATCGCAAGTGGCGCGCTGACGCTGTGTCCCCGGCCGAGGAAAAGCGCCCTGTCAGTTTCGAACTCGGGCTTGCCGACGGCGTCGCCGTTGGCGACGCTCAGATGCGCCGCCCATATTTCCGGTTCCGACGGCGTTCGCTTTCGCCGCGTGGCGAGGATGGCGCCCTGGTCGACGAGATATTCGGTCTCGACGAACAGCTTCGCGAAGGCGGGATGAGCGACATCGGCGTTCTGAGGGCCCAGAGCGAGTTCCGCATAGGAGGTGATCTCGATCTCGCGCGAGCGGCCGCCTTCGTTGGTGATCGAGACCCGACGCACCTCGGCGTCGTCCTCTTCGGAAACGAGCACTTCCAGGACCGTCGTCAGGGTCCCGTCGCGCCGCGTGATCTCCGCGCGCTCCTCATTGAAATGGATTGAATATTCGTCGGGTTCGACGCCCGTCGGTTGATGGCCCGCAGACCAGACGGACCCGCTGCGAATGTCGCGGAGAAAGATATAGGAGCCAGAATCGTCGCAGGTGGAGTCCTCACGCCAACGGGTGATCGCCATATCGCCCCAACGGCTGTAGCCGGAGCCTGCCGCCGTCAGCATCACGGCGTAGCGGCTATTGGAGAGCAGCAGGGTCGCGGGCGGGGAGAGATGCACGGACACGATTTTGCGACCGCCCGTGGGACCTTCTTCGTCGAGACGCGCGGCGGAATGGACTTCGGCCGCCCAGGGTCGCGTTTTCGGGACCTCGCGCGGGACCCTCTCCTGCAGCAACAATTCCGTCGCCTGAATGATCGGCTCAGCGTGAAAACGGGCGCGCATCGCGCCGTCGAACAGCGCGTTGGCGATGGCGACGATCGTCATGCCTTGATGATGCGCCATATAGGCGCGCACCAACGCGAAGTCCTCGCCTTCCTGAATGCGCGCGGGCGTGAAATCCACCGCTTCGTAGAAGCCGTAAGGCCCCCTCACGCCCATCTCCGCCAGTCGCTTCAGATTCGCGACCGCTGCGACGGGATCGACCATCGTCGCCAACGCGGTCGCATAGGGCGCGATGACGCGATCTGCTTCCAGCCCCCGTTTCAAGCCGAGGCCGGGCACGCCGAAGTTGGAGTATTGATAGGTCAATTCGAGATCGCGCGCGTTGTATGCGGATTCGGAAACGCCCCACGGCAATCCAAGCTTCGCGCCGTATTCGATTTGACGACGCACCACGAGCCGATCGGTCTGTTCGAGCAGACTTCCGGCAGGCGCGCGCATGACGAGCGGCGGCATCAGGTACTCGAACATCGAGCCTGACCAGGAGATCAGAGCCCCGCCGTGCGCGACCGGCGTCGTGGCTCGGCCGAGGCGGAACCAATGCCGAGCTGGCACGTCGCCCTTGGCGATCGCGAAGAAGCTGGCCAGCCGCGCCTCGGACGCCAGGAGGTCGTAGCAATTGGGATCCAGCGCCGACCCGGAAACGACAAATCCGATCGACAGCAGCAGCCGCTGCCGGTCGAAGAGAAAGCCGAACTCCATCGCCATCGCCATGGCGCGGAACGCATCCTCCAGGACGATCAACCGCGCGTGGCGCGAAGCGACGGCCTCCGCCGACGACGTCAAATCAGCTCGATGCGCGTCGATCGCGGAGAGGCTCGCCTGCGACCAATACAAGAGGTCCGATCCGCTGCCGTCGCTGCGTTCGAGCGCGATCGCGCGCGTGATATCGAGCAGGACCGTCGCCTCGCCAGAAAGATCCGCCAATTGTGTCGCGAGCGCGTCGTCGGAAAGGGATGCGCCGTCAAGCGTCTTGGTGATGGACGCAAGCGAGTCTTCGAGTTGGCGCGGCGTGACGGTCTGAGTTCTGCGCCCACGATCCAGGTCGACAGCCTGCTCGGCGGTCAGCGCGAGCGCGTCGGCGATTCCAGCCACGCGCGATGCGGCGGGCATCGACGATTGCCGCCATTCCCGGCAGGCGTTGGCGATCGCGATGAGGTGGCCGCCCAGATTGCCGCTGTCGACGGAGGAAACATACTTGGGTTCGAGGACCCGGAGATCGCGGGTGTCGTACCAATTGAAGAAGTGGCCCCGGAGACGCGCCATACGGATCATCGTCGCCAACGTCGCCTCCAGGCGCTCGACGGCTTGGGTCGAGCCGATCCAACCGAAGTCGCGGGCGCTGACGACAGACAGCAGATACAGCCCGATGTTGGTCGGCGAAGTGCGGTGGGCCACCGCGGGCTCTGGGTCTTCCTGAACATTGTCGGGAGGCAGCCAATTGTCCGCCGCGCCGACGAGGACTTCGAAGAACCGCCACGTGCGGCGAGCCGTTCGCCGCAGCGCTTGCACGTCGGCCGCGGAGGCGTTCGCCCGGCGCTCGAGGCCTCGAGGAACGCTGACGGTGCGCGCGACCGCGGGCGAGATCAGCCAAAGCGCGACCAAGGGCGCCGCAACCGGCCAAGCCCCGTGCCCGAAAAGGAAGGCAACCAGCAAAGCCGCGACCGCGATACCGATCGCTCCCGACATGCGCGCGATAAACCCTGCGAGGTCGAGACGCGGTCGCACCAACGTCTGCGCGGCGGGCACCCATTGCAGCAAGTGCCGCCGACTGACGAAAATGCGCCATAGCGTGCGCAAGATTGCGTCGCTCATCAGACGCGCCTGATCGGCCAGGAACGTCACGTTCAAGGCCGTCAACACCGCCGCCAGGCCGAGGTCCTCGCCGAGCGCTCGCAGGTGCACTGAAATCTGCGCCCCGGGGCGTCGCGACGGAATCGCCGAAATCACCGGGATGAGACTGGGGACGACGATCGTGGCGAGCACGAACGAGGTCCAGACCAGCGCGGGGTAGATCGGCAGGGTCCAACCCAGAACCATGGCTACGACGGCGGTCGGCGCCGAAAGGGTTCGGCGCAGATTGTCGATCATCTTCCAGCGACCGATCTGCGGAAGTTCGTCCTTGACGCTCGGCGCTCCGTCGCCCCTGCCGGCGAAACCAAGAATCCAGGGCAGGAGTTGCCAGTCGCCTCGCGCCCAACGGTGATGACGCTGAGCGCTGACGTCGTATCGCGAAGGGAATTCCTCGATGACCTCGACATCCGAGGCGAAGCCCGCGCGCGCGAAAGTCCCCTCGAACAGGTCATGGCTCAGCAGAGTCGAGTCCGGGGCCCGGCCGGCGAGGACGCTCTCGAACGCGTCGACATCGTAGATGCCCTTTCCCGCATAAGACCCCTCGCCGAACATGTCCTGGTAGACGTCCGAAACAGCCGAGGAATAGGGATCTATCCCGCTGGCGCTCGAGAATATGCGTTGAAACAGCGAACCCTCGCCGCCCTCGGGCAGCGACGGCGTCACCCGAGGCTGAAGCACGGCGTAGCCTTCCACGACCCTGCCGCGCTCCGCGTCGATGCGCGGCCGATTGAGCGGATGCGCCATCTTGCCGATCAGCCGCCTGACCGTGTCGCGCGGCAACCGCGTGTCCGAGTCCAACGTGAGGACATATTGGACGTTCTGGGGCGGAGGCGTTGCGGCGGCGCCGAAGTCCATGAAGGTGGTGTCCGTCGCGCCGCGCAGCAGCCGGTTCAATTCATGAAGTTTGCCGCGCTTGCGTTCCCAACCGATCCATCGCCTTTCACTGTCGTTCCAAACGCGCCTACGGTGCAGCAAGAGAAAACGAGGGCCTGCCGGGGCCGGGCCGTGACGTCGGTTGAGGCCTTCTATGCCCTCGCGGGCAAACGCGAGCAGCTCCGCGTCGCCGTCTGCGTGCTCGGTGTCGGCGTCGACCCAATCCGAAAGCAGGGCGAAGTGCAAATCGCCCTCCGGACTCGCCAGATGATGGATCTCGAGCCGCTCCACTTGCGCCGCGATCTCTTCCCGCGTGGTCAAGAGCGTCGGCACCGCGATCAGCGTGCGCAGCGACGCGGGAACCCCGTCGCGCAGCTCCAGAGCGGGCAATGGGACCGCATGGACGAAAAACGCGGTGCCTCTGTTGACGAGCGCCACGCCAGCGTCAATCGCGGAAACCACCCCGAGAAGAGCGAGCAGACTGAGCAGGCCGACGCCGAGACCCATACCGCCCAAGACCGTCAATGGCGCCGCAAGCAAGCAAGCCGAGGTGAGGATGATCGCGGCGCCGTAGGCGGTGAAACTCAGCCTGGTCGTCGCTCGCGCGAGCCAAAACAGGCGTTTGCGAAATCCGATCGACTTCTCGAATCCGCGGCGTCCCCCCGTAAGCAAATAGTAACCGGGGTCGCTGCGCCGCAATTGCTCCAAGGGAGCAAGGGATGGATGGGGCTCGCGCGCTTCGACCACGGCGAGGCGCGCGATCTCGAGTTCGCCCTGGCCAGACCCTCGCGC
>Ga0326728_10024548_pt1 | contig 10908 bp, 11 predicted proteins | sample MB3enrmetagenome_FD_207602 | JGI IMG/M metagenome (GOLD analysis project Ga0326728, IMG submission 207602) | Lab enriched peat soil microbial communities from McLean, Ithaca, NY, United States - MB31MN | ecosystem: Environmental > Terrestrial > Soil > Wetlands > Peat | place: USA: New York...
GTCAAAACGCCGATTACGACAAGAGATCACAAACAGAGTCGTGGAAACGGGATTTCCTGCCGTTGCAGAACGCTTTTCGCAAAAACCGCGTCTCCTTCACCGGAATCATGATCTGAAGAACGAGATCAGCCAGAGGACAGAATCCCACATTTCTTTTATCTCTGTACCAATTCATGGCACCGATGGAATCATCGGAGTCATCGGCGCAGACCGGCTGTTCCCAGAGAAAAAATCCGTCGAGGAAGATGTGCGGCTCCTCACCAGAATCGCCGGTCTTCTAGCGGATGCCATCGAGATCCGCATCAAAGCGCGAAATCAGCAGCGCATCCTTCGCGAGAAGGCCGAGCGTCTGCAGAGCGAGATCATGGATCATTTTAAACCGGCGAACATTATCGGCAACTCACATGCGATCCAAATCCTTCATCAGCTTATCAATCAGGTGTCCCGCAGCCATTCCCATGTGCTCATAACCGGAGAAACCGGAACAGGCAAGGAACTCGTGGCCCGGGCCATTCATGTGAACAGTCCACGGGCGCAAAAACCCTTTATAAAATTGAGTATTGCAGCTTTGTCTTCAAGCACTATCGGCAGCGAAATGTTTGGCAGCGATCCCGCCAAACTCACAGGCACCCTGCCTAAAGGCTGCTTTGAAATGGCAAGCGGAGGAACCCTTTTCCTCGATGAGATTTGTCACCTGCCGATGCCTGTTCAGACCGGCCTTCTCCGAGTTCTCCAGGAAATCGGATCCGCACCGCTTGGCACGGACCCGATCCCGGAGCTGGATGTCCGGATCATTTCTGCCACAAGCAGCAACCTTGAAACGTTGGTGCAAAACTCGGAATTCCGATTGGACCTGTTTTATAGGCTGAACGCCTTCCCCATCTTTGTCCCACCCCTACGAGAACGCAAAACCGACATTGTGTTGCTGGCGGATCACTTTGTTGAACGAGCCGCCAAAAAGCACTCCAAACCCATACACAGAATCTCCCCCCATTCGCTTGACTTAATGATGAGCCATCACTGGCCGGGCAATGTGCGGGAATTAGAAAACTGTATTGAACGGGCGGTCCTCCTGAGTTCCGATGGAGCCATTCATGCACACCTCCTGCCCCCTTCGCTTCAGAAGACCCAACGAAGCGATACGCAGCCGCAAGGAAATCTACAAGCCTCGCTGGCCGTGTTCGAGCAGGACATGATTGTTGATGCTTTGAAGTCCGCGCTCGGCAACAGTTCTTGTGCCGCACGTCTCCTGGGCATCAATGAGATGCTGATGAGCCGGCGGATAAAAAAATACGGCATCGACGTGAAACGCTTCAGGCCCCCTGGAGTCGTGTGAGAACATGGCTGGTTTGGAAGAATATTGCCGGCCCGACGCCATGAGATCGTTTCCCCCGCAGCACACGAACAAGCCTTTGCTCCGCAACCAGAAGCCGTCGTCTCAGCTCATGAGGGGGCCCATCCGGACAAGTGGCGCGCGTCACATTCGCAACCTATGGCAAGAGGCCGTTCGGGCAGGAAGCGCGTTCCTGTCGGGATATTGGGAGATGTGCATGAATATGCAAATCCCCGGCACACTAAAATGCCAGGACACAGCGAAAGCGCCAAGGTGTTTCGGGGAAAGACGCATCCCGTTCCAGTTTGTCGATCTCACTCGAAAAGGGCTGAGCAAAGGAGAGAGTTGAACAGCCTCAAAGCGGCCGTGGGCGTTGATAACCTCTGCGGGAAAAAACCTGAAATATTGAATCCACGATATCGAGGAGGAAATCCTCAAAGACCCCTTGCTTTCAAAGACTCCCATCGTAAGGAATGGCCGTGACGCAACCGCCGAGACATCAACCCGACTGGTGGAGGGCATGGAATTAGTGCTGTTGCGGCCTTGTCAACTTGGATGACCAGCACGCGGGTCCGCGGCAAAGGCACTTCTCCGAAGTCGTATCCTGCCTTGCTTCACAACCCTGCAGGAAGAGGAAAATCGATTTTTGGGCGAGGCGGGTTTGAGGCGCGCGTGGGAAAGACGGCTGAATGAGCGCGGACAACTTGCGGACAGGGGTAAAATAAATCTTCTGCTGATCGGCACGCTGAAAAGCGCTTTGGGTCCATCGCCCAAGGATTTTTTTCGATCGCTTAAGAAAGGAGTAACAGATGCTTCTCGTTCTCTCCAAAGTCCTGGCGATACCGATGTATCCCTTGGGGCTGGCCATAGTGCTAGCTCTGGCCGCGGCGAGGGCGCTCTGGCGTGCGAAACGGAATGCGGCACTGGTTTTGGCCTTGCTGGCCGCCGGCCTCCTGTGGTTTTTTTCCCTGGCGCCAGTCAGCCATTGGCTGCTCCGGGGCCTGGAAAGCCGGTATCAGCCGCTCTTGGGGAATCCAGGGGCATCGGCCATCGTCTCTCTGGGTGGATACGCCAGACCGCCGGTCCCTCCGCGGCAATACGTGGAGACCGGCGCAGGAGGAGACCGGCTAATGCTGACCGCGAAGCTATTCCAGGACAAACGGGCCCCCTACCTTATCGTCACCGGCGGGCGGATAGCATGGATGTCGCACCTCCCCGGCACGGAAGCGGAAAACATAGCCTTGTCCCTCAAGACCTTTTTCGGCATCGCCGGCGACAACGTCATTTTGGAGAAACAATCCAAGACGACCCACGATCATCCTCAGTACGTCGGCGAGATCCTGGCCCGGTTGGGGCTGAAGAAGGATATCATCCTGGTGACGAGCGCCTCGCACATGTACCGCTCGGTCAAGCTATTCGAAAAACAGGGATTTACCGTCCACCCCGCCCCCACGGACTATATGACGGAAAAAGACCTGGACTTTACGCTCTTCCAGGTTTTGCCCGAGGTGGGATGCCTGGAAGAGAGCACCAAGGCGTTGCATGAATATTACGGGCTCGCGGCGTATAAGATCCTGGGGTGGATTTGAATCCTGGCCCTTGTCAAAACCGCGTCTACGCTGAAAATGTTGACTTACCATCGCCAGGGGGCAGACATCCGACCCATGAGCGTAGCACTGTTGTTGCTGGTTTCATCGATAAGATCCGGATTTAAGGCTCGAACTGAGTCGGCTATGGGAAACCCGAAGAGTTTCTCGAAAACCCCTTTCTGTGAACGTTTGGTCGGTTCAGTACGTCGGGATGGCCTGAACCACGCCAGGATTCTTGGGGAATCCTGGCACCCTATTTCGATGAATACCATAAATATCGTATACACCTACCGATTGAGAAGCATGTGCCAGAACCACGCGCGATTCAGGACACAGGACTTGGCAAACTGATTGAGGTCCCGGAGGTTGGAGGATTGCGTGGCGTGCCGGTCTTATCGCAGGAATCACCATTGCACTATTACACTCCGGGCCTTTGTGCGCCCAGAGTGTCTGCCGCGCCGGACAGAATCTCCGACCGCTTCCGAGGACTGGATATTCACGCCGTCCCGCTACTGCAGTACTCGATTTTGGCGAAGTTTACCGGCCAATCTGTTCCTCAAATCCAGGAAACCACAAACCCGTAAATTCTTTCCCTTCAGAAGAGCTTTTTTCTTCAGCTGCCTTTTGGCCGAGATTGGCCGGACAAGGCAACGGACAGCCCAAAGAAAATTGATTAAATTTATATAAACCGGAGGAAGAGGGACAGGAGATGGTTTTAGGCCTGCCCCTCTTATGAGAAATCAACTGGTATTATTGAGTCGGACGCTACTCGACATTGATAGGGTTCAGAAAATTTGAGTACATTTTTTGTAAGCTGATTCAATTTCCTAGTGGGAAATAATGGGGGCAGGGATTGAAGGGATCCTCAGCCCCCTTAAAGGAGCTACTTTTACCACTAATTTAGATATACGCTCAATCGCGCCAAAAGTATCAAGAAATTAGCCTAAAAGATAATTTAGCCAAAAGTGAGGGATTTATGGGCGTCCCTATTCGTGAAGGGTTTCCGGGCCATCGGGCATTGCCCGACCATGTTTACAGAATCTCAGATATTTACTATGGGATTAGTTTTAGATTGAGCCGCTTTGGCTTCTTTCTGTAAGTCTTCTGTCCAGAATGCTCCCGGCGTGCCTCGAACATGCGGCGTTTGGGTTCGTGGAGACAAAAACTCAATCCGACTCATGCTCGATCAATCAGTAAACAATTGAAAAACAAAGAGTTCGATGAGTCTTGGCAAATGCCCATCAACTCAAATGGGCACGAAAAGGGCCTTGCAGTCCTCAGCCTGCCCAGATCGCTCTTATCAACCAGCCTTCTCCGCAGGCGTCCTCCGGCCTTATTCAGGAGTTGAACAATGGGAATTACCCCCTGGATCATCATTAAACAGCTGGCTGAAAAGCTCCACAGATCCAGGGGCATATCCTGCATAATGATTGTTGAAGTACACATAAACTGGAATTTTTTGGGCCAGCAGGAGTTTGATGGGAGGAATCCATTTCTTCATTTGTTCGGCACAATCCTTAAGCAGGGATTCCCAAGCCCGTTTCCGCTGACCTGATTCCTGAGCCTCTTTGACTGCGGCTTCCATCGCCTTCCGGTTGCCCAGGAAGCGCACATAAACGAAAGGAGCGGTAAAAACCTCAGCGCGATGAGCCAGTTTAGGCAGTGGCTCCATCGTGTAGTAGTCAATGAACACAAGGGATATGTCTCGATTCCGCAAAATCTCCAAAAGGGGAGGTTGTACCCATCGGGAATTTCGAATCTCAATTCCCCATTTGAATTCCTTGGGAAGCAGTTGGACAAAATGTTTCAGTCTCCGGACGAAATCGGCACCAGTCTCATATTCCTGTGGATCCCTTCCCTTGGCAACATATGGGAACTGCAAAATCAACGGTCCAAGCTTTTCTCCCAAGATTGACATAACCGAGATGAATTCATTTAACTCAGCCGAGCACCCCTCCAGATATTTTTCGTGGCTGATCACACCTGGAACTTTTGCAGAAAAGATGAAGCCTTCAGGAGTCTTTGACTTCCACGCTTCTACCATTTTTCGGCCAGGCATGTGATACCAAGTCGTGTCGATCTCTACGGTGGGGAGCTTGCTTGCATAAACCCTGATCATTTCTCCGGGTTCTGTGAGATTCGGATAAAAGGTTCCGCACCAGTCTGGAGAACTCCAGCTTGATGTACCAACAAGCAGGTTGGGCGGGAAATGCCAATGCATTGCTACACTCCTCATCAAATTTTAGATGTTCGCCTTTCAATAAGCCACGGTTATCAGCCGATCTCCCTCCGCCCGATGATTGCTCGTTTGGGAAACTTCCCGTCATGCTCTATCCCCGATGCCTGTCCGGGACAGTCCGAGCATGCGCATAACGGCCGTTGCCCTGAGAATCCCGGCTTGAGGTCCAGGCACTGGGTCATGTGGAATCGATCTGTTTCCCCTTGCTCAAAAGGTCAACGAGCCTCATAGCATTTTCCTATCGTGCAATGGAACTTGAGCCTACACCCGTAGACTGCTTCAGCTGGATTCATTCCCATGTATGTTCCCCGGCTTCGCTCACAGCCGAGGCGGAATGCCGGCCATTCGTAGGGCGGGAATAAAATCCTCTCCAGGCTGGCAGGGAATGGCCGGTCATCTTCAACGGAGGGAACTGTTCATGCAAGGTAGTTCTACAAACTCAGCAGCGGAGGCAAAATGAAAATAAAGATGTCTCGACCAGCATTGGCGCTCTTCACAAGAGGATTACTGGCTCTGATCGCCTCAGGCCAGCCGAATCCTCACTCTGCGAATGGGGAGGCCCGCAAAAACAGCGAATCCGTTCAGGCTCTCAAGCTGCGAATTCAGACGCTAGAGGCAGCAATAGCGGCCAGGCAAAGGCGAATTGATGATCTTGAGCTAAGTCCCTCTAGCAGCATGCCTATTGTCCCACTTTCATTTCCAGAAACTCAAATGCCACTTGGCGCAAGGCCGTTCCAATTGAATGGAATGGAGTTTCGGGAAATTCCCGTTGCTTCCACTCCGCTTTCCGTACGGCAAGCATTAAGTTGATCGATCAGCAGGTCGAGGCAGTCCCCTTTTCCTTTATTCCTTGAGAAAATTTCTCATCGGTCAGCTGCAATGGCGGGAAAAGAAAAGGGGAGCAGAGATCCCAATTCTCGACTTCCCTATTTCCACGTTGGAGGAAACCGTCTCTTCGGGTTACCAGAAGCCAACCCCCTCCATAAAAGCCCCGCCAGGAGCTAAACCTTGGTTGCGGAATCGATAAACCGAACATAGGCGATATTGCGATACGGGACGTAAAGCAGATGTGGTGACTCGCCCAAAACCACATAGCTGTTTTCGATCCTGGTGACCTTTCCGTCGGCACAATCATCTTTTGATCCGAAACTGATTATTGCCCGATTGCCAAGATTTTGCCTGAATTCCTCTTCCACGATATTCTCCTCTTCAATGACGTAATTCTTTATGTCCCCAAAACTCAATAAATCGTCCGCATCATCGCTTACCCGTATTATCCTTTGCAGTGAGTTTTGCTTTGTTGAGAGCCGCTTCGGATGGGGTCCGGTTATCGTCCAACCCTCATCTTTCAGCTAGCCAAGAGCAGCATCTCCATCCAGCCAGCCTCGGACAGGACTCTTCGAGATGCCAAGCCACATTCCTCAGCAGAAGTCCAGCCAGGCGCACTGGCGCACAAGTTCATCCCCTATCGCTAGTATCGCACAGCCGCTAGAATCGCGAATTCCCTTACCCCTCAGGTCTAATCAAGAGTATACTGTAAGTGCTACTCCGTCTCTTCTTGCCTTCTTCTCCATAAGTAGCAGCTTTGGTAAGCAGCCTGTCCTAATAACCCGCTAACCGACGGTCGCGACGACCACGGATTTGTTGCGTATAAGTCTGCCAAAAATTGGAGGAGGGACTCCATGTCTCAACCGGTTCACCCTGCCAATTTGAAAAGAGATTAGCACATGCTAAAGGAAATCGTTCTACAGCTGCAATATCTTGGTGTAATCCCCCAGGCCGGATATATCGAATACGGCTTTCGGGTTACAGAGAAGGATAAGAGTGTCCGGCAGGTAATCTTAACCATAGAGGATGCCTTTTTCCGGAGAAACGATTTGAAATACCAGGAAGCACCCGACCTTTGCTACCAGAAGGTCCTCATGGATCTAAACAAAGAAATTCCCGATTCGGCCATCCCCACTTGCATTCCGGTCACAGCTTTGGACATCGCTCATTACAGAGACTTGCACCCGACCGCTAAATCTCGAAAAAGTTTCAGGAATGATTCAAAACCCCTTCACCAAACGGATATGGGGTGGTACCACTGAGCGCGGCCAACCTCCCGCCCTTGGGAGCGCGGAGAGAGTTTAAAAGATCCGGTCACCTGAAAATCTGATTCAACATCCAGGCCACCCGAACCCCAGCCTTTGCGAGCTGCATTTGGATAATCGGCAGCGCCATGCGGAAATAGTTGTCACCAAGCGTAGTGCCGGACGGCATCACAGTCTGAGTCCCCGGCAGACAGTACGCCTTCTTTGCCACCTGAAGGCTATCCGTGGCCCAAACTTCCGGAGTGCCTTTCACCCACTCCTCGGCAAAGGCGGGAATCGAAATCCCTTTGAGATCTTCCAGCAATTCCCGTCCATCTGTGGTGTAGCGCTCTATGACTTGCGAATCCCAGACTCGATGGAGGTTCGAGCCCAGACCAAAGAAACGCACCTGGATCAGGTTACCTCCCTTGCTGCCACTGTCTCCGACATGCAGGGGCTGACACAGGTCTTGGACGAAATGGACGAGAAATTTGAGTGCTTCCTGTTTTTCCGTTCTTGGGGCCTTTTTGTCTTGCAGCACACGCTGGAAATCGTAGATCTTGCTGACAACACACCCTCCTGGCGGGCAGTACTTTGAGTTGTAACGGGATTCCGAGAGCGGCACATCAACGTAATGCCATGGGGCACTGCCAGGATAATTCCGTTGCTCGTCAGCCCAGGTGGAAATATCAGCGAGGCTAACATCAGGCCCAAGAACGTCACGGACAGCTGCCAGGGCATGAGGGGTTAATCGTTCTTCAGCCATTATTGAAGCGACACGATGTCCCAAACGCCCCCAGGCTCCAGCTGGTGGGGAAAATAGGAGGACGCCTAGCACAAAAAAAGAGAATGCTGGGATGCGAGTTCTGAAAGTCATCATTCGCTACTTTGGTGTTTGCTTCGCCAGTTCTTGAATTTTGGGGAAAATGTCGCTCATCCGTTTCTGATTTGTTCCCCCGGTTCGCTGAAACAGTTGAGGCTGTTTTTTGAGCGGAGCCTGACCCGATGGGGATTGGTCGAAAGCGATGATTCCCTGCATTTCATCCTCGGTGTATGGCTCAGCATAAACGGAAATGATGTCGTCCTTTATCTTGTCCTGCGTCTGGATAGCATCGGGCTGGATGATCTGCTTTGTCAGCTCGGTATTATTTTCGAACCTGGATCGCATGTCCGTCACGTTCAGCAGGTCTTCTGTCGAGGCGCGTCTTGACCGTTCCTGTGCCTTAGCCGGTAAGACTTCCACCAACAGTGCAATCGCTGCCAGCGCAAGGATCTTCCTCACAATTTCCCTCCTCTGCTTTCATCGAATCGGTGGGAAAACAGGCGGCTCTTTATGCCCTTTTCTCTACGGATATCGGCAGGATATGACTTGCCAATGCAAGCGGCAAGGGAATTGGGAATTAGACGCTGAGACCTCACAGCCCCAAGCCGCTGAACGGTTTCAACACCTGGCTGACCGAATTAAAAAGCCCCGCCACTGTCCAGACGGCAAGGGCGACAGATACAATGGTGAGAGCTATTGCCGCAACGCCGATGTTCTTTGATTTTCTGTCGTCTTGTTTGAGGTACTTCCAGGCAAAACAGAGTCCGAGCGGTGCCAGAAAGAAGCTAATCAGGTAGATGACCATCTGCCGAGAAACAGACGTTACAGGGGGCATGGCTCTGAGCGGCTTTCCACAATTGGGACAAAAATTGGCAGACGCCATCATCTTTGCGTTGCAGGAGGAACAGACCATTCCGGGCGAAGTTTCCATATTTCGTTCTGCCATGTAAATTCCCTTGTCCTACTTCGTATCGGCTCAAGCTGACCCGAGAGTTTAGATTTTTATGGCAGCGGACGGCCCTGTGAACAATGGTTGGCATCAAAAATATCGGCAGTCGCTTTGTTCAATTTCCACCACCTGGTCCAACAAAGGAGCTCATCAGGGCGCGATTTCTGCCAAGGCCACCCCCGCACATCGATCAGCAAATGTCCCTCAGCTTTTTGAGGTAAATTAATCAAAATAGGAGCGGCAGACCGTGATGCCGTAACACCGAGGCCACGAACGGCGGCAACTCTGATCTTTGCATCGGGATCACTCAGAGCAGCGGTGAGATATGGTATGGCCGCTTCACTTCATAGACCGGTATCCAAGACAGCAATTTCGCGATCCCCAACGGCCCCATTCCTTCCTGTTCTCTCAGGCACCGGCGGTAGAGAGGGATCCCGTATTTGTCAGGGCTCCTATCGCAGGCTGCCTATACCCTCTATCTTTCGGGTTTTCGGGCAACTCTGCGAGTCTCTTCCTGTTTCGCTCATTATTCAAAACCCCGAGCGCCGGGATCGTCCTCAAGACCCATTCCGGCATTTCGGATAACTCGAGGGTCACTTCTTCCAGGAAGGGGGCATTATCGTAATCGCATCGACCGCATTCATTCAAGCCATATATCGCTTCCGGTCCCAAGATCCCGCGGACTCAGAAGTTGGCAGATCTTCAATGTATGCTGTTTTTAATTGTGCATCGCTTCCCTGAGACCCCTTAATGTCAAATTCAGATGCCACTTCGAAGAAATCGTTGCGGGCAAACGAACTGATTGAATTTGCCGACTGATGCAGTTTCGGGGACACCCAGCAACCTTCTTCAGCCTCTTCCGGCCAAGGGTTTTTCTGTCCCCAATAGACTCATTGCTTACGGTTAAGGTTTGTTGTAAGAATATTGTCACCAATGCCCAGGTGCAAGATCCCGCACAAGATCCGTATCGCCCCGGTTCCAGTTCCTTGCTTCGCTTTCCGTGCCATTAGGGAAACCAAGCGCGGCTAATCATGAAGTTGCCGAGTCGGTCTGAGAGTTGGCCCTGGATTCCATGTGTTTATTTCAGCTCATCGTATGCATATAGGGATTGAGGAGGGATATAGATGAGAGGCTGGATTACTTGTGTTGTGCTTACTCTGGTTATGCTGTCTTTTGCCGTTGCCCAGCAAAGGGGCAAGGTTCTGATGATCGTCAACGAGGAACAATCCGCGGATCTTGAGCTGATGCTCACAAAGGAAGTTGGCGTGATGAGGGATCTCGTTCAGAAGGCAGGTTTTCAGGTCGTAATAGCCACAGCCTCAAATCAGCCGCTGGTGTCAGGATCAGCAAAACTGAAGCCTGATTTGAAGCTCAGCGACGTAAAAGTCGCTGGCTACAAAGGACTAATCATGCCATGCATGGCTACCTCCGACGCACCCTTCCCTCCCGAAGCTTTGGCAATCATCAAGGAAGCGGTGGCTAAGAAGAAACCGGTTGCAGCCCAAACCGGATCAGTGCTTCAAATGGCTCGCGCAGGCGTACTGGCAGGCAAAAAATATGCTGCTCCACAGGGGTGGCCACCTATGAAGGGCGCAACCTATAGCGGCGATGGCATCGTTCAGGATGGTAAAATCGTCACGTCTGGGATCTGCCCATACATGGCAAAGAGTTCGAGACGGCCAGACGGTACTTCCAAACTCACCGAAGCACTGATTGCCGAACTCAAGAAATGACATCGTTCCGAGATGATCAGAGGGAAAGAGCGTTAGCCGCCCAGCCTTTTTTGTGGATTTGGATAATATTTAAGGGAGGAGATTCACATGCGTAAAGCAATGCTTTTGCTGGCCGTGTTGGGATTGGTCGGTTTGGTATGGGCAGCGGAAACGGCGCAAACGACGATTAT
>Ga0326728_10024549_pt1 | contig 10908 bp, 6 predicted proteins | sample MB3enrmetagenome_FD_207602 | JGI IMG/M metagenome (GOLD analysis project Ga0326728, IMG submission 207602) | Lab enriched peat soil microbial communities from McLean, Ithaca, NY, United States - MB31MN | ecosystem: Environmental > Terrestrial > Soil > Wetlands > Peat | place: USA: New York...
CATAGTACGGATGGGCCACGCTACCCCCTCAGTTTCGAACCTCGGGACCCCGCAAGGTCGCTTCAGCATTTGGCCGTCTGGTTGGGCGTGAAAGTGTTGGAGGCTTGCCTCCGGGTTGCCAGGGCTGTTTTCAACGTGCTTCTGGAAGCCTCTGCTGAGGTTGGGGAATGGTTTATACGCGTCAGTCCCGCCGTGCAGGAAAGTATCCGCTCCCGCTTCCTCGTATGACGGCGTGCAGCCGGCAGGCCCGAGGAAGACATCAAAGAAGCCTTAAGCCTCACCGAACAACCGGGCCGCGAAGCCCAAGCAAGTCTTGGCTAAGCGGCCGCGGCGGAACATCGCAAGAAAATCCGTGATTCCACGTGGCATGCGGTCCAAGCCAGATATCATTCTGAACAGGGCCTCAAAGCGGCAACCTTATCGTGAGATGGTTCGTCAGAAGATATGTAAATTGAGTGTATAATACCGACCGGAGGCCTACCTTGAGATACGATCATTCACGACGTGTACTCTTGGTTGTGGTCGCGGGGCTGTTCTTCCTGCCAGCAGTTCTCTTTAGCCAACAACAGAACCCTTCCCAGGGGCGCTCGGTGCGGCTAAGTTCCGTCAGCGGTGAAGTGACGGTGACGCGCCCAGACGCAGCCAAAGGGGTACCAGCACAACTGAACACACCCATCGAGGAAGGCTTCGAGGTGACGACTTCGGGTGACGGCTCTGCGACCGTGAAGCTTGAGAACGGCTCCACGATTCAACTGAAGGAACTCACCAAGACCACCTTCACGCAATTATCTACAGATGCGGATGGAAATAAACTGAGCGTCGTCACATTGGAACGGGGATTTGCCGGTTTTTATTTCATCCCTGAACGACAGGCCCTCTACGCGGTGAAGATTGCTGACGCCACCTTAACTCCCAATGGCAAGGCCAAATTCCAATCTGGTTTCAACGACGGGAAAATGCAGGCGCGCGTGTGGGCAGGCTCCATCACAGTCTCAGCCCACTCCGGCTCCCTGACCCTGGAAAAGGGCAGGTACATGGAGTACGAGCCATCCGCTGATGAGGTGGTGGCGACATCGCACGCGCGGGTGGTGCGCTTGAGCTACGTGAGTGGCACGGTGATGCTCAGGCGGCCTGGTTCGGCAGACACGGAACGGGCGATGGTGAACGTGCCCATCCAGGAGGGTTTCGAGCTCTCCACTTCCCAAGGCAGTTATGCTGAAGTGGAGTTTGAGAACGGCTCTACGGCACGCTTAGGTGAGCAATCCAAATTGCTTTTCCACCAACTGGCATTGGACGCTGACGGCAACAAGCTGAATGGCATGACGTTTGAGCAGGGATATGGCACTTTTCACTTTCTGCCCGAGCACAACCTCCCGCCCTCCATAAAGCGGGACGGCACTCTCCATTTGCACCCCGCGTACAGCGATGTTTATCGCGTCAAGATTGCCGACGCGACGCTGACGGCAGAAGGCAAGTGCGAATTCCGCACGGACCTGGAGCAGGACCGCTTGCGCGTCGAAGTTTTCAACGGCTCGGTGGATGTCGCCACTTTTACCCTGTCTTCCAAACTCGGCGAAGGCAAGATCCTGGAACATGAATCTGGCGGCACGGAGTTGGCTTTCAACACCCGGAAAGGGATAGTCAAGGACACATGGGACCAGTGGACGGAGGCACGGGACAAGCAGGTGCAGCTTACAGAAAAAGACGAGCCCGTCCATCCAATTGGACCGCGCTACGGCTGGAGTGAGCTTGACACCTATGGCGAGTGGATTGGCCTTCCCGGTGGCAGATTCGGCTGGTCACCCTACGTGCAGACAGGTTGGTCGCCCTATACCTATGGCCAGTGGGGATGGTACCAGGGACTCGGATGGACGTGGATTTCCGGCGAACCCTGGGGCTGGCTGCCTTACCACTGCGGTCTATGGGACTTCGACCCTGACTTTGGCTGGTATTGGATAGACCCGATGTTCGGCTGCGGACTCTGGGGGCCTTCGCTAGTCAATTGGTATGCAGGACCGGGATGGATCGGCTGGGTGCCGACCAGGGTTACTCACCCTCCCGGAACCGGGGGACCGGGTCATCCGAGGCCTCATCCACCAGTGGGAGGCCATCCACAGCCTGTTCCTGTCCTAGGGCGTTTCCCAAGGGGAATTGTCACGGTTCCGACCAGTGTGCTTCAGAATCGGCAGTTGATTACGCCCCAGACCGTGAACCACATCCCGCTCACGGTGGCAAACATGATTGAGCACCCGCCCTTCGAACCGGCCCCGCGGTCTACGAGCGCGGTGGACTCGCCGGCGCTGAGCGCGGGAACCACATCCAAAAGCAATACGGCGACCGAAGCGGCGCCGCCGGCACTCGCACCGCTGAGTGGGCCGAGGCCAGGGTTTGCATCGCACCACGCTTCCGCGCCCTCGACCATCCTGATGGGAGGCAATGCGACAAAGGAGAGTGCCCTGCTTGCCGAGCATCATCTCCATTCCGGCCGTGAACCCTTGCGCGCCATTGAAGGCGCAACCCTGGGAGGGCGTTATCCGGTGCGCGGGTCAACGGGTGAGTTTCGCGGGAATGCTTTCGGAGGCGGGGAGAAGCTTGGAGGCGGCAGTGGCAAGAACGGTCCCCTGGGCGGCCCCACCGTGTCGCGTCAAGGGGGCGGGTCAGGGGCCGTCATCATGTCCCACGGACAAAGTGGAGGCGGCTCGCACGCTGGGGGCTATTCCGGTGGCGGAGGAGTCGGCTCGAGTAGCGGTGGAGGGCGCTCCGGTGGCGGTAGTGTTGGAAGCGTCTCCGGCGGTGTTGGAAGCGTCTCCGGCGGTGGTGGCGCGGCACACTCTGGCGGTGGTGGAGGAAGCGTCTCCAGCGGTGGCGGCGGTGGCGGACACCACTAATCCACCGTGGCGTTGCAGTTATTGAATAATTATCGCGCCTTTAGCACCAATTCTGTTCACTTAAGCTTTTTCAAGGGGGCTGTTCACTGTTCTATGTGCGCAGCACCTGTCACCTGACCCCTGGCACCTGACACCTGCTCTTCCGCCTTGGGAATTAACCTCACGCCTTGGGGTGGGTCTTGTCGTAGACCTCGATTAACTGTTTGATGGAGACCTGCGTGTATTTCTGTGTAGTCGAGAGGCTGGCGTGCCCCAGCATTTCCTGGATAGCCCTCAAGTCAGCTCCTTCGGTAAGAAGGTGCGAGGCAAAAGCATGGCGGAGCGAATGTGGGCTGACCTTTACCGCCGGGCCGTAGTCCCGGACGTATTTTTTCACCAGCCGGTCTATGGAGCGTGTGGTGAGCCGCTCCCCCCGCACGTTCAAAAACAGGGCCTGCTGACCGGACTTCTTCCTTTCCTGGAGAATTCTTTCCCGGATGGGGAGGTACTCCTCGATGGCCTGCTTGGCCTTCGAGCCGAACGGTACGATCCTTTCCTTTCGTCCCTTGCCGCGGACGAGCAGCATGCCGTCTCCGAAGTTCACGCTGCGGAGGTCCAGGCCCGTCAATTCGCTTACGCGCAGGCCTGAGGCGTAGAGCAGTTCCAGCAGGGCACGGTCGCGCCGCATCGCGGGGTCCCCATTCTTAGTGGCTTCGGCCACCCGGTCGAGGAAAGTGTTCATCTCTTCCTCAGTCATGATCCTGGGGAGCGTCTTGTCCTGCTTGGGAGTCGAGACGACGGTGGAAGGATTTTCGGCCAACACTCCCTCGCGCCTCAAGAACTTGAAGAATGCTCGCACCGCCGAAAGTTTCCGGGCGATAGAGGATTTCTTTTCCTGCTTCTCGAAGAGGGCGCCGAGGAAGCCGCGGATGCGCAAGGCGTCCACCGATCTGACATCGACACCGGCTGTGGCGCGGCCCTCCGCCAGGTAATCCCGAAACTGGAGAAGGTCACTGCGGTAGTTGCGCACCGTGTGCGGGGAAGCGTTGCGCTCGTACCGGAGGTAGTTCACGTACCGCTCGATGAGTTCATCCATGCCGAACGTCCCTAGTTAGAGGAAGAGTTCCATCAACCTCAACCTGGGTGGTGTATCCCAGCAACAGCAGGCCCCGGAGGGGCCTCCCGTGAGTAGCCGCAGGTTTTAACCTGCGGATAACATTGCATTACGAGTTATGCCACCCCCAACGGGGTTGACTGTATTCCGGCCCCTTCGGGGCCGATCCGTTTTCCCCCTCGATCCCGTGGGTTGCACCCACGGCTACTCAAGTCATGCCCCTTCGGGGCAAAGCCTGTGGAGCCACCCCTGCAAGTCGGCCAACGCCCTCTCACATTGTCGCCCGCGCCGGGCGCGACGGTCACGCGCGATGGCCCTTGGCAAGTTCTCCAGGGGCGGAAGCAAATCGAAAGAAATGTTGGCAGGCTGGTAGTTGCCGGGGTCGGCGTGCGATACATAGTGGATCAACGACCCGAGCGCCGTGGCGCGTGATGGTGGCGTGAAGCCTGCCCCGGCCGCCTCCAGAGCCAACGCCACGCCAGCCAGGAACCCGGTGGCGATGCACTCCACGTAGCCCTCGACGCCGCAGAGCTGGCCGGCGATGAAGACGTTGGGCGCGGCACGAAGGCGGAGATCAGCCTCGAGCAGTCGTGGCGCATTGAGGTAAGTGTTGCGGTGCATCTGCCCGAAGCGCAAGAACTCGGCGCGCTCGAGCGCGGGGATCTTGCGCAGGGTGCGCGCCTGCTCGGGAAACTTGAGGTGGTTCTGGAACCCCACCAGGTTGTAGCTCGAAAATCGCAGGTCCTCGGCCCGGAGCTGCACCACGGCGAAGGGCTGCTTGCCGGTCTGCGGATCGATCAAGCCCACGGGTTTCATGGGGCCGAAGCGAAGCGTGTCGTACCCTCGCCGCGCCAGTTCTTCGATGGGCAGACAGGCCTCAAAGTAATTCAGGTCTTCGAATTCATGCGCCGGCACTGCCTCCGCGCCCCGCAGCGCGTCATAGAAGGCGCGGTATTCCGCTTCGTTCAGCGGACAGTTCAGGTAGTCATCACCAGCGCCTTTGCCGTAGCGTGAGGCAGGGAAAAGGCGGTCACGGTCGAGCGTCTCGGCATCCACGATGGGACAGATGGCATCGTAGAACGCCAGGTTTTCGGAACCTGTGAGCGACTGGAGGCAGCGAGCCAAGCCGTCCGAGGTGAGGGGGCCCGTGGCGATCAACACCAGACCGTCCGAGGGAATTTCCGCGAGTTCCTCCCGGCGTAGGGTGATGAGCGGATGCTCGCCCAGGACTTGGGTGACGGACTCCGAGAATCGCTCTCGGTCCACCGCCAGCGCTGCGCCCCCTGGAACCGCGCACTCGCCCGCGAGCTTCATCAGGAGAGAGCCGCAGCGGCGCAATTCTTCTTTCAGCAGCCACGAGGCGGCCCCCGGGGTGTTCGACTTCAGCGAGTTGCTGCAAACCAACTCCGCCAGGCGGTCCGTCTTGTGGGCGGGAGTCGAGCGCACAGGCCGCATCTCGCACAGCGTTACGGGAATCCCTCGGACAGCAAGTTGCCACGCGGCTTCACTGCCTGCCAGCCCGCCCCCCGCGATCGTAACCGCTTTCATCAAAGGCCCTTCTGTGGTACTGGATGCTATCTTCCTCGCACGCCACGTCGATTACTCTTTGTGCCCCCTGCGTCTCCGTGCCCTCCGTGGCCGTAAGAGCTTCAACACGGAGGTCACTGAAATGCTCCGTGCGCTCAGTGTTGAGGCTCGGGAATCACGGAGGACACGGAGAACGCCGATTTGGTTGCAGCTATAGCCGCGCTGTAAGCGATTATAGCAGGGACTTTCGACCTTCGACTTTCGACTGCCTTTCACGCCACTGCTCGCTCGTATTTACAGCTTTCATTGGGGCAGTAGCGCAGGGGTGGGCCGTCCTTCTTGTACTTCTCGAGCAGGAGGGGATGGCCGCAATTGGGGCAGGGTTCGTTGACGGGCTTGTCCCAGGCGGTGAACTTGCACTCCGGATAGCGGCTGCAGCCGTAAAAGGTCTTGCCTTTGCGTGTGCGGCGAGCCACCAGTTCGCCCGTACAGCCTTTTTCGGGGCAGGGAATCCCGAGGGTCTGTCGTTTCACATATTTGCATTGCGGGTAGTTGCTACATGCGGTGAACTGCCCGAAGCGCCCGTGCTTGAGCGCAAGCTTATTGCCGCACTCGGGGCACTTCTCCTCGAGCAGTGTATCGCTGACGGCAGTTGCGGCTCCTTCCTTCATCACGATCTTCTTCGTGTTCCGGCATTCGGGATAACCGGTGCACGCCAGGAAGAATCCAAAGCGTCCCCGCTTGACGGCCATGGGCTTGCCGCATTTTTCGCAGGTCTGCTCCGGAACTTCCGGCGCCGGCGGCCCCGCACTGCTGTATTTCGCCGCCAGTTCCGGCGGCAGGTCGCTGGTCCCATCACAATCTGGATAGCCCGTGCAGGACAGGAATGGGCCATTGCGCCCCAGCCGAATCACCATGGGCTTGCCGCACTTCTCACATTTCACTTCGGTGGGGATGCCTTCGCCTTTGATGTCCTCCATCTCCCGTTCGGCCACCCGCAAATCTTTCTTGAACTTCTTGTAAAACTCATCGAGAGCTTCTGTCCAGGTGAGTTTTCCTTCCTCCACTTCGTCCAACTCTTCTTCCATGCGGGCCGTGTACGCCACCTCGAAGATGTCACTGAAGTTCTTCACCAACAGATCGCTCACCAGCATGCCGAGCTGGGTAGGATAAAAGCGGCCCTGAAGTTTCTCCACGTACTCGCGGTTCTGAATGATCCCCAGGATCGTGGCGTAGGTAGAGGGCCTGCCGATGCCTTTTTCCTCCAGCGCTTTCACTAGGGTGGCTTCGTTGAATCGCGGTGGAGGTTCGGTGAAGTGCTGTTCCGGCAGAATCTTTCGCAGCGTTAGCCTTTCGCCCTGCTCGACCTGCGGCAGGCGCAGTTTCAGGTCCTCGTCGTCCTCCGCCTTTTCATCCTTGCCTTCTTCGTAAACGGCGCGGAAGCCATTGAACTTCTCCACCGAGCCGGTAGCGCGCAGCAAGTAATCGCTGGCAGAGATGTCGATGGTCGTCTGGTCGAAGACCGCCGGGTTCATCTGCGAGGCCACAAAACGCTGCCAGATGAGCTTATACAATCTGAACTCGTCCGGGCCGAGGTACTTCCTGAGCGAGTCGGGGGTGCGCGCCACGTCGGTTGGCCGGATGGCTTCGTGGGCGTCCTGGGCGTCTTTCTTGCTCTTATAGCGTATGGGCGCGGGGGGAAGGTAATCCTTCCCAAAAGCCATCAGGATGTGTTCGCGCACCGCGCTCAGGGCGCCTTCCGCCACGCGCGTCGAGTCTGTGCGCATGTAGGTGATGAGGCCGACCGAACCTTCCTCGCCGATCTCCAGGCCCTCGTAAAGGTGCTGGGCCAGCGTCATGGTTTTTCTTGCCGTGAAGTGCAGCTTGCGGACGGCTTCCTGCTGGAGCTTGCTGGTGATGAACGGCGGCACCGGATACTTGCGCTTCTCCGTGGTGGCCACCGACTCGACCACCAGATTCGCAGCCGTGATCGTGGTAACGATTCGCTCCGCGTTCGCCTGGTCTGGGATCTCCAATTCCTTGCCCTGGAACTTCACCAGGCGCGCGTCGAATGCGGGAGGGTTCTTGCCCTCGACGCGGGCGCTGATGGTCCAGTATTCCTTCTTCTGGAAGGCCTGGATTTCCCGCTCCCGCTCGACGATCAGGCGCAAGGCCACGGTCTGCACGCGCCCCGCAGAAATTCCGCGCTTCACCTTCTCCCAAAGCAGCGGGCTCACCTGGTAGCCCACCAGGCGGTCCAGAATGCGGCGCGCCTGTTGCGCGTCCACCAGCTTCGAGTCGATCTCGCCCGGCATCTCGAACGCATGGCGAACGGCGTCGCGCGTGATCTCGTTGAAGAGTACGCGATGGAATTTTCGCCCCTTGCCGTTCAGCAACTCGCGCAAATGCGCGCAGATGGCTTCACCTTCCCGGTCCGGATCGGCCGCCAGGTAAATGGCATCGGATTTCGCGGCCGCGGACTTCAGCTCCAAGATGACAGCTTTCCGGCCCGGAATCGTAATGTAAGTGGGCTTGAAATCGTGGGCCAGGTCCACCCCCAGGTCCTTCTTGGGCAGGTCCAACACGTGTCCCATGGAGGCCATCACCACGTAATTCGAGCCAAGGTATTTGTTGATGGTTCTTGCCTTGGCCGGCGATTCGACGATCACTAGCGATTTACCCATAAGAACTTTTGCCTACCTCGTTGCCTTCGACACCCATGCAAGCGGGCGTCCAGGTCACCAGAAAGAGCTGGATTCCCGCTTTCGCGGGAATGACGTAACTACTGCTTTGCCTTAGTCACCCCCGCGCAAGCGGGGGTCCATGTCGCCATAGAGATCCGGATTCTCGCTTTCGCGCGAATGACGTGTCTACAGCTTACGGATAAAGTTCTTTCCCGGCAACTGCCGGATCACTCCCGCCATCTCGAGCTCGAGCAGCGCCGTCATCACTCGCGGTTGCGGAATCGGCACGGAAGTGAGTACGGCATCCACGAACAAGGGTGCGTCGGCTCGCAACACCTCAAACACCACTTTCTGGTCCGGCGTGAGCGACTGTTCAAAAAGCGACCCCGTCTGGGGTTTCCCCGCAGCTTCTTCCGATGCCTCCGCCGGGGGAAGAAGTTGCATGCGGATTTCCGCCGGGAACTCTTCGATGACGTCCATCCATTCATCCACCAGCTTGGCGCCTTGCTTTATCAGATGATTGGGGCCGAAGCTCTGAGCCGAGGTGATGTTGCCCGGCACCGCGAAGACTTCGCGATTCTGCTCGACAGCCAAGCGCGCCGTGATCAGTGAACCGCTGTATTCGGCCGCCTCCACCACCACCACGCCCAGCGAAAGTCCGCTGATGGTGCGGTTGCGAATGGGAAAATTCTCGGGCGACGGCGAAGTGCCGGGTGGAAATTCCGAAATCAACGCGCCCGACCCGGCAACTTGTTCAGCCAGCCGCTTGTTTTCGCGGGGATAGATCACGTCGATCCCCGACCCGAGAACCGCCACCGTTTTTCCTGCTGCTTCCAGTGCCCCGCGATGCGCCGCGGAATCTATCCCCCGAGCCAACCCGCTCACGATAACCAACTGCCTCTGCGCGAGGTCGCGCGCCAGCCGTTGCGCCACCTGGCTGCCATAAGCCGTGGGCCGCCGCGTGCCGACAATGGCCACCCCAAGCTGCGAGAGCGCCTTGACGTCACCGCGAACGTAGAGAACCAAGGGCGGGTCAGGGATTTGCTTGAGCCGGGGAGGATAATCATCGCTCGAGTACGCCACCACTTGGCAACCGGTTTTGACCGAGGCTTCCAGGTCTCTCGAGGCTTCCTTCAATCCCGCTTGAGCAAAAACCGCCTGCGCCACGCGCGCCGGAATTCCGCAGCTCTCGAGCTCCGTCAGCGAAGCCATGTAGGCGCCCTGCGGCGATCCGAAGTGCTCCACCAGCCGGTGCGCGCCGCGCACGCCCAGGCCTTCGAGCTTCGTCAGCCCCAGCCAGAATTGTGTGTCCTCTTCGCTCAAGTTTTCTTACCGCCTCGCGCAGAGTTGTTTTCCATGCTTGCGCTTTCTCTCGAGACGCGCCAGGGCTGCGGACCGCCACTCAAGCCTTCACCTTCCCTGCCAGCGCCCCTCTAAAATCGCAGAACATGAGATGCAGTGGCAAGAAGAAAGTTTTGCCAGAACCGGACCTTGGGATAGAATTCTGATTTCCATTCGGATGGAATCAATATGTCTGGGCTCAAAATCTCCGTGGTTCAGTACCTCAATAGTGTGCCGCTGATTTGGGGCATGCTGCATGGTCGGCAGCAGGGCAAGCACGAACTCCAGTTCGCCACCCCCGCCTGTTGCGCGGACGCAGTGCGAGACGGGAAAGCAGATGTCGGCATTATCCCCGCCATCGAGTACCACCGCATCGACCACCTCCAGATTCTCTCCGGCATCTCCATCGCTTCGAAATCGCGCGTGCGCAGTGTACTTCTTTTGAGCAGGGTTCCAATCGAAAAAATCCAAAGTGTCGCCGTAGACACCTCTTCGCGGACTTCCGTAGCGTTTCTTCGCATTCTGCTGAGCAGGTTTTACTCACGCACGGTCAGCTTTATTCCCTATGCGCCGCGCCCGACCGAGATGCTGAAGGGCGCTGATGCGGCGCTCGTGATCGGCGATCCGGCGCTTACTTATCGCGGCCCAGCGGAGGTTTATGACCTTGCCGCGGAATGGAAAAAGTTTACGGGATTGCCCTTTGTCTTCGCCTTTTGGGCGGGCCCTCGAGACAAGAACCTCTCCTTATGCCGGGAAGACTTCGAAGAGTCGCGGGAGTTTGGCCTGGCCCACGTTGATGACATCGCGGCTGAATACGCCCTCAAGCTCAATATGGAAGCCGCAGATGTGAAGGTTTACTTGACCGAGAATATCGATTATTCTCTGGATGAGGAGAATTGCAGGGGGTTGCGTCTCTTCTTTAAGCTGGCGCGCGAGGCGGGCATCATTCCGGTCGAAAAGGAGCTGCACTTCGTCTAGTAACCGGACGGAGAAGGAGTTGCGCTATGGCACTGACTCCAGCACAAGCGCTCGAAATGCTGAAGTCCGATGATCTGCTCGGCCTTGGCCTCGAGGCGGACGCCGTGCGCAAACGGCTCCATCCTGAAAGCGTGGTCACCTACATCGTTGACCGGAATATTAACTACACCAACGTTTGCACGGAGTACTGCTCGTTCTGCGCCTTCTACCGGCCGGTGGGTTCGCCGGAAGGTTACGTCCAACCGCTCGAGTCGATCTTCGAGAAGATTGATGAAACGCTGGCTCTGGGCGGCACGGGAATCCTCATGCAAGGCGGGCTTCACCCTGACCTCAAGATCGCTTATTACGAAAACCTGCTCTCCAGCATCAAGCAGCGTTACCCCTCCCTGCATTTGCA
>Ga0326728_10024551_pt1 | contig 10907 bp, 8 predicted proteins | sample MB3enrmetagenome_FD_207602 | JGI IMG/M metagenome (GOLD analysis project Ga0326728, IMG submission 207602) | Lab enriched peat soil microbial communities from McLean, Ithaca, NY, United States - MB31MN | ecosystem: Environmental > Terrestrial > Soil > Wetlands > Peat | place: USA: New York...
CTATCGCCCGGGTCGTCGAATTAAACGAACCGATCCGCCGGCTACCTCAAGTACCCAACCGCTCTGAACTCATAGCAGAACGACGCCGGCTGGTCCGTCTTCTTGTCGACGGCGGGATGTCACAGCGGGCTCTTGCTAAGGAAGTAGGCATGAACGCCACCCGTATCCGCACGATACTGGAATGCGAACCGGCCTCCAGTCAGGCGACATTGTAAATATGGCCACAGCCGACTCATCCTCATCTTTGTTCGGCCCTACCCAGCTCACCCTGCCAGAGCTAGAGCGGGCGCTGTGGGACGCCGCCTGCGAACTACGGGCCCCAGTAGGCACCGACCGGTGCAAAGACTACATCATACCGATGCTGTTCTACAAGCGTATCAGCGACACCTGGGCCGCAGAACGCCAAGACGCTATAGCAGACCTCGGTCCTAACCCACCCGCCAGCGCCGAAGCGGACTACCACAGCTACACCATCCCGCCCGGATGCCTGTGGACAGATCTCAGCCGGGTAACCACCGGACTCAACCTGCACCTACAGAACACTCTGATGGAAATAGAACAGGCGAACATCGACAAACTCCAGGGGGTGTTCTCCGATATCGCTTGGGCTAACACTAGCCTGCTCCCAGAGACCGCCCTGGTCGGACTCATCCGGGTCCTGTCAGCCCTAGACCTGTCGCCGGCGTATGCTCCGCAGGATGTTATCGGCCGGGCTTACGAATATCTGCTTAACAAATTCGCGGCGGACAGTGCTAAGAAGGCTGGCGAATTCTACACTCCCCGAGATGTTGTGCGTCTTCTTGTACGTATCGTCAACCCGAAACCTGATGATAGTGTGTATGACCCGACTTGCGGATCCGGCGGTATGCTCCTCGAGGCCATCCAGGAAGTCAAAGATAATGGCGGCGACCCCCGGTCGATGCGGGTGTACGGCCAGGAGGTACGGCCCGACACCGCCATGATCGGCCGTATCAACATGTTCCTACACGGCATGGAGCAATTCGACATCCGCCGAGGAGACACCCTGCGCGACCCACAATTCACCGAGGGCGACCGGCTTCAGCAGTTCGACGTGGTGCTAGCCAATCCACCGTTTAGCCTCAAAAACTGGGGGCACGAGAACTGGGCAGCCGACCGGTTCGGCAGATGCCAAGGCGGTGTTCCACCCAAAGGGTTCGGCGACTTCGCGTTCGTACAACATATGATAACGTCTCTCAAGCCAGGCGGCCGGGCCGCTGTCGTTATGAACCACGGCGTCCTATTCCGGGCAGGCCAGGAGCAACAGATACGTAAATGGCTGGTAGAATCAGACATTCTCGAAGCGGTTATCGACATCCCCCGCAATCTGTTCTATGCCACCACCATCCCCAACTCCGTATTCGTCTTCAACAAAAACAAACCACGAGACCGCCGGGGCCAAGTCCTGTTCATCGACGGAACCAAACGCTTCCAAGAAGGCAAGAAGATTAACGACATGTCCGAACAGGACATCAACACCATCGTTGAAGCGTGTCGAGCCGGCGTTGAGATAGACAACGTGCGATGTCGTTGTGTACAAGATAGCGAGCTCAAAGAGAACGACTATTCGTTCAACTTCGGTGTGTATTTACCGTCCACCGGAGCCGCTGAAAGTGTCGACCCGGCGCAGGCACTAGCCAATTGGCAGCAAGCCCACCGGGTGGCCGAGGAGGCTCGGATCAAAATGGAAGATGCATTGCGATGACCGACAGGGGACAATCTGGCAGTGACGCGGAGGGGGGCTGGGAGGTCAAGACACTCGGGGAGGTAGCCAGACAATCCAAGAAGCGGACTGTTGTCGTCGACGGGGAAGTTTACCCGGCCCTGGGTGTTGCCAGGAATGGCCGAGGGCCTTTCGTTAGGGAGCCGTTTATCGGTGGTATCACCGCGTATAAACAACTTACGCCGGTGTCCACTGGCCAGATGATTATGCGTTCCATAACTGCATGGGAGTCCCCTATCGGAATAGCTACCGAAGAGCACGCCGGTCATTTTGTATCACAAGTCTTCCCGGTTTTCGACTTAGACCAGTCTGTCGTGTCGCCTTCATTTATGTCTTGGGTGTGTCAGTTGCCTGCGTTTTGGGACGATATGGTGAAACGATGTACAGGTGCCGTCCTAAGAAGGATGATGCTTAGTGCCACCGATTTGCTAGCTATACCCATCTTGGTGCCGTCGTTGGATGTGCAGCGCCAGATTGTCGCTGTGCTCGATTCGATCCAGGACGCCGTCACGACGAAGCGGGCGGAGCTGGATGCACTCCGTACACTACGCCAAGCCGTCATGATGAACGAACTGTCAGACCAGCGAGCCAAACAAGAAAATTGGGAACGAGTCCCTTTGTCAAAAGTGCTGACATTAGACCGACAATTGACTAAATTGGTGGCTGACCGCGTGTATAAACAGGTGACGGTCGGGATGAGAGGGTCTGGAGCACGCTTACGACATGAGATATTGGGGGAGAGCATCCATTCGCCCGTATCAACTATTCGCGCCGGCCAACTGTTAATCTCTAAGATAGACGCTAGAAACGGTGCACTAGCGATAGTGCCATCCACGTTAGATGGTGCTGTCGTAACTAACAATTTCCCACATTGGACTGTTGCGGACCGCCAATTGACACTAGGTTTCTTGCAGTGTCTAATAGATATCGGACGGTTAACATCATTATGCAACGAATCAGCTCTCGGTACCACCAATCGCAAATACACAGACCCAGACGTGTTCATGAACTTAACGGTTGATCTCCCACCTTTGTACGAGCAACGCCAGATTGTCACCACATTAGATGCCGTGCGCCATTATGCCCAAGCCGCAGAAATTGAATTAGCCGCTCTTGAGCGGCTACGTCAGGCTAAATTACAAGAACTCATCCCGGCATAAGGAATTAATGTGCTCACCGAAGCTTCTACCATCCAGAAATCTCTCATCGGCGCCCTGGTTACTGCTGGGTGGAAGCACGCCACAGCCGATCTGGTGCCCCGCCAAGACGATGATGTGTTAGTGGAAGATTGGGTTAAACAAGCCATCCAGGCGCTTAACCCGCAAGTAGGGACGACGGCTCAGATGCAGATGGCCTGGAACAAGGTAATGTCGTTGGTGATGGGCACCCAGCCTGGCAGGCTATTCGACACCAACCAAGAGTTTTATAAGTTCCTGGTAGACCCGAACAGTAATTTCATGCTCCCAGACTTGCCGGCGGGCGAACAGCATTTCTACTTGAAGCTTATCGACTTCGCTAATCTCAGCAATAACCGGTTCGTGGTGGTCAGCGGGACCATCCCAGACCACGAAGTGACGTTTGTCGGTAAATCGGAGCGACGGTTCGACGCTGTACTCTACGTCAACGGCATCCCATTGGTAATTATCGAGACTAAAAGCCCCACCGAGCCTGGGGTGGACTGGTCCAAGGCGGCGTCTGATATTGTCAATGTGTATCAGCGGGAGTGCGCCCAGATGTTCATCCCGAACCTGCTGTCGGTGGCCACCGACGGCCGGCAGCTCCGAGTAGGATCGATAACCACCCCGGTCAACCGGTGGTTCCCCTGGGAAGACCATATTGACCGCGGGCAGGGACCATTTGAGAAATGTCTGTTCCAGGCCGGACAGTTGCTGGCACCGGGACATCTGTTGGGGATCTTGCAGCATTATGTGATGTTTTACAAGGGTGTGCGGGGTCCGCAGAAGATCGTACCCAAACCCGTGCAGATCGAGGCGGTGGAGCGCATCCTAACTCGAGTGGAGGACCCGACCAAGAACCAGGGGTTGGTGTTCCATTCGCAGGGGTCGGGCAAGACTTACACGATGGTGTACGCAGCGTCTCGGATAAGCAAAGACTGGCGGCGGTTCGGTAACCCGCTCATCATGATCGTAATAGACCGCCGAGACCTGCAGAGCCAAACCAAACGGGAATTCAAAGCGGTAGACATCGGCATCCAGGAAGCCACCGCCGTCCAAGACCTCAAAGACAAACTGCGGGGGAACGCCACCGGGGTCCACGTCACCACCGTCCACAAATTCAAAGACACCCTGCACACCCTGGACCGTTCCAAAGCGGTGATCATGGTGGACGAAGCGCATCGCAGCCAAGACGGCCCCCTAGGCACAGCCCTGCGAAACGCCTTTTCCAACGCCACCCTGATAGGGTTCACCGGCACCCCCATCTCAAACGAAGACCACAACACCAGAGACCGGTTCGGCGACCCCTCAGACCCCGACCGGGTACTATCCAAATACACCATGAGCCAGTCCATCCAGGACGGCACCACCCTCCCGCTGTGCATCATACCCCGCTACGTCAACGACCAGATAGACAAAATCCCGCTGGACACCGAGTTCGACGAGTTCATAGACGACGAAGAGCTCACCGCCGAAGAGAAAGCTATCCTCGAGGACCGGGCGGCAGCTATCCGCACCATCTTCGCCGCCCCCCGCCACATCCAGGTAGTGGCCGCCGACATCGCCAAACATTTCTGCAACAACGTTAACCCCCGGGGGATGAAAGCCCAGGTGGTGGTCTGGGACCGGGATCTGTGCGTCAAAATGTACGACGCCCTTACCATGGCCCTGAAATCGCGAGGGAAAACACCAGCCCAAATAGAAGCCAGGGTGGTGATCAGCGGGTCCGGTAGCAAAGACACCCCCGAAGACTGGCTGCCCCACTGCCCTGACCCAGCTGAAGAAGACCGGTTACAACGGCGGTTCAACGACCCCGACGACCCGTTCAAAATAGTCATCGTGTGCAACAAATGGCTCACCGGGTTCGACGCCCCCAACGAAGGGGTCATCTACATTGACCGGCTGCTCAGAAACCAGACACTGTTCCAAGCCGTATGCAGGACCAACCGGCCCTACGACGACCGGAAACGCCACGGCCTCGTAGTCGACTACACCACCACCATCAAGAAAGCGATGAACGGCGCCCTGGACCTGTTCGACCACGGAGTGGCCAACAGCGTCATCGACGAAGATACGGCCATCAGCCGGATATGCGAACTGCTAGACATCATACTCACTAAATTCAGCTTCGTAGACCGCACCGCCTCCGACGGCCAGCAAATCGAACAAGCCCAAGCCCGGTACAACACCAGAGACGAACTGGGTATCATCCCCGAACAGCTCCAAGAACTACACGACCTGTGGGAAGAGATATGGCCTAACGCCGAGCTCGTCCGCCGCCACCCACAATGCAAACAAAATTACCTGTGGGTCGTGAAACTGTACCAAGCCGTCTGCCTGGCCTTCACCCAGGGACTCCGGGACCTGTGGACAGCCCACGGGGCGCACACCCTTGAGATTATCAACGACCATATCGACGCCAGCGTCCGCGGCTCCTGGCCCAACGGGGTCATATTGGACCAAGACACCATCGCCCAGATGACAGCCAACACGGACATCACAACCAGACGGCTATTCGACCAGGAATTCATCCGCAGCGCCCAAGATGTCATAGACCACCTGCAACAACAACTTACCCAAGAGCTCGCTAACCCCGACTGCCCGGCCATCTACAAATCACTAGCCGAACGGCTCGAGGCGCTACGCCGGATGATCGTAGAGACCCCCGAAGAACAAGAGGCCGCACTACACGCTCTCACCGACATCACCCGGCAGTTCCAAGAAGCAGCCAATGCACCAGACCCCCGCATACTGCTAGACCGGCGGATAGGCGGGATGACCCAGATACTCAAAAAATACGGCCCGGAAGGACAAGGCCGAGAAGTGCTCGACAACGTCGTCTACAAAGTCGACGGGGAGCTGGCCAGCGGGCTGCTGTACAAACGGTGGAAAGAGTCCGAATCCGGATGCAAAACCGTCAAAAGGCGCATCCGGCTCATCCTCAAAGAATACGGCATCTGGAGCCCCGGCGCCAAATCAGCCGAAGAGCTAGTCCAGAAAATGTTCGACTACGTACAAGAGAACTACTAGAAGCCGGTTGCACCCACTTTAATACCCACGTCCCGCACGCTCTTCATTTACGCCCTGTGTTACCGGCGGCCTGCTGCCTGTGCCAGCCGGGGCTAGCCAGGCTGAGCTACCATACCGGCATTCCTGCCTAGCTGGGCTAGCTCCGGCCAGGCAACACCCTGCGGGCGTACCATCGCGGTCACTGTGATAACCCGGTTGACATACAGCTCGTACACGTCGGTACCAGGCTGGTAGCGCGACGGGTCGATCTCGGAATGGGCCAGCCGGCACGGCCCGGACGTCCCGTCGGTACCGACGGGGACGGTGACCTCCCAGAAACTCTCGGCCGCCAGGTTAGTACTCACTATGTCGGTACCCGGGTGCGCCCCATGAGGCACATTGACGTTAGCCATGATAACGCCAGGCGGCAACCCGCTGGCCAAGACCAGCTGGCATATCCGTAACATCGCGCCGACCGCTACCTGCACATCTCCCAGCTCCGAATCCGGATCGGTACCATACGGTGGTAGCTCCTGGGAGACCGCCACCCCGGGGATACCGAACCTTTCTGCCTCCAGGCATACCCCTACGGTACCGGACTGGGTGAGGGCCACGCTCAGGTTGGTGCCGGCGTTTATACCGCTGACGCACAGGTCGGGCCGGCGAGGAGCGAGCCTAGTGATACCGTTAGCGATCGCCTCCGCGGGCGACCCTACTATCCCGAAGAACCACGGCCGCCCGGTCCGGTCCGGACCGGACGCCGAGATTGTACCGGTGCCCGGCTGGCGGGGCCAGGCTCGGCTCATCGAGCTCTGCGGCCAGCGTGGCGCTACCACGAGCACATCGCCCAGATCCCACAGCGCCTCGGCCAGGGAGCGCAACGCCGGGGAATGCACACCGTCGTCGTTGCTTACGATGATGAGAGAGCGGGCCATACTGTTGATGTCGGCGCCCGCCTGAGCCCTGCAGGGTTATAGCCTTATTGTGGTGCTGCCGCTGGAGGGCACGACGTCTTCGCACATCCCGGCCACCGTTGCCGATAGCAGTTAACGTTGGTAACGGCAACCGGGATGGCGGCGGCAAGCAGCGTGACGCCTAACAGCGATAAGACTGCGACGATTATGCTGGCGCTAGCAGCTGTCCGGTGCCGCCCGGCGGGCGTTGCCAGCGCATAAATCCCAAGTGCGATATGTTTAATCTCAAAATCCTGCCTCCGGTGGGTACCTGCGCTGAGCTGTGCCCTGTCTGAGCTTACCATGGCCCCGGGATAATGGTCTAACGATGTGCGCGCCTCCCGGCCGCGCCCCGCCTGTCCGCTTGACAATGTGGCGTGACGCGAAATCTACTACCACCGCCGTTCTCCCACAATCCCACGCTGCTTATACCGGCAGATACCTTCGCTATAGCTGTTATCCCCCAAATCGGGTATGCTAGGATTTGTGGACATGCCGGCACACCATTACCATAGACTTTGACCGGGAGAAATATAGCGCCTGCTCGTCGGCGTAATTTGATGAGACTAGCAATCGCCGAGAGCGCCGGAAGCTGGGGATACGATGCCTGCTCACCGGCATAGTTTGATGAGACGAGATCGGGCTTGAGAGGGCGAGTCAAGGGAAGAGGTGCAACGCCTGCTCACCGGCATAATTTGATGAGACGTATCCGAAGTGGCAACCGTGCCTGCGCGAATCAGGGTGCAATGCCTGCTCACCGGCATAATTTGATGAGACCCCAATGCTCAGCGGGGATCGCGGCGCCCTCGAAACGGTGCAACGCCTGCTCACCGGCGTAATTTGATGAGACTAAGGACGGTAGACAGACAGCGCGGTCGCAGATGGGCTGCTCACCGGCACAAATTTGATGAGACCAGTGGCGGACGTGCTTAGCCGACCTCGCCTGGGCGTGATGTGGTGCCTGCTCACCGGCGTAATCCCAAAGGTTTGCAGCAGCCGGCTGGGCAGCCTGACGGCCGGGTATGGCATACTTACCGGCATGGCATCTCTAAGTGTGCAACGCAGGAACGGTACCGGGACCAACCAGTACCAGGCTAAAGCTGCTGCCCGCCCGCCAGCTCCCAGCGCCAGGCTGCTGAACCAAGCTTCATCTGCTGTCCGCGCCAACCCGCGGGCAGCAGCACCGGCAGAGCGGCATCTGTGCGCAACCGGCCGGCATAAGTACCATCTCACCGAGGGAGCGGCAGCCAGCTGCGCCGGCGGCCCGGCACAGTACGCAGCGCTGTCGAACTGGCAGCATATAATACCAGCACCGCGCCGGGCTGCGCACGGAGGGCCCGGCCCGGCTGTGCACGGGAGACAGCCGCAGCGGCCCGCGGCGCACGGAGGGCCCGGTCCGGCTGTGCACGGGAGGCAGGCAGCCGACAACCCCAGCAGCCCGCCGGACATCCTGCGGGCGCTCAGCCGAGACCCAGACGTAAGCGTACGCTGCCGTGTGGCCGGCAACCCCAGCAGCCCGCCGGACATCCTGCGGGCGCTCAGCCGAGACCCAGACGTAAGCGTACGCTGCCGTGTGGCCGGCAACCCCAGCAGCCCGCCGGACATCCTGCGGGAGCTCAGCCAGGACCCAGACGCAGATGTACGGCGGTACGCAGCCCGTAACGAAAGTAGCCAGCCGGGCACGTTAGGACGGCTCAGCCGCGACCCGGACTTTTTTGTACGCCTAGGGGTGGCAGCGAACATCAGCAGCCCGCAGAAAGTTCTGCAGCGGCTGCTGCGGGACAAATATTTAGACGTGCAGCTCGCGGCTGCTGCCAACCCGAGCTTACCTCGGGCGACCCTGGCGATGTACCAGCTTACCAAGGTCTCCGACAAGGAGAGATCACAGCCGCAGTACCAGGTCGTGCATGGTGGCGGGCACGGCCGCTGATGTTCGACCCCGATATCCGCAACAGCGAGTACATGCAGGTGGTGCTGACACATGAGTGCAACCGGAGATGCCCGTTCTGTGTTGACCACCTTCGTGGTGCCGCCGGCAGGCTGACGCTGGGACAGCTGGCCGCAGCCCTGGGGTTCGCCCGTCACCACAAGATCAGGGACATCCTTTTCGTGGGCGGCGAGCCAACGTTGCACCCAGAGGTCGTAGAGATGGCGCGGTTAGTCAAAGAGCACGGTCTTAGGCTTGTTGTGACCACAAATTTCGATCTTAGGGATGTGGTGGGACAGCTAATGCCGTGGGTTGACTGCTGGAACTTCAGCTACTACGGCCAGCGGACGGTACCGTATGTCGACGGGGCGGATATCACCCTGTCAGCTTTGATCTACGCCAGAGGGTTCCTGTCGACCAGGGAGAGCCTGGACAGCTTCATCGACCGTTACGGGGACCGGTACCACCTGAAGTTCTCCACGTTAGCGCTGGCCAACGAATACTGCGTGAAGTTCGGCAACCCGGGCGGATGGCTAGACCAGCTCCCCGGGACACGACGGACCCTGTTCGATTTCATCTGCGGCCAGGTGTACCGCGGCTGCCTGATCAAACGTTATGATATTGTGGGGCCGCAGCTGCCGACGTTAGACTCCTGGAAATGCCTGGCGGACGGGACACTGTCCAGGCACTGGTAACAAAACAATACGGCACAGTGGCAACGCCGGCCTCCCGGCCAGCACAAGACAGCCCAAACATAAGACCATCCCGTCCAAACATATCACCATCTCTGTGCTGCTCCTAAGGTGGCCGCCAGAAGGATAGCGGCGCTGCCGGCCGCCCGGCTGCCAGACCCAGACCTAGATCTAGATCTGCAGAGATTCGGTCCAGGCGATCCATCTCCGGGTGGCATCCAGGGATCCGTTGCTGACCCAGGTAGCCTGCGGCTCGACACCTTGGCGGCCCAGATCTTCGCAGCGCTGCAGCACCAGACGTTGCTGCCAGGCGACCAGCTGAGCCACGTTGTCGGGGACAGCCACACCGTAAGCATCACAGAATATCTCTATGCGGCGGCGGCGGTCGGGTGCCGCCGGGTAACGCAGCCAGCTTAGACATTCGTTATCATCTCGGAACGGAATGGCATATTCCAGAGCGTAAGCGATGTCGAACTGCGGGACGGCCGGCCCGGCATGATCGAAGTCGAGCAGCCCGACGATCTGGCCGTCTTGCCAGACACCGTTCCAGGGCCCGAAATCACCATGGCAGATCACTTCGGCTGGGCCGCACCCGCCAGGGCCGCCCGACCAGCGGCTGGTCGGGTCGGGCCGGTAGCCAGCCACAGCGTCATGATAACGGCGCAAAAACGCCGCCCAGCGCCGCAAACCGTCTTCGGGGACGATCTTGGCCCATCCGTCAGAGCCGGATTCCCCCTCGATCCAGGTCAGGATCTCCTGGTTGCCGTGGGTGCCGACCAGCCGGGGCGCCGGAAACCGCACAGTTTCCAGGTAACGCAGGAGCCCGTGGACCGCCGGCGACCAGAACGCCATCGGCCGGCACACCACACTACCTTGTCGGCGCACACGGCCTGCCATGCCCGCAGTGTACGCCCAGCCGGGCGCTAAGCCATCCGGGAAACGGCGCTCTGGCTGGCACAAGCCCGCAGCAACCGGCACAGCCTGCCAGCAGGTACAACGGAAAGTGACAGGCGGTAACAATATGCGCCGGCCGCTGATATTGGCACATTGTCACCATGGGACCACGCCAGGGTGTTGGTACCAACCAGTACCGATCTCGAGGGCCATCTCGCCTCGCGGTAACCCCCGGCACCAGGCCGCTGCTAAACCAGGCACAGCCTGCCCCCGGGCCCCGGCGGGCTGTTATCAGCCCGACGCTGGGCGCCCGGGCCAGCCAGCCGGGCCGACCAGCAGCCAACAGCGGGTTCGACCGAGACCCGGTCCGGCTGTACCTGGACGCTATCGGCAGGTACCCGCTGCTAACCCGGCAGCAAGAGGAGCAGCTAGCTGAAAAGATCCTAGCCGGGCAGGCAGGCAAACGGCGGCTTGCCCAGCCCGGCCCGCTGGGAACGGATGACCGCCGGCAGCTGC
>Ga0326728_10024552_pt1 | contig 10907 bp, 6 predicted proteins | sample MB3enrmetagenome_FD_207602 | JGI IMG/M metagenome (GOLD analysis project Ga0326728, IMG submission 207602) | Lab enriched peat soil microbial communities from McLean, Ithaca, NY, United States - MB31MN | ecosystem: Environmental > Terrestrial > Soil > Wetlands > Peat | place: USA: New York...
TATCTCCTACAAGATAATTACCCAGATCCGTTCAACCCTTCGACCATAATTGGCTATCGACTCCCAATTAACAGCCGTGTGACATTGAGAATTTATGATGTACTTGGAAGAGAAGTGGCAACATTGGTCAATAAAGTCCAGAACGCAGGGCGTTACACGGTCGTCTTCGATGCCACATCGCTACCGAGCGGAGTATATTTCGACAGATTTCAGGCAGGTACGTTCACTGACACTAAAAAGATTCTGTTGCTTAAATGAAACTGCAGGCAACTGCAACCAAGAAGCCGCACCACGACGCTCAACATTGGAGTACCGATGCCTGACCGGATCACTAACTTAGCATTGGTACGTAATATGGGGTGGGTCCAGCAGTTTCCAGTTGTAAGACTCGATTAGAGTCTGCCGGATTCATAAATTAATTTGTCGATGTAAAGCCTTTGTGCAAGAAAACTGAGATTATCATGAAAAACAATTGTGTCAAAAGCTCTTCGCGTCGCTTTGCAGTTTTGGTGGCGACATTTGTCTGTCTGGCGTCCGCCAATCTCACGTCATACGCGGGTCAAATTTCAAACCAATCTGTCTCAGAAATAAGTCCGAAGGATATTCTCACCATCATGGAGCGCGTGGCAGACTGGCAGCTCGACCATCCCAGCCGTCATCCACTCACTGACTGGACTCAGGGTGCTGCGGGCGCTGGCATGATGGCACTCGCCGGTATCTCCGGTAACGCTAAATATCTCGACACTATGAAAACGATGGGTCAAGCAAATCACTGGGGGCTGGGACCCCGGCTGTATGTGGCAGATGACCAGTGTGTCGGTCAAACTTATGCTGAGCTTTATCTTCGCTTCCGGGAAAATGAAATGATAGACTCCTTGCGCCAGCGTTTCGATTATATTCTTGCTAGCCCGCCCGACGTGACGCGTCTGGATTTTGACCAGCCTGATGACAAAGCACTCGATCTCTGGTCTTGGTGCGACGCTCTCTTCATGGCGCCGCCGACATGGATTCGTCTTTACGCCGCCACCGGAGAGAAACGGTACCTTGATTTCGCGGTGGACAGCTGGTGGAGGACGACTAATTTCCTTTACGACAAGCGCGAGCATTTGTTCTACCGCGACAGCCGATATTTCGATAGGCGCGAATCGAACGGAAGGAAGATTTTCTGGAGCCGCGGCAACGCGTGGGTCATGGCTGGACTGGTAAGAATGCTGCAATACATGCCGATGAACTATTCTGGACGCCCGCGCTTCGAACAGTTGTTTAAGCAAATGTCAGAAAAAATTCTGTCGCTTCAGCAACCCGACAGTCTCTGGCACGCAAGTCTCCTCGATCCCGTCGATTTTCCGGAGAAAGAAACGAGCGGCTCGGGTTTTCTGATCTACGCCTTGGCGTGGGGTGTAAACCAGGGATTGCTTGACCGTGAAAGATTTGAACCTTCGGTTCGCAAGGCATGGTTCGCGCTCGTCCGCTGTGTGGATGCCAACGGAAAATTGACTTATGTCCAGCCAATCGGCGGGGATCCGCAGAAGTTCGATCCGAACTCAACCGAAGTTTACGGTACGGGTGCATTCCTGCTCGCAGGAAGCGAATTGTATCGGATGACGGTAATGGAAAACGCCAGGCATGCGAAAGTCACAATCACAAACCCAGCTGGATTCCATCGCGATTGCGAGACAGTTGAGATGAGTGCCTCCAAGCTCGCCACCCGGCTTCATGCTGATCCTGTGGCAGGGAGATTTGCTGTCATGGACGGCATGTCGTCGCGCATTCTGGATTCACAGTGCTACGCTTCCGCCCCGGATCAGGCGTCGAACACACTTCTCTTCCAAGTCGACCTGGCCCCGCACGAAACACGGAATTATTATGTCCTCGACTCTTCCGCGCTTGCCGCTCTGCCGCCGCCTGTTGTCAGGACCTTCGCCCGCTACGTACCCGAACGCTACGACGATTTCGCTTGGGAGAGCGACTGCATTACATTCCGGATGTACGGCCAGGCGCTAATGACTGCGCCGGGCGACGCACTGACCAGCAGCGGCGTGGACGTGTGGATCAAGCGTAAACATGAACTCATCGCCAATCAATTATACGGCACGGGCCGTTACCATGATGATAATGGAGTCGCCATGGACGATTACCGGGTCGGCACCAGCCGAGGAGACGGCGGACTGGGCGTTTGGAGCGACGAGAAACTCTGCGTTTCACGAAACTATAGAAACTGGCGGCTAATCACAAGCGGTCCGGTTCGGTCAGTATTTGAACTGACGTACGATCCGTGGGATGTCGGCAACGGCAGAATGGTTTCTGAAATAAAACGGATCAGCGTTGATGCCGGTTCATGGATGAGCAAAGACATGAGCATCTTTGAAAGCGGGGAAAGGATGTCGCTGACTATCGGTGTCGGACTGGCGGAACGGTCGTGCGGGCCCAATGGCCAAGAGGTCATCGCAAGAGACAGGACGGAAGGGTGGATGACTTATTGGCAGCCTGAAGACAAACCCAAGGGCCGGATCGGTGTTGCGATATTGCTCCCTAAAAGAACCGTGAAAGAGTTTACCAACGATGCTCCTGATCTGCCGGACTCTATCATCCAAGCAACAGTACCACAGCCCACCGTCGAAGGCGCTCCACCGATTCGCAATCTGCTGGCGATCACGAAAGTTGAGATCGGCAAGCCGTTTACATATTATTTTGGTGCGTGCTGGGATCACAGCGGCGATTTCACAAACGATGTGCAGTGGGAAAATTATGTGCGCCGATTTTCGGAACGGCGCGATCAGCCGTTGAAGGTATCACTGCAGCGGTAAGCACAGAACACATGATTCTAAAATGTTCCCGGATAAGGAAATGCTTCTCATGAAGTAACTGGTCAATTCATGGGAGTTCAGACGAGTCCCGTCGCCAACACTGGTGCCGGGACTTTTTTGTTGCTCGGTTTGACAAGTGTTGGCGAAGGATTTCGAAACGAATGATCCCTAGGTAATAGGAGGTCTCAACCTAAAATGAATCTACGCCCTTTATCTAAAGAAGAATATTAAAGAGTGAATCAGGTTTTAGCGGATAGAAGCGGAAGCAGATCAACTGCTACAAGGGATGGCGCAAGAACTGCACCACCCCTGAGCACGGCGTTAGGTCTGGCCATTCGTTTATCAGCCAAGTGATTTGAGAAACCCAGCTATCTTTGTCAAGGTCTCCGGGAAATGTTTCCCTTTGTCCAACTCCAATTGGCGTAGCGTAGCTTCGTAAATGCGCAGTTGCCTTGCCAGTTGCTTTCTGGTCGTGCCGTGAAGCAATCTGTATCTTTTGATCTTTTGGCCCAAGGTCTCGGCTGGAAAAAGGTTTTCTGGCACATATCCCAAGAAATCAATAATTTTGGGTACGTGCCTTGTGAGTGGCTCGCAATGGTTCAGTTCCCGGCCGACGGTCATTTCATCGACATTAATTATATTGGCAACGTCAGTTTGGAGAAGATTTCGATCAAGACGGTTCTTCCGTATATGGTCGCCAAGGGTCAGGAGAGCCTTCGGATATGCCCTGGAAATCGGGTTTCTTGTCTTGATTTCGAAATGGCAGAATGGCAACGCAACCATGAAAGTGCAGGAACTTCAAGAACATAAATGCAACGTGCATTTGTGTCATGACCATGATACAGGAGAGCATAGCGGAGACAAGCGGGCAGGTGCTGGATAGAACAGAAATCCATATTGGAGTTCCTATAGCCAAACGGAAGATCACGCTGTGCGATTGCTATGGAGGTCATCCCGTTTCGACATAATATCCTTGCTGCATCAGTTCACCAATGTCTGAGCGGATCACTAACTTCACTTTGTAAATAATTCCAGCGGAGATTGATCGAGAATTTACCCGTGTTCATGCGCGGAAAAAGTGAACCAAAAAAAAGAAGGCGGACAGATTTCTCCGCCCGCCTCCAGGGTAGAAGGGTCGATAGGGACGACCTTACTTCAGCAACAACATTTTCTTTACCGCCGTGAAATTCGGCGTTGATAATCTGTAGAAATACACTCCGCTTGGCAGAAGCTCACCGTTCTGGTTGCGCCCGTTCCACATCACAATGTGAGCGCCTGAACCCATTTCGCCATCGACAACCGTAGCGACCTTTTGACCGAGTATATTGAATATTGAAATATCGACACGCTCCGTCTGTGCGATGTTGAACGCAATCTGGGTCGTTGGGTTGAATGGATTCGGATAGTTCTGCTCGAGAGAATACGATGTCGGCTGAACCGCTGACGGCGTCTTTACTGCCAATGGGGATTCCGGCGTGACGGAAAGACTAGCCGAGCCTGCCGTTGCGGTCCCATCCGAATTGTACGTCGTGCTTGAAGAAGCTGAACCGCTCGAAGTATATCCGAACGCATCGGTGAAGACATTAAATGTTCCCTGCGTCAAGCCTGTAATGGTGTAATTTCCGCTGCCGTCTGTTACACCATATCCTTCGACATTTCCATCGGCATCAGTCGCGTAAACGATGGCTCCACTTACACCTGTCACTGAAGATACTGTGACACTGCCACTGGGCCCCGATGATGTGACCGCGCCACTAATCGAGGAATAACCGGAAACCGAATCCGGGATTGGCATCACATAGATATTTATTCCGCTGACGGAATTGCCATCTATTTGCACCGCTGTTGCTTCCTTCCATCTTACGGTCGGACCGGTGAGGCTGTAAAACGACGGCGCGTAACCACCGAGTGGGAGTGCAAGAATCTTATAATACCCCGGTGGAAGATTAGTGAACGTATATGCACCCGTGGTATCGGCATCTACAAAATAGGCGCCTGCGACATGCATCTTCAGTGTGTCTCTATAATCCCAGACGTCTCTGAACGCAATCATTCTTGCTGGGACCCCCGCACTGCTGGTCGAGTCAAGCACTGAGCCATTGATCTGTCCAAGTACGACCGGTGGAACTGGAATCAATTTGAAATTGATACCGGTGGTATCGCCAGTAAGCTTGAGAATATCAGCAGATAGCAGGTTTGACTCGTTGTTGTAAAATACCCTATAGTAGCCTTTCGCTTCGGCAATACCTATGTAGTCACCTTCAGGCAGTGTGTCCTTATACACTCCATTACTGTCAGCATAAGTTCCGAAGACATAAGGCGAATGTATGTCATCAAGATCAAAGCGATGGTCAACTGCTTTATCATGGATCGCATCTTCAAAGAAATCGCGGAAATTCTCATCGCTCATCCATTCATTCAAATCTTCCTTAGCTTCATTGAACACAAACCCTGTTCTCGTAAAGACAACCAAAGCGCCTTTGACCGCCACCCCATTCGTGTCGGTTACATTTCCAGAAACAGTAAACTTTGGAAGCTGATAGAAGCGACTTTTGAGAGTAAAGTTTGCGGTATAAGCCGAATCTTTTGTCACAGCAATCGGCGTAGCATCCTTTAGATTTTGAACGTTGTTGTACCACTCAGGCAAATAATTCGGATTGAGCGGAACAGCCTGGACAAAATATTTTCCTCCATCAAGATGAGTAATTGAATAGTGGCCGGTTGAATCGGTTTCTGCCTGGTAACCGAAGAAGCCTACGGGCAAAGGTCCACCTCCGACAATTACGAGAGGCATGGCGGTTCCATAAAGATGGATCATCACATGCGGAAGAGCATGACTCAGGGTATCCGTCACGAGACCGGAAATTGTAGCGTCAATCCTGGCCACTCTAACAGTATAGTCCTGTCTTGCCTCGCCACCCAAGCTTGAGTTGACTACCACCTCGATTTCTCTATATCCTCCAAGTTTCGGTGTCCATGTTATCAGTCCCGTGGAACTGATGGTCATCGAATCTGGATGTTGACCTAAACTGTAGTGAAGTACCGCGCTCGGTGAATCTGAAACCGCCGTAACCTGATAAGTGTAAAGTGAATCGACTGTAGCATTCAATGAAGGAGTGGAAGTGATTGTCACATGATCCTTATGATAAGAAATTGGATTCACAAAAACTATGGCCATGTTACTCGACAACACTCCCACCGAAGGCTTAAAGCCTTTTACAATATATGCAAAAGCGGTATCCTTCGCAGGGGCCGTGGTGTCCACATAGTTAGTGTCCGTCGTTGAATCTATTTGGGTCCAGTTAATCTGTGCCGGCAATGAATTCGGTGGAACGATACCGACCTCGGCTTTATACACGAGATAATAGGACACCGTGAAATTAGAAGGTTGCTGCCATGATAGGTCTACATTCCCGCCATTCAGGACAGCACTAAGACCAAAGCTCCCCCCTGCCGTTTGAGCACGAACCGGAAATGCCATCAGGATTATGCCCGTCAATCCGAGAAGGCAAATAGTATACGTTTTTCTAAGCATGTCGTTCTTCCTTTTTTCTTAAGGTTTCCTCAATGGTCGTGCCACAAAACTACTTGAAATAGAAATGAAAAGAGGGGGACGGGGCACGGATACATTGGATCCTGCAAAAGGTGCACATTTTTATGCAACATCTGCAGAGAGTTTTTGAAGTGATTTAGAAGTGAATCCGGAGACTAATGTTCATCGCCGATGGACCCGGAGAATAATCCAAGTCCAAATTCGGAGGAAGATTCACGAAGGAATCAATTCCAGAATAAATATAAATCAAAATGAACGCTGATGCCGAGTAGAATTCGGACTTGTAATAATAATTGTATGTCCTATATCTGGATGAAGCCAAATCCGGCGTGGAAGCATCTAAATAACTTGCCTTTGCATCGCGTCGAAGAATGTCGAAAGCAATTGAACTCAAACCCGTTATCGTTCCCGCACCGAGTAGTATATGTCCTTTCACTGTCTCGCCCCGGAAACTCTGCTCCCAGCCTGGAAAAAGAATCGCTCTAAAAGTAGGGCCTCTGTTCTGATGTTGAGGGGAAGCCGCCTTCATTGAAGTGCCAAGAGCGGCTTGCGATCTATTTCCTTCAAGTTCCGTCTCAAATTGGCCCTTGGCAGTCTCGAAAACCCCGAGGATCTTAGGAGAGGTGAGTATTGGGTCGAGAGTCAACGTGGAATCAACTTTCAGTGCCTCCTTGAAATGATCTACTGCCGCATCGTTTCTTCCCTGGGCGACCAACGAGAAAGCCACATACTTTTCAAGCTGAACCCGGGCGGAATCTGACAAATGTCTTTCTTCGAGCATTCGCCGCGCCTGCAATTCGGCAGAAACATAAGAGCCATCGTCATATAATGACTTAATACCACCGAGAGTCGTATCTATTTCCGTGGGACTCTGCGAAAATGCCGGGGGAACAACAGACAAAAGAAGTACAAAGAAGAGCACCAACAAGCGCCTCTCCCGCACGCTCACAAGATACTTCAAGCGGGACAACCTAGCGCTTTTTGTCATTATTTGACTAAAACCATTTTCCTATAAATAATTCCATTCCCAATCTGCAACGTGTAAATATAAGCACCGCTTGGCAAATTCTCACCTGCAAATACAACAGAATTTTTCCCGCTATTTACAAATCTGTCGACGAGAGTGCTCACCTTTTGCCCCAGCGTATTAAACACTTCTAATCTGACTCTTGATCCCGGCAAGGGCACTTGAAACTCTATTGTGGTGGTCGGATTAAATGGATTTGGATAATTCTGTGAAAGTGAAAAATCCTGAGGCTCATCGCCGTTATTCTGTACGACAGCATTAAATGCGCTTACTGTTGGTTCAATTATGTCCACTGATGGGACAGGAACCGTTCCCCCTTTGTATTCGGGAGAATATCCTCCAAATAAATATATTTTCCCGTCGTTTCCGGTGTCAGCAACGAAGCCCGCTCTTGCGGTATCGAGCGAAATCTTCAACTTATCCTGCGTTTCAAATCCTGATACATGAAAATCAAGGAGGTACACATCCCCGTAGTACTCGTCTTCTGATGTCGATCCGTAACCAGAAATTGCAAACACTGAATCATTTCTATCTACAGTTTCAAAGAAAGCTCGCGGCTCATCCCACAATAAGGCTATTTGAGCCGAGCCCTCCGCGGGGTCGTACCTCTCTATGAATCTAATCGGGCCTACGACTGTCCCGAGGATTGATCCGATCCCTCCAAAAACATAAATGTACCGCCCTCTCTTCACAACATGGTGAAACGCACGTCCGTAAAGCAATGCAATGACTGAGTCCCATGCGCCCGTGGCAGGCGAATAGACTTCGACTGTATGCTGGAGGTTGTTAAAATTTCCCCCGCCGCCAAAAACAAATATGCTGTCGCCATAGACTACCGACGCTGCTCCTTCCCTTGCCAAAAGCATGTGCGAAGCATAATGCCATTCTTTACTCATCTGATCATAGACTTCGACGGATCTTAATACGATCCCACGGTCATCGACTCCACCCATGACGTAAATTGAATCATCAAGTGCTACCGCCGTCGCGTAAACACGAGGGGTGTTCAAAGGAGCGACAGTGTCCCAAGTCATCGTTTTGAAATCGAACACATCCACCATCGCAGTCCCCAAAAGAGATTGGAACGCGTCTGCACCCTGCATTGTTTGCGCCGGTGGAGCAGCTCCGCCGATAAGGAAAAGCCTGTCTCCTAACCGCGCGGAACACATCCCAACCCTGGCACGTCTCCACACGATAGATGAGGAATCCTGCGGAAATGCAGCATTACAGAGCAATCCCAATAATCCCAATGACAAAACTGTCGCCGATCTCCACGATTTCATTTCGTACCAAACCTTCAAAATTCCAATAATATGTTTCAATGATCGTGCCATCAGTTCCTCATTTGAAAATTGAAGTTTAATCTCATCGTGTCGCCCGGAATTACCTTTAAATTCTGGATGATATCTTGAAACGATGGATTGTGAATCCTTAACCGTCGAACGCCTGCGGACACGATGATGGGTTTACTCAGAGGTGTCGTGTCCCTTTTCAAGTCATCAACATAAATATCACCCCATGGCACAACCGTGATGAAAACGTATCCAGCGTTCTTCAAAAAGTCTGCTTCGACCGTCGAAAGATTTTTCGTCTGCACGTCAACGTCCTTGACGATCGGCACAAAGATTGGGTTGCTGAATGTTAGAGTATGTCTGCCAGCCGGGACTTTTATCGATCCTGCGATTGGAGTTCTGCCCACGTACTCGCTGTCTATGTCCACCTCCGCCCAAGGATTACAAGTAATCGATATATATCCCGAATCGATGGGTATTCCCGTGTTGACATTTTGTGGCTTATCAGACAGCGACGCAACTTGAGTATAGGAAGTCTTGCCCGACTTGGCACTTTTCTTAGGCGCATCAGAGCTAGGCCGATCACCACGCGTTTTGCTTTCGGAGATTTTTCTTTCCACGGCAGAATGAATAGCGGTGTCGACCGCATTGACCGTCGGTGCTCTTACGTTCTTCTCGGTCGAATTGATAACGATATAGGCCAGAATCGATCCAAGCAAAAGCATAATACCGAAGGCAACAGGTGCAAACCTGTTCCACTCATTTCTGACAACAAACTTTCCGATTCTCTTTATGCCTTTTTCTTCTCCCGCAAACGATTTCAAGAAATCAAGAGCCTCTTCGGCTGATGAGAATCTCGCGTCTCTGTCGGGAGCGAGGAGCCGGTTCAGAAATTCAAACATCGGCGGCGACAATTTCTCCGAAAATCTTTCTATCGATCTCAACTGAAAATTCTGTATCTTGTTTATGCATTCCGCATAAGTATTACCGAGAAGTATTCGTTCGCCCGTGAGGGTTTCAATCAATGTTATTCCCAACGAGAACAAATCTGTTCTCCCGTCGACGATCTCGCCTCTTGCCTGTTCTGGAGACATGTAGGCTGGCGTGCCAATCAGGCTTCCTTCCATCGTCAGTGAGGGAGCATCGGACACCGCCGCAAGCCCGAAGTCGGCAACCTTTATTACTCCATTTCCCGAGACAAGAATATTTCCGGGCTTTATGTCACGGTGTACAACTCCCTTTCCATGAGCATAGGAAAGTGCATTCAGAACTGAGACTGCAACTCCGGTCACAAGCTCTTCTGAATGTCCGCCATCGAGAATAATTTCCTCAAGTGACTTGCCTTCGACATACTCCATGACAATAGCCGGAGCACCATCGATTTCCGTAAGATCATAAACTTGAACGATGTTTTCGCATTGAAGTATTGCGCACGCTTTCGCCTCTCGCGTAAATCTTGAGACTAGACTTTTGTCGCGAAGCAGATATTTGTGAAGGACTTTGAGCAAAACCGTTCTATCAAGCACACCTTGATGCGCCTTATAAACGGTCGTGGTACTACTTTCACTTATTTTCTCGAGGATTGAAAAACTATCTTGATCCACTGCTCCATTCCTTTATACGGTACTGAAGCCATCGGAGGGAAACACCTAACTTTTCAGCGGTGCGAGTTCTGTTGCCGCCAGTTTCGGCAAGGGTCCTTTCGACAAGTTTGCGCTCGAACTCTTCCAAGGTCTGACCGCTCTGAAGAAGTTCTTCTTCGGAATATTGCTGCAGCCTAAGATCTTCGTCGCTAAGCTCTGAATTCCTTGAAAGGACGACCGCACGCTCTATCACATTCTGAAGCTCGCGGACATTGCCGTACCATGGATGCCTGAAAAGATGAGCCATCGCACTTGAATTAATACTATTCACATTTCTTCCATGAGTCTCGCATGACTTTTTCATGAAGTAATTTACCAGTACTGGAATATCTTCTGGTCGATCTCTCAGAGGCGGCAGATGAATCTCCACAATATTCAGCCTGAAGTATAAATCTTCCCTGAATTTTCCTTTCTTGATCTCCTCGGCAAGATTCTTGTTTGTTGCGGAAATCACTCTTAAATCCACTTTAATATTCTCCGCACCTCCGAGTCTTCTTATTTCCCTTTCTTGAAGCACACGGAGAAGTTTCGCCTGCAATGATAGAGGTAGGTCGGCGACTTCATCAAGAAAAAGCGTTCCGCCTT
>Ga0326728_10024553_pt1 | contig 10906 bp, 10 predicted proteins | sample MB3enrmetagenome_FD_207602 | JGI IMG/M metagenome (GOLD analysis project Ga0326728, IMG submission 207602) | Lab enriched peat soil microbial communities from McLean, Ithaca, NY, United States - MB31MN | ecosystem: Environmental > Terrestrial > Soil > Wetlands > Peat | place: USA: New York...
TCGTCTATGAAGACCTTGCCTTTAGGACGGGACACAAAACCGAGCCAGTGATCCTTCTGGGTGAGCATGGCCTTTTTCTTCGGATGGACAAAGGTGCCGATATCCTTACCGTCGAGTATCTGGCTGACGACTTGGGGTATGTAGGCGGATGCGATGATTGTGGGAATTCCCAGCAAAGACGCCCGGTAGGAGGCCTGAAGCTTTGACTTCATGCCTCCCCTGCCCATGGGATTGGCATCGTCGCTGAGCACCTTGAGATCTTTGGGTTTGAGCTCAGGGATGTCATGGATGATGTTCGCATCGGTATGGACCTTGGGGTCTTTGGAGAAGAGACCTTCAATATCCGTGAGGATGATCATGATATGGGGCTCCACGAGAGGGACAATCATGGCCGCGAGCAGGTCATTGTCGGTGAACTGGATCTCATCTACGGATACCGTATCGTTCTCATTAATTATTGGAATGGCCCCGAGTTCGAAGAGGGATGAGAAGGTATTGCGGATATTGAGATATCTGCGGCGATTATCGAGATCTTCCCTGGTGATGAGGATCTGGGCCGCAGTGTAGCCGTACCTTCTGAAGGCATCTGTATAGGCACGCATGAGGCTCCCCTGGCCGATGGCAGCCAGCGCCTGTTTTTTTGAAAGGGCGGTCTTCTTGTCCGGGATTCTCATGATGGCCGTGCCCTCGGCAATGGCACCAGAAGAAACTATGGCAAACTCTTTCCCCTTGTCCATCAAGAGCCCTACGTCATCGCAGATTCTCTCTATGACCCTGTTGTTAAGCCCGTGTCCTGTATTGAGCACCTGTGAACCGATCTTGATAAGGACTCGTTTACACTTCCTGAGACCCGCCCTCGTGCCTGACTTCATATAATTCCTTCACTATAGTATCGAGTATATTATCTACACCGCCGCCCGTCAGTGCGGAGGCCATAAAAAAAGGATACCCTTTGCCTTTTACAAAGGCAACTGCTTCTTTGGCACGTTCCTCGGCATCAGTAAGGTCACACTTGTTGAAAACCACAATCTGTTTTCTCCGGATTAGATCACTCGAGTATGAACCCAGCTCGTGGATGAGCACCTTGAACTGATTCAAGGCATCCCGCTCGCTGTCAGGGGAAAGATCAATCAGGAAGAGTATAATTCTGGTGCGCTCGATATGCCGCAGGAACCGCAATCCAAGGCCGGTTCCCGTGTGTGCACCCTCGATGATGCCCGGTATGTCTGCTACGACGAAGTCGGAACCCTTCCACCTCACCATGCCGAGATTCGGGACCAGGGTGGTAAAGGGATAATCCGCAATCTTTGGACGCGCGCTCGATATGTGAGAGATAAAGGTGGATTTTCCCGCATTGGGAAATCCTACAAGGCCGACATCGGCCAGCAGCTTCAGTATAAGCCTGAAAGACCTCTCTTCGCCCGGCTCGCCGGGCTCACATATCTTAGGCGCCTGGCGTGTGGATGTGGCGAACCGGGCGTTTCCTCTCCCTCCCTTTCCTCCGCGGGCCACGATCACCCTCTGGTCGGGCTCCACAAGATCGGCCGCAAGTTCACCGGTCTCTACATCTTTTATTTGTGTTCCCACCGGCACCGGGATGATAAGGTCCTCTCCGGATCTCCCGGTGCAGTTCTTGCCCCTGCCGTGCTGACCTCTTTTAGATTTGTAATGGGGATGGTACCGTTGATCGAGGAGGGTATGATAATGAGTGCTCGCAACGATGATTACATCGCCGCCTTTTCCGCCGTCGCCCCCGTCAGGCCCCCCCTTGGGGATATACTTCTCTCTCCTGAAGGAACAACAACCATTACCGCCGTCGCCTGCCTTTACGAATATCCTGGACTCGTCGATGAAGTCCATAGGCTTACGCGGCTATTGATACGACCTTCACCTTCTTATTGTTGCTTAAGAGCGTCTCAAACTGTACTACTCCATCCTTCAGTGCGAACAAGGTGTAATCCCTTCCGCACCCGACGTTTTCACCAGGATGGATACTGGTTCCATGCTGGCGTACAAGGATGCTCCCGGCCTTGACGCGCTGACCTGCGAACCGCTTGACGCCTAAACGCTTCCCTGCAGAGTCCCTGCCGTTGCGTGATGTTCCGCCGGATTTCTTATGTGCCATGGCTTAAAGGCCTCCCTAGTCTTTAGAGATCTTTGTGATACGCACTTCGGTAAGATACTGCCTGTGGCCTATAGTCCTGCGGTATCTCTTCCTGCGCTTCATCTTGAACACGAGGATCTTCTTGTCCCTGAGCTGCCTGACGACCGAAGCACTGACCTGGGCGCCCTTGACCGTAGGGGAGCCGATCGCATACTCGTCACCGCCGAGGAGCAATACATCGGCGAAGGTTACCGTGTCGCCCTTTTCCGCTTCCAGCTTCTCTACGCGAAGGATGTCACCCTCTTCTACCTTATACTGCTTCCCGCCTGTCCTTATAACCGCATACATGATGCACCTCGAAAACATGGTTGTTCAAAGAATGAAGAGCTATTAATGAAAGTGCTCGGTGTTGTCAAGGAATTTCCCTGGGGAATTCTTAAATTCGCCTAAAGTAAACGACCGGGCTCTCCTGCCATAATTTTAAAAAAGGACAAAAAAAATGCCAGAAGATTCAGGTGTGGGGACGGTTGCGGAATGGTGTGTCCCTTCTTCTGGCATCAAAAAGGAGGTTTCAGTTAAGAACTTTGTTTTCGAGTATTAACCCTTCTTTGCTCTTCTACTTTTTACCCACTATATTGCCAGATATATGCCACAGGAAAATGTATCTTCAACGCATTGATTATAGGGCTTATTATTGAATTTACTTTCCTTCCTTTGGTGGATGCACCCCAATAGCCTTCATTTTTTATGGTCACCGGACCATAGCCTTATGGTTTACATTACCTATCTCATTTTTAACCTGATCTTAAACTTGTTTACCTTGCCCTGCTCCTGGTTGACCATATCCGTGACCTGGCCGAGGCCGAAGACCTTATTGCCGCTGCCATGCGGATTCAACTGGGGATTATCCCGGCATTCCGGACAGAAAGATCTTATGGCAACCTCCTCTTGAGCAGTGCGCCATATCTCAATGCTCCGGCATTTCTTGCACAATGGCCTCAGACAGCCATCGCACTCGGTGATGGATTGTCTCTCATTGCATATGCCGCAGAATTTTAAATTTTCACTTTGCTTTCTCATGCGAGTGCCCTGTGTTCTCTGCAGGTAACTGCGAATGCCATGCCATCTTTAAAGCCGGAATTATGCCATATAATATTAATATGTTATGCGTTGTCCACCAGTACACATGGGTATTACGTCCAATGAGGTCTTGTGCATTTGCACCATAATTTGGTATTCGGGCCATAATTGACAAGGGATGCCGAATCCTCTATGCAATGAACATCTTTTTGCAGCGAGGGATTAAGCTTCTATGAATTTTTTTTTCAAACCTAATGGTATTGCCGTAATCGGTGCCAGCGACAACAAGGCCAAGGGCGGGTTTCATCTCATCAATAATACGCTTCAAAGCTACAAGGGCGAGGTCTATCCGGTTAACCCTCGTTATGAATCATTGTTGGGCAGGCAATGCTATCCCGACATACCATCCATCCCCGCAGACTTTGATCTTGCCATCTACTTCATCCCTGCCCCTTCTCTGGCCAATACCATTGAGGAATGTGCAAAGAAGAAGGTAAAGGGCATCATCATCGAGTCCGCAGGGTTTGCTGAAGTAGGCCCTGAGGGCAGGAAACTCCAGGAGGAGTGTGTTGCCCGTGCGAAAAAATATGGCATCAGGCTCTGGGGCCCAAACTGCATGGGCCTGTTGGATGCCCACAATGGCAATGTTTTCTCTTTCATGTATACGGATGCCTGGAAGACATTGATGAAACCCGGTGATGTATCCATGACTGTTCAGAGCGGCATGCTCTCCGCCGGTTTTCTCATGATGATCCTCGAGCGTGGCGGGCTGGATATAAGCAAGATGTGCTCCATCGGCAATAAATGCGATGTCGATGAAACCGAGCTCCTTGAGTTTTTCATCAATGACCCCTCTACCAATATTATTGGACACTATGCGGAATCCATCGCTGACCCGAGGAGATTTCTCAAGCTGGCGTCCGAAACAGATAAACCCATTGTGCTGCTCAAAGGCGGTCGCAGCCCTGGAGGGGCAAAGGCGGCTATGAGTCACACGGCGAGCATGGCTCTCGACCATACGATCCTGCGATCAGCCATGAAGCAGGCCGGCGTCATAGAGGTCACTGATATAACCGAGCTCATGGACTTCCTCAGGGGTTTCTCCAAGATAAAGAAATGCCGTGCATATGAAGATGCAGGGACTGCTGTGGTCACCTTTTCCGGGGGTGGCGGCATCGTCACATCCGATCTGCTCTATGAGTCGGGGCTGAGCCTGGCCGAGTTGAGCCCTGAGACCCTGACTGCATTGAAGGCGGTCTACCCTCCTTGGATGGAACCGGGAAACCCCACAGACATCTGGCCGGCCATTGAGCATAGCGGCTTACAAAAGGTTTACAGCGCTGTTTCCGAATCCATCATGCACGATGACCGTGTGGACTCGGTCATCATCCACATCTTTGCCAGCATGCCCGAGGCCACAATGTTTGAAAACATCGGCATGCTGAAAGATGAGCTCGGGAAGCCTGTAGTGGCATGGCTTGCCGGTGTAGGAGACAGGGTAAAGACACTCAGGGCCGGCCTTGAGAATCAGGGGATTCCGGTCTTTGACGAGATGGGCCGCTGCGTCTCATTCCTGGCTGCTGCGAAACAGCATTTCCGCAAACGCGGCAGATGAAAACAGGCACTGGCAGTAGGCTCTATGCGTATCTTCTGTCCAAAGATCTCCGGTTTTCAGGCATCTTAAAACCGATAACAAATCGAAGAAATCAATGGTATGAGAAGATCAAGCCCCATGATAAGATACCGTTTAAGGAGGGCATATGTCCTCGAACAAGGTACCGCTCGATGGGGTCCTTTCTCCCGATGAATGCCGGATTATTGATGCTTACTCATCTGAGAATCAAGGTAAGGATATCTTACCTGGCATAGCTGAATTCATCAGGATGAACTTTTCCGTGAAGATCGATGTCGATCCTGATATTATTAACAGCTACAAGACCGACAGTTCCAACCTGCCCGGGAATGCTTCAGTCCTTGCAAGGCCGTCGAACGAACGTGAATGCGCTATTATCCTTCGCATGTGCCGGTCATGCCGAATACCCGTCACTCTGTCCGCCGGCCGCTCGAACCTCACAGGAAGCGCCACCCCGACCGAGGGGATGATTGTCTCCCTCTCGGAGATGAAAATACCTGGAATACGGGTTGATCCTATTATGAAAACAGCGCTAAGCCCTGTGGGCATTATTTTCGAAGACATGAGGAAGTCAGTGCTTGAACAAAGTGAAGGAAAACTCTTCTTTCCCGTCGACCCGACGAGCCGTTTTGATGCCATGGTCGGTGGTGCCATTGCCTGCAATGCCTCCGGGTTCACGCCGGGAGAGGCCGGTGCCATGCGTTCCTGGGTTCGATCTCTCCGGTTCCTCCTTATGAACGGCATGGGCATTACTGCTGTTCGCGGTCAATATATCTCCGAGGACGGGATGTTTCTCTTCACGCATGGATCAGAAGAGATCGCTGTTCCCGTCCCCAGGTACTCGAGGCCATCGATAAAAAATGCGAGCGGTCCGTATTCAAACCCGCACGGCAGTGTCGATCTTGTCGATCTGATAATCGGCAGCGAAGGGATATTTGCGCTGGTGACCGAATGCACTCTGGCATTGTCCGATCATCCGCGTGAATATCTCGATCTGTTCCTCTCACTGCCCGATGAGTCCGATGCCCTGAATCTTCTCTTTTATCTCTCCGGAGGCCTTCCGGAGGAGTTTTCATCACTCAGCGCCTTTGAATATTTCGGGCCGAATTGCAGGAGATATATGGACCACGAGCACCGGCTTTTCAGGACCGACCATGCTGTTGGTGTCTATTTACAGATCCCCTTGCGGGATGAGCCGCTGGAGCAATCAGCGGTAGAATGGCTTGAGATCCTCCAGGATGCACCGTGCCGGATCCAGGAGGATGCCATCATGATTCTTCTGACGGATCGTGACAGGACGATCTTCTTCGAGGCACGCCACTCCTTGCCGGCACGTTCGCTTGAGGTAGTAACGAGGCGCGGCACCCATACCATCATGACCGATACGGTTGTCCCTCCGAGACGGTTTGCCGAGTTCCTTGAATATACCCATGCCCTCATCCGTTCGGAAGGGCTCGATTACCTCGTGTTCGGCCACCTGGGCGACTGTCATCTCCATTTCATGATCCTCCCGGAAAAAGACCAGATGCGCCGGGGGGTGGACGTGTACGACAGGATCATCGAAAAGTCCTCAGCCCTGGGCGGTGTCTACTCGGGAGAGCACGGCACGGGCAAGAGGAAACGAGGCGATTTTCTGAAATGCTATGGGGCCCAGGCCGCAGAACAGGTCCTGGCCACAAAACGTGCATTCGACCCTCTGCTCCTCCTCAACCGTGGCAATGTTATAGCATATCCTTAAGGCATAATACCCCCTCACGTCAAATGCTGGTGCATGAGCCTTGACAGCGATTTTTTTGCCTTTATATGAAAAGCAGCACGGAACATGGCAGGTGAAATTATGGCCTGCTGGCAGGGAGAAGGTAGATATTCCCAATATAAAGGAGGCAAGTATGGCTGCAAAGAAGATCTTGATGCTCGTTGGTGACTATGTGGAAGACTATGAGGTCATGGTGCCTTTCCAGGCACTGCAGATGGTCGGTCATACGGTACATGCAGTATGCAGCGGCAAGAAATCCGGCGAGCAGGTACGTACGGCAGTGCATGACTTTGTCGGTGATCAGACCTACAGTGAGAAACCGGGCCACAACTTCACGCTGAATGCGAACTTTGATGACGTGAAGGCGGAAAACTATGATGCGCTGGTAATCCCGGGCGGGAGAGCACCCGAGTACGTCAGGTTGAATCAAGATGTTTTAAAAATCGTTCAGCATTTTGCAAAGGCCAAGAAACCTATTGCATCGATCTGTCATGGGGCTCAATTGCTTGCGGCAGCCGGTGTGCTCGAGGGCAGGAGCTGCTCTGCATATCCGGCAGTCGGGCCTGATGTAAAGCAATCCGGGGGTAAATACGTCGATATCCCCATGGACAAGGCCCATGTTGACGGGAATCTGGTAACCGCACCGGCGTGGCCTGCACATCCTGATTGGCTTGCCAAGTTTCTCAAGGTTCTGGGAACTGAGATCGTTCTCTAACCCAACGGTTTTAAAAAATTTCCTTGCGAAACTGACTGGTCTACCATTCTGTACACGACCTCTGCGAGTGACCCTGGTAGCGTTTGCACAAACAACGAGGTTCCATCATTCAACTCGCATTACATTGAGCATTGCAATTCTTCCTTGACTGAACTGATCTCAGCGATGAGGGGACTGCTATGATAAATTGAGATTCGTGAATGTCTGCCAAAGTGTGGCAATAATCAATCCGATAAGCAGGGCGACCATTGCCCAACCCCATATTTTACCCCAGAGCTTGGTTCTGTGCTCTCCCATCAACTCCTTATTACTCGTCAGCAAGACCATGAAAATAAGCAGTGGCGTCATCAGAATACCTCCTATGACTTGGGCTACAACTGCGATTAAGTTTAATGGAAGATGAGGGATCAAAATAGCGAGCGCTGCGAGGACCAGACTGCCGATATAGATCGCGTAAAATTTTGGTGCTTCAGATATTTTGTCATTAAGACTTTTAGACCAACCAAATAACTCAGCAATGCTCCAGGAAGAGGATAGAGAAACCGTGATGGAGGCCAGAAAGCCGGCGTTGAACAACCCGATTCCAAAGAGAATTGCGGGCAACCGTCCCACAACCTGATTAAGCGAATAGATAAAATCAGCCGGACCGGCGTTACTTATATCTTGAACCTGGCCCAATAAGGCCGCACCGCAGATAATAATTCCGGCTGCGATGATGACTTGCATGATGCAGCCTATTGCGGTGTCAATCCGGCTCAAACGCATTTCTCGTGACGTAACGCCTTTATCAATCGTACCGCTCCCTTGGAAAAAAATCATCCAGGGGGCGACGGCGTTCCCGATGGTTGCGATCACATACCAAGTCATAATTCCTTGATTTGCCTTCGGAACATTCCAAGCTACGAAGGCATTCTTGATCTCAGCCATACTGGGGTGAGTCATAGCTGCCACCACGAGAAAGATAACGTTAAGTGCTCCCACAAACAATGCGACCCGCTCTTTGGTCCAGTATCCGGTTAAGAGGACGAACGTAACGATCAGGATTAAACAAATTGCGGTGCTGAGCCACAAGGGAAGACCTAACAAGATAAGCCCTGCCGTCATCCCAATGAATTCTGTAATCAGTGTCAAGAGATTTTCGAAAGCAAGGGTCGAGATGTGATAGTATCCCCAGAATCGTCCATAATGCCTTAGGGCTACTCGGGAAAAACCCTCTTGAGTTACGACGCCAAGGCGCATGCCCATCTCTAGAATCGTAAATGATAGAGGGACAAGGCAAATCACCAGAGGAACAAATAGCCCGATGCCAAATTGTGCCCCGGTTACGGCATAAGAAATCACCCCGCCTGCATCATTATTAGCAAGCGTGGCGAGTAAACCTGGGCCTAATAGGGCCCAAAAAACCCAGATGAAGCGTTGCCAACCTGTTTTGTGACCTTCAATGATCTGGCGAAACTTGCCTGGAAGCGTAGGCAATCGCAACCCCCCCTACCATGTCTATCTTTTTAAGATCATGAGCAATATTGGATTTATTACTACCACATTCGAAGCCGGGAGGTAAACCGGTAAGCTAGGTAAGGCCTTGTTTTCACATGATCAATGATGAATGACCTGCAAAAACTTGATCAGTAAAAGGATCAATAAAGCCACCAGATAGAATCTTAAAAAGTATAGTGCAACCTTCGTCATTCTTGTCATCTCTATGCGTGCCATATTAGTCGTCCTCTCTTTTTTTTAGGTTACTTGTTCCTTACCGTAGATCACTGAGATATAAGCTTGCTGATATCATTGTGATATAGGACGCCAAGGATCTTATCATGACTGTCCACAACAGGGATCATGCGGTAATGATATTTCCTAAACATTTCTACCAAGTCATCTTGTACATCATCCTCTTCTGCCGAGACGACCGGGTAAACCATGATATCTTCCATGGGCACATTATCTGGTGTGAGAACCAGTTCCCGGAGATCAACGACACCAAGGAGAGTCTTCCCATCGCCATTGACAACATAGATGTAGGAGATATTCCATGGCTCCCTGCTGGAACCTCTTATCCTTCCAAGTATATCACCCACCTTGTCTGTTTTTGATGCCGCTAAGAAATCCGGAGACATAATGCTCTTCGCTGAAATTTCCCTCTCTGAAAGGATGTTATGGACATGCTCGGCCTGCTCCTTGGTCAGGTAAGCCATGAGCTCGGTGACATCATCGTGCGGCAGGACCGAGAACAGCCCCGCAAGCTGAGGGGTGGTCATCTCCGAGAGGATCTTTCTGGCCTTTTCCTCCCGCAGGTTGGCGATGATCTGGCGCTGAGCTCTGGGCTCCGCCTCCATGAGCGTCTCGGCTGCTTTTTCATTATCCAGGGCTGAGAACAGAACTTGCTGCTCATCTTGGGGCAGCTCTTCAAGAACATCGGCCAGGTCCTCGCTGGGCAGCTCCAGCATCTGCTGCTTGGTCACGGAGAGGGTCACCTTGTCAGTGGATACAGCGTCCTCGACCGATAGGGGCTGGATGTATTTCCAGGAGATCAATTTGCTTTCCATCATCTTATATTTTTCTAACCCCCACCTGCGGAAGAAGCCGTTGAACGAGACATCCACATGCACGAGGAGAAGCAGCCCACGTGTTTCGAGGAAATGAATATCATTGACCACCTCGGCTTGGCGGCCGTCGGTATCAAGGACCGTCTTCCCCATAAGGTGCTTGTCCATGAGAATCCACCCGGGCTGGTCCACAAAAGGCGGATAGACATCCCCGCTGTCCGGCGGCTGGACGAAGACGGCATCATCGTCGATCTTAATCATTTTTGCCCAGGGAATGAACTCGGTGGGTTTCCCCCAGCCGTGCTCGATATAAATGCCCACTGCCTCGGGATACGGCTCTTTGATGGTAAAAACAAGATCGCTCAGTTTTCCGATGCGGTTCTTGATCTTTTCTTTGCACACTGGTCTTTTGAGCAGCTCGGAAAAAAACCGGAAGTGGAACTGTTCAGATCCGTTATGCTGATCCATTGTTTTTATTTTGGCATTATTGTTCGCTCCCATACCTGTACCTCCCTGTTTACTCATTTGAATAAATCTGGGAAAATCGTAGTGATGCCCAATAGTGAAGACATTATGACAACAATGATAACGATAACCCAATTTATAAAATTCTGCCAAGGCGTATTCACGTGCGTGCCCATGCGGGTTTTATCATTGAGGAGCAGTATAAGAAAGACAAGCGCTGCAGGTAAAAGAGTGACGGCTACCACCTGGACGAACATTGTGATGATGACAAGCGGTGCTCCGGGTATGAGGACCACTGCACCTGATGTAAGCAGCATCACCAGGTAGAGAAAGTAAAACCAGGGTGCATCCTTGATTTTTTTATTCAAGGAATGGGCCCACCCGAGTACCTCTCCCACAGCCCAGGATGTTGATAAAGAAATACAGAGTGCCCCGAGGAACCCGGCATCAAAGAGGCCTATGGCAAAGAGCTTTCTGGCAATGGCCCCATATCCGGCAGGCATAAGCGGAACGAGAGCTTCTGCCGTCTGCTTCGCGTCCTGGATCACGATGGGAGGTTTATGATAGAAAAAGGCCGCACCCGTGGCAATTATGATAAAGACGGCCA
>Ga0326728_10024554_pt1 | contig 10906 bp, 9 predicted proteins | sample MB3enrmetagenome_FD_207602 | JGI IMG/M metagenome (GOLD analysis project Ga0326728, IMG submission 207602) | Lab enriched peat soil microbial communities from McLean, Ithaca, NY, United States - MB31MN | ecosystem: Environmental > Terrestrial > Soil > Wetlands > Peat | place: USA: New York...
GCTTCGCCCTCGGCCTCGGCGACGCACTCTTGGCGAGCGGAGTCGGCGTGATGGTGGTGAGGCCCGGCTTCGTGCGGACCAAGATGACCGCCGGCCGGGCCGAGGCGCCCTTTGCCGTCGAGGCTTCACAGGTCGCCGACGCAGTGGTCCGTGGCCTCGAGACCGGGGCAGAGGTGGTCTGGGTGCCTTCCGTGCTCCGCTACGTCTTCGGGATGCTCAGGCTCGCCCCGCGCTGGCTCTGGCGACGGATGCCAGGCTGAACGCGGTCGAGGGCACGACGCAACGGTTCGGAGCAGACTTTCGCGTCGTCTCGATGACCGAGTCACAGGCGTTGCGCCGGTGCGATCAAAGGAGGCGGAGCTGTTCGCTCGAGGTGCGCACGCCGGCGCGCCGGCTTCCGGGACGCTGCGTCTCAACGGCTCGCGCCGCCGGCGCGGCCGGGGATTTGGACGAGCGACGCGCCACAGGGCGGCGACCGGCAAAGCGCCGCCCGGCAGACTCCTCCACCGCCCGCACCACCTCGGTGATGCGATCTTGCTCCGAGCGTGACTGGTAGGCGCCTCGCCGGAAACGTTCGCTGTAAAGGGCAAGGAGCTCGGGACGTGTCCTGGCGAGCCACTCGAGATAGTGCTCGCGGACGCCCGGCCTCAGGTGAAGCGCGACCGGTGTGACCGAGACCGCCCCGGCCTCGAGGCATGCCTTGGCGACCTCTCGCAACTGGTCGTCCGAGTCCGACATCCCCGGCAGCAGCGGGGCGATGAGCACGCCACAGCGGAGGCCCGCCTCGCTCAGTCGCGCGACGGCCTCCAAACGCTTGTCCGGGGGCGGTGCCCCGGGTTCGGTCAGCTGCCAGACCTCACGGTCGAGGGTGCCGATCGAGAGGGAGAGCCTGACGCGAGTACGCCTCGCGGCCTCCGCCAGCAGTGCCGTGTCCCTCAGCACCAGTGTCGACTTGGTGAGGATGCTGAAGGAGTTGCCCGCCTCGGCGAGCACTCGCACGATGCCCTGAGTGAGGTGGTACTTGCCTTCGGCCTTCTGATAGGGATCGGTGTTCGTCCCCATCGCGATGGGATCGCCCTGCCACCGGGGAGATCCCAGCTCGGCGCGGAGCCGTTCCACGGCATTGACCTTGACGACGATCCTGCGCTCGAAGTCTTCGCCCAGACCCAGACCGAGATAGGTGTGCGTAGGCCTCGCAAAGCAGTAGGTGCACCCGTGACTGCACCCGCGATAGGCGTTGATCGTGTAGCTGAAGGGCATCCTCGAGGCTGCCGGCACCTTGTTCACGATGGTCCGGGCGTTGACGTGGAAGAACTCCATGCCGCGGTATTCCCCTGTGCCCACATGGCGTTCGCCGAGATCGGCCTGGGGAAACAACATCCCGGACTCCTCATGCTCGACGAGGCGCCACCGAATCTGGCCAGGTCCTGCCTGCTCCTCCATGCCGGAAGCTTATCGAACATACGTACGACGAGGTCAATCAGCCTGGCGCCGTCGGGTTGTCATAGTGTGACTGCGTGGTGCGACCACCGGCGGTTGTCACGGCGATCATCGATCCGACCGAGCGCGAGCTCGTCCAGCGCGCCTTCGAGGTCTCCTTCAAGGCGTACGCGCCTAGCTCCAAGTTCCACGTCGGTGCGGCCGTAAGGACGACAAAGGGCACCTACGTGGGCTGCAACGTCGAGAACGGGAGCTACGGGCTCACGTCGTGCGCGGAGCGGAACGCAGTGTTCACAGCCGTCGCGCTCGAGGGCGGGAAGATCAGGATCGAAGCGGTAGCCGTCTACGCCCGGTCACCAGGCAGGAAGGTGAAGACCGCGTCACCGTGCGGCGCGTGCCGTCAAGTGCTCGCAGAATTCGGGCAGGACGCGGTGGTCACGTTTCTCGAAAGCGGGCATTTCCGCTCGATGACACTCGACGAGCTGCTGCCCGCCGCGTTCGAGTTGTACTGAAAGCGGCGCCAGCCCCGGGGGCGACGAGTCCTAGACGACTGGTGCGACAAGCCCGGCAACTCCCTCGAGCAACCGGTTCACATCCGACTCGTCGTTGTAGTGCACGACTCCGGCTCGCACTGCTCCACCGCCATCGCGGATCTTGAGCACTCCGGCCAGCTCCCAGGCGTAGTTGTGGCCGTTCCACACGTTGACTCGGCGCCGGGCCAGGTACCTCGCGACCTCCGAGGGCGCCAGCCCGGCGGCGTTGAAACAAGCGGTCGGCGCACGACAAGGCGCCTTCCCGTAAGTGGTGACGTGGCCAAAGGCTTCCAGCCCGCCCGCGAGCGTGTCGAACAGGGCGGCTTCGTATGCCTCGACGGCGCTCATCGAAGCGAGAACCCGCTCGCGTCGTGAACCGGTCGCCCCGGGATCGAGCGAGGCGAGATGCTCGACTGCGGCGACCACCCCGTTGAGGTCGGCGAAGGCAAGGGTGCCGCGTTCGAACCTTCCGGGCACCGAATCGGGCGCCGGCGCGAGCTTGTCAGGGTGGAGTGTCTCGAGAAGCGCCGGGCTCGCGACGACGGCACCGACGTGCGGGCCGGACCACTTGTAGGCGCTGGTCGCGTAGAAGTCCGCTCCGAGCGCGGCGACGTCGATGGGCCCGTGCGGTGTCGCGTGCACGCCGTCGACGTAGGCGAGCGCGCCGAGCAGATGAGCCGTCCGGGTGATCGCGGCGACATCGGGGCGGGTGCCGATGAGGTTGCTCGCCGCCGTGACCGCGACGAGCTTGGTGCGTTCCGTCAACAGCTCGTCGTACTGTCCGGCCCCAAGCTCACCGGTCCCGGCGTCGACTTCGGCCCAGCGGACGGTCGCACCCGCACGTGCAGCCGCTTGAACCCACGGCCGTACGTTCGCATCGTGGTCCAGCCGGGAGACGACGATCTCATCCCCGGCGGCCCAGCTTCTCGAGAGGGTTTCCGCGAGCCGGTAGGTGAGGGTGGTCATGTTCGGCCCCAGGATCACTCCCGAAGGCTCGCCCCCCACGAGATCTGCGACGGCGCGCCGGCACTCGCCGACGATCTCGTCGGCGCGGTGACTGGCCGGGAACGCTCCTCCCGAGTTGCCGAGCCCTGCACGGTACGCGGCGGAGATCGCCTCGACAACACTCGACGGCAGCTGCGTGCCTGCTGCCCCGTCGAGATAGGCGTACCCGTCACCAAGCGCCGGGTACAGCGATCTGATCCTGCCTACGTCGAGCGTCATGACCAGGCGCCTTTCTTCAAGGAAGACCTTCGGCTCAAAGAAGACCTTCTGCTTGCAGCACGGGAACGGTGGCGGCAAAAGCCTCCAGCGTCTGCTCGAGGTCGCGTTCGGAGTGCACGGTGCTCAGGAAGCCCGAGCCGTGGAAGAGCTGAACGCCTCCGAGCAACATGCCGCAGTGCAGCTCGGAGGAGAGCAACGGACCGAACCCGGGCTTCAGCTCGCGCAACGGGAGCGTCTCCGGGTCGCCCTCGTAGCCGAGCAGGAAGTGGAAGGTCGAGGACTCGCCGTAGACGCGCCCGGCAGCTCCACGACCCTCCAGCACCGCGGTGAGCTCACGCCGGAGCTCGGCCGCGAGCCGTGCTGCGCTCTCCTGCGCCTCGCCTGAGGCGACGAGCCGCAGAGTGACTGTCCCAGCGGCCGCGGCAAGCGGATTCGCGTTGTGCGTACCTGGATGCGGGACCCGACGGGGATCGCCACGGGAAAGCGCGAGGAGCTCGAGAAGCTCCGCGCGACCGCAGACAGCTCCGCCCGGCATCCCGCCTGCGAGGATCTTCCCGAGCGCGGTTAGATCCGGCTCTACGCCCACGACTTGCTGAACCCCGCCCGGCGACCACCGGAACCCGGACACAACTTCGTCGAACACGAGGACGGTGCCCGATTCGCGCGTCAAGCGCCTTGCCTCCTCGAGGAAGCCGGCCGGCAACGGCACCCTGCCCCACCCGGCTCCCGACGCCTCGAGGATGAACGCGGCAACATCGCCGCGGGCAAGGACTTGCCGTAGCGCATCGACATCAGCCGGGACGACGACAACGTCGGCTTGCAGGCCCGGTGGGAGACCGGCGGTGTCGGGCCCTTCAAAGGGCGGATCGGCGCCGAACTCGACCTCGTCGCTCCAGCCGTGAAAGTGCCCGGCGAGCTTGACGATCCGGGGACGGCCGGTCGCCGCCCTGGCCAGGCGCAGCGCCAACATGCACGCCTCGGTGCCGCTCGAGGTGAAACGCACCCGCTCGGCGGAGGGGACCAGGCCGACAACGGCTTCGGCCCACTCGCATTCGAGCTCGTGAGAGGCCCCCGCGTGCAGGAAACGGCCCGCCTGTTGCCGAATCGCCGCGACCACCTCGGCATCGGAGTGCCCGAGCAGCAGCGAACCGTGGCCCATGACGTAACAGACGAGCTCGTGACCGTCGAGGTCCCACTTGCGCGAGCCGGCGGCTTTCGAGACCGCCACCGAGAACGGGTCGACGTGCCGCGCCTCGTGGGTGACCCCGCCCGGGAACAACCGGTGACTCCACGAGCTCAACTCCCGGGAACGAGGGTTCTCGCTCGCCCATCGCGCTGCCAGCTGCCCGACAGCCGGGTTGTCGCCAGCCATTTCTCGGAGCTACTCGGCGTCGTGACAGACGGCTTCCACGTTGTTGCCGTCTGGATCGCGTACGAAGGCTCCGTAGTAATTCGGGTGGTACTCGGGCCACAGTCGTGGCGCGTTGAGCACCGGGGCGCCGAGGGAGACGGCAGCATCGAAGAAAGCCCTCACACTGGCCCGGTCCCTCGCCCTGAACGCGAGGTGCACCTCGCGATTCGGCTCGCCGGAAACCAACGGGCCCAACCAGAACTCCGGCTTTGCATCGACGCCATAGCCGATGACCTCACCGAACTCCATCACCCGGCCGCCGCCGAGCGGAGCGAGGACACGGTCGTAGAACAAGGAGCTCGAGCTCACGTCCGCGCACTGAACCGACAGATGATCAAGCATGAACAGGATCATACGGCGATGGCTTCTGGCTCGTCGGCGCCACCGAAAACCTCTTAGCCAAGGCTCGGTGCGCGAGACTTCATAGCTCAGATGGCTCCTCGACTCAAGCGTTCATTGTCTCGCGCAATGGTCAACCAGGCCGACTTGTCCGTCGCCGTTCTTGCCGACCCTATCGAGGCCGCACGACGCCGAGGAACGACCAACGCACTGTTTCTCGTCGATATCGACAACTTCCACGTCATCAACAACGGCTTTGGTCGCGAGCTCGGGGACCTGGTACTCGGCACGGTGGCCAAGAGGCTGCAGCAGAGCGTTGCGAACCTCGGGTACTGCCTGGCGTGCGGCGGCGACAGGTTCATGGTGCTCGTGAGCCAGACCACGGCCGAACCGCTGTTCGACGACGTCGCCGACCGGCTGATCGATGCTGTGCGCACACCGATTCGAGTCGAGAGAGGTGACGCGCCACCCTTGGTCGTCTCGGCCAGTGTCGGGAGCGTCCTCGACGACGGAGCACCGGTCGAAGAGCTCGTCCGTCGCGCCGATATCGCGCTCAACCAAGCAAAGGTAAAGGGATTCAGCGGCCACGTCACCTTCGAGCCGGCAATGCAGGAAGCCGCGGAGTCGGCAGCAAACCTCGAACGTGATCTGCGCGAGGCGCTCGACAGCGAGCTCCTGTTTCTCAACTACTTGCCAGGTGTCGACATCCCCACCGGTCGCTTGACGAGCGCGCAAGCGCTGCTTTGCTGGCAGCACCCCGAGCGCGGGGTCATTGCCGCGGGGGACTTCGTGCCGTACCTCGAACACAGCAGGACGATCATCGACGTCGGGAGCTGGGTTCTTCAGGAGGCCTGCATGCAGGCTGCAGCCTGGCAGCGACGAGGGATGAGCATTGCCCTCCACGTCAGTCTCTCAGCACGCCAGCTCGGCGCGGACGTCCTCCTCGGGGATCTGCGAGATTCCCTCAGCCTGAGTCGACTGAACCCCGCCCTGCTCGTGCTCGAAATCACCGAGGACGTCGTCATGAAGGACACGGGCGCCATGGCAGAACGCCTGAGGGAGTTCAAGGCTCTAGGTGTCCATATCGCGATCGACAACTTCGCAGCTGATTACGGCACCTTGAGCCAGTTGACGCGCCTGCCGCTCGACATCGTCGAGTTCGATCGCTCCTTGATCGCCGATATCGGCAAGGAGGACTCGGCCGCGGCGCTGATCCACACTCTCGTGCAGATAGCCGACAACCTAGGACTCGAGACCGTTGCCGCTGGCGTCGAAGACGAGGCGCAGCTAGAAGAGCTCCGCAGCGCGGGCTGCGCGCAAGCTGTCGGCCAGCCGTACTCCCAGCCGGTGAGCGCGGACGAGCTGGACAAGCTCTTCCGGGACCTGGAGACTCAGGCGACGACCCCTTGGACCTCACTCGGAGGCGAGAGCCTCGTCGACAAGCGCACAGAGCCCTATCGAGACCAGGCGGTGAACCCCCATGACCCTTGAAGCACCACCGAGCGGCTCGGCCCAACCCGAAGGCGGTCCAGACCATATGGACATGGTGAACCTCATCTGCAAGAAGCGTGACGGCCACGAGCTCGCCGACGCCGAGATCGACTGGATAATCGACGCCTACGTCCATGGCACAGTCGCGGACGAACAGGTCGCCGCGTTGCTGATGGCGATCTACTGGCGTGGCATGTCGGTGGCCGAGCTTTCCCGGTGGACGGCCGCGGTCATCGCCTCCGGTGAGCGGTTGAACCTCTCCGGCCTGTCGCGGCCGACCGTCGACAAGCACTCGACAGGCGGCGTCGGCGACAAGGTGTCGCTCATCCTGGTCCCGCTCGTGGCTGCATGCGGCGCCGCGGTGCCACAGCTGTCGGGTCGAGGCCTCGGCCACACGGGTGGCACCTTGGACAAGCTGGAGGCGATCCGGGGATGGCGCTCGGATCTGTCCAACAGCGAGATATTCGCCCAGCTCGACAAGATCGGCTGCGTCATCTGCGCTGCCGGCGCCGGTCTCGCCCCGGCGGATCGCAAGCTGTACGCGCTGCGCGACGTCACCGGCACGGTGGAGTCGATCCCGCTCATTGCCGGGTCGATCATGTCGAAGAAGATCGCCGAGGGTACCCAGTCACTCGTCTTGGACGTGAAAGTCGGATCAGGTGCCTTCATGGCCGACCGGGACCGGGCCACCGAGCTCGCCCGGACGATGGTCCGCCTCGGCCGCGACCACGGTCTCAAGGTGACGGCGCTGCTGAGCGCGATGGACGTTCCCCTCGGGCATGCAGTCGGCAACGCGCTCGAGGTCGCCGAGTCCGTCGATGTGCTCTCGGGAGGGGACAGTTCACCCGATCTCGTGGAGCTCACGCTCGCGCTCGCGCGAGAGATGCTCGAACTGGCCGGGATCGGTGGCGATCCCGCCGCTGCGCTCCGAGATGGCTCGGCCCTTGAGCGCTTCCGTGCAATGGTCGTGGCCCAGGGAGGTGACCCCGACGCTCCCCTGCCCCGAGCGGCTCACGTCGAGCTCGTGACCGCCGAGCGAGCGGGCATCGTCACCCGGCTCGATGCCCGTGCAGTCGGGGTGGCAGCTTGGCGGCTCGGGGCCGGCAGAGCCCGCAAGGAGGACCCGGTGAGCCCGTCTGCGGGCGTCGTGTGCCATGTGAAGCCCGGCGGCAGCATCGCCGAGGGTCAGCCGCTCCTGGAGCTCCACACCGACGAGTCCGAGCGTCTCGACTGGGCGCGCGAAGCGCTCAAGGACGCGATCGCGATAGGCGACGAGGCCCCGACGTCGCTGCCGGTTGTGCTGGAGGTGATCAAGTGACCGTCAGACCCGGGCTCGACGAGATCCGCCGTGCCCCGAAAGTGCTTCTCCACGATCACCTCGACGGGGGCCTGCGGCCGGCCACGGTGGTCGAGCTCGCAGCCGAACAGGGCTACCGGGACCTGCCGGCGACCGACCCGCAAGAGCTCGCAGCTTGGTTCGTGTCGGCCGCGCCCCGGCGCGACCTCGTACGTTACCTGGAGGGATTTGTTCACACCGTCGCTGTGATGCAGACCTCCGAAGCGCTCGAGCGTGTCGCCAGAGAGTGCGTCGAGGACCTGGCCGAGGACGGGATCGTCTATGCCGAGGTGCGATTCGCCCCCGAGCTGCACACCGAGCGCGGCATGACGCTCGAGGAGGTGGTCGAGTCCGTGCTCACCGGCTTCGACGGCGCCATGGCCCGCGCCGCGGCCGCAGGGCGACCGATCGTCGTCCGCACGCTGCTGTCGGCCATGCGCACCGCGGCACGTTCGCGCGAGATCGCCGAGCTCGCCGTGCACTACCGCGACGTCGGCGTGGCAGGCTTCGACGTCGCAGGCCCCGAGGCCGGCTATCCGCCGACCGACCACCTCGACGCGTTCCATCTCGTGCAGCGCGAGAACTTCCACGCCACCTTGCACGCAGGCGAGGCGTTCGGCCTTCCTTCGATCTGGCAGGCGATCCAGTGGTGCAACGCCGAGCGGCTCGGCCACGGGGTTCGCATCGTCGACGACATCGTCGTCGACCCCGAAGGCCGCGCCTCACTCGGACGGCTGGCGGCCTTCATAAGGGACCGGCGCATTCCGCTCGAAATGTGCCCCACCTCGAACGTGCACACCGGGGCGGTGCCCTCGCTCGCCGAGCACCCGATAGGGCTGCTGCGCCGGCTCAGGTTCAGGGTCACGGTGAACACTGACAATCGCCTCATGAGCGGAATCAGCCTCTCTTCGGAGCTGGCGGGCCTCGTCGAGACCTTCGACTGGTCTTGGAGGGACATCAACTGGCTCACGATCAACGCTATGAAGAGCGCCTTCTACCCCTTCGACGACCGCCTGGTGCTGATCGACGAGCAGATCAAGCCGGGCTTCGCCGCCTTGGATCCCGATGCCAGGGCCAAGTTCCCCGCGCAGCAGTCGGGCGGGGCTCAGTCCTTGAGCGACAACGACGCTCTGATCGACTGACAACGAGCCACGGTGTCGTTCTGGAGCTCACGCAGCAATTGGTCGGCCCGGCGGCGCTCCTCACCAAGGCGATCGAGTGACACCGGCCCGGTGACGACCTCGAAGTAGACCTTCAGTTTCGGCTCGGTGCCGCTCGGCCTGAGCACCACACGAGCCCCCTTGGCGAGCCGGAACACGAGGGCATCGGTGGGGGGAAGCTCCGCGGTCCCCTTGGAGAGATCCACGAGCTCGGTCACGGCCAGACCGGCGAGTGTCGTAGGCGGGTCCGTGCGCCAGCGGTCGACGATCTCGGCCATCTCGCCTTGAGCGTTCGGACCCTCCTCCAGTCGCAGGGACCAGTGCGCGGTCGCATGTATGCCGAAACGGGACGCGAGGCCGTCCAGCAGGGCGATCACCGACGACCCATGAGCCTTGGCGCCCGCCGCGATCTCGGCGACAACGAGTGAAGCCGCCATCCCGTCTTTGTCGGAAACGGCATCGCCCACCTCGTAGCCGAGCGCCTCCTCGTAGCCGAAGACGAACCGGGACCCGGGACGGCGCAATGCCGCTCTCGCGATCCACTTGAAACCGGTGAGCGTCTCGACGTAGATGACCCCGGCTGCTTTGGCCATCGCCGAGAGCATCGTCGAAGAAACGATCGTGGTCGCGACGAGCCTGTCATCGCCACTGGTAGCTCTGATCACGTGATCGCCGAGAAGCACACCGAGCTCGTCACCGGTCAGCGCTCTCCATGCTCCGCTCCCCGGGTCCGGCACAGCGACGGCGAGACGATCGGCATCGGGGTCGCTCGCGACGACGACGTCCGCGTCGAGCCGGATGGCGTCTTCGAACGCCAGGTCGAGCGCTCCGGGTTCTTCCGGGTTTGGAAACGGCAACGTCGGGAAGTCGGGGTCGGGCGCTGCCTGAGCGGCCACAACCGACACGGGCCCGAAACCGGCTTCTTCCAAGAGTCCGGGGACGATCGCACCGCCAACGCCGTGCAAAGGCGTGTAGACGATGCGGAGCCGCCGCGGGCCTGCCGGGTCGAGAAGACCGAACGCGGCACGCCGGTACGCCCCGAGAAGCTCCTCCTCGTCGATGACCTCGACGCTCTCGGTGACGACGTTGCTCGCCGAGGGAGTCGAGGCCGCCGACGCCTTACTCGCCGCTTCGGCGATGAAGGCGTCGTGCGGAGGAATGACCTGGGCCCCGTCTGCCATGTAGACCTTGTAGCCGTTGTCGCAGGCAGGGTTGTGGCTCGCGGTGATCATCACCCCCGCGGCAGCACCCAGATGCTTGACGGCAAAGGCGGTTATCGGGGTGGGCAACGGGCGGGAGAAGACCCGGACGCGCACCCCGGCCTCCGAGGCGACCGCGGCGACGTCGCTCGCGAAATCGTCCGACCCGTGGCGGGCGTCGCGGCCGACGACGATCCCGCGCCGCGCAGCATCGGCGCCCTGATCGAGCACCCATTGCGCCAGGCCGACCGTCGTCCTGCGGACGACAAGCCGGTTCATCCTCGCAGGGCCGGCGCCAAGCTCGCCACGCAGCCCGGCAGTCCCGAACGTGATCGGGTTCTCGAACCGGGCGCGTACCGCGGCGACGTCCCCGGCCTCGAGCAGTGCCGCCAGCTCCGCGCGCGTGGAGGGGTCGGGATCTGCCGCCATCCACGCCTCCGCTTCGGCGGCGAGGTCGGCCGGCATAGCCCCGTTCTTCTCGCGTCCGGCGCTCACAGTACCGACAGCACCTTCGAGAGGAGCTCGGCCAGGCGGGGCGCCGCTGCGCTACCGGCGGCCAGCACCTCCTCGTGGTCGAGCGGGGTCGGGCTCACGCCTGCCGCCAGGTTGGTGACAAGCGAGATGCCGAGCACCGAGGCCCCCAGGTGGTGGGCCGCGATCGCCTCGAGTGTGGTGGACATCCCGACAAGGTCAGCGCCCATGCGCCGCAGCATCGCGACCTCGGCGGGCGTTTCGTACTGGGGACCGTTCAAGCCCGCGTAGATACCTTCGCC
>Ga0326728_10024555_pt1 | contig 10906 bp, 11 predicted proteins | sample MB3enrmetagenome_FD_207602 | JGI IMG/M metagenome (GOLD analysis project Ga0326728, IMG submission 207602) | Lab enriched peat soil microbial communities from McLean, Ithaca, NY, United States - MB31MN | ecosystem: Environmental > Terrestrial > Soil > Wetlands > Peat | place: USA: New York...
TTGATTATGTAAATCACATAAAGCGAGTGTTTCTCGCAATGATGAGATTCTTTAATTCTTTATTAGTTTGATACAATTTAGGCGCATTCTATTTAATATAATTATCGTATTCAAGATATGTAATCCGCGCCTTCATTCCGCCTTTACAACAAGCTGGCGCCTGATGAAGGAATATTTTACATCGCAGACAGATAAGAAGGTGACAAGGTGACAGAAAAAACCCGTTTAAAAACAACATAATCTGAAGATATAGCCAATTAATAACGAAATTGGATTTGGCGAACAAGCCCTGTTAACCAAATCTTACAAAAAATTTAAGTGGCATTTTGCTTTTTGAGGAAATTTCTTGCGAATGTTAGAAAATAATTCATCGCTGATAGAGGATCATCGGGAATATCGCTTTCTTTGGCATTATCTTCTTTGCTATCGTGGAAGTGTTTAGGGAAGGTTTTGATCTTTTTCCATTTGCTATGTGGTGCGTTATCATGTCGATATATAATTCCCCGTACATGTCTCTGCTCCCAGTGGTAAGAATACTTTCCAGACACTGACAGCCAAACATCAATGAAAGTGTCATCAATCAAGAAAACTCGAAGCCTTTCAATTTAGCCGGAGGGACTAAAACGATGATGAACGTCAATAACTATATCAGAAAACTCGCCAAAAATAAGGTCAATAATCCGATTGAAAGCGCTTCCAAATTTGAATTGTTAGGCATGTTTGAGAGCCACTAACTCTTTTTTAATCTTCTTGGCGCGTTCCTCTAAGTTTTCTAAGACGATTAGGTCTTCCCATGCTGGGTGCTCATCAAGGGTTCCTTTCTCAATCTTCTTTTCTAGTTCTGCAACACTTTTAACTTCATACCGCATCTTTATTTCAGCGATGTCAGCGAAACAAGCCCTCAACTGCGCCTCAAGCAACTCTTCTAACCCCTTTCTTACTATTTCTTTTGGTGGAACACCCAAAACTTTGGAAAGTCTCTCAACGATTGCCTCGTTTTCAACCATGCCAACCACTTACGGAACAATAATATGCAGTAACCCTATAAACTCATCTTAGAAAATCGGCTTAAGTCGAATAAACGAAAAGTTCAGTTTGGCGAATCATAATCTTAACCATGCGGCAAACTAAAAAATTCAGGAAGAACGAGGAGAGAGAGCGTGTCGCATTTTTCGGTTAAATGATGATCCGCCAAACGAGCTGCGCGGGTTTTATTACGCATACATATCAAACTCAGGAAAAAATAAAAGAATATGTTGTTGCATCATAGAGCCCACATTTCAATTGCTTAGCTTTAAGCAGAATGCCAAATAGAAGCGCTTGTACCCCTCGTTTGCCTGCAAAATCCAAGCTAAAAGTATCCCCTACTCTTCTTCTCCTCAAAATTTTTTAACCATTTTTCGCTAACTAAAAACTAGCCTGCCCATTTTAGGACTTGACCCTTCACCTTATATAATAATACCAACAAAAGGTAAATACTCAGAGCGACCGCCATGAGCTTACGCTTAAACCCTGAATACGAAAAATTGCTGCCAAAAATGTCTGAGGAAGAATTTGCCGAGCTCAAAGCATCCATGCATGCAGAAGGCCAGCATTACCCGATAATAGTAAACGAGGATTTGGAAATTTTAGATGGGCACCACAGGTACCGCGCATGCACCGAACTGGGAGTTGAACCAGATTTTGAAGTGCGTAAGTTTGAAGATAAATTGCTTGAAAAAAAATTCGTAATTGAAGTAAACCTTAGGCGTCGTCACCTGAACAATTTTCAACTCGTAGAATTAGCAGTGCCGCTGCTTGAGATTGAAAAAGCACTTGCAAAGAAACGGCAATCTAAAGGAGGCAAAAACGGGCGAAACCAGCAATTAGGGTTAGCGCCAGATGACGCTGAGCCCGCGTTTAAGGGTAAAGCAACTGAATTAATCGCCAAGAAAGCGGGTGTTTCAACTCGAACCTTTGAAAGGGGAAAAAAAATACTGGAAAAAGCAAGTGAAGATGATAAGCAGAGGCTGCGTGAAGGAAAGGCTAGCATCGCCAAAGTTTACCAAGAAATTGCGTCAAGCGGAAACACGCAAATTAAAAAAGACACTGCTGAGCAAACCGCCTTAACTCAAGAGGGCCCTCGTGAGGTGCAGAATAAAGCGGAATTGTTAGCGCTTTTGGAGCGTATGCTTAAGCAAGAATTATTTTGTCCTTCATGTGGAAATTCAATGTTCGAATGCAGCAAATGCCATAAAACGCTGAAAGCATTATTGCAGTCCAAAAACTCCGAAAATGCTTCAGATTCAGTTTAAGATTAAGATTCCATGTTTATCGTGGACGCGATTAGGTTTATGGATGGCAAGGTTACGGGTTCGCCTGAACAGTTTACGCTTTTCTGCATTAAAAGCAAACGAAAGGGTCGCGTCAGCGTGCGCACAAATCCATATAAATTGAGTAATTCATTATCAAACAAGCCTTAAAGCAATGAGGGGCTTGAGAACCGTGACTTCGCGAATACGAACATGCTCAGGTGCCAAGCAAACAAAATTGAAACCACAAAGAAGATTTGGGGGAAATTAACGAAAAATAATTCTCGATTTATAGAGTTGATTATCGCTGTTTCTTGTCTTCTAATTCTTGCAGGCTGCTTCTGCTCTGAGGCGCATGCACAGACAGCGGATGCATCCAGTTTTAGCCATATGCAAAGTGCCCTGTTACCTGTCGTATCAGGATTAACGGCACAGTTATCTCCGCTTCCTGCTACAACCTATGATGAACAACTTGGATTGACGTTTACCCAAAATTTTGCAAGCCTCGCTTACAACGTTACTGCAGTACCGCAAGTCGACTCATACGGCTACGGTCCAGCGTATCTTCTGAGCGGGTTATCGAACGATGGTTACTGGTATCAAGTGGGTTTATCGTATGACTGGCCATATGCAAATGGAGGGTACAATCCGGGTTTCAACTTTAACTACGAGGTCTTTAATTCGACTGGGGCATCCGTTTATCCATTTAGCGGCGGCGGTGGATTAAAATCATTCTCAGGCCCAGTCAATTCAGGAGATTTAGTTCTTCTGAATCTTTACGTCAATGACGATACTGTTTATATGTATGCCCAAGACTGGAACACGGGCGCAGTTGCCCTTGCAACCTATGCGGATAGCCAGACTAGCTATTTTACTGGTTCTACTTCATTACTAAGTAACAGCAACGGATTCTTCTCTGGGCTTATGACTGAATGGTGGCACGTAAACCCGTACACTGGAGGCGAAACACAGGTCACTTATTCCAATTATACTTCTGGGCTTTCATCCGCGTGGATGTGGATCGATGAATGGAATCCGACTACCAGCCATGTGCTTTTTTCAAGCAGCGAATTGGTCTCATATCTCAACCCGACTCTGAAAGGATTTCATTTGGATGGAGCAACAGAGTACAGCAACGCCAATGAATTCATAACAGGCTCAATTGTCCAACAAACATCTGTAACGTTGCTTCTTGCTGGTGGATCGACCCCTCTTTCAGGCACGAACGAGTTTGCGGTTTCGTTTACTTTAGATGGTCAACCACAGGTTAGTTATGCCCAAAATGGTATGTTGACATTTACCGCTGATAACGGCACTAACGTGATAATATCGGGCGTTTCCACTGGCTCGTCCTCAACTGAAGAATGGGTATTGAATTCAGAAGGTACTAACGTAACTGTACCAGCGGGATCAACTACAACTTTCTATTACTATGATATACTCAGTCAACAAATCGCTTATGCAGTATCTGGCGGCGGAAACCCTAGCAATCCAACATTAACGTATTACACTGCTCCTTCAACTGCATCTTCTCAATCCAGCCAAACAATTGACACCATTTCCTTACCCCTTATTCAACAAACAATTCTGGTTCTAAGAGGGACAACAGCCACCGTTAGCAATAATATCTTAGGCACTTCGAAAGATCAATGGGCTACTCCAAAATCATCTTGGAGCATATCTCAGGTGAATCAAATTCCGAGTCTCATACTTTATTACCACCAGTATCAAGTCATAGCAAGCTATTCAACCTCAGACGGTTCAATACCATCATCCAACATCATACTATCAGGAACACAATTTGGATCCAATTACCAACTGCTTCTTACCACCACAAACCAGGCAATCTGGCTAGATGCAAATACGCCTTGGTCCGCCTCTGCCATCATAACAGCTATATCAGGAACTGAACGATGGATTTCTTCCGCTGGCACTTCTGGAGACATAACTGGGGCAATTACAATAAACCCAATCTACGTTCACCAATACTACTTAGCAGTAATTTCAACCTATGGTTCGCCCTCAGGCTCAGGATGGTATGATAGTGGCTCAGCTGCTTATGCTGGTCTCAACGCTGGAACCGTTTCCGGCGGAGCTGGCACTCGATACGTCTTCACCAGTTGGGGCACTGATGCTTCAGGAACTAACTACGCTTTAAGCAGCGCGATTACGATGAATAGTCCCGAGACGGCTAATGCTAACTGGAAGACTCAGTACCAGTTGACTGTGACTTCAGTTTATGGCACGACAAGCGGCGCCGGCTGGTATGATAGTGGCTCAACCGCTTACGCTATTGTTGCATCTAACATCGTATCTGGAGGCTCAGGCGTCCAATATGTTCTTACAGGTTGGAGTGGTAATTCTTCAGGTTCAGGAACAACAAGTAACGGCATAACAATGAATGCACCTGAAACCGCGACTGCATCTTGGGGAACTCAGTATTATTTAACTGTCTTTTCTGCTTATGGCTCACCTAGTGTGGCAAGCGGCTGGTTTGATGCTGGTTCGAACATAAATGAAGCTATCACTTCTCCCGTCCCGGAATCCATTATTACACGGCATGTATGCACGGGTTGGACGGGAACAGGAAGCACCCCCGCAACTGGAACAAACACAAGTTTACAATTCACGATAAACCAACCTTCCAGCATCATTTGGAACTGGCAAAGCCAATTCATACCGTCAACGGTTTTACTAATGATTGGGGTTCCTTTGGTAACGGCAATAATCGGATTATCAATCTATCTGTTTAAGAATAGCCAAAAGTTCAGGAAGCGGAAATGATGCTTAGCCTTGCTTTTTGGTTAAAGGCGCGGCTTTTCTTACGTCGCACATTCAAGAGCCTTGTATGCTACTGAAATAGGCGATATATGCACCCACAAATATGAATAAGTCGTCGGCGTTCGGCACACCCGTGTGTTCATAATCTATCATCGGATTGTACACACCATTCGCGTAGTAATTGACATAGCTGCTTACAAATATGAGAAAATCGTTAGGGGTTACTACACCATCTTGGTTTAAATCTGCTGGACTTACAAGTTGATTGAAATTCAAGTTTACGTTGAAGTTGTAATACGTGACTGTTGAACTTAAGCTACTGCTTACCGTTAATGTTAGTATGACTTTCATGATTTGTCCTGAAAGAATTATTGCGTCATACTCATTTAATGTTACATTAAAATACTGGGCGTAGTCACCTGATAATGTGTTATGGTTATCATCTTCGAAGACGAAATCTGTTAGGTCTAATGGGGTTACTATGTAAGCCTTGCTTCCTGTGTTTTTTAGGTAGAATGTCACTGATGTTGAACCACCAGCAGATACTGCTTCCCAAGTTATGCTTTGGAGCACTGTTGTAGCATCAGAATTGGAATAAGCATTAACATCTGATGTGGATTCTGTAAGGCTTGCATGAGCAACATTAATACGTGAAAGAAAATTGAGACATGCAAGTGAAATGCTTAAAGCTAACAAAACGGCAATGATAACGCTTATCGCTTTTTTGTTTCTCATTTATTGTTTTCTCGTTTTCTTTTTTAGGTCTTTTTTTCACCAATTACGTAAAACGCATGCGCGCTGTTGAAGCGGTCTGAGAAAAGACCCGATTTTGGAAAAGAGCCAAGTTATGCTTCAGCCCGCATTTCATCTCATTTACCGACAAGAGCTGATCCCCCTCAATCAACATCCTTTGGCATATCCCCTGAATAGAGTCAGGTTAAATCGTAATTAACGCGCCGCGCTCTCAATTTTCTCCTTCTCCAATAACTTAACTCAATTTGAAAAGGAAGTATAAGACCCCTTTCAACATAAAAAATAGGCATCTACACAAATTCCTTGTAAACTATTTAGAAGCGCCACTTTAGGTTTAGGTTTTATTAAAATTCAATCAATAATCATGAATGAAAAATGCAAACGTTAACCATGTGAGAACGCTCCAAAAAAGAGAAAGGGAAAAAGCGCAGGAGATATCTATGGCTTTAGTTAATAAGCACAAATAATATAGCACTACACATAGCAACAGTACTGCGTGAAGTAACATATGCAAAGGTCTTATTCACGATTGCTCGGGGTCGTTGGAAAACCAAACACTGGAAAATCCACCTTCTTCAGCGCAGCAACCTTGGCAGCGGCAGAAATAGCCAATTATCCTTTCACCACAATTAAGCCTAACAGGGGAGTCGGCTACGTACGCACGCCTTGTGTTCATGAAGAATTCAAAGTGAAAGATAACCCTAAAAACTCGTTATGTCTAGATGGTGTAAGGCTTGTTCCTGTAGAATTAATCGATATTGCAGGCCTTGTCCCAGGCGCTTGGGAAGGACGCGGCTTAGGAAACCAGTTTCTAGACGAAATACGCAGAGCAGACGCGCTCATCCACGTAGTTGACGCTTCAGGCGGAACAGATTGCGAAGGACGAGTATGCAAACCTGGTGAACATGACCCGCTTGAGGACGTCAAGTTTCTTGAACACGAAATAACCATGTGGATGGCAAGCATACTTAAAAAGGACTGGACAAAAATCGCGAGAACAGCGGAATCAGATAAAAAAGGCATCTTTAGTCCCTTAGAAGAACGACTCAGCGGTTTAGGCATAAAACGCAGCCACATTTTTGAAGCAACAAAAAGAACTGGCTTGAACGCTGATAAACCAACCGGCTGGAGTGACGATGACTTCTTAAAATTTGTTGATGTTCTAAGACAAATTTCTAAACCCATGTTGATAGCTGCAAACAAGATTGACTTGCCGACCGCTGAAGCGAATTTGGAGCGTATGAAGGAACTCGATTACATGGTTATTCCATGTTCGGCGGAAGCTGAACTTGCACTTAGGCGAGCTGCTGAAAAACAATTAATCGATTATAAGCCCGGCGACTGCAACTTTAAGATATCACAGCCGGAAAAACTATCCCCGGTTCAGATTAAGGCTTTGGAAGCTATACGTGAAAAAGTGTTCCAAAAAAAGGGTTCAACAGGCGTCCAAGACGCAATAAACATAGCTTACTTCAAACTTCTCAACATGATAACTGTTTACCCCGTGGAAGATTTAGAGCACCTATCTGACCATAACGGCAGAGTCTTGCCAGACGCTTACCTCATTCCAAAAGGAACAACCGCACGTCAGTTCGCTTACTTAATCCACACAGAACTTGGAGAAAGCTTCATCTACGCCATCGATGCCCGAGACAAAAGGAGAATCGGCGAAGACGCCATCCTCAAAGACAGAGACGTCATAAGCATCGTAAGCGCCAAAAAACGCGCCTAATTCTCTTTTTTAAATCATTTTTTACTGCTTATTTTCCGAAGCGGCGTTTGCGGTACTGGAAGGTTCTGATGGCTCTTAACAAGTCAATTCTGCGAAAGTCAGGCCAGTAAACGTCCAAGAACAGAAGTTCGCTGTATGCGGCTTGCCAAAGCAGAAATCCGCTTAAGCGTTCTTCGCCTGAAGTGCGTATAATCATGTCGGGATCCTGCTTATCCATATGTGCAGTGTACAGGTACTTTTCAAAGGTGCCTTCGTTGACATCAGCTAATTCTAAATCGCCGCTTTTAACTTTCTCAGCGATAGTCTTAGCAGCATCGACGATTTCGGCTCTTCCCCCGTACGCGAACGCAAAGTTCCAGAAATATCTATCATAGCTTGCCGTTGCTTTCTCCACATCTTCAATGCTTTCCTGTAAACTTTTAGGCAGAAGGTTAACTCTGCCGATGACTTTCACATGCACTTTGTCTCGATGCAAACGCTCATCTTTTAGCAGCTTGCGAAATCTTTCCTCAGCAATTTGCATAATCTTTTGCACTTCATCCGAATTCCTAGAAAAGTTCTCTGTTGAAAAAGTGTAGAGCGTTACGTATTTGACATCAAGCATATGGCACCAGTCCAAAAGCAGCTCAACTGTATCAGCACCATTCTTGTGACCCCACTTATCCTGTAGCTGCCAAGGGTCTTTTTCCTGCTCGCTTGCCCACCGCCTGTTGCCGTCTAAGATTATGGCGATATGCTCAGGTCTTACTCCATCCTTAACCTGAAGCCATAGCCATCTCTCATACAGCTTGTATGCGCCACTATAAGAAAGCAGTTTTTTAAGCACTAAACGTGGCCTCGCATGTTAAACGTTCTTCTAGAGATTTTTCTTTTAAACTTTACTTCATAGTTAGAACCTTGACGGTTTCAATTAAATCTTGCCCTAATTCCCGATTAAAATGCTGGGGGAAATTTTATTCTGTTTCTTGGTTCTTTTCGGGTTTTTGGAAGAAGCCTTTAGTTGACCTGCTAACTATGTAAATTAATAGCACAGAAGCAATGCCGATTAGAATACCTACCACTATTGTAAAAATGAACATTGAAAAATCCTGGCTGTTTAAACCAACTATTGGATGCCCTGCTGAATTGTATGTGTCGTAGATTACGTTTGCTGTGGCTTCAAGAATAAAACGGGACCATGCAACTGTAACTATTAAAGCAAGATTCCGAAGTAATCTTGAGTCTCTTTCAAAGTATAAGCGTACGCTTCGTCCGAAAAGAACGATGATTATGCCCACTACCAGAAGGTCTTCGACACCCTTAATGAAGAAAGTGATTATCTTCGGAGAGATAGCTACCCATCCAGCCCAGGTAGTGGGGTATGGTGCCGCGTTAATATTGACGTTTGCTATTCCGAGGTAAACGCTGACAATGATGCATAAGATTCCGGCGAAAACCGTGTAATTTGAGATTTGCATCGGCATAGGCGGCGGCGAATATTCTTTTACCCACTTATAGAAGTCTTTAGCTGACTTGTCAACGCCAAAGCCTTTGATAAGTAAGAAACCGCCTATAACAATTACAATGGCGATTCCGTAATAGTAAATGGCGCCTGGGTAAACGAAATTGTTGATTGCCCAAAGAACGCCGAAGATTAAAACTAGTAATCCGGGCAAACCTAACGCCATGCGCGCGTACCTTGGATTATTTACTAATAATCGAACGTATTTTGTGAAGACTGCAGCAGTCTCTTCGATTGATTCACTATGCTTCATTACTACCCGTCTCACTGAAGAAACAGGGACTCTGGATTCAACAAGAGGCAAGATTGCCTCGTCAGAATAACCATCACTAACCAAAATCACTTCGTTTGCACTAAAAGTATCAAGTAAACTATTTAATTCAGCAACCAATTTTCTGTCAGCGCTAACGCCGCCCAGCTCAGAACCCGATATCGTAGCGACTTCAAAAATTTCCTGCGGTTGCTTTTCGTTTTGTAACCTGTCATGAAGCCGGATGGCTTCGAACATAGCGTTTGCATCTGGTTCTTCAGGGTCTTTTAGGGCTAAGGAAACTGCGCCGTCTAGGTTTGCGGTTCTTCCAAGAAGAGGCGTTTTTATTCCTGTCTTTACTTCTATATCGCCATCTCTATCGACGCATAGAATTAGGATACGCTTTTGCGTTTGTTCTTGCGTTTCCCTTTTAGCCATCTAACATCTCTATCTCTATTCCCTTAATACTGCCTTTTAACTTTAATCTTGTGATTGTTCATCATCTTCCGTGTCGTCGCCCATGACGAGCTGAAATTCATTCCAGCTTAATTTTTCGCCCTTCTGCAGCTTATCCCTCGCCTCAGCTCCAAGCTTATCTTTAATAGCCTGCTGTTTTTCTTTGGTTGCTTGCTGCGTTTCTTTAACTGCCTTTTGTTTTTCTTTGATAGCTTGCTGAGCGGCTATTTGCCTTGCTTTCTCTTCCTCTCTCATGGAAGCTCTTAGCCCCCGTAATTGCCCAGTCAATTCCGCGATTTTCACTTGAAAAAGAACGATTTCCTCCTTCGTTTTAACGTAAGCTTGATGTAAGCTGTCAGCTTGCGTTTTGCTTACTTTTGCGGCATTCACTTTTTCAATCATCTGTGAATGTAAATCTTGGCTTTTCTTAGCCAAATCAGTTAATTCCTTATGAAATATGTCAGCTTGCGCTTCAAGGGTTTGGCGTTGAGCCAGTAACTCCTTGATTTTTTTGTATTTAAGGTCTATTTTTTTGTAATTGCTCAGTAGAATTTCAAGCTGCTTGACATTCTCAATTAGCCCTTTTTCCTCTTGCAAATCAAGAGAAGTTGTCTGAATCTTCCATTCAATTGCGTCAAGCTCTTCTTGCAAGTCCCGCTGCCTTTCGCGCGGTAGTTTCTTTTTGAGTTCTGCGATTTTTTCTTTTATGGCGTTTATTTCGTCGGTGATTGGTGTAGTTTTAGCTCTGATTTCATCTCTTTGCTGTTTTAGCAGCTTCACTTTTTCATTTATCCCGTCTCGCTCGGTTTTCAATTCATTGATTTCTTGGTGGGTTTTCTTTACTTGGTCGTTCAGCTGGTTTCTCTGTTCGACATGCTTTTTGATTTGAGCCTCTGCTGTATTAGCTTGCTCTCTTAGTTTTTCAATTTGCTGATTAATGTCTTCTATTTTAATGGGTTTTTGTTGCTCTGACATGTGGCTAGCCTCTAGTATTGTTGAAGCTAATGAGCATTGCTGCTTAAGCATTTATAATGATTTTCTGTACAAAATACATAGTTTAACATGGTAAACCTGCTTTCAGATTATAATTTTTAAATATATGTTGGCACAATGATTGGTAAGATGAGAGAGTATGACGTTTA
>Ga0326728_10024556_pt1 | contig 10905 bp, 10 predicted proteins | sample MB3enrmetagenome_FD_207602 | JGI IMG/M metagenome (GOLD analysis project Ga0326728, IMG submission 207602) | Lab enriched peat soil microbial communities from McLean, Ithaca, NY, United States - MB31MN | ecosystem: Environmental > Terrestrial > Soil > Wetlands > Peat | place: USA: New York...
GAGCAGATGCACCGTCAACTGCGCGACAAGATTTTTCCTCAGCTGCATGTGGGGCTGCTGCATGGGCGGCTGGATGCGGAGAAGAAAGAGCGCATCATGCGCGAGTTTCAGCGCGGCGAAGTCGAGATACTTGTGGCCACGACGGTAATCGAGGTGGGCGTGGATGTGCCGAATGCTACGGTGATGGTGATCGAGCACGCGGACCGCTTCGGGCTGGCGCAACTGCATCAGCTGCGCGGGCGCATCGGGCGCGGTGCGGCGAAGTCATACTGCGTGCTGATGCACGGGGGCCGAATGTCGGAAGAAGGGCAGCGGCGGCTGGATGCGATGGTGCGGACGAATGACGGATTTGAGATCGCGGAGCTTGATCTGGAACTGCGCGGGCCGGGAGATTTTTTCGGTACGAAGCAGGCGGGGATCCCAAGCTTTCGCGTGGCGAATTTGATTCGCGACCGTCAGTTGCTGGAAGCGGCGAAGCGGGAGGCGGCGTTTGTGGTTGGCGGGCCGAATGCGGAGTTGTCGAAGGAAGAGATGGAGCGGGCGTTGAAGGCGATGCGGTCGCGGTGGTCGCTGAGCTATGGACTGGCGGAGGTGGGGTAGCTGGGCAGTATCTTAATCGTTTTTCTCACCACGGAGTCACGGAGACACGGAGGAAACGTCGAATCCGCAACAAATCAGCCGGGGTTGGGTTTGCCAAGCAGTCGGGTTTCTCTGTGGCTCCGTGGTGGAAAAGCTAAATCAGGACAGCACCTCAGCCGCGTCGCTATCCACGGGGGGCGGATTTCTATAAGATATGCGATACCGTTTAAAACTTAAGATTCAATTTACGTCAACCTTAACCGATCTAGGAGAGATTCGTATGAATAAGCTTCGAATGTTGAAACCAGGTTTTACGACTTTGGCTGTGCTGGCGTTTGCTCTGCTGATGGTGGGGACGATGGTGGCGCAGGAGGGCGAGTTTGTGATTCTGTCGGCGCAGTACGGCACGGGAGACCGGCACGTGGATGTGACGCAACGGCTGAAGGAACTGGCGCGGCATGATCGCGTGTTCCGGCTGGAAAACAGCGTGATGGGAGACGATCCGGCGCCGGGACAGCGGAAGGTGCTGCGCATTTTCGCGCGCGGACCGAATGGACAGGAACGCATGTTTGAGTATGTGGAGCACAGCCGGGTGGATGGCGGCCTGTTCCGCGGTTGGGGCACGGGTGAGTGGGGCAACGGCTGGAGCGGAAACTGGAATGCGGGCGAGGGCGAATTTGTGATCCTGAGCGCGCAGTATGGGACGGAGCGCCATCACGTGGACGTCACCAACCGGCTGCGGGAACTGGCGCACGAGGACCTGCGGATAACGATTACGAACCAGACGTTTGACGTGGATCCGGATCGGGGACAGGTGAAGGCGCTGCGGATTTACGCGCGCGGCGGTAACGGACAGGAGCGCATGTTCGAGTATCGCGAGAACAGCATTATCGACGGAGCGATGTTCCGGGGCTGGGCACGCGGTGAATGGGCGGGCCCGAACGACCACTGGAGCGGACGGTGGGAAGTGCGGTAGGCGGCGCGTAAATTCGAAAACAAAATCCCGCCCTAGCCGGTTGGCTGGGACGGGAGATTGTTTTGCGGGGTAGGGAGTCGGGGGCCGCTTCGGCCGATTTTGCGATTCTGCTATGATCGCGGCGGGCGCAAGAGAATCCGGCAGTCGGGCCTGGCCCCAGGATCGGGAACTCGTCGGCCCCACATTTTGAATCTGAAGGAGCCGCAATTATGGATACATCCGCATTCACACTCGGCAGCCGCCGGAACGAGGACATTGCCCTGGACCTGATGAAATTCATCGCCATGACGACGAGCTATGGCAGGACCAGCGGCTCCGGAGGGGGACTGGGCTTTCAGGGCACGGGTGCAGCGACGAAGCCGGAAGAGTATGCCGACCATCTGCTGGAATTGTATGGAAAGTGTTTGAAGGCGGTGGACGGGAAGTAGCTGCTAGCTTCTGGCTGCTAGCCAAAAGCTGCTTTCGTAACCCCTTTGGTGTTAATCCTTTCGTTGACAAGGGCCCGTTGGGTCGGATATCCTAAATGCCTTTGGAAGTCCTGCGGCTGCCCGCCCGGAACACCTTGCGCGCGTTCTGCGTGGTTTGCTTTCACAGATGGATCTTTTCGTAAGATCATCAGGGCACTCAGCGGTCTTCATTTGTTCTTTACTCGTTTTTAGGATTGGGAGAGTTTGCGATGTCGACCTATTTCCCTAAAGAAGGGGAGATTGTGCGGAAGTGGTATGTGGTGGATGCCGCCGGGCAGCCGCTGGGGCGGCTGGCTTCGCGCGTGGCCCGGATTCTGATCGGCAAAGAAAATCCTAAATATACGCCGTTTATGGATACCGGCGACCACGTGGTGGTGATCAATGCCGAGCAGGTTAAAGTGACCGGCATGAAAACCGATCAGAAGCTTTATCAGCACTACACCGGGTATCCGGGAGGGCTGCGCACGGAGGGGCTAAAGAAGAGGCTCGGGCGCAAGCCGGAGTTGGTGATCGAAGAGGCCGTCTCGCGCATGCTGCCGAAGAACAAGCTGGGGAAGCAGATGTTTACCAAGCTGAAGGTGTACAAGGGCGACAAGCATCCGCATGAGGCGCAGAAGCCGGAGCTACTGGCGGCGGCTAACTCGTAGAGAAGCTTCGAGCAAGCATAGAGAATCAGGCTTCGGGAAAGAGCGGCGGGGCCTACTAGTTCAGGAATTTTTTCAGAAAGGTTAACGCGACTACAGCATTCAAGTTCTTCCGCGCGTGGATCGCTCGGAGCTCGAGGCTCGTAGCTCAAGGCTAAAAATGGCAGAGACAGTTCAATACTACGGAACGGGCCGGCGGAAGTCGGCGATTGCGCGGGTATTTTTGCGTCCGGGCACCGGCGAGATGAAAGTCAACGGCAAGGCGTTTGAGGAATATTTCGTGACGCCGTCGCAGCGGATTGCCGCGAAATCGCCTTTGGTTTTGACGGAGACGTCGGCGACCTTCAACGTGCTGGCGAATGTATGCGGCGGCGGCGTGGCGGGACAGGCCGATGCGGTGCGACTGGGGATTACGCGCGCGCTGATGTTGTTCAACGCGGAGCTGCGCAAGCAACTGAAGGCCGAGGGCATGGTGACTCGCGACCCGCGCGCGAAAGAGCGCAAGAAGTATGGGCAGAAGGGCGCGAGGAAACGGTTCCAGTTCAGTAAGAGATAGTGCGTCGCTAGTCGTCGGTTGCTGTCGTTCGCGGCTCGATGAGCGGTTCGGGATTCGGTTTTCCCATCGACCAAGGACTAACGACGAAGGACGATTTTGGAGTTAAATTCATCCCCCCACCTCCCCTGAGATGGGTGGGACGGGAATGGCAATCGGGAAGAGCAGTTGCTAGTTTCCAGCTGCCAGTTTCCAGTGATTTTCGCTGGCAACTGTCTACTGGCTACTGACAACCGGGGAGCCCGATGCAGACCAACGAAGGAGGTTGATTGGCTAATATCACCATGAAGGAATTGCTCGAAGCGGGCGTTCACTTCGGGCATCAGACGAAGCGGTGGAATCCGCGGATGAAGGAGTACATCTTCGGAGAGCGCAACGGGATTTACATCATCGATCTCCAGAAGACGCTGAAGATGTTCAAAGAGGCGTCGAAGTTTGTGCAGGACCTGGCGGCGACGGGCAAAGTGGTTCTGTTCGTGGGGACCAAGCGGCAGGCGCAGGATGCGATCGCCGAAGAGGCGGGCAAATGCGGCATGTTCTATGTGAACCAGCGCTGGCTGGGCGGACTGCTGACGAATTGGGTGACGGTGCAGAAATCGGTAAAGCGGCTGAAAGAGCTCGACGAGATGGCCACGGACGGCCGTTACGATCTGCTGCCGAAGAAAGAAGTGATCAAACTGGAGCGCGAGCGCAAGCATTTGCAAGCGAACCTGGCGGGCATCAAGAATATGTCGCGTCTGCCGGATGCGATCTTTGTGATCGATTCGAATAAAGAGCAGATCGCGGTGCGCGAGGCACGCAAGCTGGGGATTCCGGTGGTTGCTGTCGTCGACACCAACTGCGATCCGAGCGAAGTGGATTATGTGATTCCGGGCAACGACGACGCGCTGCGGGCGATCCGGCTGTTCACGTCGAAGATTTCCGAGTCGATTGCCGAAGGCGTAAACGCGATGGGCGACAAGCAGATGGCCGAGATTCAGGCGGCCGCGGAAGCGGCGCCGCCGGGAGCCGAAGCGGCGGTTGTCGAAGGCTACGAAGGCGAGCCCCAGCCTGTGGAAGCTGCTGTGGCCGCGGAGGGCGAAGACATCAGCATGGAAGACGTGCTGGGCGCGGGCACGCGGAAACGTCCGGCGGCGATTCTGGAAGACGTGGACGAACTGCAGGCGGAAACGCGGAGATCATAGAAAGCTGCGAGCCACGAGCTACGAGTCTCGAGCAACCGCAGACGATGAGTCCCTGGAGGTTGGAAGGCGACCGGCATAACGGAAGGATCTGACCCGCGCGGTCGGTCGATGCGCGGGTCAAGTTTTATAACGCAGGTTTCAAGGCGGCGAAGTTCAAGGTTTCAGTAATTGGGCGGAGATTTTGATCCGCCAGATTGTTCTTTTGAAACTTCGAAAGTTTGGACCTTGAAGCACTGAAATATTGAAATGAGGTTTTTTGTGAGCACTACTATGGCAAATATTTCTGCGGCACAAGTGAAAGAGCTTCGCGAGAAGACCGGGGCTCCGATGATGGATTGCAAGCAAGCGCTGACCGAAGCCAAGGGCGACCTGGAAGCGGCGGTGGTGGTTTTGCGCAAGAAGGGTGTATCGGTGGCGGCGAAGAAGGCGGCGCGCGTGACGAGCGAAGGCTCGGTGGCGAGCTACATTCACGCCGGCGGCAAGATTGGTGTGCTGGTGGAGGTCAACTGCGAGAGCGATTTCGTGGCCCGGACGGACGACTTTAAAGAGCTGCTGCACGATATCGCGATGCACATTGCGGCCAGCGATCCAAAGTATGTCCGCAAGGAAGACGTCACGGAGGCGGACTTCAAGCGCGAAAAAGAAATCTACCTCGACCAAGCCATCAAGAGCGGGAAACCCGCGAACATTGCGGAGAAGATGGTTACGGGGAAGATGGAAAAGTTCTACGAAGAGGTCTGCCTGCTGGAGCAGCCGTTCATTAAGGACCAGACGGTCAACATCTCGCAACTGATTGCAGCCAAAATCGGAAAGCTGGGAGAGAACATCGCGGTGCGGCGTTTTGCCCGGTTCAAGGTTGGCGAGGCGACGGCTACGGTGGCGTTTGTTACGGCCAAGCCCGATGAGGGCGAGGCGGCCGCACCGGCTAAATAGCCGGTCAATTTCAGGGGCGCTGCGGCGCCCCTTTTGGTTTGTGAGTGTTTCAAGGTTCCAAGGGTTTCGAGGTTGGTAAAACATCGGAGACAGGTTTACCTTGGAGCTTGCGAACTTGAACTCTGGCACCTGAGGTCTCATGTCTACTCCCGTCTTCAAACGCATTCTTCTCAAGCTCTCCGGTGAGGCGCTGGCGGCCGATCAGGGCTTTGGCGTCGATACGACCCACATTCATTCCATTGCCGGGGAAATCGCCGAAGTTCACAATCTGGGTGTACAGATCGCGATTGTGGTCGGGGGCGGAAACTTTTTTCGCGGAGTCGCCGACCAGGCCAAGGACATGGACCGCGTTTCGGCGGATCACATGGGCATGCTGGCTACGGTGATCAACGCGCTGGCGCTGCAGGACGCGCTCGAAAAGCAGCATGTCTATACCCGCGTGCAGTCGGCGATCGAGATGAATCAAGTTGCCGAGCCATTCATCCGGCGGCGGGCCATCCGGCATCTGGAGAAAGGCCGGGTTGTGATCTTTGCCGGGGGTACGGGGAATCCGTATTTTTCGACCGATACGGCCGCGTCGCTTCGGGCGATGGAAATCAAAGCGGACGCGATTCTCAAGGCAACTAAGGTTGATGGCATTTACGACGCGGACCCGATGAAGGTGAAGGACGCGAAGAAGTTTTCGCAGATCACCTATATGGATGTGCTGAAACTCGGGCTCAAGGTGATGGATTCGACGGCGATTTCTCTCTGCAAAGATAACAACCTTCCCATCCTCGTTTTCAGCCTTAATGGTCAGGGCAACATACGCAAGGTGGTGCTTGGGGAGAAGATCGGGTCGCTGGTGAGCGCGTAGCGAAGGTCAGAGGTTAGAGGTCAGATTGCAGAGGTGAACCCAGCGAGGGAATAGTCTCGGATTTTACCTCTAAATTCTAACCTCTAACCTTGTTTGCGTCCGCCCGGATGCAGAAACTGCGGTCATTGCAGTGTCCATCGTAATCTTGCGCGGGGGTGACCTTTGGGGGAGACTTCTGTCCATGGAGGCTTCCAAGGCACATGTTGGGATCGCCGTGGGGTCGGCGGTGCTGCTGGTGGCGGTTGCTCTGGGGTATGTCGCCTGGTTGAGTAATCAGGGGCCGGTGCTGGCGCGGTCGGAGGAGCGCGACGCGCTCACACGAATGCCGCTGAGCATCACCATGAACCCACTGCGCGACCGAACCATCGAGCACACGGCCAATGAGTTCATCGCGCAGATGCGGGACGGCAACTGTCGCAACTTGCTGGCCGCATGGGAAAAGGACTACCGCAAAAAGCGCGCCGACTTCATTTGCGCCTCGGAGGCGCAGCATCCGCTGATCGGCTGGAAACTGGTGGAGTGGGAGGATGCGCGGCCGCTGGTAATTCTGCATTATAAGGGCGAGCGCTATTTCACACCGGCGCAGGATGCGACTTACAAAGATTTGTTGTCGGTGACGGAAGAGAAGAAAGAGGGTGGCTGGGTTGTTACCAAGTACGACGCGATGTACTAGACTTAGTGGCTCGTTATTTAGTGGTTGGTCTTCCCATCAGGCGGCTGAGCGATCGAGAGATTTCCAAAGGCCATGCAAGAGTCTAGCCACGTTCTCTGCCGAAACGAGAGCGCAAAACGTCGACTAGCGTTTGCGCGTTCTTCCGTGCGACGGATCAGGTGAGTTCGCCGTGTTCAGATCAACATGCAAACTTTGCTTCGCCGCGGCAGCAGAGGGAAAGCAACTTCCTGTCTTGTCATAGCCGCCGCAAGCGACGGCAACGTCCTTTCTTTTCGGAGACTGGGCAAACTGCCAGACGCCGGCGAAGTCAGCGCCACTGGCGTTGGGCGAAGGCGGCTGCTTGCTTGCTACGCATCCTGGGGATGGTGGGCAGGCGTCGTTGGTCACCCAGTAGGTGATCTCGCGAGAGCCGGCATTCTCGCGTATGTCGTCGGCGGTAATGACGCTGACGCCGCCCTCCTCAGCTGCGGCGATCCCGGAGCAATAGACGCCAGCGCGAAAACCCGTTTGCGTTACCTCGTCGATCCAGGCAAACAAATAAGTCTTTTGCTCGGGCAGGAGGCGGCCGCCTTGTTCCTGATCGAGGAAGATGATGGTGCGCGCGGGAAAGCCTTCGCGGCGGGCCGCCGCGACTGCGGCTTTGGCGTCGGATTTTCCGAGTGCCGCAGCGTTGGTCTTCAGCTCGCGATAGAGTCTGCCGTTGAACAGGACGGCGAATCCGAAACCGGCTGCTTCGATCCGGCGACGATTGCCAGTCCAGGTGTTCGTTTTCTCACCGGGAGGATTATTGAGCCAGTAGCCGGTGAAAGCGAAAGTCTGGTGTAGTTGTTCGAGGTTGGCGTCGCCGGGATATTGGTTGCGGTCAAAGCCGAGATATGGAGAAGAGCGATCGGCGGCTGGCGTGGTGGGCACGAAGAATGCCGCGGACGCTACGAGCACAAGGACGAGCGCGAGGGAGCGAGAAGTTAGTGGCATCGTAATTTGCGGACCGTCATTCATCCGCCGATGTGCACCATGGTACGCGACGGCGGGGTGAAGCCTGGCTCGCCGATGTGGTGGCGCTCTTCTTTGTTTTCGACGGTTTTTACGATGAACTCGGCGAGTTTTTCGTCGGATGCGCCGCGGCGCATGAGTTCGTGCAGGTCATGATCCCAGGCGGAGAAGAGGCAGGTGCGGAGCTTGCCGTCGGAGGTGATGCGGATGCGGCTGCAATGTCCACAGAAGGGATGCGACACGGGGGCGATGATTCCGATTTCGCCGATGCCGTCGTCGAAGCGATAGCGGCGAGCGGTTTCGCTTTGCTGATGATCGACTTCGATGAGCGGGCGATATTCGGACATGCGGGCGACGATCTCGTCGAGTGGGACGACGACCTGGGGCGTCCACGTACGGTCTTCTTCGAGCGGCATGAATTCAATGAAGCGAACAACCACACCTTCTTCGCGGGCGAACATGCCGAAGGGAATGACTTGATCTTCGTTGAATCCGCGGAGGAGCACGCAGTTGATTTTTACAGGATCGAGGCCGGTGCGGCGGGCGGCGCGGATTCCAGCTAGCACGCTTTCGAAACCGTTGGGGACGCGGGTGATGCGGGCGAAGCGGGCGGGATCGACGGCGTCCATGCTGACGGTGACGCGGTCGAGGCCGGCATCTTTGAGGGGCTGCGCGATTTCGGCGAGAAGATGCCCGTTAGTGGTGAGAGCAATATCTGGCTTTGCGCCGGTCACGGTGCGGAGAGCGCTGAGGTCGCGTACAAAGTTGACGATGTCTTTGCGGAGGAGAGGCTCGCCTCCGGTGAGGCGAATTTTTGTGATTCCCAGCGAAACCAGGATGCGGGCCATGCGGAGGTAATCGGCGAAGGGGAGTTCGGCGAAGGCGGTGCCGTTGGTGCCGGTGCGGCAATAGACACAACGATAGTTGCAGCGGTCGGTGATGGAGATCCGCAGATCGTGGATGGAGCGGCCGAATTTATCGGTGAGGGGCATGAAAACGGTTGTTGGCCAGACTCTGATTGATGACCATACTAAATTGGATTCGACGATTGGGGAAAGGAATCAACGGGCGAAAGTGGGCGGCGAAGCAGATCGCGCCGGATGACGGGGCGGCTGAGCCATCGGCGACGTGCGTGGCGTAACGAGTGGAAGAGGTTGCGGAAAAAGTACGCTGGCATGCCACAAGCGACCACCGGGGTAAAGTGTGTGCGCGAGAACACAGTTGTCCCTGCCTTGCTCGTTCCTATTCTCAACTATTATTTGATGGGCGACCCTACCTCGGTGCGACCCTAGCTACCTTGCGCGGCACGGCGCGTGACATCCGTCACAGGGGTCTGTGATAGGTGCTGCTGACCCATGGTGACGGCGGCAGTCTACTGGGTAGGCGAGGGTGCCGCAAGAGCACACGCCGGAAGCAAATAACCTCGTCTCAGAGAGTTCTTCTCGCGCGCCGATGACAGTCCCGGCACCATAGAGGGAGGCAGCCATGGCTGTGGGTGAATTCGTCCACGAACAGGCGAACCAGGATCAGGCGAACGACGAAAACGCGAACCATGATTCAGTGAACCAGGAACAGGCGAAGAAGTCTGCGGCGAACGATGCGGTCAGTGCGGAACGGACCGCTTATCTGGATGGCTTGGTCAGCCACGCCAAGACGGCAGCCGCCGTATTCACGCAGTACACGCAGGAGGATGTGGACCGCATTGTGAAAGCGATGGTGCTGGCGGGACTGGAGAACGCCGCTCATCTGGCGCAATTCGCGGTGAAAGAAACTCGCCTCGGGGTGGTGGAAGACAAAGTCATCAAGAACATGGTGGCGTGCGAGTTTGTCTATAACTACATCAAAGACAAACGCACGGTAGGCGTGATTCGTGAATACCTGGAGCGCAACCTGACGGAAATAGCCGAGCCGATCGGCGTGTTGTTTTCGATCACACCGGTTACCAACCCGACATCGACCGTACTGTTCAAGTGCATTGTCGCAATCAAGACGCGCAACGCGGTGGTGTTCGCTCCGCACCCGAAGGCGTGGCGATGCTGCGCCGAGGCCGTCCGGATTATGTATGAGACGGCGGTGAAGCATGGGGCGCCTGAGGGAGTCTTCACCTGTGTGGAATCGCCAACGATTCCGGACAACGTCTACCTGATGCACCACAAAAATGTGGCCATGATCGATGCGACGGGCGGGCCGGGCGCGGTGAAGGCGGCGTACAGTTCGGGCAAACCGGCGTTGGGCGTGGGAGCGGGAAATACTCCGGTTTACCTGGAGAAGAGCGCGGACCTGGATGCGGCGATTGTCGACATCATCCTTTCAAAGACATTCGATAACGGCACGATCTGCGCTTCGGAGCAGACGGTGGTGATCGACGACGAAGTCTTTGACGTCGCGATCAAGAAGTTTGAAGAACTGGGCGCGCACATCTGCAACGAGAAAGAAACCATGGTGCTGGAAAGCACGGTGATCGATCCGCAGACAGGCTTCATGCAGCCGATGGCGGTGGGGCAAAGAGCGGTGGACATTGCGCAGTTCATCGGCCTGAAAGTGAAGCCGAAGACCAAGCTGCTGATTGCCGAGATACACGGCGTGGGACGGCAGCATCCGCTATCGGCCGAGAAGTTGTTTCCGGTGCTGGCCGTTTACCGGGCGAGGTCGGCGGACGAGGCGCTGCGGGTGTGCGTGGACGTGAACCATTTCGGCGGGCTGGGGCATACGTCGGTGATTTTCTCGCGCAACGACGAAGTGATACGCAAGTACGGCGTGGCCATCAATACGGGGCGGATCATCGTGAACTCGCCGGGCTCGGTTGGGGCGCTGGGCGCGGTTTACAACGACCTGGTGCCGACGTTTTCCTTTGGCTGCGGCACGGGCGGCGGCAATAGCACGACCGACAACGTCAACATCTATCATTATTTGAACATCAAGCGGCTGGCCCGCAGGACACAGAATCATATGTGGTTCCGCATTCCGAATCAGATCTACTTCAACATGAACGCGGTCGAGAACTTGAAGCGGTTCCCATCGCAGTCGACGGTGGTGGTGACCTCAGC
>Ga0326728_10024557_pt1 | contig 10905 bp, 3 predicted proteins | sample MB3enrmetagenome_FD_207602 | JGI IMG/M metagenome (GOLD analysis project Ga0326728, IMG submission 207602) | Lab enriched peat soil microbial communities from McLean, Ithaca, NY, United States - MB31MN | ecosystem: Environmental > Terrestrial > Soil > Wetlands > Peat | place: USA: New York...
ACTGCATCTCTCAAATTGTACGGGTGGTGGACCGCTTTCGGAAGATTTGATCTGCATCTGTGGCCGAAAGGCGGAGCGATTCCGCACCATTCTGGGCTCGGCCACGTGTTCGAGGGCGTTTCTCGTGGATTTCTCTGACACTGCTCCATTCTCCATCGTTCTCAGCCATTCGATTTACTTGCCTCGCGATCATCGCTGGTTTGCCGGGAGGGGCGACAGCGCGATTCCCCAGTTCCTGTTGGCGCTCGACTTCGGGCAGAAGCACGTCCTCCCAATCCTCCGCACTGTGCACGTTGTCCGGTCGCAGCCTCGCCGCCAGACAGTCACCCTCGCTGTTAAACAGGAGCAGGGGATGATCGCAGACAGACTCAAAATGCCCGTTGTAGGCACTGTGCTCCTGTTCGCCATAGACCGGGATTTCCGTCGAGTCCATTTCTAGAACCACCCGCTGCCGTGCCTCCACGGCCGTAGCCTTCGCCAACAGTTCTCAATTGATTCGTCCCAGTCCCTCCAGGTTCTCGTCTCGACTCAGCACCTCGGTCTCGAACCAGTGCAAACGCGATGGCAACAACGAAAGCTGAAAAGGCCGATTTTGTGTCTCACCCACCGGGTCGAAGCCTCTGCGAGTTGGTTTTGCTCTCAAAGCCGCATAAATGCTGACGTTGCCTTGATCATGCGATCACTTACACAATCTTCAAAAAGGAAATGTGGGCTTAGACCGTTCTCACTTGGCGGCAAGGATGGTGGTGCAGCCGCCGACGCGTGTGTCTGCGGTGGGATGTTGGAGCGCATTGAGGATTGCGGGGGGCAGACCGTCGTCGCCAAATCGCGCGGTGTAGAACGCGAACTCCGCAAAGTCGCCCGGTCCGAAGTGCCCCGCCTGGGGATCGTGTGTGTAGGGCAGGATGAGGCCTGGGTCGTCGACAGCGCGGCCAAAAAAGACGATCGCATCGCGGAGCGTATGGCCGTTGGCCTTGTAGCTGTACAAGTCGACGCCCTGGCGTGCGGCAAACTCCGCGATGAGGACAAGGGGCTGCAATGCGAACCCCTGATAGTGAGTGGCGTTCTCGTGGCGAACCATCTCCCTCGGAAGTGCGCCCTGGGCGTCGATTGTACCGATGGTCTCCTTGTACGTTGCGATGCCGAAACGGAACAGCTTGTCATCGCCGGCCGTGATGCCGATCGAGGTTGCGGCAAGCGCGCGCCAGTCATGATGATTGTTGCCGGTGTCGCCGGGCCTCTCAAACGAAATGTTTTTGTGAGCGGCCGTGTCGAGCCAGGCGGTGACTCGCTGTTGCTGGGCCTGATCGAGGGTCGTGTCATTCACCAGGACGGAGTCGGTAATTCCGGCGGCGCTAAGTGTCCACTCCACCTGAAACCATGCCTGCGACGATTCGGCGCGGTCGTAATCGAGCAGGGCGTGCGCCTGTGCCCATGCATCGAGCTGGGCAAGAGCACAAGCGGCTTCAGCATGGCTGCCGGTGGCGACATACTGGTTCATGCCGGCCGTAATCCGCTTTTCGAAAAGTGTGTAGACGCGGGTGGCGGCGGCCTCGGCGGGGTTGGTGGGGCCGTTCGAACCGTTGAGATAATGGCGCGGGATGATGATGCGGCCAGTAGGAGCTGGGATGAGCGGCGTGACGACGCAGGAGGGCAGGCCAGCGATTGCCTCACGCAGTAGAGGGTCGGTCGTGACCTTGAGAGCCCTCTGGCGCGAGGCGACAGAAACTACCGACGCGTGCGGGTCGGCGACTTGTTGACACGGCGCTTGAAGTGCAATTGCTGCGGCAAAGACGAGGATGCAGGGGGATTTCATGTCCAATGATTTCACTCTCCATTTTGTAAATTCGCAAGTGAACTTACGCTGGCAGCATTGGCCTTTATCTGGCCGGGTAAGACATGCATTGGATTGCCCGTCATTCTCCCAAAGTGCGAAGATGAGTTTCACTCCGCAGGAGTGCTGTGCGGGATCCGGAAAACGCAACTGCTCGGCTGACTGAATAACGCTGGCGCCGCGCGGAAGAAGTCATGGGGAGGCATTGTGAAGCAAGTCTCGCGGTTCGTGTCCGTCTCAAGTCTACTAGGTCTTCTCATGTTCTTGGGCTCTCACTCGATTGCGCAGCAGAGCAACCCGCGAACCAATGCTCCCGGGCACGATCGCTTGCGGCAAGGTTTCGAGAACCCGCCGCAGACGGCCAAGACGCGCTGCTACTGGTGGTGGTTGAACGGCTTCACAACTGCCGAGACCATCACGCGCGATTTGACTGAGATGAAGGCCAAGGGCTACGCGGGGGTGATCCTGGTAGACGATATGGCATCGAGCGGCGCATTCGTCGTCCCAACCGGGCCGGCCTATGGCAGCCCGGAGTGGATGAAGTTGTATTTGCATGCGCTGAAGCTGGCCGCCGACCTGGGACTGGAGATCAGCCTGGAAATCACGGACGGCGGGAACGTGGGAATTCTGGGCGGACCGGGCGTGGGTCCAGAGGATGCAATGAAACTGCTCACCTACTCGCGGACGCAGGTCTCCGGCGGTTCCAGCCAGGATGTCAACCTTCCACTTCCGCCCGCGGAAGGCGGCTTCTACCGGCAAATTGCGGTTCTGGCCTATCCATTGCGGCACGGCGCGGCTTTGCCAGGCGAAGCGAATGGCGGGCGCAAACCAATTTTGGCGCTGCAATTCAAAACTGCCTCTCGGCAGATTGGGGGCGACTCCATGCCTCACGCCGAGCAGGTGATGCCCAATGCACCCTCAGTGGCCGGTGAAGAGGACGCCGATCTCAGCGATGTCGCGGACCTGAGTGCGCACACCGATGCGCACGGGATCCTGCATTGGACATTCCCCGCCGGACAATGGGAGGTACTGCGCATCGGCTATACGGCTTCAAAGGCCCGCGTCACCAACAACAGCGGGACCGGCTACGCCGTGGATGCCTTGAGCGCGCAATCTTTCGACCATTATTGGGACCGGGTCATCCATCCGATTCTTGACGCCAGCAAACCTTTCATCGGCAAAAGTCTTCTCTATGTGGTTACGGATAGCTGGGAGTCGGACGGCGCGAATTGGACGCCCGATTTCCGCAGGCAATTCATCCGGCTGCGCGGGTACGATCCGGTCCCGTACCTGCCGATCGTGTCGGGCCGCATCGTAGACAGCAGGGAGACCAGCAATCGCTTCCTGTTCGACCTTCGCCGCACGGTGGCTGACCTGATCACAGCCAACTACTACGATCACTTTGCGGAACGGGCGGCGGCCTACGGATTGGCCACGCATCCTGAGTCGGGCGGGCCGCATGGCGCCCCCATCGATGCTCTCGAAACATTTCGTGCTTCGGCTTTCCCGCAGACGGAATTCTGGGCGGCTTCTCCCCTGCATCGAACCACGGACGAACAGAGGTTCTTTGTCAAGGAGGCGGCCAGCGCCGCACACATCTATGGAAAGAGATATGTGGCAGCAGAAGGCTTTTCCACCATCAATTATTCGTGGTCGAATTCCCCCGGACGCAATCTGAAGCCGACCTTCGATCGCGCTCTGACCGAGGGCCTGAATCGGCTCTTCTGGCACGAGTTCACGTCGTCCCCGGAGGAGTTTGGAAAACCCGGCATCGAGTATTTTGCAGATACGCATCTTGACCCGAACGTAACCTGGTGGAATCAGGCCGGCCCTGTGATCCTTGCCCTGAACCGGGCGCAGTTCCTGTTGCAACAGGGAAATCCGGTTGCTGACCTTCTTTACTATTACGGGACCCAGGTGCCCAACTTCTCGCGCCTCAAAGTTGATGACCCGGCCCATGTATTGCCGGGCTACGAATACGACGTCACCGATGAGGATGCTTTGTTGCATCGCATGCTCGCATCCGGTGGCGTGTTGCGCACGCCTGAAGGAGTGCGCTACCAGGCGCTGGCTCTGCCCGCCTCGGGTGAGCTCACTCTGGCAGACCTCAAATGGATCGTGAACTACGTTCATCTGGGCGGGACCGTGATCGGCCTTCAGCCAACAGGACCGCTGGGATTGGTTCCGCCCGCTGAGAGGTCGGAATTCAAGCGGATCGCGTCGGATGTGTGGGGCCGCTGCAGTTCCACGGCGAACAACGGGCCGGTCCGTTACGGAAATGGCCGAATCTACTGCACCCAGAATGCCAACGCCGCTTTCGGCGACCTGCACATAACGCGGGACTTTACCTACAGTTCCGATGATCCCAAGGTTGCATTCGACTTCGTGCATCGCCGCACCGGGGATGCTGAAATCTACTTTGTGCGCAACGAGAATGACGCTCCGGCCAGGGCTACCTTGATGTTTCGCGTCAAAGGCCGTGAGCCGGAGTTGTTCGACGTGGATACCGGCAACACGATAAAGGCGTTGGTGTATCGCCAGAACGGCGAGCAGACCGAGGTGCCGTTGACTGTGCCTGCGCTCGGATCGTTCTTCGTCATCTTTCAGCACCCGAGTTCGTTGCATGCAACGAGCCTAGAGCAGGCCGGCAAGCATGTATTTCCCTCCGTGGTCGAAGGGATGGGAGTCTACGGAAGCTCAAACGGCCTATTCGAGCTGCACAGCTCTGAGCCGGGCACGTACCTGGCCACGTTTTCCGATAGCAGCCGGCGAAGCATTGAAGTTTCGGCTCCGGTGAGTCTGCCGAAACTGCAAGGTCCGTGGACCGTCTCTTTTCCATCGGGTTGGGGTGCGCCGCCCTCCATCACGATGACCAACCTGCAATCCTGGACCGATTCAACCATTCCCGGGGTGCGCTACTTTTCTGGAACAGCGACCTACCAAAACACAATCGAGATTGCGCCGGAGTCCCTGCTTAGGAATCGCGAAATATGGATGGATCTTGGCGATGTTCGGGAGGTTGCTACCGTATCGGTGAACGGCAAGGAACTCCGCACGCTCTGGCATGCGCCCTTCACTCTTCGCATCGACTCGGTGCTTCATCCCGGTGACAATGAGCTTTCGATCAGGGTGACCAACCTGTGGCCCAATCGGCTCATCGGAGATCAGCAACCCACTGAAGTGGTCCATTACGCGCACACCAACGTCCCAGCGTATCCCAGGGACTTTACCCTGTTGCCTTCAGGCTTGCTTTCACCGGTTACGCTGAGCGTGGAAGAGGCTGGACACGCGCGGTAAGAAACATCGACGGGCTTGCAGCGGGACGTCTACTCCGCATGCGTTCTACTCCCAGACAAGCTGGCGGATTCCGACATCGAGAATCACGGTCACAATTTTCTTCTCCGCGTCCCACGTAAAATCAAGCGGCTCGCGCAGGTAATGCCCTTGATGAGGATCGTTCTGCCAGGGAACGGTCATGCGATCGAATTCCGGATCATCGAGTCTTGGCGTTTCCGTCGCGGATCGCAGCGCGACGATGCGCTTTGGCTTTTCATTCACACGGAATGAGACCGCAACCTGGAGCGGAAGCGGCTGCTCCTCGCCTTCCTTCACCTTCGGGCCGAACAGGATGAGTTCCTTGTCCAGGGGACTGAGCGGGAAGCTGAAGCTGGCACGACGATCAACAAGGCTCACGGCGCCCGTCACCGCGCTGTCGAAGAAGGGCTCCCAGGGCTTGCTGAGGAGCTCAACCTTGATCAGCCCTTCATTGCCGAGTTTCAGGTTGAAGCCGTGATGGAGCGCGTAGCTCGAGAGCGATCCTCGCTCCAGACGCGCCACGGCAAAGCTTCCGTCTGTGGAAAGTGAGGCATCGTCATTGCTGCCGGAAGTTACAAGCAGAGTGCTTTCCTTTCCGGTAAGCCGGGTTCCTTTGGCGCCCATCGGCGACACCGCAAAAGGGGCAACTTTTTCATACGGGACCAACACATTTAGAAAATCAGTCGACCGGGCATTTTTCTTCAGCACCAGCAGCGTGAAATTGTTCCATCGATTGCCGGGCGACCATCCTCCGGCCACTGGCGTGGGGCGCAGCCCGAAGTAATACGGAGGCAGCCTGGGGTCTCCTTTGGGTACAGTCTGGACCGTCTCATCGCCGGGCAGGATCGGAACCACGTCGAGCCTGGCCACATCGTCGCCGAAAGTGAGTACCTTGCCATGGGCAAGGAGACTGCCCGTGGGATTCAGGTACCACTCATACGGCTGCTCACGGTCGCTTTCCATTTGGTCGTTGACCACGGCTACACCGAGGTCGCGGAACCAGACCACACTGCGTTGCTGCGTCACATGATCGTAAGTCTTGAGCTTTGCCGAAATGATGCCGATTTGTCCGACATCCCCAAAGGCTCTCAGCTCTCTATCGGCGCGGCCAATATCGTTTTGCGAGGTCTCGTAGAGAAACTCCTTGCCGTGCTGCTTGACGTGTTCGGCGTAGAGTCCGTCAAGCCGGTCATAGCCCCATGGGTTGCCGATGCCGACCGTGTTGTGTGCGACGGTAGCCTTGGAGTAGCCGCCATAGGTGTCCCAGTCCTGATAACGGCCCACCCGGCCACGGTCCACCGTGATCGGCATTCCCTTGTAACAAAGCTCCAGTTCCAGGGCGTCGGCATGAGCATGGCCGGAGATGACGAGCCCGGTTTCGTTCTCGCGCCGTCCGATGTATGTGGTGCCGTATTTCAGAAGGAAGTAGTTATCCTGCGCGCCCCAGCCGGAGCGGAAGATCCCGTAGCCGGAGAAGGGGTGGTTGGCAGATAAATCGGTCGGAGCGGTTGCCGCGGCGGACAAATCATAGTGAAAAAGCTCGTAAGGATCGTCGGGGATCATTCCCGGCCGCCCACGCTCGATGATGGTCCGGCCCACCCAGACAAACGTGGGCTGGTTCAGAAGTTTCCCGCCCTCGATCAACTCCTCCGCACCCACGGTATCGCGATCTGAGTCGCCGACGGCAAAGACATGACCATCCGGCTCTGTGAGGTTCATCCTCCACTCCAGCGTGCGGCGCATCGCATCCGTCATCGCGGGATCGGTGAAGTAATCGCGCACCCCGAGGTTGCGGCTGGCCACCATGAATTGCAGCAGGGCGTGAGCCGACAGGCTCCAGTAGTGGATCGAGCCTTCCCCGTAGGCGCCGTCGAGGCCGAACTCCGTGAAAAGCAGCTTGGGGAGCTCCGATTGCGCCGCTCGCAGCCACTCCGGAGACTCGGGAAGATCGGGATAAAGCATCGCGATGGTTCCCATCATCGAGGTGGCGAAGATGTGAAAATTGAGGCAGTACACGCTGCGGTAGTACCAGGTGTATCCCTGGGAAAACCGCTTATCGGGCCACCAACTGTCGAGCATCCAACCCTGCAGAAAATGCGCACAGCGCCGCAGCTCCTCCTTGACCACTTGCTTGTCTTCTGCGGTCATCAGGCCGGCCCCTGAGGCAAGGTCGTAGGCCTCGAGAAATTGCATCGAGGCCTCTCCTTCATGAATTCCGTCGTCAAACCAATAATTATTGATCTGGCGCACACCAATCGAGGTCATCAGTTTTTCGCGCAGCACCCATCCCAGCAGCGGCGTGGGATGAAGCGCGTAGGCAGTGGCAATGGTCCTGAAGTCAGGCGAAGGATGATCGCGTTTGCCGATGGCGACGAGTGCCCCTGTGGGGCGCGGAGCCGGTGTAGCAGGATATTTCTTCAGCCAGGCGTCCACGCTCCTGCCGGTCTTCGTCTCCAGGTCTGCGTAAGCGGCGGCCAATGCGGGAATCCCGGCCTGGTGCCGCAAACGCGCCACATCGGCATCGGAGAGGTAAAGATGAGGAGACCATGCCGGGGGATTGGTTTGCGCAATCAAGGGAGAGAAGGAGCAGCTGAGCACTGCGAGATAAAGGGCATACTTCAGCTTCCGTATCAACAAGACAATCCTCCAGGCGCTATTTCCGGCCAGATTGCATCTTCCTGGCCACAAAGCGGAACTGACAAGTGAATTCACGGTAATGCATACAGTAAGAGCGGCGCATTCTATTGTGAATCAGCGGGCTCATGAGATATGTATCGGTCAACCACCATGACCCGGAGCAACCCGGACTTAGACGAAAGACCGAAACCCCATCAGGAGTAGAAGAGATAATCGCCTCGATGTTCGACGGACAAACCGGGGAGCCACGGGGAATTGGGCAGGCACTACACTTCATTTCCCTGCCGCGCCACGGGGCCTGCCCCGAAATCAGGCGAAAAAGGCGTCCGATTCCGAAGCTGCCTGGCAATTACCCATGACATTACCGAACTCCGGGAAGTTCCAGCGGCAGGCTCTCGGGAAAATTTCAACTATAATAATTTCAATGCGTTGCAGAACCCCTTCCCTTGCCCAATTGCAGCCTCATAGCCGCTTACTGTATTCCTTACCGTAAATTCACGTTGTCAACGCAATTCCCGGCTCCCTAGGCTTATCCCGATTCTTCGCATTGTTCTAATACGCTGTCATCAGACGAATCAGGTTCTGGGTGAACGCATACGTGCTTGCGAGGTGGAAATTGCAAATGCTCTGCCGGGATCTGCTCTTGATCATCCGCGTAACCGTAGCCACGAGTTTTCCAGCGGATGGCTTCTCTCCGGCACAGGGCAACGGCCAAACCCCTTTTTGCGGCCGTAATTCAGCAGAATGAACACACTGCGGCCTAAAACAGCCGCAGACTACGATCCACAACCGGCAACCGAACAATTGGAGGCAATCAAGATGCAACTAAATCAAAGATCAGCGAAGAGTTCGCCTGGTTACGCAGGTCTGCGCGGTAGAATTTTCCGCGCCGGTGCGTTCCTGGCGATTGCGGCGGCACTTCTCCTCATCCATGCGCCGCTCCACGCGCAAACTGAATCCGGCACCGTGACGGGCGTGGTGTCCGATCCCGCCGGAGCCGTGGTTCCGGACGCGTCTGTCACCGCCAAAAACACGGCCACGGGCGAGACACGTAAAACCGTTTCCAATGGTGCCGGAATCTTCTCCATTCCTGCCCTGCCGCCTGGCCCCTACACGGTAGATGCACAGGCGAAGGGCTTTGAGCAAGACACCACTGCCCTCACGCTCTCGGTAGGTCAGGTTTTGAACGTCAACTTCACCCTGAAAGTGGGAGCTGCCAGCGAAAAGGTTGAGGTGGCCGCCAATCAGTCGACAGGCCTGGAGACGGAAGATCACGATGTGAACGTCACCATGGAAGCAGAGACCATGGAAAACATTCCAGAGCAGTCGGGCTATCGTAATGCGACTTTCTACGCGCAGACGACGCAGGCCGGCGTCGAACCGGGATCGACGTTGGGCTACAGCAACATCAACTCTAACGTCAGCCAGTACAACCAGCAAAGCAACCAGTTATTCATTGCCGGTCAGGGCTACTGGTCGAGCAGCTACCTGTTGGACGGCGTGATCGATATGAGCTACTTCGATCAAACCGCCACCGTGAACACGCCCGTGGATGCAACGCAGCAGGTGGAGATCATTCGCAACAGCGCGAACGCCCGCTACGACGGCGCCAATACGCTGAACGCGATCACCAAGAGCGGAACCGAGACCATCCATGGCAGCGCATACGACTATGTGCAAAACAACCAGATGAATGCCAGAGGCTGGTCTGCAGGTCCTCTGGGCGAACTCCGCTACAATTTGTTCGGCGCGGACGCCGGCTGGAAGATCCCGTTCACCAGGAACAAGTTGTTTTTCTATGTCTCTTATGAAGGCTTCCGCCAAATTGCAGCCGCCTTCTTTCAGACCTACGTGCCCACGGCGGCGGAGCGCGGTGGCGACTTCAGCGCGGATCTGGTCGGCGGCGCTGTATCCTCGCAGCCTCCAACCGTCATCTACGACCCCACTTCCTATCCCACAAACTGCCCAGCCGGAGGCTGTTCCGGCGCAAATGTCCTGAACCAGTGGAGCTACAACGGCCATCCCAACGTGATCAACCCGGCCATGATCAGCCCGCTGTATACCAAGTTTCTGAACCTGGCTTACCCCTTGCCCAACGGGCTGGAGTCAGCGGCGAACGCGGCCAGCGACAACTACGGCAGCAAAAACAGCCGGACCAAATTTACGCACGACGACTGGCTGGGCCGCGCGGATTACAACATGAGCGAGAAGGATCATCTGTTCGGAGCCTACGATACCAACAATCCGGACATCATCCGTCCGGAGGATTGGGACAACGGCGCCAACACCGCCGCGGGAGAAAGCGCCACGGGGGCACCCCTGCTGGACACCGCGGAACATAATCAGCTCTACGGGACCGACATCTACCTCGAAGAGAGCCATGTCGTCAGCCCCACGTTTGTGAATACCGCCCGTGTCGGCTATGCCCGTTCCGTGAATGGACAGCAATTCGACATGATCGACAATGGCACGGATTACTTCACTTACTTCGGACTTACCGGTCTCAATCCGGCGTCTACAGTCTGGGGTTTGCCGGGTCTCGGCATCGGCGGCTCCTACTCCGGCATCAGCGGCTCCCCACTTGGCGAACACCAGAACATGTACGAGTACATCGATGAGATCAACCTGCTGCGCGGCAAGCACTCCATCTTCTTCGGCGCAGAAATCGACGTCGTCGACTACAACGCCTACTGGTATACCGGAAGCCCGAACGGCAGCCTGGGGTCAACCGGCGAATACACCTACAACGGTTGCAACAGCACCTGCCCAACCTACACAGCCTTGAACACCGCCGCTGCCTGGCAAAACCCCTCAACCTATCTCGTGACGGGTACCCCCAGCATCACCGTTAACGGCACCAAGTTCGGCCTCATGCCATCGGCCAACGTCCTGGCGGATTGGCTGCTGGGGGATTACACCTCCACCAATGCCACCGCCGGCGCCCAGATTGGGCACTTCCACCAGCACAACATCATGCCGTACATCCAGGACGACTGGCGCATCAAGCCCAAGCTCACCCTCAACCTGGGCATGCGCTATGACTACTACTCGCCTCCGCTTGAGGCGAATGGTCACGCCGGCATCCTCAACCCCGTCACCGGCCAGTTCTCCGTGGAGAG
>Ga0326728_10024559_pt1 | contig 10905 bp, 10 predicted proteins | sample MB3enrmetagenome_FD_207602 | JGI IMG/M metagenome (GOLD analysis project Ga0326728, IMG submission 207602) | Lab enriched peat soil microbial communities from McLean, Ithaca, NY, United States - MB31MN | ecosystem: Environmental > Terrestrial > Soil > Wetlands > Peat | place: USA: New York...
TCCAAGAGAAGAGGTAGCAAAGCCGCTGCCTCTCCGCAATCCAAAACTCGCGCAAGAATCAAATCCCGCACAGCAACCGAAAGTCGCGTTCTGATCCGATGCTATGATCCGGCCACTGAAGGGCTGTTCGGTGAGTTCGAAATGGTCGGGGAGGAGCGGAAGTGTCTCTTTGATCGTGCAGCAGCATCGGGCTATCCGATTAAGCAGTTTATCGAGTCCGCGCTACGGGAAAAGATTGCTCGCAGTCATTGCGTCCGCCCGCAGCTGTTTGTCAATGCCGTCCTGCCAGACTACGTCACCTTCAATCGCCTGGCTGCCATAACTCAATATTCCGGGGCCGACATGGGAAGAATCGCAGGCGCGGCCATAAGAAAAGTTCTCAATGATCCCAAGATGGATGCCTTGATGAAACAGGCTCTTGGCATCCCCGCCAATCCAAAGAGATGATAAGCGGCACCATGCACTTGCAACGTCGGCCTGTCAGGCATGGCTCGCGCTGCAACTGAACTGTTATGAGAAGCAAATCTCCAATTAAACAGAAGCCCAAAAAGATTTCCGCGCGCGCCTTGGATTGGCTTCAAGGGAACTACCATGTCACTATCAGTTTGAGCCGCACTCAACGCGCGTTGCTAGCGCAATGCGGGCGCCGATGGGGCTTTGGTAAGCGACCTTGTGCAGAAGCTTTAGAGCAGTTGGTAACGCTCGGTCTCAGTGACCTCCCCATGGTGGAAAGGCTCTGGCAAGTCCGGGCGAACTATTGTATGCGTGAGGATCTGCACTTCACGGATTATGTTAACAGTCTTGCCGCCGCATTCATGGGTGAATCCGGCGCCGCGAAGAAACGCTAAGGCGTGTGCGTCTGCTCAGTGCGCCGGCCCGGCTCGCCCTGGCCGGCGCTTTTCTTTTGGTAGTGCGGGGAAGTGATGGGCTCGGCTCATCTCTCGCCGCACACGCGCTGCGCCGCCGCTTGCTCCTGATCCGGGCGTTACGCTCTGATCTGGCCAATTCCTGATTTCGCGCTGCCAGGCTCAGAAATCTCGCGCCAGGATTCGATATGGCACACTTTGAGGAGGCGCCAAGCATTGTGACTTCGGGCCAATCCTGCCTTCCACGCTATCTGGCGCGCAAAGTCCTCTCCAGGATTCGATATGGTGCGCTTTGACGAATCATTTGGTGTCCTGACATGGGGGTAAATCACGACCGATGCTCCTGGACGTGGTGGACTCCAACCGCCTCGCCCTGGTGGCTGGCGGCTGCCGGAGAGCTGATCGCACCGGACCTGCGTAGCCCCTCGGGCGTTGTCCGCCCGGGTGATACTATACCGCCCCCACACCTTCGCCGGACGTACACCGGATATATACGGTCCTCCAGGGCGGGCTGCAAGGCGCACCGGCCCCCGAAAGTAATCGGCTTTAACCGTCCGTTAACCGCCCATTCCGCCAAGCGAATCCCCCCCGAAAATCGTGCTGTCGATTTCTGCCCACTTCCCGCGTTATCGTTAAAAGGGGTGTTGCATGTTGCAAGCTCCGGTCTTCACTGATAATTTGTCCGCTCTTCACTTCCAACGCCTGCGCTGCAGGCACTTACGTTTGGAACTCCAAGGTAGTCGAAACCGGACACCCTCCGGAAAAGCGGACAAATACCCCCTCTGAAAACCGGCCCTATTTCAGTGAGCAAAGCCCTGTCTTTCGGGCTCTTTCGGCCTCTTTCGCCCTAATTCGGCATAACGGACAACTTATGCGTGAAGCCTCAACAACGGGCCGGGGATGGTGCGCGATAGAGGGTTTGAACCTCTGACCCCTTCCGTGTCAAGGAAGTGCTCTACCACTGAGCTAACCGCGCCACCAGAATCAACGCCCAATAACTGCCCCGTTGCCAGCGTCGTGCGGTCAGTATCGAAGAGAACTGCTCTCGTCGCAAGCCGATTCTGCCGGGCGCTGGCGGACAACCTGCTGGACACCCAAGAAGTGCTCGGTGTGAAGCGTGTATCGCAGATGAGGCTTTTCTCCCTTGCACCCCCCACACCTCCCGTTACGCTGACACTGTTACGATTTAACACCAGGAATGAGTTTGTCCTCGCCGCAGCGCTTCGATTCGATCGCGAGCAACTATAAGACCAGCGAGGTCCACCGCAGCAGTCCCACGCTGGACCGCCTGCGGGCGATCTTGCCACCAGCACAATCGGTCTGCGACGTGGCGAGCGGTGCCGGTCACACCGGGCTGGCCTTCGCGGCGACCGCCTCGCGCCTCGTCGCTGTTGACGCTACGCCCAACATGCTCGCCCAGTTCCGCGAACTGGCGGCCGAGCGGGGCGTTGCCGGCGAGGCGGTAGCGGCCTTCGCGGAGGCGATTCCGCTGCCGAGCGGGTCGTTCGACCTGGTCGTGTGCCGGCTGGCCGCTCACCACTTCACCGACGTCCAGCGGGCCATCAGCGAAATGGCCCGCTTGGCCAGACCCGGCGCGCACGTCGCCGTCATCGACCTGGAGGGACATCCGGACCCAGCCCTCGACGCGCTGAACCACGACATCGAATTGCTCCACGACCCGACGCATGTGCGGTCCTACACCGCCACGCGATGGCGGGAGATGTTCGCGGCCAGCGGCCTCATGGTGACGGTCTGCGAGACCCGCTGGCGCGAGTTCCCCGCCGGCCTCAGCGTTGGCCGGTGGTGCGAACTGGGCCAATCCGGTCCGGAGGCGACGCGAGCCATCCGCGACCGGTTGGCCGCCACGCCGGCCCAATGGCTGGCGGCGCTCGACATCACCCAGGACGCCGACGGTGAGTTTCGCCTCCCGATCCGGACGCTGCTGATCGCCGGGCAGAAAAGTGTTCTTCCGCCTCGTCGAACCGGGGAACGCCCGGCAGGCCGAGGTGGAACTGCAAGATGCCCCAGCGGGTCTGATAGGTTTGGATGAAGTTTTCGCCCCGCGCGCCAAGCGGGACGAGCGGCACGTCCAGCTCACGCTCCAGCAGCGCATTGAGTCGCTTGAAGTTCTCCTCGTCGTGCGGCGGTATGAAGAAATCCCAATCCATCGAGAACCGCGGCATGCCGTAAAGCCGCATGGCTTGCCCTCCCGCCAGCAGGTAACGAATTCCGGCCGCGTTGAACGCCGAGAGCAGGTCGTTCATCGGGCGGGCATAGCCCTGGCAAGCTGGAGCAATACCGACAACTTCCATGCGTTCAGTTCCGCATGGCTGGCAAACCGCCGGCTCTTGAAATCGGGCAGTCTGACCGCTTTCCCAGCCGGGGCCACAATCGGATTGGCCGCCCACAGCCGGTATTTGGCGTTGTAATCGTCACTCACCTTCATGCCGGGTGAAGTTAGCCGAGTCCGGCCGCGATTACAACCCGTACGATAGGTGCCGATGACCCTCCAACTGCGCGGGGCAGCCCTGGTCGAGCGGCTTGGCCGGGCTGGTCTGGGCCGTCGAGGCTTTCGTCTGGCCACAGACGGGCGGCGCCGCCTGGATGACCTTTGCCGTGGCCGGACCCGTGCTTGGGTTTTATCTGCTGAGTCGCTGGCTGACCGGCCACTGGGGTTCCCCAGTCGTGCCCGCCGCCGCGGTGCTGGCGATGTTCTCTGGGCCAACCGGTTCAACCACCGGCAGTCTCCATTCGGTTCCTGTGGGACTCCTGGCCGTCATCGGTAGTTTCCTGCTCTTCGGCCTGGGCACCCTCGCCGCACTGACCAAGCACCGCTGGAATCGGACCGACTGACTTGCGCAAAGCGCCGTCAAGCGCGCCAGGACGTGCAGGGGACAGATCAGGAACACCAGGAAACGCTTCCGGGACGGCTACAACTACTTCGGCAGGCATCCGGAAAAAGTCATCGCTTTCTTCGACCAGCACATGAAATGATCTTTGGCCACCGGGCGTGCCCCCCTTGGGTTCGGGGCGTTACTGTGGCGGCGGCGTCGAGGAGGCGCACGGTGAGCGGGGCCACGAATGGCTGCCATCATGGGAAACGAGGACGCCAAAGGGCCAATCCACAACTTGGTTCGTTTCGGCGCACAGCAGCACTTCGGCTTCTGCGCACCAAGCTATGGTGACCCCTTTTCCTTCAGGTTTGCCGACCGGGAACGCATCCGCCTGAGAAGGGTGCCTTCATGGCACCCCAGAGTTGGGTCGTATTCGTTCGCGAATGACCTCAAGTCAAGCGCAGCCGTTTTTTGAGCTTTCGTGGTTGACCAGATTCAGCCCACTGATAATGTCGCAGCCCAATAGGAATGCGCGCAACACCGAAATCCTTTAACAGGAAAAGCGTCACCCGCCTCCGGCCAAAATCGTCATCTGCCGCTCGACTATGAAACCGCACCTCTCCCACACTATTCTCTCCCGCGTACAGGCTCGGTTTGCCAAATTCTCGGAGCTGCCGCCCCCATTTGACCCTCAGGGGTTCGAGACGTTAAAACAAGACGTCTTGTTCATACTCCAGGTCGGGAACCTCCTCAACTTCTGCGAAAAGGATACGATCTACGGTCTCTTCCGCATAAACAACTTCTCGCTGTTGCCGGACGCCAACAGGATCGAAACAACGCTTCGCGATAACATGCTGGCAATTGTAAAGAACGTTTATCTTGCGGCAGCCCAGCGAATCAAGAACAACTACAAAAAGGGGAAGCTTACCGACAAGGAGCAGAACGACATCACCGGAGGCTTTGACAATGAAGGGCATGAAATACCTGGTCTTGCCCATCATATTCTCGGCGTTTTCACCTCGCTCCTGCAGATGTATTTCGCAACACACTATGAGCCGATTCGACTAGATGCTGCTCGGCTTCAGCTAGGATCCCGAAACGTTACTCAAGAACTGGCCGCCATCTTCAAGAGGCTTCACCCTGAACTAGACGACGAGGCCACGTTCCGAAAGTGGGCATTCATCTCTCTATTCCACGACATCGCCAAAATTGAGGAAAGTTACTCGGTTCTCAAACACGACGTGACGAGCGCTAGGTTCCTACAGAAAGAAGGCATCCTGGAGATGCTACTGCTCCCTCCGCCGGAAAAGGCCGAAGCAGAGGTGATCATTGAAAAACATGTGGAGATCGGCTGCCACGGCCCAGGCGACCATTCAATAGCGAGTCTTAAGCTGATCTTTGAAGAGCCAAAGCTTGTCAGGTTATTCACCCACGACGGGGGAAATGTAAACCCCGAGAGGCTAGAGCGGCTTCTCTTCAACGCACTGTTGATGTGGACACATGATGCGGCGGGGACGACTCGGAGAGGCCTTGCTACGATTCTTCCTTTCGACTACCTGAGAGAGGTCTTCGAGAGTGTCATAGAAATAGCAAGACCACGGAATCTTGACAGAGAGGCGGCGACCATAAAACGGGACCTTGAGAAGTTCGCCCGGTGCTTCCTGCGAGAAAGAATGGGGCGTATCATTTGTGCATGGTTGTACAGCGAATCTGCCAAGGATGGCGAATGCGGTGATTACTACAGTAGGGCTTTGGAGCGAATAGAGGCAGCCGACTTGGGCGCGGATGACGTTAAAACCTTTGAGGAGTATTTCCCACTTGTGTCGGGGAAAAACCATCTGTTTAACATGCTCGTTTTGCCAGTTCGTGCGCAATTGAGACAAGGAGTAAAAATGGCTGATGAACTAGCGGAGTCCTATCAGAGTGTTGTCCAGGGGTTTGTGCTCCTAACGAGAGCAGTTAAGATGGTCCAGTGCGACGATGTGCGAGCAGTAAACGCGGAGGGGAGAATGGAATTGAACGAAGGGAAACGGACGCGGATGGCACAACAATTATGGAAAGTGCTGGATCAGACAAGGTCAGTGAGCCTAGCGGAGAATGGACAGGTGGTCAATTTTGTCGGTAAGGACCAAATGATAATTGATCACTGCGTTGAGATGACGAAGGCGAAAGACGAGGAAACCGGCAAAGACGTTCTGCTTGTCAGAATTTCTCCAGACTCGTGACCCCTGCAGCCAATCATAGCAGGGTCAGTTAGTGAGATTGTCATATTTACGGCTCTCCCAGGCCGTCGCCCGCCATATCCTGAGCTTGAGGTGCCGCTTTTGAGGGCGTGGGAACGGTACTGGCAGTTCAAAACAGCGCACGCCAAAGTACACCACCTATAGGGTCGGACTCCGCCAGCGAGATACCAGGTATAGTGCTTTTTCCCGGGTTTTTGGCGTTCCGGGCTTCAGTTCGCAACGGTTGTGCCCGTGTGTGGGTTTCGACACAGGGATGCGAATGGCATGGCGGGAAACACGGAACGGTGCGTGCGGCATTTCATGGGTTGGACGTGAGGTGCTATTCTGCTGTCGGGAGGCCGAGGACGCCAGCCTCGGCCGCTCCGGCGTACGGCTCTCCGGCTGGCATCCCAACCCCAAGACGTTGGGATACGGCTGAACTGGCCGCCGCGAGCTGCGGGGCGGGGAACCGGGAAAGGCGCCCTCGCCGCCTCGCCTCTGCCCTTTTCGTTGTGTCCCCAGCGCTTACGGACGATACGTAGCCCGCTGTGAGACCCAGAGGAAATCCCTTCGGTCGGACCCGGTGAGAACCGGCCAGACGGTAAATGGGGACTTGGTGACGGAGCACTGCCAGGCCTTTATTTCCGAGTGCCCGTCGGCAAAGGAAAAGCCGCACGCGCCACCGTGGTAGTAGGCCGGCATGTCGCTCCAGAGATTTCCAAGGGGACCATTATTGCAGAAGACATACCAGCCGTCATTAATGGTTTGCGGGCTTTCGTCCAGAAAGACGAAGATCATGGACGGGGTTCTTATCGCCGACAGCTTGACGAACTGGGCCCAGCCAGAGTAAACGGGCGAGCCCTTGTCATCCCACGGCCCGACAAAGGCGTTCATGGAGACGCTGCGCACGCGGGGGTATTGCAGTCCGTCCGATTCGGTGGTCCGAGTGCGATCGGCCGGGCAGTGATAAATGCCGATGTTCTTGCCGACCTGGGGAGCCAGCAGGCCCAGGGTGAGCATAAGGGTGTTGGTGTCTTCCTCGGCGCTGTAACCCATCACGTCGGCCACCCAGTTGTTCGTGCGATCCGTCTCGGTGCCGTCGATGGTTCGGTTGTTGACCAGGCGGTCGTTGTTGTCGCTGGCGTACATCAGCCACGCCAGCGCCAATTGCTTGGTGTTGTTCAGGCAGTAAATGCCCTCTGCCTTCTGCCGGGCCTTGGCCAGCACCGGCAGGAGCAGCGCGGCGAGAATCGCGATAATCGCGATTACCACCAGCAGTTCGATCAAAGTGAACGCCACACGAGTTCCCCCTCCAGCCGTGTGGGACTGAGGCTGAACCCGATCGTGGTCGAGGGTGTGATGCATTGTGAGCCGTCGCCTAGGTCGCAGCGAGAGGCACTGCCGGGAGGTAAACGGTGAAGCTCGTTCCCTCACCCACCTTTGTGTGAACATGCAACACACCCCGGGCCTCCTTGACGAGGCGTTGAACGATGTTCAAGCCCAGGCCGGTGCCATGTCCTGAGGTCTTGGTCGAAAACCGCGCCTCGAAGATCTTCGGCAAAGTCTCGGGCGGGATGCCCGGGCCGTTGTCACGGACGGAGATCCTGAGCAGCGGCGCGGTGTTATCAAAACCTTCCACGTTCACCAGCCGCTCCTGCGGGCTGTCCTTGAAGGTCGTCAAGTCAAGGGCCTGGGGAAGAATGCGGCCTTCCACATCGACCGAGTGTGCCTGGGAAGCACACTGGAGCGCGTTGACGGCCAGATTGAGCAGCACCTGGATGAGGTCGGTGCCATTCATGCGCACCCCGATGTCTTCCGGGAGCGGGTGAATGTTGAGCCGGTTGTTTTGCAGGCTGGGATGCACCCGCAGCAAGTGGCCGAGGTCGATGAGCAGTTGGTTGACTCCGACCCGTGGCGCCTCGTCGGATTGCCGGCGCAGGAAACTGAGGTAACGGCGGGAGATCTCAATGCAGTTGGTCACCTGGCGAGTAATCGTCCTCAGCCGATCTTTAATGAACTCGAGGTCCTCCAGGTCGAGCCGCGTGGTGTTGCCAATCCGCTGGTTCATGAGTTGGACGAAGCCGGAGACCACGGTGAGCGGCCCGTTGATGTCGTGAATGATGCTGGCGTATATTTCGCCGCGCGTCTTGGCCATTTGCTCCTCGATCTTCTGGCTCTGCAGGTCGTCGAGCAATCGCTGCAGCTTTTCGGCGTCGGTGTGGATCTCGCTTTCGATGGTGCGCCGTTGCATCGCCGCCGCCACCGCCGCCCGCATGGTAGAGACGTCGAAGGGTTTATTGATGTAGTCGCAGGCGCGCAGCCGCAGCGCCTGCCGGAGGGTGTCAGTGGTTTCAAAGGCGGTCATCATCACCGCCTCGATGCCGGGGTTGACGTACTTCAACCGTTCCAGCACCTCGATGCCGGACATGCCCGCCATCCGAATGTCCAGCACCGCCACGTCAATCTTGTTCTGCTGTGCCAGTTCGACCGCCGTGGCTCCATCCCCGGCGATCAGGACTTCGTAGTCGTCTTTGAAGATGACCCGCAATGACTGGCGCGCTCCGTCCTCGTCATCGACGATCAGCAAGGTGCCTTTGCGCCGAGGGGCCGCCGTCGGCTGCTCCCGCCCGGTGGCCGCGTCTCGAAGGAGGGTCGAGGCAATCGTCATATTTAACACCGTTTGATAAGCGTCTAGCTGCGAAAAAACGATTCCGGCAGCGACCTATGATACTGGAGTTTGGGCGCCCCACAAGAAGAAAGAAGCAAGGGTGAGAATCGGAGTGTGGCGGAAGGGCAAACCAGCCGATGATGACAACGATTCGATCCGGGGAGCAGCCGGAGCTGTTGGTCGGCGGACGCCGGTTCGAGCCTGAGCCGGCCTTACGCCTGGAGCGTTACGGGAACCTCGGGTGGGAGGGAGATGCGGACCATGCCCGGCTGGCCGGAGCTGGGCAGGATGATTTCCAGCTTCCCTCGATGCGTCTCGATGATCTTGCGGCTAACCGTGAGGCCCAGGCCTAGCCCTACGTTGCGCGTGGTGAAGAACGGCGCGGCGGCTTTCTGCGCGGTTTCGGGTGTGAAGCCGCTGCCGCTGTCCTGCACCTCGATTTGCAGTCCTTGCAGGCCATTGCCGCCGGCTTCTGCGTTCAGGCGGACGCCGATCTTCGGGTCGGCGGGGTTGGCCTGGAGGGCGTTGAGCATCACCTCCGCCAGCGCATGTTTGAGCGCGGCGCGGTCGCCGGAAATCACAATCGGTTTGCCCGGGGCATCGCATTTGAGTTGGGCCGCCTTGGCTGGCTGGTATTTGCAGGCCTCCTCAAAAGCCTCCTCAATCAAAGGCGCGAGCGGGAAGGCTTCCTGGGAAGCCAGGGCGTCGCGGGCCAGGAATCGCATCTGATTAACCAGGCGGGTGACGCGCTTGACGCCGTCCGCCATTGCCACATTGAGGGAAGCGCGGAATTCCGCATCCTTCCATTTTTCCGCGAGCAATTGCTGGTGCGTGGAGAGCGGCACCATGGCGTTGCCGATTTCATGTGCCAGGCGATCCGCCATCGTTTTGACCAGGCGCAGGTTAGCGGTTTCGATTTCCAGGCGTCGCAGTTGCTCGCTCTGCGTAAGGTCCTCGGCCATCAGCAGGGCCGAGCCCGGGAGGCCGGCTTGCTGCCTTTGGAAGGGGACGATATTGATGTTATAGACAACTCCGGGGGAATCCTCGGGCTCATAGCGGAAGCTGGAGACGGCGGCGCCGGTTTTGAGGACCTGATAGACTTTGCTGCCGAGAGCCTGCGGCAGATCGCTGAATTCCATGTCGCCGCCGCGCCGCTCGCCACGGCTGAAGTATTTGCGGGCTGTCTTATTGGCGTGAAGGATGGTCAGGTCGCGTCCGACGACGACACACGCGCTGCTGAGTTCGCGGAGGATGTCGGCCAGCATCTCGTGATTGCAGGCCAATTGGTCATGGAGCCAGATATTCTTGATGGCCAGGCCCAACTGCTCCAGCAAGTGAAACACCAGTTCCAGCTCCGAGTTCACCAGCGGCTCGCCGGTGATCCGTCCGTCAAAGACAGCCACCCCCAGAACCGTTTCCCTATCCAGAATGGGGACGGCCACCTGCGCGCCGAGCAACTCGAACTCTTTCTGGGCCTCAACGTCGGCGCGGACTTCCTCGCCGGACCGACGCAGGATGCGGCCGAGGCGAAAGAGAAGGCCGCCAATCCCCGCCTCGAAGGAGAGCTCGAAATGCTGCAACAAGCCGGGCGACAGACCGAGGGCGCAGGCGGCCCGCAGCCGCCGGCTTTCCGCCAACGCGGGAGCGCTGCCCAGCGTGGTGGATGGTTGCCGCAGAAATATGGCTGCGCGGTTGACGCTGAGAATCTCCCGCAAAAGCAGGAGGAATTGCCTCAGCATCCCTTCGGCGTTGAGAGAGTGGGTGAGGATTCCAGAGAAATCGCGAAGGACACCCGGTATTTGGGTTGGCGGACGGGCCGTCCCTGCCTCGGCGGGCTTCTCAGTTGCCGGGGGCGGTGATGGCAAGGTGGTCTGGGTGGACCGGGCAGTGTCCGCGGTCGCCCAAAGCCGGTCCAGCAGGGCGGTGAGCAGGCGCCCACGCACCGGCTTGGCCAACACATAAGTCACGCCTTGCAAATAGGCCTCTTCCTCCCACTCGGGCTGCTTGGCGCCAGCATAGAGGATAACCGGGCACTGGGGCGCCTTGCGGCGCAGCTTCTCCAGAAACCAGATTTCCCGGACGCTGGTCAGTTCAACATCAATGATGCAGGCCTCGGCCAACCCGTGCTCCAGCAATGGCTCCGCCTCCTCCAGATTTGTGCGAGCAATAACGCGGTAAGTCTCGGGGTTGACTCCCATCCGGATTGCCTCCGGGAAGCCCGGATGCTCGGCCAGCACCAACAACGTCCTCATGGCTGGTTGCCTCCCCCTATAGCTGGGTGGGCCAGGTGGCTGGTCTGCGAGCACGGCAAATCC
>Ga0326728_10024560_pt1 | contig 10905 bp, 8 predicted proteins | sample MB3enrmetagenome_FD_207602 | JGI IMG/M metagenome (GOLD analysis project Ga0326728, IMG submission 207602) | Lab enriched peat soil microbial communities from McLean, Ithaca, NY, United States - MB31MN | ecosystem: Environmental > Terrestrial > Soil > Wetlands > Peat | place: USA: New York...
TGTCTGAACCTTAAATTCCTCAATCGTATCGGGGTTAGCGATGGCAACGCCGCCACTGAAGGAGCCCGAGTTCTGTATGTCGTTTGAATCCACGCCATCCATTTCAAAATTGTTATCCGAATCCATCGCACCGTGCGCGAACATGCCGGAGCCGCCGGCTTGTCCCCCGGTGCCCAGCCCGGGTTCCGTTGCGTTGGTCACCTCAGAGTTCACGCCCGCAGACAGAGCAATGATCTGGGTGAAATTCCGCGACACGAGCGGCAAGTCGGTGATTTCTCTCTCGCCTACAACCGAGCCCAACACGCTCGATTCTGCCTCCAACATCTCGGCTTGAGCGGACACGGTGACCACCTGCTTCACCTCGCCAATCTCGAGAATAACTTTTACCTCAGCAGTTTCGGTGACGCGAACAACAATTCCAGTACTAAACGACGTCTTAAAACCAGTCCGTGTGGCTTCGACGCTGTACGATCCAGGCGGCAGTAACGGCACATTAAACGTGCCGTCAGTTTTGGATACGGTAGTCCGTACTGCGCCTGTGGCGACATTTGTAATCTTGACTTGAACCTCCGGAATTACCCGGCCCGAAGGGTCGAAGATAGTCCCAGTTAATGCTCCCGTTGTGCTCGTCTGTGCCATAAGCAGCGAGGGATTACTCAAGAGACAGAAGAGACAAAGAACAGCGATCACTACACATGTGGCCAGCCTGCAATACGACATACTGTTCCTCCCTAAACTTCGTAACTGCGCAGAATTTCTGCCCCGGCGGAGAACACGTTTCTAACGTGCTTTCACGCTGGTGTCTTTCACAGTCGAGCCGTCCAATTGCGTCGCGCTCAGTTTTTGCAAGCTCACGAGCATCATTTCTGTGGCGCGATCAACGTGGTAAGTCATTTCCCGGCGTGCCCGGCTCGGGTGGTGTGCCTCAGGGTCAAGTGCTCCAATGTCGAGCGGTTCGAGTCGAGTTCGCCTACATCCAGTACCAAAAACAGGGGCCGCTGAAGCAATTCAAGGGCTTGTATCGCCACTCCTTCCAGGCGGGTGTTATGTGCGCATCGGGCAAGCATCTGGTGAAATGCGGAATTGCCTTTGAGGTAACTCTCGTAGGTAGCGCGATCTCCATGCGCATAGGGCACTGGAGCGAGTTTACGAAGATTTGTCACTTCTTCAGGAGTCGCGCGTTTCGAAGCCAGCACCGCAACTTCCACCTCAACCACGCGACGGAGTTCACACATCTCTCGCATATCTGTAAACGTGATGGGAGCGACCGTGTAGCCGCAGTAGGGGGTCTCGGAAACGAGGCCTTCGAGGACCAGGCGGCTGATGGCCTCGCGAAGTGGAGTACGGGTGATACCAGGCTCGCGACATAATTCTCTTTCCATCATTCGCTGGCCCGGCAAGAGCGCGCAGGTCAGGATACGATGTTTTAGCAGAGCGTAGATTCGCGTTGAGAGGGTGGAACGCTCAACGAGTGAGGGCGTCTTCTCCATCACTGCCACATTTTTGGGCCGCATAGCTTTCTCAACATCATCTTGATTTGTTGGGAACAATATGATATGAAATATATTTTGTCAAGGGAAAAAACCAGAGCAGACACGCTTGGTCCGGGAACTGGGAAGGTGAGGCATCATGAACTCAGTCAGGCTCTCAAAGGATACGGTGCGCAGCAAACTTGCGGAATTCCCTCGCTACCGCCTTGCGCAGCTGCCAACGGCGCTTGAACCCCTGCCACGGTTATCTTCCCTGCTCGGAATCAATCTCTGGATCAAAAGAGACGACCTGACCGGCCTTGCTTTCGGTGGAAATAAGACCCGCAAGATTGAGTACGTTATGGCCGATGCGATCGAGCAGAACTGCGACGTCGTTATCACCTGGGGAGGAGTGCAGTCGAATTGGTGCCGTCAAGTAGCGGCAGCGGCTAGGAAGTGCGGGCTGGGCGTTATTCTGGTTCTGTTGAAGAAACCCGGGAGCCCCAACGTGCTGGATGGCAATCTGTTGGTGGATTTCTTGTGCGATGCGGAGGTGGACGTAATCGAGATGGAACAATCGGACGGCAAGGTCGATTTTAGCGCGGCCTGGGAGACGGTCGAAAGCCTTGCGGCGCGCGAACGGTCTGCGGGGCGGAAACCTTATGTCGTTTCGATTGGAGCTTCCCTTCTCGCCGGCTCGATGACCCGGCCACTCGGAGCAGTTGCCTACGTTAACGCTGCCCTCGAGATCATGGAGCAGTCTGAGCAGCTCTCGGTCTCTTTTCAGAGTATCGTGTTAGCAACCGGATCCGGAAGCACGCAGGCAGGTCTGATTACTGGCGCAAGTCTGCTGGGATGGGATGCGCGCGTGATTGGAATCAGCGTTTCCGACAATGCAGCCACGATGCAACATGATACTGAGCTAATTTCACAGCAGACACTTCGCGAATTTGGCGTAAGTTTCAATCTTCCTTCGGACGAGTTCCGCATCTTCGATCATTACATCGATGGAGGTTATGGAGTCTTAAATCGTGTGACAGCCGAGGCTTTACGTCTTTTGGCGCAGACCGAAGGTCTGCTTCTCGATCCGGTCTACTCGGGAAGAGCCATGGTCGGCCTGTTCGATCTGCTCAAGAAAGGCATCATCAGACCGGGAGAGAACGTCATTTTTCTCCACACCGGAGGAACGCCGGCCCTGTTCCCGTATCGTGATGAACTGCAGGCCTTTCTTTCCGCCAACGCCGAGACGATTGGATTGAGATCTTGGGATACGGACGTACTATCTCGCACCTAGCCCGTTTGGAATCGTTCAATTCACCGGCTCCGGTTGCGCCATATTTTATTGCTTCGCGAAATTCGAGGCCGTATCCGATTTTCACGCGCTCCACCAGCATCTGGTCCTCGTCAAAAGTTCTCACCATCAAACGGCGGGTGCCGTTTCGCTTGCGCGTCATTACTCGCCAGGGCATGAAGGGATCATGCTACGCCTCTCACAAGTCAGGATTTTGCGCCCGCAAGGCCCTGCCTTGTCGCTGAGCTAGGATAGCGCGAATCAATGGACGGCCATGTCGTTCTTTACCACTATCCCGCCCTTCATGACGAACTTGACGCGCTCAAGTTCGGTGATGTCGGCGAGGGGGTCGCCGGAGACAGCAATGACATCCGCGTAATTTCCCACCTTGATCGATCCCACTTTGTCCTGCCAACCCATCAGATCAGCGGCGCTCGTTGTAGCGGCGCGGATGGCCTCTATTGGCGGCAACCCGAGCTTACTCATGGCGATGATTTCATGCGCGTTTTTGCCGTGATCTTCCGCCCTGGCAGGATCGAAACCATTGGCGATTTTCACGCCGAGTTCCCGCGCAATTGAAATGCTCTGCCGGACACGTTGCAGGACGTCTTCCATGTACTTGCGCCTTTCCAGGGACTTTGTGCTATCGACAGAATAGAAAAAGTGGCCCTTGGTCGGCACCCAATAGACACCTTTCGCCTTCATCATTTCGAGATCCTGCTTGTCGGCGCCGGTCCCATGTTCAATGGAGTCCACACCTGCGGTAATCGCATTCCGGATTCCTTCAGCAGTCGTTGCGTGGGCGGCCACTTTGCGGCCCAACTTGTGCGCTTCTTCGACAATAGCGCTCATTTCTTCAACTGTGAGCGTGGGATAGTCCAAATCGGCGTACACCTTGATGAGGTCTGCTCCGTGCCCGATCTGTTCGCGCACGGCGCGGCGGGCTTCTTCCACACCGCTCACCATCTGGGCGCCGGTGGGAAAATCCGTGAGATCAGGCGAGATGCCGATCGGCTCGTATTGACCCACTGCTGCTATGGCGCGCGTTGCGACCTGCATTCTCGGGCCTTCGACCAGTCCTTGGTCGATGGCGTCGCGCAGAGCAATGTCAGCGTAACCCGAGCCTTCGCTTTCCACGTCCCGAACGGTTGTGAAGCCCGCATATAACGTGACGCGGGCGTCCGCCGCTCCCTCGAGAGCGCGGAATGCCTGCGACTTAGTTGCCAGGGTCAATATGTATCCATCAGGAGTGTCGGGGATTCGCGCCATCAAGTGCGTGTGGCAATCCACTAAACCAGGCAGAACAGTCGCCTGACCAAGATCAATGACGGCGATGGCTTTTGGCGCGTGGGCTTCGATGTCAGCGGCCCGCCCGACTTCCTTAATGCGATCGCCCTCGATCAAAATACCGGCGCTTTCGACGTAATGTCCACTTCCAACGTCCAACACTCTCCCGGCCTTTAACAAGATCACGCTGAGGGGCTTGGACCCAGGAGTCGATTGTGCATTCAGCAGGCAGGCGTTCAGCAGCGACTGTACGACAAACAGGCAGATCCTTTTTCGCATGAGAATCGCAAACTAACACAATGCACCACGACAATCAACATCGACTCAAGCGCGTTAACTCACTCATTGAAGATCGTTGGGTCGTGATCGGCGCAGACCTTTGGCTTGGATCGTTTATCGCTGCGGAGGAGAAGTTTGATAGCATAACACACCTGAGATGAAGCGCCCTCGAATCGCGATTATTGGGCCGGGAAGGCTGGGGACTGCTCTAACGCTTGCCCTCTATCGGCGGGGCTATAGAATCACGGAAATTATCGGGGAGCGAGGTCGGTCTTATCAGCGGCAGGCTTCATCGCTCGCTCGGAAGGTACGAGCTCGAGCGCTCGGTATCGCCGATGCACAGTTCGACTGCGAGATCATCTGGTTGTGCGTGCCTGACGGCGTAATCGCTGAGGTTGCTCGTGTCCTGGCGGGTCGTGATTTGGGGCGGGCACGCGTAGCCTTCCATTCAAGCGGGGCGTTGAGCGCGTCGGAAATCAAGCCGCTGCGGGCCAGACACTTGGCCGTGGCGGCAGTTCATCCGGTCATGACGTTTGTCACCGATTCGCAGCCCAGATTGGAAGCGGTTCCGTTCTCGATGGAGGGCGACGAATCCGCAATTCAGGTGGCAGAGAAGATTGTCCGTGATTTAGGAGGCGAGTCCTTTCGGATCAAAGCCTCGCGCAGAGTTGCCTACCATGCTTGGGCAACGTTCGCATCGCCTTTGCTGATCGCCTTCCTCGTAACCCTCGAAGAAGCTGGCCGCGCTGCGGGCATCGAGCCAAAGACCGGGAGACGCCGCATGATGCCCATTGTCCAGCAAACCTTGAAGAACTATTTTGCTTTGGGCCCGGCACGTTCGTTCAGCGGCCCGATTGTTCGCGGCGATGTCGCTACGGTTCAGAGACACCTCAATGCTCTCAGGAATTTTTCGGGTGCCCAGAACGTCTACATCTCTCTCGCACGTATGGCGCTCAGGCGGCTACCTGTTCGCCAGCAGCAAAAGTTGGCGGACCTGCTCAACGAGAGGCGCCCGGCAGTGAGTTACGACGACTAGCGTCCTTTGGAGCTGCACCGGCCGCGCGTCAATAGAGCAGCTCTTTCTTGTGCAACTCGGCCATATGTGCCCAAGTGAAACTGAACTAAACCGCGTGGCATACGAAGTCTTTTGCAAAAGCCTCCAGACAGCTATCGCCTCTGTTCAATGGGTTGTGGGGGCAGACTCATTATGCGCAGCGAGATGTCGATCGAAAAAATCAGCCGCGGCAGAATAAACGGCAACCCACGTGCTGTGCAGCAGGAAAAGGTGGAGCTCGTCCGGAATGATCAGTTGTTCAAAACTGACTCCGCGATTGCGCAGGGCTTCCGCCAAACGCGTCATTTCGGTGAACGGCACATCGCGATCGTCATCACCCATAATCAATAGAACCGGGGATTTCCAGTCTTTAACCCAAAATAGGGGCGAAGACTCCCACGCTAGTCGCGCGGCATCCGGACGAGCTACTGGGTCATAAGATGGCATGTAAGTCTTGATCTGCTGATTAAAGTCGTGTACGCCGTGCAAATCCACACCTGCGGCATAGATGTCGGACGCACGTGCCAGGCTCAGCGCGGTCATATAACCACCGTAACTGCCTCCCCAAACCCCAAGTCGCTTCGGATCGACATCCCCTCTGCTGCGCAGATAGAGACCTGCACCTTCGGAATCATTAAATTCGCTTGCGCCCGCAGCGCCATAGTTCAACGCTTCGCGAAAATCCAGTCCGTAGCCAATACCGCCACGATAATTTACTGCCAGTACAATGTAGCCCCGGCTCGCAAGGTATTGGTTCATAGCATAAGCGTTACTGTAATAGGGCATGTAGTGCCAGCCGAGCAGCATTTGCCGCTTAGAACCTCCGTGAAAAAAAACCACAGCAGGGTGCAGCTTTCCGTTCCCCGCATTTGGAGGCAGAAAGAGCTGGGCATGGATCGGTATGGCTGCATCTGCACCTGTGAAAACTACCGGTTGAGGAGTGACCATGCGATCCGCTGGGAAGTCCGCAGGAAGTACGGCAGGCGCTAAATCACGGATTTCGTTTTGTGCGAGAACGATCGCAGGCCGCATCGGAATCTGAGCGTTCGAGCGCAACACCGCTACGGTCCGGTTGTTGCTGCTCACAGCGGGGGCCGTTTCAATGCCCGTTCCGCTGGTCAACGAGACTGGCCGGTTTCCATCCACCGCGACTTTCCAGACGTGGCGACGATCGATGTCGTCCTGATTCGAGGAATAGACAACCGTCTTGCGATCGGGGCTGAGAGCGGCAAATTCGACTTCGAATGCGCCGGGGGTGAGCAAAGTGGGAGTTCCACCGTGTACCGATATGGAATAGAGGTGGGTCCAGCCATCGCCCTCCCAGGGAAAGACCAGCCGATCACCGTAGCCCCAAAACAACTGATTGGCAGCAACAATTTCGCGATAGACGCTTCCCCTTGCGGGCGGAGCTTTCCATACTTCGCTGCTGCTACCTCCCGTGATGCGCGAGACGTGAATCGACCAAGGCGGACCTTCGCGCTGGGGTTCAAAAGGGAGAGCGTCTCTCGAGATTGGGAGACGAAAAAAAGCAATGGCCTCACTGTCCGGCGACCAGACGGGTTCCATATCAAGGCTCATGCTCGGATCGAGAAAGACAAGTGACTTGGTTGCGAAGCTGTACACACCGATGAAACTGTGATCTTCGCGCATGCTCACAAACGCCAGGAAGTCTCCACTTGGGGACCATCGAAGTGAACTGCTCACGCCTCTGACATGAATCAATTGCCGCGGCTTTTCGCTACCGTCCAGCTTTGCGAGCCAGACTTGCGCATTGGAGATATAGGCTACCAGGTCGCCTTTTGGCGAGATGGCTGGCGAATGGCCTTCCGCAAGTTCCCGTGGCTCACCGCCATTTACAGGGATGATCCAGATGTCCTGTTCGACGCCTTGCGGGATTAACGCAGGATTGGGATACGGCTGCTCCGGGTATTCAAGATCACCGCCACGGACGTAAACGATCGATTCCGCATCCGGTGCAAACTGGAGATCGCCGATATCTTGTCCATCGTCCTCGAAATAGTTAGTGAGCTGCCGCGACCCGTAAACCTTACCGTCACTCATTGGCTCGGCAATCCAAAGATTGCGTTTACCCTCCGCATTGAAAACCCAAGCGAACTTTTCCTTCTTAGGCGCTGCGATCAGGTTCGTGGGGAAAGGCGCGCTTAGCACCTGCTGAATTGTGAATTCATGCGCGGCTCCTTCTTGAGCCAAGTTAACGGATCGTCCACCGGCAAGCATGGCATCCGGAAACAAAGTCAAGGGAATAGAGAGTGAGAGAAACCAGGTGACGGTATTCATTATTGAGGAACCCCCAATCGACAATGAAATGTGGATACCATAGATTACTGCTGATCGCCTGAAATAATTGCGAGTGTTATTGGGGCAACTACAGGGAGGAGAGCGCTATTCAGGGGCAACCGGTTCAACCTGCGACTCTTTAAGATTGACAAGATATATTATACATACCATACTTTCACAGGTTTTTGACAACAACAAAATCTTTAAGGCAACTTGCTCCGTCCCAGGGATGAAGCGTTTTCGCCGGAAACAGCCCTTTTGGCACCGCCAAACCGAGAGCTCTCTCGGGCGATGGAAAAGGAGACTCTATGCAATGCGCACTTTACAAAATCACTATTCTTATTGCTGCGGTGAGCCAGGCTTACCCTCAGTCCAAGGTTGAAACCGCTTCGTCTGTGGATCCTTCGGTGCAGGTGGACACGATTTTCGCGAAGTGGGATCACACGAACTCTCCGGGCTGCGCAGTCGCGGTAATGCAGAATTCCCAGGTTATTTACAAACGCGGCTATGGAATGGCGGACCTCGACCACAACATCGCTATCACCCCTTCGTCCGTTTTTCATATTGCGTCGGTCTCCAAGCAGTTCACAGCGGCAGCCATACTTTTGCTCGTCGGAGAAGGCAAGCTTTCGCTGGATGACGATGTCCGCAAGTACGTGCCGGAGGTTCCCGACTTCGGTACGCCGATTACGCTACGAGACTTGCTCCACCACGTGAGCGGCCTGCGCGATCAATTGGAACTTTTGGGCTTGGGTGGCTGGCGCATTTACCAGGATCTAATTACGGATGACGACGTGCTGTCGTTGGTAGCGCGGCAGAAGGCGCTCAACTTCTCTCCGGGGAGCAGGTACATGTATTCAAATACGGGATACACTCTTCTGGCACAGGTCGTTAAAAGAGTGAGCGGAAAATCCCTTCGCGAATACACTTCTGCAAACCTATTTCAACCGCTCGGAATGGAGCAAACACATTTCCGGGACGATCACGCAGAGATTGTGAAGAACATCGCGTACGGCTACGATTTGGGACCGGACGGTACATTCCGCCTTAGCGTCCCCAATTTCGATTCCGTGGGTGCAACCAGTTTACTGACTACCGTGGAGGATCTGGTCAAATGGGATAGCAATTTCTATCAGCCCCGTGTGGGTGGGCCTGCTTTTACAGAGCAAATGCTCCATCACGACAAGCTCAACGACGGAGAAGCGAACGACTACGCATTTGGGTTGATGACTGGCTCATATAAAGGATTGCCGATCGTCGACCATCTCGGCGCGGATGCTGGATATCGAGCGGATCTGCTCCGCTTTCCGGAGCAGCATTTCTCCGCCGCCGTCCTTTGCAACCTCTCGGCTACCGAGCCGCGCGATCTCACCAGGCAGATAGCGGATATCTACCTTGTAAAGAGCTTCAAAGAACAACCCCGACACGATGCGGTGCAGATCTCCGGAGAGCAGCTTTCGCGGTGGACTGGTCTATTCCGAAAAAGCGATGAGGATTCATTCCTGCGAATTTCGCTGAAAGAAGGCAATCTCTGGCTGAATACCCACGGCATTCTCTTGGAAATGCAACCGGCTAGTGATTCCCGCTTTTATTTAAAAAATTCCTTTGGAAGTCCGGCTGAACTTGTCTTCGCGCAGGAAGGTTCCCCCGCCGGAGCGAAGCTGACGGTGAAAAATGAGGGCGCGAAACCATTGGTCTTTGAGCGCGTAGCAGCCTTCGAGGCAAGCGAAAAAGATCTTGTGGAGTATGCCGGGTCCTACGTAAGCGAAGAAATTGACCCTGTTTATCGGGTTTCGATCGAGGGGGGACAACTGGTGATGCGACGCCCCAAGAACCCGCCTGTGAAGCTTGAACCGCTTACTCGGGATGTCTTTGCCATTGGTCCGGGGACAATGCGGTTCACCCGAACCTCGGGAAACAAGATTTCTGGGTTTCTGCTGAACACTGACCAGACGAAGAACTTCAAATTCTCCAAGCGGGAAAAGTGAAGGCGGCACCGATGAAAAGGCAATTTTCTCCGATTCTTGCGAACAACAACTGATCACTTGCAACGCCGGCAAAAGCACGCGGGCATAGGAAAAGAAGTTGCAAGAGCGGCTGGAATCCGGGGTAATTTCGAGTCGAAGGAGAATTGATCGCACACCTAATTGGTCCACCACCGACAGCCTCGTGGCGGCACCGGGACTCGTTTTACTGACGGCCCTGTCGTTGCGCGAGAAGCACACCTAATCCATTTTGAGAAGAGTTCCTATGATAAGTTCTGTAACGACATCATTACCCACGCAGCGTAGACGGTTCGTGCGCTGGATTCGGAATGCAATTCTGATATTTCTTGTGCTGGTTGTCGTATTGGCAATCGCCGGGGCTTGTTATGAGAGCATCGAGCGCGCTGCCGGAAGACGCCGCTTTCCACAAGAAGGCCGCGCCATAGACGTTGGGGGCTACCGGCTCAATCTCAATTGCACCGGCCAGGGTAGCCCGACGGTAGTTCTGGACAGTGGACTTGGAGGGTATTCGATTGATTGGCGTGTCGTGCAAGCTGACATCTCGAAGCTGACGCGCATCTGTTCGTACGACCGCGCCGGCTAAGGCTGGAGCGATGCCGGTCCGCTTCCTCGCACCAGCGCACAAATTGCCCGGGAGCTTCATTCGCTCTTGCAGAACGGTGGCGAGTTCCCCCCTTACATCCTGGTTGGCCATTCGCTGGGAGGGTACAACATCCGCGTCTACAACGGCCTGTTTCCCGGCGAAGTCGCGGGTATGGTTCTGGTGGATGCCTCGCAGGAAGACCAGTCAGCGAGCGCGTCACCGCGTCTGAAGAAAGCTCAGGAGGCAGCGATCCGAAGCGCCGAAAGGAGGTCGTTTTTCGAACCCTTGCTCTTGCGCCTCGGCATAGCGCGTCTTCTGGCGCCGAGCATGTTCGCGCAGGGTGGTATCCCCAAGGACCAGATCGAAGAATCAATCTATCTGGACCTCCAGCCGAAATATGCAGAAACAAGGAGAGCCGAATTTGCGTCTCTGGCGGAAAGCGCCAACGAAACACGGGCTGCTGGAAAGCTTGACGATATGCCCCTTATCGTCCTCACAGCCGGAAAGTTGACAGTTGACGAATCAAAGTTGCCAGCCGGTACCACTCGACAGGATCTTGAGGACTTTCACAAACAGTGGGTCGAGGATTTGCAGGTACGCGAGGCACATCTATCGACTCGCGGCAAACAAATTGTCAT
>Ga0326728_10024561_pt1 | contig 10905 bp, 7 predicted proteins | sample MB3enrmetagenome_FD_207602 | JGI IMG/M metagenome (GOLD analysis project Ga0326728, IMG submission 207602) | Lab enriched peat soil microbial communities from McLean, Ithaca, NY, United States - MB31MN | ecosystem: Environmental > Terrestrial > Soil > Wetlands > Peat | place: USA: New York...
GCGCTCTCATACGTCCGATCACGAACAATGGAAGAGTCCGGCATTTTTTCATGTAAAGGCCGAAGGCGCTGTTGATCGTCTTACGTTCAACTCAACACATGCCGTCACTGCCGCAATAACGTCCCTTTGTTCCACTCTTGATGCTCCGCAAGCAGCGTTGATCCAGATGCTCATATCTGGAATTCTTATCTCCTATTACCGCTCGAAGATGCTGTTCGACGGCGTGGCAGAGATGCCGGCAAAAGAAATTTTCGAGACCCTAGAACTCAACTGGGGGATCATTCTAAAGCGGTATGCAGAGCAGGTGCGGGTCGAGGCAGGCAATAAATGAGCGAGACGTGGAAAGTATTCAGTAAGGAAGAACTCCAGGGATTCATCGGCACTGCGACATTGGATCGACTGGTGTATTTGGTTCCTGCCGTAGATGCGACTACAGAACCCGACGCAATCTATTACAAAGACACACTAGCAAATATCTTCGATGCATTCGCTGGCCCAGACGCGATTGCGGATCGGAAATTTCGCGAGGATTTCCTGAACCACTTGAGGCCCGCGCAGATAGATGCCGTATTGGAAGCCGCACATATCAAGGCTACCGGCCTCACGTTCGAGGAGAAGATAAAGAAGATCGCGGCCCATGGATGGAAAAACGAGGAGTTCTGCAAAGTATTCTTGAAGACGCTCAATCTTCCCAGTTCTTTGATGCCGGTTCAAGGTGTAGAAATCGAATCGCAGCAATTGATCGAGCCGCCAGCGGTACCCCTGAAGCCACTCAAGGACTATCAATTCGGGGTATTTATCAAGGCGATGGAACGGATATCGGTCACGAACAGCAGATTCGTGGTGCAAATGCCTACCGGGTCCGGCAAGACGCGTACGGCTATGGAATTGGTTTCGTCATACCTCAACGAATCAGAGGATGGCCGCGTGATCGTGTGGCTGGCGCACTCTGAAGAATTGTGCGAACAGGCATACGAGGGCTTCGTCGAAGTTTGGCGGCATCTTGGAAAGCACCAGGTCAGAATGGCTCGCTGTTGGGGCCCGGGCGCAGCGCTGCCCTATGACAGCCGTGAACGAACATTCATCGTTGGGGGCTTTCAGAAAATGTATGCGATGTTGAGCGGCAACCAAGTTCCGTTCGCTGAACTGAGGGATCGGATCGATGTGGTGATTGTTGATGAGGCGCACAAAGTGCTCGCCCCAACCTACAAAGCGGTAACGAAAGCCCTCATCGGAAACGGAACGCGCGTGATGGGGCTGACTGCCACACCCGGAAGAAGTGCGGTTGACGCCGATGAGAATGAGGCGCTCGCGACATTTTTCTTCAATGAGATCGTATCCATCGACGCGGGGCAGGAATCGGTGATTGCATTCCTACGCAAACGAAAAGTGCTGGCGGAGGTACTTTATGAGCCGATCTACACCCAATTGCGTTATGAACTAAGCTCGGCGGATCGCACCTATCTCGAGCGGTTCTTTGATCTTCCCCCCGGCATTCTGAAGCAGATCGGTTCTGATGACGTGCGGAATGTTGAGATACTCAAGCGATTGCAGCGCGAATGCGACACTGGTAGCCAGATCATTTTCTTTGCGTGCAGCGTCGAGCACTCGAGGTTCATCACGGCTATGTTGCTATATCTCGGCTACAAGGCAGCACACGTTGACGGGCAAACATCGCGCAGCCGCAGGCGTGGCATCATTGACGATTTCAAGGAGCGCAGAATACAGGTGATCTGTAACTTCGGAGTATTATCGACCGGCTTCGACGCCCCGAAAACCGATCTTGTATTCATATCGCGTCCTACCGGCTCCATCGTCTTGTACAGCCAAATGGTTGGACGCGGTTTGCGCGGCCCCGCCATCGGCGGTACCGCAACGTGCAAGATAATCGACGTGAAGGACAACATCCAAGGCTTCAGCGATCAAGAGTACATGTACGCCTACTTCGAGGATTACTTCCGCAAGAGTGAATAATGCCGATGGGACTCCTTACGACCGCACAATACCGAGATCAACTATTCGGAGCACTGCGACAATCTCGTACGAGTGTCTACCTGGCATCTGCGTACATTACGGTTTCCGGCATAGAAGCTATCCTGCAACAGGTAGCGAGCCAAAGCGTGAGCGTGAAGGTGCTCACGAGATGGGACGCCCATGATCTTGCTTCGGGCGCATCAGACCTAGAGGCATATGAATCGGTAATCGCTCGCGGATATAATTTTTTCATCAACCAGAGGCTTCATGGGAAGTTTGTGCTGATCGATGATGCCCGCTTGTTCATCGGCAGCGCGAATGTCACGGCCTCCGGCCTTCAGCTGGGCATTCAGGGAAACGTGGAGTGCGGGACGGAAGTGGTGCCGAGTGGTCCCGACATTTCGATGGTGCGGGGCATCTTCGCGGATGCCACGCCGGTAACCCCTCCGCTCTACGAAGCCATCAAACAATTCATCGATCCGATGAAAGCCACCTCACCATATGGAGCGGTCATGTTCCCTGCTTCCATCATGGTGCAGTTGCAGAGTTCCGTGGATGGTCTATGGGTGCGCGAGCTGCCATGGACGGATGATCCTCTGTTGGTAACAAACAATGATCCGGATGCTACTCATGATCGGCTGTTGTTGAGCGCCTCTCCCGAAGTGTTGACTTCGGTTGCACAAATAGGGCCTTACTTTGAAGAGACGCGTTGCTGCCGATGGCTTGTCGCGCAACTGTGTGAGAACGGCGGGCAGTTATACTTCGGCGAAGCAACCGCGCTCCTCCATAATGCGTTCCTCGAAGACCCCAAGCCGTACCGCAAAGATGTAAAAATGCTCATGCGTAATTTGTTTATATGGGCATCGACCACGCTCCCGCAGAGATTTGTCACGGATGCGCCGCACCATTCGCAACGAATCATGTTGGTAGCATCGGACGTATGACACTCTGCGGCGGCTGAAAGAAGAAAGGCGCAACCCTCCTAACGCGTTATTTGTGGCATATGAGGCAAGCGCCGTTGCCCTCATCCGACAGGTAGAGTTCATCAATATCATCAGATTCGCCACCGGAAGGAAGAACTCGTAGAGGGTTCATTCTTCGCGCTGCCAATGCACGCTTACGCCGCGCCTCGAAATCAGCTTCGATCTCAGCAATGCGTTCAGGTTGCTCAAGCTCGATCAGCGATTCTCCATGGCTCCACGTGAAGGGCGATCCATGTTCTAGAGCTGTTTTTTCGTAGCGTTTCGCGTCCTCATAGAACTCCGGATGAATGCGCTTGAGGCGCACCCATTCGATCTTCTGCTGAAAAAAGCAAAACGTGCATCCGCTGCGCGAACGCCATTCGTAATAGGCGGGGAGGCCGATACCGGACGCGTGCAGTATATCGTAAACGCCATCCTTGTCGATGCCATGCTCGCGAAACGGCATTTTGATGAGCAGCTTATCGTGGGTTGAGCTGTATCCCTCGCGGTGGTCTTCATCGCTGCGGATTGCGACATAGCTCACCACTTCATCACCGGCATCGAGCCACGGCTTGATCCACTGTCGAAATGGCAGGAGTTTGAGTTGTCTCGTGCACCAGCGGGTGCGGGCCGAAGGCAAAAAATTGTTATATTCCCGCAACCAGAAATCGAATGTCCGCTGGGGATTGAGTTGATGAATTCTGCGCCCTAAAAATCCTTCGAGTTTTCCGAGAAACTCATAGACCTCAGGCAGCTCTTTCCCAGTATCGGTGAAGAAATAATGGATATTAATCTCAGGATGGCGCTCTCGCATGAAGATCGCGAGCGCAGCGCTGTCTTTCCCTCCAGAGAGCCCAAGAACATGTCGTTGTACCATCGGTTCTCACGCCTCCCTTTCTCGGTGTGCAGCGGTCGCGCCCGCTTCCGCAAGGGCGGCCAAAAAAACATCCAGATGGACATTTTTTGATTTTGAACTTATTTCCGACGCCAGCTGTTTGACGAGAGGGATGTCAGACGAGGAAATATCAAAGGAGCGCGATGTTGTAGAATTCCCTTCACCGAGGCCGAACACGACCGCAAAAGCGTGTCGCGTAGCGGGCCGGTCACGGATCGGTGCGAGGGTTTCCACTTTGCGGAATTCAAAAGCCCAGGTTCCCAACTGCACGAACGCCAACTCGATGTCGCGGTCAGTCCAATCTCGTGCAGGCTTGTTCACTGCGAGAGAAATTAATGACTCCACATCATCGAGGGTGCCCTCATAATTTGCAAGGCGAAGTGCGAATGCGTCAAGACGAAAATCTCCAGAGATGCCTGAGACTGTCGTCCCTCGATGCTTCAGCTCATCGATTGATCCGTGATGATCGAGAACCTCAAACAATTTGTGCTCCACCGCACGCAACATCGTTGGAAATGCAGTGTTGAGTTCCGCAACGCAGTAGGATATTGAGTCAACAATCGAAGCCCCGTTTTCAGCACCAAGCATCGCGGGCAGATCCATGAAGAGAACCCGATGCGGGTCGGTCGCCTTTAACAGGGATTGTCTCGCCTGCTTGGACTGTGACGACAATTGCGATGTACGCTTGGTCCATTCCGGAAGATTCACGACGAGCGAGACCAGCGCGCGCGCCAACTCCAAAGGCTCTCCCGACACTTTTCTCCCCAGCAGCTTGGATGCTGATTTGGACAGGCCTCCGATCATTGTTTGCTGGGCGGAATCAATCTCAAAATACTTCCACGTAATGCGAGTAGGGTCCTGCAACCACTCATCAATCTGAAGTTCCGTGAGCTGGGGAACGAACAAGTCTTCGTGGTACAGAGCGATGGCGTGGTTATTCGCCAAGAAGTAAGTCAGTGCGAGCAATGGGAGGACGCCCGTTTTCACACCGAATGGCGGTGCGCTCCATATCGCATACAAATCCGAGAGGCGGCATGTCCCTCCTTGATGCAACAGCAGATTGTCCGCTTCTTTCCAGATACCCTTCAGGCTACGCCCAATGGCTGATCGAGATGGTTTCGCAAAAAACCATGTCCCGTCTTCATGCTGTTGGTGTAGGCCAGTGCCCTTGAGAATGGAGAGATACATTCCCGCATCAGCGGGGCAGCCTTCGTATGCCAAATTGTACTCGCTGGCTTTGTGGAGCATCCGGTGCATCAAGTCGCGGCGCGCTTTGACGGAATTTGAAGAGGGCGCATCCCGATTAATAAGCTCGCTCAATAGAACGGGCGCATAGGGATACCGTGATTCTGCCACCGCAGAGGCTATCATCGATAGGCTTCTGAGCTCAGTGGCTTCAGTGCCGTTCGAGTGCCAATACCATTTGGCCGTAGCGAAGGAATCGCGCAGCAGATCTTCGACTTCGGACTTGAGGGCCACGATGCGAGCGTCAATCTCGCGGGCCGCCACTTTGTCACTTTCAAGTTCGGTGCGAGTAGAATAGACGCGCTGAAGCGCATACAGTTCTCTGGTCTCTTCCGCAATGCGACTTGCTTCTCTTGGTACACCAATGACGATGCCGTGGTGGGCGTGAATATCCGAGAGTTTTCGTGCAAGCAACTGGTAGGACCTGAGAGAACCTTCGCGACTCGGAATCATGAGCACAAACTCGCCGCAGCTTCCGGGTATCGGTGAACGGGTATTCAAATAGTCTTCAATCGCGTCTGACCGTATGATGCTTCTCTGCAAGAAACGCATCGCGCCAGTCTCTTGATAGGTCCGCTTTGCAAGAACGGGAGGAAGATCGCCCAAACTCTCGATAATATGCAATCCGCTAGCATCAATTTCCGAACGCGCTTGGGCAGTGGCTGCTTCAATATCGAAATCGCTTCCGGCATAAATTCCCCACGCCGTCAGATGCCGTCGATACACAATAATCGACCATTTCGCGAGGTCATCGAGCATCTGTGTGATCTTGCCACGAGACACGGTGGGAAAGCAGGACGCTAATACGGAATCATCGGCGGCGAGACCCGATCCATTCCTGAACAGCTCAATTACCGCGATGGCTTTCACGAGATTGAGATGGACGACGCTTCCCTTGGATTCGGTTCGTTCAACGGCTTCAACCCCAAGCGCCCAGCGGTGTCCGTCCGGCGATGCCAGTATCGCAGGTTCAAGATTCGCGCGCATATAATCCCAGAACTGCCACGGCCAGTAGTAGCTATATGGTTCAGTCGGATAACTCTCAAGGAATTCCCGAAAGCCCATCGGTTCGACCGAGTTGAGAAATCCGAAAATACTCCTTTCGTTTTGACCGAATCGGCGGCGTGAACTCGGCCCGAGGAGAACCGCCGTAACGGGGTGCAGGGGCCAGCAATAGTCGAGACGCGCATCCAAATCCTTACATAATGATGGTCGTCGTTCCCCGATGGACTTTGCAATCGTTTCTGCGATGGAACGGGTTTCTTGATGCGGCTCGTTTTTGGAATCGATCGCCCTGCCTATGAGATCAATTACTTCATCGGAGCCGGCAGTCAATGATATGTCGACAAAGCGTCCCTGCACCTTCGCCCATTCATCACGCGATTCTCGTCCCAATCTCGTTGCGTATTGTTCAAACGCCTGATGGAGGATTCCAACGACGACCAATTTGCCACGTGTTCGGCACGCCGCCTCAGCGAGCTGCTGATAGAAGTAAATGTCGCCGCTCGTCTGAGCGGAATATTCTAAAAACTTTCCCAGTTCGTCTATGACCAAGAGAACACCGTTGTGCGCAGGGGATTCGGCCAGGGACGTTAGTTCACCGATGACTTCACGGTCGCGTTCCTTACCGACTCGTTTCCGGCGATAGGGCAGTCGGTCGATTTCCATTGCAATTTCACGCTCAACTGACGCACGCTTGCCGACTATAGGGAGTACCACCCAACCGATATGAGGCGATGCATTGAACGCACGCAAAATGGGGTCTCCTCGATGGAGGCCCAAAACGGTTTTCGCAGATGCTTGAATTTTTTTATCGTAACTGACGAGCGAGCATAGAGCGAGCGCGAGGGACGATTTGCCACCGCCATAAGGCCCCGTCCAAGTGAAGGCGCGTTGTTGTGTTTCATTGATATGCCTGGCCAACGTCTCGATAGCGGTACGGGCAGACGGTTGAAGCACAAATCCATCCAACGCATCGGTTCGTCCATAATCGGCATCGATCCGAACGGATCGCAAGAACTGTTGGCGGAGCTGCACGATGCCGCTCAACAATCTAGGCATACGAGTCCTCCAATAACCGACGCTTGAGAACGGATGCATTGAAGTGTGAGGCCCGGCTCACTTGACGCACGCCAGCGGTGTCTGTCCATCGAAGCATCCCACGCGTGTGATGTTCGAGCGCAGCGACTCTTTCACCGATGCTGTATTCGTCCAACTTGAAGACGCGCCCCGGAGATCCATAGTCATGCGTTATTCGATCAAACGACAACGCGGATGTTTGGCTGCCGTGTTCCCAAAATTCAATAAGGGCATATGCGAAAAGTTCGTCCGGGAGCGTTGGTTTCGGTCCACGGCGGAAACTGAATGTTCCTTTCATGCCCATGTGTTGCTGGAGTAGCGGCAACTCCGCGAGAATCGGCTCGGCAACATCTTCATTACTACCGCCCGGTGCAATGCGCGGGAGATAGCTGCCTAGGCATACATCAATATCGCGGCTCAGCGTACTCGTACTTACCTTGTGAGGGACGCTCTGTGTGTATGCTCTGAGCGCTCTGAGCAGCAAGTCTTTGTCGAATGATTGCTGCACGACGCAATTGAAGACGTACCACCATGTTGAGGATTTCATACCTAACCCGGCGAGCTTCCAATGGATGAGCCATATCGTGGCAGGATGCTCAAGGTAGGGATCGAGGCCATCATCGGCGAACAGTTTATGGGCAAGTTCGGTGGGGCAATACCCTGCGTCAATTTCTTCCATGAAACCGCAGGCGAGGCTCCAATGCCGTATGGAGGTCACCATATTTCTTCCAACCCCGAATCGAGCAATGGACTCTTCATCGGAAAAAACCGAACGAGGAGCGGCAGGCTTCACTGCTGAGATATGCTTGTATGCCTTACGGAGCCAGAGTTGACGGAGCGCGAAGGTCTCATGACCAGAGAATTGCAGTGACGGCAATGTAAATGGATGTGGCACACCTCAGTCTACTGGGGAATGTCACCAGTCCGCAAGATTATAAATGGATGATCTATCCAGTAAGACCTCCGTTCAGCATAGTGTGTGTGGTTTTATTATCTCCGAAATCCTTATAAGTGTTTTGTATACAATGGGATACGAACATGTTCAGTTGAATTACTCATTGCCGGGAGATTGTTGCGAGCGTTGCCCATCGGAGAATTGCGGGAGCTACACGCATTACGCAGGCTCATCCACGCGGAACAATCCATTCTTGAAGTGCTCAGATACCCACTGTTTGGCGTGTATTATCCATGGTGCAACTGTTGAACATATGCATCCGGTATAGAGAGCCAGGACAAATAGCCTTGAACTAGGTGTGCCAATCAGTATGTGTCAGGTAAATGACGTTATCTCCGGTGTTCTGCTCACGCTTCACAAGCATGAGGTGATCCTGTGGCCAGAACGATGGACGGCTCTTCAACTACCAACAAATCTGACATGGACAACCGTGCCTTTTTTAGCACAGTCAACTTCCGTAATAGCCGATGTCGCTGGTGTCTATGCATTCGTCATTCAGCCGCAGACTCCGCTCACTCTTATAACTTCATATCTGATGTATGTGGGCAAGACTGATCGATCTTTGCGCCAACGGTTTCGCGAGTATCTGCGAGAGCGCGATCAGGGAAATATCAGACCTAAGCTGCTAAGAATTTTGCCACTGTATGGCGAGCATCTGTTTTTTGCTTTCGCTCCAGTCTCAACGGGACACACGCCGACAAATATCGAGGCCGCGCTTCTCGGGGCATTCATCCCGCCAGGAAATGATCAGATTAACGTACAAGTAAATCGCATTAGGAAGGCATTCCAATGAACAAAACGTCTTCAATCATGTTCCGAGTGCCCGCATTGCGAGCCAAAATGGGCGATTGGGTCTACTATTCCGCATTTTTGACAATGGGAGACATTGCCGCGCGAGTATCGCTAGCCGATGAGATTCACAAGCATAAGGCTCTCCGCGATCTAATCCAAAGGCAGGTTGACGAATCGGGCCATGCAGAGGCGATTAAAAACTACCTATTGACTCAGGACCAGAGATTCTTTAATTCGATTGTCGTGGGTACCTATGGAGGTGATCCCAACTTCTATGAACTGGCTATCAATAGTTCTCCTCAGATGAATTCGGACGATCTTCCGCCATATTTCAAAGGTGCATTAGGAATACTTCAATTCGATGGAACGGAGAAGATGTTCGCTATCGACGGACAGCATCGCGTGGTTGGAATCAAAAAAGCGGTCAACGAAAATGAGAAACTCAAAGACGAAGAGGTCGTTGTGCTGTTTGTAGGACATAAAACCACCGAAATCGGAATGGAAAGAAGCCGAAGGCTCTTCACGACTCTTAATCGTTACGCAAAGCCAGTCAGCAAAGCTGACATCATTGCGCTTGATGAGGACGATATAGTTGCCATTCTGACCAGAATGCTTGTAGAACAACATCAGTTCTTCTCCAGATTCTTACTTGTAAAAAAAGGCAAAGCGATACCTGCGACTGACCGTCGTTTTTTTACAACACTGGAAGCACTTTACGACGTGATCAACACTTTTTTAGAGCAGGATAATCGGGAGTGGAAAAGTGCCAAGAGGATTCGCCCTAAGGACAGTATGATTCGTCGCGAATATAAGCGACTATCGTCATTCTGGGATATTTTCATTGAGACAGTCCCGGCGCTGGCGGAACTTGAACGTAGCGACTTGGAAGAGCAGAAGGCCTCCGAATACAGAAATAGAAATGGTGGCCATCTCTTGTATCGGCCAGCTGGATTGATGATTGTGATTGAGGTAATTAAGTGGCTCCTCGATGAGGGATTCGAGCTTATACAGATAGTTAATGCGGTTGCAGAGGTTCCTATGCAATTGGCAGATGCGCCATGGGCGGGGCTTCTGTGGGATGTGACGAATAGACGCATGATCATGTCGGGAGACAACCGTATATTGGCTGAGAGAATATTGGCATATGGGCTTACCGGCGATCCAGTTATCGCGGGCAAGACGGAAGTTGAACTGCGCAGGGAGTGGGCCGGCATTATAGGCAAAAGTACACGCACCGTTGTCCTTCCGTCATGGTCTAGGTTGAAGAAGTAGTAAGCAATTCATTCGTACAGTTTCCTTAGTCGATGTCCACATCTAAGGCCGCGGCCGCTCCGTTTTAGAAATTGCCGTCGTGTATCGCAGCGCAAAATTACGGATGAAGCCAGTCAGTATCGGTGATACCATGATCCGCAGATTCAATGCCTCCCCATACAGCGCACAATAAAGGAGAGCTATTCGTGGCAAAACTTGGGAAAAACGCGAACGTCATTTCAAACTGGCATCACCCTATCGAAAACTTCCAGACCTCCACGATGGAGTTCTACGCCGCCGTGGAACAGGCACTCAAGCCACATGAGATTCCCGACTACTCCGTCTCGCGCATCGACTGGCGCGAGGGCGGGGTACACACTGCGCGGCGGGAATACCTGCGGATCAAGCGGGGAAAACTCGCCTTCGATCTCTGCGCAGCACCCTTCGGCACTGACTTCTTCTTCTCCTGGTGGCTCGCGGAACTCCCGCCCACGCACGCGCTCTTGCGGGCGCTTTTGATCTGCTTCCTCGGGCTTGGGTTCATTGGAGGGCTCGTATCGGAGTACGGTTTATCGGGCCTATTCTGGGGACTCCTAGTCTGTCTAGGTGTGATATGGTTGCTCGGCTATCTTCTCCGGGAAGGGCATCTTGGGACCGAAGTGGAAGACATTGTTCTGGCCATCCCGATCTTCGGTGCCCTTTACGAGCGAATCTTCAAGCCCTCCACCTACTACAAGATGGACACCACACTC
>Ga0326728_10024562_pt1 | contig 10904 bp, 8 predicted proteins | sample MB3enrmetagenome_FD_207602 | JGI IMG/M metagenome (GOLD analysis project Ga0326728, IMG submission 207602) | Lab enriched peat soil microbial communities from McLean, Ithaca, NY, United States - MB31MN | ecosystem: Environmental > Terrestrial > Soil > Wetlands > Peat | place: USA: New York...
TCCGTGGGTTTGGGCTCTAATCGATTGATTCCATTGAGACAACCCTCTGTGACCGGCTTTTATGAGAGAATACGCCAAAAGGATGAAACACTTGCTACGACCACACTTCACAGTTTGCATGCTATTAGCGGCCTCATACGCGTTTGCGCAGAGAGGGCCGGCCACGGAGCCGCCAGCCGCCCGGGCGGCGGAAGCGCCTGCGACTCCCATTCCGGCGGAAACCAGCTCGGTCACCGATCATGAGCTGTCGCTGGATGGCAAGACCATTCACTACAGCGCCACGGCGGGGACTTTGCTGATCGACGGCGACGACGCCAAGCCTTACGGCATCGTCTTTTATGTCGCGTATACACTGGCTGGCGTCGCCGATCTTCGCACCCGGCCGGTGACGTTCCTGTATAACGGCGGTCCGGGCTCGGCGAGTATGTGGCTGCACATGGGTTCGGTGGGGCCGGTGCGGGTGGTGACAGCCAGCCCGGAGGCTACCGGCGCCGCTCCTTACCAGGTGGTGCCCAACCAGTACAGCCTTCTCGATAAGACCGATCTCGTGTTTGTAGACGCTGTGGGCACCGGATTTTCGAAGCCGGTGGGAACCGCGACCATCCGGAACTTCGCCGGGACCGACCAGGACGTACAAGCGTTCGAGAGGTTCATTCACCGCTATGTGACCGTGAACCACCGCTGGAACTCGCCCAAGTTCCTGTTCGGCGAATCGTACGGCACCACGCGTTCGGCGGCGCTGGCGGATGCGCTCGAAACCAGCGGGATGTCCTTGAATGGCGTCATTCTCATGTCGACGATTCTCAACTACTTCACCATGGCTCCGGGAGGCGACGCGGTTTTCATCGGGAACCTCCCCTCCTATGCGGCCATCGCCTGGCAGTACGGGAAGATTGCGCATAAGCCGGCGGACGAGAAGGCGTTTCTGAACGAAGTGCGGGCCTTCGCGCGGGGTCCTTACGCGGAAGCCCTGGCGCAGGGACACAACCTGCCGCAGGCGCAGGCGGACTTGATCGCCGCCAAGCTGGCCGGGTACACCGGGCTGACGGCGGAATACATCAAGGAAGCCAATCTGCGGATCAGCCCGACGCGTTTCCGCAAGGAGCTGATGCGCGACAAGCGGCTCATTATCGGACGGTATGATGCGCGGTTCGAAGGAACGGATCTGGACGCCGCCGGCGAGAATCCCGGCTATGATCCCTCGAGCACCGGCATCACGGGCGCGTTTGTATCGGCATTCCACGAATATCTGGACCGCGAGCTGAAGTACACGTCGAAGGAGACTTACTTTCCCAGTGGACTGAACATCAACCAGTCCTGGGATCACACCCACCGCCCGCCGGGAGGAGGCGGTGGAGGCGGACGAGGGCAGGCGCAGCCGATGCGGGATGCATACGTGGCGGGAGACCTGGCGGATGCCATGCGCAAGAATCCGCGGCTGAAAGTCTTTTCGGCCAATGGCCTGTTCGATCTGGCAACCCCGTTCTTCATCACCGAGTACGATTTGGCGCACATGGAGCTGGAGCCGAAACTGCGCGGAAACATCGAGTTCGGATATTACCCGTCGGGCCATATGATCTACCTGAACGTGGACGCGCTGAAGCAATTGAAGAGCGACCTAGCAGGGTTCTATTCGCGGGCGGTGGAAGGCGGGAACTGAGCGGCGGCACCGGTCAGTGCTGGAGATCCCTTCTCAGGTCCATCCAAATCCTGAAATAGAGCCATTCCGGAGGAGGATCGGCCTCCTGGACGTGGTCGGGCAGTAAAACCAAGTCTCCGGTGGATAGGAGGATCTCCCGCACTTTCGGATTTTGCGCCAGCTTGGCACGCATGGCCTCCAGGATGAGACGATAGTGATCGCCTTGCTTCCTGGACCTGTACTTCATCCGCCGGCCTTCGAAGGTCACCCAGTCGATTCCCATTTTCCGCATGTTCTCTTGGGCCAGCGTCCCGGCATCCTTGGCCTCGAATCCAGTCATCTGCGCCACCTCCTGGCGTGAGTGCGGCCATGTTATGCCCGGGGCTTTGGCGCGCGGATCGCCGGGCCCTTCGGGGTAGAGCATCATCTGCCAGAATCCCTCCACGCTGGCATAACGTTTCCCGCGAAGGGTGAACGGCGTAGCGGCGAAATTGGACAGAATTCCGAGCTCGTTCCTTTTGGAAAGAATCACTTCGCCGGGCCTGGCTGCCTGGGGGAGTATTTCCCAAGCCGGCTTTTGGTCCTCCGGAACGGGCGTCCACCAATGCGCGGGATACCGTCCGCCTGGTTGGGCTGCGGCCACTGCCACCGCCAGTGCGCCCGACACGGCGGTGGCCACGGCCCGCCACGAGATTTTTCGGACTCTGCCCGGCATTGGCCACATGGCGCTGTTACTTGGAGTATAAGTGACTGAAGGAGACCCACGATGAAGATTTCACGACGAGCCTTTCATACGGCGATACTTTCCACGCCCGCATTGGCCCAGGCAGCCGCGCAAGCCGGTCCGGCCAACCCGCAGAAACTGATCCTGCCGGCCTGGAACAGCCCTTCCACGGCGGGCGACCCCTTTCAATTCCCGGGCGCGCCATCGCCGCGCGAGCGCTGGAACGTGCCGGGCCCTCCGCGGAAGTACTTTTCGGAATGGTTGCCCGCTCTGTTCGAACGAACGCTGGCGATTGACGAGTGGAAGGGAGAGAAGAGCCAGTTGCGCTGGATCTTCACCGGCCCGATGGGCGGATTCACGGTGGAAGTGGGAGCGGGCAGACTGCGTCTCGTGCAACGGTACGACGACTCGCCCGGGCTCAGCAAGGTGCCCCCCGTGGCCGAGAGACCCGCGCGGCACCCGGAAGGACTGTGGGAGGAATCGAGCGTGGAGTTGAGCGGCGACCTTCGCGCCATCACTGTGGCGCTGGATCACCGGCTGTCGGTACGAGTGGGGTTGAACGGCAAGGAAGCGCTGGTCGCGCATTGCACGCTGGACGTCAACCAGCACCAACTGGCGTATTCCGGAGAGGACGGCGCCGTTCGAGGCCACCTGTTGCCTCCGGCCATTGAGTCCGCCACAGTGCGCGTAGATGATTCCACCCGCTTCCAGGCGATGCTGGGTTTTGGCGGGACCACCACTCCGCCGGCTTACGCCGAGCTCAGCGGGGAAGGCCAGCGCCTCTGGTGGCGCAAACTGGCGGAGTACAACCTGCTGCTGCATCGCGAATACCCCACGGGCGCTCTCCTGAACCCGGAAATGACCAATTGGGACCGGCCGGCGGACGCCTCGCCGCATTATTATGGCGACAACTTCCCGAATTGCGAGACCAGCGATTTCGATTACATGCGCCGGGTGCGGCGCCTGGGCGGAAAAGTAATTTTCGAATTCTGGGAACTGCCGGTATGGGCCAGGCGGCGGGACAGCGCCGGAAAGCTCACCGAGCTTCCCGACCTGGATGCGTACGCCAGGGCCATGGTTCGTTATTGCCAGGTTTCACGCGAGAAGACCGGCTCCGTGCCGGAGATCGTGGGCATTCAGAACGAGGTGCAACAGCCGCCCGAGGTTTGGCAGCAGATGACGCTGGCTCTGCGCCAGGCGCTGAATGAAGCGGGGTTCGCCGCGGTCAAAATCCACATGCACAATCCGCCGTATCTAGCCGGCGGGATTGCCGCGGTCAAAGCCTTTCGCGAGAAGGACGCGGTGTGGAAAGCCATCGATTACGCCACGTCGAACATGTACGATTATCAGAATTACTTTTACGATCCCGACGGTTTCGACGCGCTTCTTCGCGAGATGAAGCAGGTCAGTGCGGGAAAACCGTTCCTCGCGGGCGAGCTATGTGTCAACAATGCAGCCTTTCAAACCCGCACGTACCGCACGGCATTCGCCATGGGCCAGCTCTATCACAAGCTGCTGACCACCCTCGACGCCTGCGCCCTGCTGTACTGCTGGACCCTGCTGAACGTGGTCCAGCCCTCCTACGGGTGGACGCGCACGCTGATGGCGCCGGACACCGAACATGGCTTGATTCCGGCCGCGACCAGCCATCAATTACGGGTGTATGGGGCGTACTCCCGGCGAATCCGCGCCGGAATGACACGAGTGCAAGCGGCCAGTTCCAGCCAGCAGCTTCTGGCGACTGCATTCAGCGGAAGCGGAGGCGCCCGAACGCTGGTGATGCTCAACCGGTCGGCGGCTCCTCAAAGAGCTTCCGTGACGTGGCCCGGAGAGCCGTTCCGGTATATGGAAGTTGTGAGCCCGCAGCAGGAGAACGCCGTCGAACCGGTGGCGCCCGGCGAGGTTACCGTGCCGCCGGGGGCGATCGTCACGTTGACGAACGTCGAGCTGGGCGGAGCGTCAGCCTAACCTGATGGGCAATTCCTCCATGGGCCCCATCCACTGCTTTTCGCGGTCGGCGTCGATGCTCAGCTTGTAGGTCCGTTTCACATCCGCGATTTTCACGCCGCGAACATCGATCTTGTTCAGGTCGTATTGCCCCAGACCCGCCTGGTAACAATAAACCAGGCTGCCCACCCAGCCGGGATCGACGCCCATGGCTTCCACGCCCACGCGGTCCGCGGCGAGGTAGTCGGTGGAGGCGATGGCGATCCGGTGAGGCACGGGCGTTCCGGCGTGCGGCCCGTTGCCTTCCATGCCTTCGAACGCATCGACTACGGCCGCGCCCCAGAAAGGCTTCAGCTTTTGCGCCGTCAGCATCATGTTGACCTGCATCATGCGGATGCCGACGTGGAACTTGCGCTTGTCGCTCCAGCGAGGCGTCACCTTCGGAGCCGCCGAAAGCGGCGCGCCCAGGACCATATTCTTCACCGACATGGTGACCAACTGGGCGTTGTGCGTCTTCATGACCGAGCAGCAGATGATGTATGCGTCCGGGTCCTGCAGCCGCGCCGCCAGGCGCACCGGGACGACATGCGCGTCGTAATCGAACACCGGGATCACCTGGTATTTCCCCTCTATGTTCAGGTCCACAAGGCTCACGTTCTGGCTGCGGTGCTGTTCGAGAATCTTCTGATAGCCGAGAGCCTCGAAGTTGGCCAGAGCGTTGCCGCAGGATTCGGCGATGATGACCGGCCCCTTGTAGCGCGGAGCGAGGTAGTCGAGGATGCCCATGAGCGCCTCGGGATTGGTGGTTCCGAGCGCCACCGTGCTGACGCAATTGGGCTTCAGGACCACGTATTTCTTGGTTTTCAGGACGGGCAGGATCTGGTCGTCGATGGCCGCCAGCGCGTCGGTGATGTTCTTGCGCCGGCTCTCCCCCTTGACGAGCGCCACCGTGGACCGGGCGGTGTAGTAGGGATAAGGCTGGTCCGTGCCCGTCCATACATCCATGTTGTTAGGCCTGGGCGGCTGTTGTTGCGGCGGCTGCTGCGCCTGGGCGGGCAGGACACCGCGTGCCCCCACCAGCGCACCCGCGCCGATCAGGAAATTGCGTCGTGAGAACGGCATAGGAAAATAACCTCCCTGGGTCCGAAATGCAAGTATATACCCTGGCGGGCCTTCAGGGCTATCGCTCGACTACCCCAGCGGCAGCGATCGTCTCGCAACCGGCGATGAGAACACGATGCTGGTGGTGGGGACTCCGTGCTCCAACAACTTCTCCACCAGGCCCTCGAGTTCCTCGACGGAATGCGCCACCACCTTCAGGATGAAGGCGTCGCCGCCGGCCACGTGATGGCACTCCACCACGTTCGGGAAGCCTTTCACGGCCTTCAGGAACGGCCTGTACCGGGCTCCGTCGCAGCTCATCCGGATGATCGCCAGAATAGGCAGCCCCAACACCTCCCGGTCGATGTCCACGCGGTAGCCGGTGACGACGCCGGCGTCCTCCAGGCGCTTCAGCCGCTCCGCGGTGGCCGCGGGCGAGAGACCGATTCTGCGCCCCAGCTCCGCATAAGAGAGCCGCGCGTTTTCCTGCAACACCGACAGTAACTTTATTCCGGTTGCATCCAGTATTGCGATTGATTCCATCGCCATATAGCAAATATACCATTGATTTCATATTCACCAAGTGAATTGAGCGGCGTTATCATTAGGTCAGAATGTTGCAACTCCGTGGACAGCCGCTGGCCTTGAAAGAGATCGCTGAGATCGCCTCCGGAAGAGTCCGGCTGGAACTGGCGCAAGCTGCCATGGCGCAAATGGAAGCTTCCCGGCGCGTGGTGCGGCGGGTCGCCGGGGAGCATCGGCCGGTTTACGGAATCAACACCGGTTTCGGCAAGCTGTGCGAGGTGCGCATCGCCGCCGATGCCATCGAAAGCTTGCAGCTCAACCTGGTGCGCAGCCACGCCTGCGGGCTGGGCCGCCCGCTTTCCGAAGAGGAGACGCGCGTGGTCATGGCTCTACGGGCCAACACGCTGGCGCTGGGCTATAGCGGCGTCCGCCCGCTGATCGCCGAAGTTCTGCTCGCCATGCTCGACCGCGGCGTGCTGCCCGTGATTCCCGAGAAGGGATCGGTGGGCGCCAGCGGAGACCTGGCCCCTCTGGCACACCTGGCGCTCTCCATCATCGGCGAAGGCGAGGTGGACTATCAAGGACGGCGGTGGCCGAGCCGCGATGCGCTGCGTCTGGCGCGAATCGAGCCGGTTCGTCTGGAAGCCAAGGAAGGCCTGGCTCTGCTCAACGGAACACAAGCGCTGACGGCGGTCGGCGGCCTAGCCCTGTGGCGCGCGTGGCGTGTGGCGGGCCTGGCCGATGTGGCCGGCGCCATGTCGCTCGAAGCCCTGCGGGGAACTCCTGTGGCGTTCGACCAGCGCATTCACGCGGCGCGCCCCCATGCGGGCCAAGCCGTCGCCGCCGCGCGTCTTCGGAGGTTGCTGGAGGGGAGCGACGTCGATCCATCGCGGCGCCAGGCCCAGGGGGCGCCTCCGGCCCGCGTGCAGGACGCCTATAGCCTGCGCTCGATGCCGCAGGTGCATGGAGCGGTACGCGACGCCCTGGCGTATGCGCGCGCCGCGGTCGAGACCGAGACTGGCTCCGCCACCGACAACCCCCTGGTCTTCGCCGAAACCGGGGAGATTCTTTCCGGCGGCAATTTCCACGGCGCGCCCCTGGCGCTGGCCTTCGATTCCGCGGCCATTGCCATGACCACGCTGGCCGGCATCGGCGAGCGCCGCATCGACCGCCTGGTGAATCCCGACCTCAACGACGGCCTGCCCGCGTTTCTAGCCTCGGCTCCGGGCGTTTCCTCCGGCTTCATGATCGCGCAGGTGGTGGCGGCATCGCTGCTGAATGAGTCGAAAGTGCTGGCGCATCCCGCCAGCGTGGATAGTCTGCCCACCTCCGGCGGGCAGGAAGACCACGTTTCCATGGGAATGACGGCGGCGACGAAGCTGCGCACCATCGTCGAGAATGCCGAGTATATGGTAGCCATCGAGCTGCTGGCGGCGGCCGAAGCGCTGCGCTATCGCGAGCCGTTCGAGCCGGGGCCGCAGATCCGCCGCGTGTTGGAGGTGGTTCGCTCCATCGCGCCGCCGCTCGCCGAAGACCGGCCGCTCTCGGGCGATATCGAGGCCACCGCCGCGGCCATTCGACAAGGTAGATTTGATGAGTGGGCGTTTTCGGAGTTCTAATATGAGCCTCACCACCGCAATCCACGCGCCGCGCGGGGGCGCCATCACCTGCAAAGGGTGGCAGCAGGAGGCCGCCCTGCGCATGATCCACAACAACCTCGATCCCGAGGTGGCGGAAAACCCCGATCAGTTGATCGTCTACGGCGGGACGGGGCGCGCGGCCCGCGACTGGCCGTCGTTTCACGCCATCGTGCGCGCGCTCCAATCGCTCGAAAACGACGAGACGCTGCTGGTGCAGTCGGGCAGGCCGGTGGGCATCTTCCGCACGCATGCCGACGCCCCGCGCGTGCTCATTGCCAATGCCAACCTGGTGGGCCACTGGTCCAACTGGGACGAGTTCAACCGCCTGGAAAAGATGGGTCTCACCATGTACGGGCAGATGACCGCCGGCTCGTGGATCTACATTGGCAGCCAGGGAATCGTGCAGGGAACCTACGAGACTTTCGCCGCCGTGGGCCGCAAGCATTTCGGCGGGCCGCTGGCGGGCAAGATGGTGGTGTCGGGCGGCATGGGCGGCATGGGCGGCGCGCAACCGCTGGCGGCCACCATGAACGGCGCGTGTTTCCTGGGCGTCGAGGTGGATTCGCAGCGCATCGAGCGCAGGCTCGAAACCGGCTACTGCGACCGAATCGCCTGGAACCTGGACGACGCTCTGGGCATGTTGCGCGAGGCCCAGGCGCGGGGGGATGCGTTATCGGTGGGGTTGGTGGGGAACTGCGCCGACGTGCTGCCGGAGATGGTCCGCCGCGGCTTCGTCCCGGATGTGCTTACCGACCAGACCAGCGCGCACGACCCGCTGAACGGCTACGTCCCCAATAGAATGACGCTGGAACAGGCGCGCACCCTTCGCACGCGCGATCCCCAAGAATACCTGGCGCAATCGCTCAAAGCTATGGGCGCGCATGTCGAGGCCATGCTGGCCATGCAGAAGCAAGGCGCGGTGACCTTCGACTACGGCAACAACATCCGCGCGCAGGCCAAAAAGGCGGGCGTCGAGCATGCTTTCGATATTCCCGGCTTTGTGCCGGAGTACATCCGGCCCCTGTTCTGCGAGGGCCGGGGGCCGTTTCGTTGGGTGGCCCTGTCGGGCGACCCCGAAGACATTTACCGCACCGACCGTCTCGCGCTGGAACTTTTTCCGCATAACGAGACGCTGGCCCGCTGGTTACCACTGGCACGCCAGCGCATCCACTTTCAGGGCCTGCCGGCGCGCATCTGCTGGCTGGGCTACGGCGAGCGCGCAGAATTCGGCGTGGCCATGAATCGCCTGGTGCACTCGGGCGAGCTGCGCGCGCCGATTGTCATCGGGCGCGATCACCTGGACGCCGGCTCCGTGGCATCGCCTTTTCGTGAAACCGAGGCCATGCGCGACGGCTCCGACGCCATCGCCGACTGGCCCTTGCTCAACGCGCTGCTGAACACCGCCGCCGGCGCGTCGTGGGTGTCCATCCACAATGGCGGAGGCGTGGGCATCGGCTACTCGCAACATGCCGGAATGGTGGTAGTGGCCGACGGCACGGATGAAGCCGAGCGGCGCTTGGAGCGTGTGCTGACCACCGATCCGGGGTTGGGCGTCATCCGCCATGCGGATGCCGGTTACGATGAAGCCATCCGCTGCGCCAGAGAGCATAAGCTCAAGCGGCCCATGGAACAGGCAGAGTGATGAGACAACTGGTTGAGTGCGTTCCCAACTTTTCCGAAGGGCGCGATGGCTCCAAGATGGATGCGATCGTCCAGAGCATCGTTGCGGTTCCGGAAGTGGTCCTGCTGGATCGTGAATCGGACGCTGATCATAACCGCTCCGTTCTGACCTTCGTGGGGCCGCCCGCAGCGGTGGCCGATGCCGCGTTCCGCGCGGTTGAAAAAGCGGCGTCGCTCATCGACCTGACCAGGCACCAGGGCGCGCACCCGCGCATAGGGGCGGCGGACGTGGTGCCGTTTATCCCCATCGAGGGGGTGACGCTGGAGGATTGCGTTCGGCTCGCCGAGCGAGTGGGCGGCGAGATCTGGAACAAGCTCAGAATTCCCGTCTACTTTTACGAAGCGGCGGCCAGACGGCCGGAGCGGGTGAACCTCGAGAACATACGGCGCGGCCAATTCGAGGCGCTGCTCAAAGAAATGGGGACGGCGCCCGAGCGCCACCCCGACGTGGGCGATGCGATTTGCCATCCCACCGCCGGCGCCACCGTGGTGGGCGCGCGCAAATTCCTGATCGCCTACAACATCAACCTGGGGACCGCCGATGTGGGCATCGCCAAGAAGATTGCCAAGACCATTCGATTCTCCTCCGGCGGTTTGCGCTATGTAAAGGCCATGGGGGTGGCCCTGGCGTCGCGAAACCTAGCCCAGGTTTCCATTAACCTGACGGATTTTGAGCAGACACCCATGCACCTGGTTTTCGAAACCGTGCGCCGGGAAGCGGAGCGCCATGGCGTGGCCGTGGTGGGAAGCGAGATCGTGGGCCTGATTCCGAGGAAGGCGCTGGAAATGTCGGCCGAGTATTTCCTGCGCTACGAGAATTTCAGCCCGCAACTGGTATTGGAGAACCGCATCGCCGATGCCATGGCGTCGCGCAGCGGGTTGCCGGAGTTTCTGGATGCGTTGGCTGCTCCCACTGCCACACCCGGAGGAGGCAGCGCAGCGGCGGCTGCGGCGGCCATGGCGGCGGCGCTGGGAGCCATGGTAGCGCGGCTCGCGAAACTGGAGAGCGGCGGGTTCGAGGACGACCGGTGGTTCTTCACCGCCGCCGTCGAGCGTGACGCCGAAGCGTTTCAGCGCGTGATGGCGGCTTACAAGCGTCCCAAGGAAGAGCGCGGGCCGTTTGTCGAAGAAACGCTCGAGGGCGCAACCGAGGTCCCACTCGAAGTTCTCGAACGCGCCTCCGCCATGTTGACGCGGCTGGCAGAGCTTCAAATCCCGGCCAGGCTGGCGTCCGATCTGGCGGTGGCGAAAGCGCTCGCGGCGGCGGCCAAGACGGGCGCGCTGGCGAACGTCCGGATTAATCTCGACGCCATCAAGAACCAGGATTTCCGGGCCTCGGTGGAAGCGCGCCTGCGCGCGTTGAACCTCGATGCGTGAGCTCGCCGTCTGGAATTGCGGCCAACTGGTGACCCTGGCGGGACCGCCGCGTCCGCGAGTCGGCCCCGAAATGCGGGAACTGGCCATCGTTCCGGACGGCGCCATGCTGATTCACGATGGCCGCGTTCAAGCCATCGGGTCCCGCGCGGGGATGGAGCGAGTGCTTTCCGCCGATGCCGAGATTGTGGATGCCGGCGGACGCATCGTTCTGCCCGGGTTTGTCGACGCGCACACTCATCCCGTGTTTGCGGGCACGCGCGCCGGTGAATTC
>Ga0326728_10024563_pt1 | contig 10902 bp, 6 predicted proteins | sample MB3enrmetagenome_FD_207602 | JGI IMG/M metagenome (GOLD analysis project Ga0326728, IMG submission 207602) | Lab enriched peat soil microbial communities from McLean, Ithaca, NY, United States - MB31MN | ecosystem: Environmental > Terrestrial > Soil > Wetlands > Peat | place: USA: New York...
GATCAGTTTCACAGGGGCAGGAAGAACTGCGTTTGAGACTCTCAAGCCTACGATCGCAAACACCTCAAATCCTGACGACTTTTCCCCCGAGGAACAGCCGCACAATGCGCTCCTCACGGAACAGAAGACCGTTTGCAATATTCCGCTTGTAAGCCGCGGCCGCGCTCTCGGTATCCTGAGAGTCGGACGAACAGCAGAACGTCCATACGATGCCGACGAGGTCGACTTCCTCCGCCTGGTAGCCGGCCAGATCGCCATCGCAATTGAAAACGCCCTGGCCTACGAGGAGATTTCCAGGCTGAGAGACAAGCTCGCAGAGGAGAAGCTCTATCTCGAGGAGTCGTTCCGTAGCGAGATGGGCTTCGAGCGGATCATCGGGAGCAGTGCGGCAATTAAGCACGTTTTGCAATTGGTCGAGACAGTCGCCCCGAGTGACTCCACAGTCCTGCTGCTCGGCGAAACCGGAACCGGAAAAGAACTGATCGCACGCGCCATCCATGAACGCAGCCGGCGTAAAGAGCGCACATTTGTAAAGCTCAACTGCGCGGCCATCCCCACCGGGCTGCTGGAGAGCGAACTTTTCGGGCATGAAAAGGGGGCGTTCACAGGCGCGATCAGTCAAAAGGTCGGGCGCATGGAACTCGCCGATCAGGGAACTCTGTTCCTGGATGAAGTCGGCGATATTCCAACCGAAATCCAACCGAAGCTGCTGAGGGTCTTGCAGGAGCGGGAGTTCGAACGTCTTGGCAGCACAAATACCCGCAAAGTCAACGTACGGATTGTGGCGGCAACCAACCGCGACCTGGAAAAGATGGTCGCTGACCGGGAGTTCCGCAACGATCTCTACTACCGCTTGAACGTGTTTCCCATCCGCATTCCGCCCCTTAGAGATCGCAGGGAGGATATTCCGCTGCTTGTCAGCTATTTTGTGCAGAAGTGCGCGAAGCAAATGCAAAAGCGCATCGATGCGGTTCCAGTATCCGTGATGAAAGGACTTTCGGCCTGGGACTGGCCCGGCAATATCCGCGAACTCGAAAACTTTGTCGAGCGTGCCGTAATCCTGACCCGCGGCAAGTCACTTGAGGCTCCAATGGGGGAGCTTCGCAAATCGAAGAGGGATGAACCGGTTCAGGCCTCGGCTGCAAAATCCGAAGACGATATTGCACGAATCGTCAGAGAGACGATTGCTTCGATGAAGGGTAAGAGCGTTCAAAGCGAGCATGTTAAGCGGCAGCATGACGAGATCGTTCGCGTATTGACAGAATGCAAAGGCCGGGTTGGCGGTGCCGAAGGTGCTGCAGTTCGGATGGGTATCAGCCGCACAACCCTGATCTCCCGGATGAAGAGGCTTGGAGTCAATCCGTACGACTACGCCTGAATTCAAATCCCCTCGCACCATATGAACGACTAGGCACCGATTGAACCTCCGACTCGGAAAGGTCGGCGACTCTGTAGGTGCGCATCCCCGTCCTGTCGTCGACACTTTCGACCTTCGACACGTCGATACCGACAATATCCAGAAAATAAACGAGTTAGCATTTGGCAAGATGATTGCATTCAACTAAGCGGGTGATCGGCATGTTAAAGATTTCCCTCGTCAAGAACGGGGCTAAGCGCCAAGTGGTTTTAGAGGGTAAGCTCGTGGCGCCTTGGACAAACGAGCTGAAAGACGTGGCTCAATATGCTGCCGCTGATTGTGACCATCTTGAACTTGTCATCGACTTGCGGAGTGTGACCGCTATTAGCGCAGACGGAGAGGATTTATTGCTGACTCTGATGGATCAAGGTGCCAGGTTCCGTGTAAGCGGCGTCTTTATGAGACAGGTCTTGAAAAACCTGTCCCGGCGATTGCGGCTCGCAAAAGGAACGAATGGACGAACGGTGGGCGCCATTGAATGAGTCGCAGCGGGATTGAAGGGATTAGAGCGCCCTCTTGCAGGGAATAGGAGAGGCACGCGGGAGGAAGAACATGAAGACCCTCGAGTGTATTCAAATTGTGTTTGGCATGCTGTCAATCGGGACCGGCGCAATCGTGTTACGCGACGTCTTCAAGAGAGCGCCTAGATGCAAATGTACGGTCCGCTTTCTGGAATTCAGCCTTCTTGCGAGCATCGCTGGCCTTCTACCTCTGACTCGCCACCTCACATCGCTTCAGGCGATCTGCATGCTTTCAGTCTATTGCTCGGGAACGCTCATTCTGGCATGGATCAAGTTGAGGCTTGCAGGCAACTGGCGCTCTCTCTTTGCATTTCTCATTCCGGTGGTTCTCTATCTGAATGTTGTTTCGCTCGCGGTTCGGCTGTTCCTGCCGTTCCCTACCCTAGCAAGCACAGTACTGGAAGCTCCCTTAAGCGCTTACATCGCGCAATTGCTTTTCGCTGTGTTCTTCGCCGTCCTGGGGGTTCTGGCGGTGAGGAAATTCCATGCTGAGCCGGTCCGGTTTTCCAGGGTGGTTTCGACCCGCGCGCACCTGATCAATTAATGTCTCTTGGAACGTGAGGTCCGGAAAGATACGAATGAAAAGCGCACTTCAGTTTAACAGCAATCCGTTCAATTCAATTGAAGTGGAGTATTGCGTGATGACTGACGATTTCGAAGAATCGCTTTGAGGGCCTGAGCGATGACCGACCTATTTCACCCGTTCCAGAGTTTTAGCGCCGATGCTGAGAAGGCGGAAATCTGTCCCAATCTTGCAGTGACGGGCCGTCTTGGCAAGTCGGGTCTCGTTCGGCTTTATCCAATTGTCCGGCATCAGCTTTGAACGCATTACTCGAGACGCTATCGTGTTCAGCCCATCCATTCCGTTTGAACGCATCGATCTGAAATCCATCCTTGTGGCGACCGATTTGACTGGGGCCTCAGATAAGGCCTTACAGCATGGGATTGCCATCGCGCGTCATTATCGCTCCACCCTTTATGTCGTTCATGTGGTTTCTGCGCTTGGAATTACACTTGCCGGCCCGGAGGCCATTGAGCTTGCAGCTGAAGTGACAGAACGGGACCTCGACAGCCTAGTAAATCAGCTGGTGATGTCGGGAAAGCTCAATGGAGTCGAGATCCATCCCATTGTTCTCAAAGGAAACATCGACGAGCAGATGGAGTCCTTCGCATGCGCTCATCACGTTGACCTGATTGTAGTTGGCACTCACGCGCGGCAAGGCATGGACAGGTTGCTTTTCGGGTCGTTTGCCCAATTGATCTCAAAATGTTGCTGCAGCCCGGTCCTGACGGTCGGTCCGCATACCTCCGCTCCCTGGCTCAACGATCAAGCCGATCCTGAAAGGCCGCTGCTTTTTGCCACTGCATTCGACAAGGCTTCGGCCAAGGCCATACGTTATGCGATCACGATGGCAAACGATTTCGAACGTCAGTTGACTGCGCTGCATGTCATACCTCTTCATCATACGCATCTCCTCAACAAGGACCGAGGAGCCCACGAGAATATCGAAGCAGCGGCACGCGAGCATCTCAGCGCACTCATCCGCCCAGCCACCGCCCTTAAGCACGCAGCTAACTTTCTTGTCGAGTTCTGCGATCCTGCCGATGGCATTCTCCGCACAGCATCGCGCATCCATGCTGCCGCCATCATCATGGGAGCGCATCGGGATTCATTTTCTGACCTGACCGTCCGGCTCCCCTGGGCTATTGCCCACCGTATAAATCGAGAGGCAAAGTGCCCAGTCCTCACAGTAAGAGAGTAGCCTCATGTCTCCGCGTGGTCCCCCTATCGGACCAATCCGGCCCGCTCTGAAACTCTCTGTTTAAGCGTGCAGGCTCCGAAAAGTCGCGGAGCCCTTTGATCGATTTTGCAGGTCAGCAGGTTGCTGTGCAGCGATTCCATCCGCAAGTTGTCCGTGCCTGCCTGCTGGCGTAAACTAGCGATTGTTATTGGCAGCCCGGTTCACGCTCTCGATCCGAACCAGCGTACCAAGCAATACGAAACCAAGGTCGAGCTATGAGTGACGCACCCAACTGGATGCCAGGAAGTCTAGTTCGGCGGCCATTTCGGCTCGTTCCGATCCTGCTGATTGCCGCCTTCGGCTTGCAAGGGGCGATGGCGCAAGCCGTAGCGCCCGAAGGTCCGCGGATTACCCATGAATCCTGGACATTCAAGGATGGCGCGCCGGACGCAGTTCAGGCTCTGGCGCAATCGACCGACGGTTACCTGTGGTTGGGCAGTGAATCCGGACTGTTTCGTTTCGATGGCGTTCGCTTCGAGCTTTTCCGCTCGCCCTTTGGCGATCAACTCCTCTCTACACGAGTCTCGGCCTTATTTGCTCCGGACACTGGCGGACTTTGGGTCGGCTACGTTTTCGGCGGTTTCAGCTTTCTAAAGCGCGGAAGGGTCACGAACTTTACCGAGCTGGCCTTCCCCACAGGAACCGTGAACGGTTTCGCTCAGGACCGGCATGGGATCGTGTGGGCCGCTACAAATACCAAGGACGGCGGGCTGTGGCGATTCGACGGATCCTCCTGGCGGCACATCGGAGCCGGCTGGAATGCTCCAACTACACTGGTCGCTCAAGTGGGGTTTGATCGAGACGGCATACTCTGGGCTTTGACAGAGAGCAGAGGTCTTGAGGTTAGCAGGCAGCTCTTCTATCTACTGCCGGACAGCGAGAAATTTCAAAAAGCTGCGGATAATCTCTTCGTACAAGGCTTTACATGGGATGCCGATTATCACGTCCTCACGACCCACGCCAATGAATTCTCCCAACCTGAATTCGGTATAAAACGGGAAGACTCGGTTCCTGCATATCCAATTCTGAAGAAGAACTCTGAACAGATCGTTGATCGCGGGAACGGCATTTGGTTTTTACCTACAGACCCTTTCGTCCTACGTCATACCGCAGAGGAGCCTCTGGCCGAGGCCGTAAGTAAAGCCACGCCTCAAAACTCCGACGTTTACAACGTGAATCCGTACCGCTTTTCGAAGCTCGTGGACCGAGAGGGCAGCATCTGGATTGGAGATCCGCACGGTGTTCACCGCTTTTCTTATAGCCCTTTGATGGAGGAGGAGTTTCCAAAATCTGAGGCGAATCCATACTTCGCTCTGGCGCCCGATGAAGGTGGAGTGGTGTGGATCAGCGCAGGAAATCATGACGGATCCTCGAACCTTTACCGTGCGGCAGACGGGCCTCCTAAGTTTCAAGAGTCGCAGAGGGGGGTAGCGAATTTCGCATACCGGGCGCCGGACAATACATTTTGGTTCGGCGGCGAAGGGGGACTGTGGCATATCGTCAATGGCCGCCTCAACCGGATTGCGCTTCCAGCGGAGGTGGCCGACAAGGCCGCATACCTGCAGGCAATCACAGAGGATCGACTCGGGGGAATGTGGGTATCAATTGGCAGCACCGGGGAGTATCGGCTTGCCAACGGTATTTGGACACTCTTCGGTGGCCATCGTGAACTTGGCCTTCCTGGATCTAGCGTGCTTTGTGAGTTCACAGACAAACTCGGACGCGTCTGGTTCGGAAACAGGAACCATACCCTGGCTGTGCTTGACGGGGACCGGCTCCAGATCTTCGGTCCTGGCGACGGGGTTCAGGTGGGTGCGATCACCGCGATCAATGGCCGCGGTTCGGAGATCTGGGTTGGTGGGGAATTTGGCTTGCAGCAGTTCGATCATGGACGATTCCACACAATCCACGCTGTCGATAACGAATTGCTTCGCGGAATCTCCGGAATCGTGGAGACCGCCAACGGCGATCTTTGGCTGAATGGCCTGGGCGGAGTCGTTCACCTCCGCGGCGCGGAAATCCTGGAGGCATTGAAGAACCCCGCTCATCCAGTCAGTGGTGAGCGCTTTGGCAGGCGAGAGGGCCTTCCAGGTCTTCCAAGTCAAATGCGACCGATACCGACTGCCATCGAGGACACCGATGGGCGGCTGTGGTTCACCGTGAATAACGGTGTTGTGTGGCTCGATCCCGCTCGAGCTTCAAATAAGATCCCGCCGCCTCCGATTACAATTCAGTCGGTTTCTGCCGACGAGAAAAGCTATGCAGTGGGTCAACCGCTGAGATTCCCGGCGCGCACCTCCAGCGTGCAGATCACCTACGCCGCCGTGAGCCTCTCTGACCCGGAGACGATTCGCTTTCGCTACAAACTACGAGAAACCGACCAGGACTGGCACGAGGTGGGAACCTCTACCTCCGTCAGCTATCGAAATCTTCCTCCCGGTACCTACCACTTCGTCGTGAATGCCAGCGACACCAACGGGATGTGGTCAGACAATACTGCAGCCGTTGAGTTCACTGTCTTACCCGCCTTTTACCAGACGAAATGGTTCCGGGCCCTCTGTGTTGTCCTCTTGTTGGCGCTGCTGTGGGCGGCCTATCAGTATCGCGTCCGGCAATTACGTCATCAGTTCGCCCTTACGCTGGAGGCGCGCGTTCGTGAGCGGACAAGCATCGCACGGGATCTTCACGACACTCTGCTGCAGAGCTTCCATGGGTTGCTGCTGCAGTTTCAGACAGTTTCGCAGCTACTTCCCGACCGGCCCATTGAGGCCAAGGAGAAGCTGGACAGATCGATTGAGCGGGCTGTGGATGCGATCACCGAAGGCCGGGATACGGTGCAGGGATTGCGCGAGTCCACAATCCAAAGCAACGATCTCGCATTGGCCATCAGCACGCTCGGGGAAGAACTCGCAAACGGCTCGACTGGCCATCGACCTACATTCCGTGTAGCGGTTGAGGGCCAAACGCGCAAGCTGCATCCCATCCTGCGTGACGAAATCTATAGGATTGCCGCCGAAGCGCTGTACAACGCCTTCCGGCACGCTCAGGCGCAGCATCTCGAAGTCGAAATCCGATATGACGATCAACAATTCCGGCTGCGTGTGCGGGACGACGGGAAAGGCATGGACGCGGCCGTCCTGTCGGGGCGCGCGCCCGAGGGACATTTTGGCTTGAACGGTATGCGGGAACGTGCCAAACTTGCAGGAGGAAACCTGACAGTGTGGAGCGAAGTGGATACAGGAACCGAAGTCGAGTTGCGCGTTCCTGCCGGCATCGCCTACACGGCCTCCCGGAGAGGTTCCTGGTGGTCACGAAGGTTTGCTGGAAAAGCAAAGGATTAGCTGGGAGCTCGGTCAGGCGACACCATCCGTTAACTGCCAGAACCTGACTCCTGGCTTACACTGGCATCAGAATCATCCATTGTGGGATCGCTCTTGCTGTCGTGCTTGGTTGCGAAGATGCGAAGATGACTTCTCGCCGACTACTTCTGTTTCGCTTTCACTGGCCCCGGACCGCGATTGCGGCTCTCTGGAGCGCCTATCTTGCCTGCGTATTGTTCTTGGCAGCCCCGGTTCACGCCCTCGATCCGAACAAGCGCATCACCCAGTACATCCACACCTCTTGGCGGGCACAGAATGGCGCCGACCTGGCTTACGGGTATGCGATCACACAGACCTCGGACGGTTTCCTCTGGTTCGTAGGCGGCGATATGGCAACCTTCGACGGCGTCCGGTTCGCCTCATGGGATGGCCCCCCAAATTACGGTTCCATCAGCGCACACGATACTGGCTTTGGCCAAATAGTAAAGGCGTTTGGCGACCACGCCGGTGGGCTCTGGGTATTTGGGCTGCGTGGGATCGTTCACCTGAAGGGTAGGGGCATCACTTCTCAGTTTGACCTGGACGGGCTTCGGAGTCATCAAAACATGAGTGAGGATCCTGACGGGTCGTTGTGGGTGGTGCGAGGCGACAACAGGATTTCAGACGCGCCGCTATGCCATGTTACCGACCACGCGGTCAAGTGTTTCGGAAAAGCCGATGGGATACCAATTTCCCCTGTGAATTCATTACTGGCTGACGGGAAAGGCGGCTTTTGGCTCGGGGGACAGACGGCCCTTGTCCACTGGCACGACGGCGTCTCGGAGACGTATCCCATCGAGGGGCTGAAATCCAACCTAGGACAACCCGGGATCTTGGGCCTGGCGCGTGGTCCCGATGGTTCCCTCTGGGTCGGCACATTCAGAGACGGGCCCGGGCGAGGACTTGGACGATTGACAAATGGTATCTTCCAACCATTTATGACGCCTGGCTTCGACGGCAGCAAACTCCGTGTCCAAAGCATGATCTTCGACCGCGATGGCGATCTTTGGGTCAGTACAGAAGGGCAAGGGATCTTTCGTATCCAGGGAAACCTTGTGGACCACTACGGGCGAAAGGAAGGCTTGTCCAGCGATACCGTGCCCGCTGTCTTTGAAGACAGAGAGGGAATTCTATGGGCTGCGACACCGGATGGGATAGACAACTTTCGCGATCCGCGCGTCACGAGCTTCTCGGCGTCTGAGGGGTTGGGAGATCGCCCGATGGGAGTTCTGGCTGGCAGAGACGGTGTAATCTGGGTCGCAAGCACTGGCTCTCTCGACCGCATCGAGAAGAATGGGGCCATCTCCTCCATTCGCGCCAGGGATGGTCTGCCGGGTAGTCAAGTCGCCTCCATGCTGGAAGACCGCGCCGGGAACATGTGGGTGGGGGTGGATGACGGACTCTATCTGTTCAACGATGGGCGCTTCCGCCGCCTGCCCGAGCCAAATCACAAGCCGCTTGGATTGGTGGTTGGCATGGCTGAGGACATTGACGGGAATATCTGGGCAGAGTGCGCCGGGAATCCAGGAAAGCTTGTGCGCATCCGCGATTTCCAGGTGCGTGAAGAGTTCCCTGCTTCGCAAGTACCGACGGGCCGTACCCTCGCGCCGGATCCACAGGGAGGAATTTGGATAGGAACTCTAAAGGGGGACCTTGCGCTGTTCCGCGATGGCGTGCTCAAGACATTCCCGCTGAACGCAAAGGGGGATCCGTTTATCCGCCAGATCGTTGCGAATGCAGACGGCTCCGTGCTTGCCGGCTCCGCCGAAGGTCTCGTCGGAGTGCGGCAAGGCAAGGTGCAGCGGATGACGACGAAGAACGGTCTGCCGTGCAATTTCGTGACCTCGTTTATTCAGGGCGGGGAGAAGCGTTGGTGGCTCTACACTGATTGCGGCATCGTCGAATTGCCGGATTCCGAGCTCCAACGATGGTGGACCAATCCGGAAGTGATCGTGCAGACCCGCGTTTACGATGAACTGGATGGAGCCCAAGCAGGACGGCCGAATTACAATTCGGCGGCGCTCTCCTCGGATGGGCGCGTGTGGTTTGCCAGCGGGGTCTGGGTACAGATGGTGGACCCGTCCAGACTCTCGCAAAAAGCACTACCTGCGGCGACAACTATCGAATCGGTCACCGTCGATCGAAACGAGTATCAAGCAACTGACAACCTTAAGATCCCGCCGCACCCGCGAGACTTGCAGATTGATTACACTTCGCCCACGTTTCTGATTCCACAGAGAGTGAACTTTCGCTACTGGGTCGACGGCTACGACCGCGATTGGCACGAGGCCGGCACGCGCCGCCAGGCCTTCTACACCGATTTGCCTCCCGGAAAGTACTCGTTTCGAGTAATCGCATGCAATAGTGATGGCGTCTGGAACGATAGTGCCGCAAAACTGGATTTCTACGTCGCCCCGGCGTACTACCAGACGAATTGGTTCCGCGCCCTTTGCGCCGTCTGTGTGTTGGCGCTGCTGTGGGCGGCCTACCAGTATCGCGTCCGGCAATTGCGCCGCGAGTTCGCCCTTACGCTGGAGGCGCGCGTTCGTGAGCGGACAAGCATCGCACGGGATCTTCACGACACTTTGCTGCAGAGCTTCCAGGGGTTGTTGCTGCGGTTCCAGACAGTTTCGCAGCTGCTTCCGGACAGGCCCATTGAGGCCAAGGAGAAGCTCGACAGCTCGATTGAGCGGGCTGTGGATGCGATTACCGAAGGCCGGGATACGGTGCAGGGACTGCGCGACTCGACGGTGCAAACCAACGACCTCGCGCAGGCTGTCAATACGCTGGGAGATGAACTCAAAGCCGATCTAACCAACGACAGTTCTCCGGCATTTCGCGTCACGGTTGAAGGCGAGGCACGGAATTTGCATCCCATCCTGCGCGACGAAATCTATAGAATTGCCGCTGAAGCGCTGCGCAACGCCTTCCGGCACGCCCGGGCGCGGCATATCGAAGTGGAATTCCGATATGATGATCATCAATTCCGGTTGCGCGTGCGGGACGACGGGAAAGGTATGGACGCGGCCGTCCTGTCGGGGCGGGCGCCGGAGGGACATTTTGGCTTGAACGGAATGCGGGAACGCGCCAAACTTGCAGGAGGAGACCTGACAGTGTGGAGCGAAGTGGATGCAGGAACCGAAGTCGAGTTGCGCCTTCCTGCGGCCACCGCCTATACGGCCTCCCGGAGAGGTCCCTGGTGGTCACGAATCTTTACTGGAAGAGCCAAGGCATGAATGAGGAGACACCATCATGAGTTCCGAAGCCGTTCCCATTCGCATTCTTGCGGTCGACGACCATCCCATCGTCCGCGAAGGGATCGCCGGTTTGATCGCGATTCAGTCAGACATGGTCTTAGCTGGGGAAGCCTGCGACGGTCGTGAAGCCATCCAGCAGTTCCGGACGCTTCGCCCGGACGTGACTCTGATGGACCTGCAGATGCCTGCGATGAACGGACTCGAGGCGCTGATTGCCATTCGCAATGAATTTCCCGATGCCAAAATCATCATGCTTACAACCTACAAGAGCGACACACAAATCATCAGGGCGCTCAAAGCCGGTGCTCAGGGATACCTTTTAAAGAATGCCTTGCACAAGGAATTGTTGGCCACGATCCGTGCGGCGCATGCGGGGAAAAAGATTCTCAGCCCGGAGGCTTCCCTGGAAATCGCCGAGCATGTCACTGACGATGCGCTGACGCCGGCGGAAATCAGCGTGCTGCGACTGATAGCGGCTGGAAACGCCAATAAGCAGATTGCGGATGAGCTCTCCACCACGGAAGAATCCGTCAAGAGCCGAGTGAA
>Ga0326728_10024564_pt1 | contig 10902 bp, 13 predicted proteins | sample MB3enrmetagenome_FD_207602 | JGI IMG/M metagenome (GOLD analysis project Ga0326728, IMG submission 207602) | Lab enriched peat soil microbial communities from McLean, Ithaca, NY, United States - MB31MN | ecosystem: Environmental > Terrestrial > Soil > Wetlands > Peat | place: USA: New York...
GCACGCGTACACGCATCGCCTGCACCCGATGCAGCGGGAAAGGTCGAGGCCGTAGCCCCACAAGGTGTCCTTCACCCTTTCCTTGACGCTGACGCTAAAGGACCGGCCGTACTTTCTCAGGTAGCGGTCTTCAAGCTTCGCGACGAGCTGCTTTTTTTCCTCGTCCGTCATTTCGAGGAAGTGCTTCTGGAAGAACGACTCCCTCTGCTCCCTGGTGCACGAGGTTAAGGAAAAAGTGGACGCCGATATTCCGGCTGCGACGAGCGTGTGAAGGAATGCCCTGCGCGTCAGCGTCTTCTCAGCCATTTTCCTTATCCTCGGGCCTGAAAGGCGGCGGCTCCGGCTTTAGTGGCTTGAACTTGGGGTCGTGGGGGTTGTGGCAGTTCACGCACAGGAAATATGTCCTTTTGCCTCCGGAGAAGTAGCCGACCCTCTTGCCATGGATGCCCGCTTTCCAGTCCCGGTAATTGGTCCCATGGCACTGACCGCATAGGCGATATGACTCGGTAAAATCGATCAAATCACCGTTCACGAGATGCAGCTTGTCCCGGTTTTTCGGATCATGACACGAAAAACACCACGTGATGACTTCGGGGGCGTGACGGAGCTTGATCTCCGTGTGCATCGAGAGCTCCCGTTTCGTCATATCAGGCTCCATTCCTGCGTGACAGGAGCTGCAGGGGAAGATATCGGGCGTGAAGGGCGGCGGCGCAACCGGAAACTCTTCGGATGCGCCCAGAGCTCCGGAAGGCAGCATCGCAACGGCGAATACCAGAAGCGTGATCGCGCCGAGAACGGCGAGACGTCGTTCGGACCGCAGGAATCCCTCCGTCATGGGGAACCTTCTTCGCGCGCGAGCGGGGATGACGCTGATGCGTCTTGGCATCCCGCCCGGTTGCTCGTCAAAAGGAAAATGCGCAAGTGCCGCCACAAGGCTTCCAAGGAAGAACTATTTCTTATGGCATTCAGTGCATTTCGTCGGCGCTTTTAGCCCTTTCGCTGCCATCTCCTTGTGACAGCCCTGGCACCTCGTATGGAAGGCATCCCTTGCTGCGGGCTGGCTGCCTTTTGCTTCTTTTCCGTGGCACGTCGTGCAGGCCTTGGGGTCTTGCGCGTCCTTGTGGTGGCACTTCGCGCAGTCGATCTTCTGGTTCTCCACGTGCACGGCGTGAGGGAAGACGACAGGGGGCATTTTGGCCCCCTCCAGCTTGATGGTAACGGGCTCCTTCGGGTACTCGGCTGCCTTTGCGGCGGGGGAGAAACAGAAGAGAAAAAGGAGGCAGCAAAACAGCAGACCCAGACTCGATGTGGACTTCATGGAAGACACCTCCGCGTAGATTCGCTGGTAGCTAATCGTAAGTATTTTACGGCGCGGCTCATTAGTCAAGGTGATTTGCGACGACACCGGAAAAAAGTACGCTACCTGAAGCAGAAGCCTCTTTTGGTGCGCCGCGACCTTTTCCGGCCCGGTATCCTCCTGATTCCCGGCCTTGTGTGTGGCTTATGCGTCATCGTCTATGTGAGCTTTCCTCTTCTTTTCTCCCCTCCTACGGCCCTTATTCTACGGAACCCCGACATGTTTTTTCTCCCTCTCAACCTTAGGTACCTCGTCTCGAAGCTCTTTGCGGATCAAGCCGGCGGGTTCATTCCTTCCACAAACATGAGTCGCCGATCCAGCGCCGTGTCGCGGAGCTTCAGTGCTTCGGCGTACTCGGGCGACCCGTACCACTCGCGTACTCGCTGCATGGAGGGAAATTCTACGATCACGATCCGGCGGGGCGTTGGCTCACCCTCGACTACTATTGCCTCTGCCGCACGCGCAAGGTAGCGGCCACCGTACGTTGCGATAGATGCCGCTGCAAGCTGCTGGTACTGACTTGCGGCATCCTCGTTGAGGATTTCGACCTCCGAGATAATGTAAGCAGGCATGAGAGACACTCCTTGAACGAAATGCAAGGTGTTGGTCCGCGCCCGTCCCAGGCATGACGCGAAGTAGGTGCTTAGGGCCCTTGTTTAGCAAGGGATACGCTCAAGCGGCTTCGATCCTCAGGTGTGATGCCCCCTTCACCCCTTTCAAACGCCTCGCGTCGTGAGTGATGCGGCCGATAAGGTTCACGGCGCTTGCCGGCACAGGCTTTGATCCGACACTGAGTGGCGTGGGGCCGAAGAAAAGGGCGAGCGCCTGGCCAGGCGGCCAATATCCGATATCTCCTATTTGAACGTCCGAAGTCGCCGTGTGGTCAAGTCCGTGCTCCTCGGCGATCTCGAAGTAGAACTCGTCGCCCCACACGTTGGGGGTGGTCTCTATGGGAAGCAGGCTAGCGACCCCTTGAGCGCACGGCGTATCGAACAGTTCAGCCTCGAGCACCACATCCTCGACAATGATTCTTATTCGTGTAGACATATTCCCCCTAAATCCCCGTTCCTACCGTATAGGATGTCGCAAGGGCTCACACGGTAAGCGCGTCATTTTCCAACCACCAGAACCGCAAAGCTGTCTTTGATCATCACGGGTCGCGGCCTCGGTCCTCCGGCGGTGGACGCCGCCTGTGGCGAGAACCGGGCGGCAGGCAGGTAGATGTTGTGCGTCTTGGGGTCGATTGTCATCGTCCGCGAACCGCGTTGTGTGGCAACGGTCTCCTTTACTTCGTACTTGCCCGGGGAAGTTTCCTGCACCACCGTGAGAGTACCGTCTCCATTGGAGCTGAAGGCCAATGCTGTTTTCGGGTCGTAACCGTTTCCATCGACACCTTCTCCAATCGGTACCGAGGCAATTACCTTGCCTGCTTCCGTGTCGAGGACGGTCATGACCTTGTTGTGACACCCCGAGAAGACGCGGTGATGCTCCCCATCGAGGGCGATCCCGCTGGGTTCTTCGCAGGGATTGATTGAATACCTTTTTGCCAGGATGAGCTTGCGGCTATCTATTTCCACCACTTCATTGGTGTCTTCGATATTTACATAGACTTTACCTTTTCCGTCTGTCACCGCAAATTCGGGTTTGCCGCCAAGGGCGATCGTGCCCGCAACCCCGCCGGAAGCGGCTTCGATCGCGGTGGCGTCCTTGCTCCGGCCATTGAAAGTGAACACCCGGGCAGAGGCAGGATCATAAAGGATCGCATCGGGATTTTCTCCGGTTTTTACGTGTCCTATGAGGTTCAGCGTTTTCAGGTCGAAGATCGTCGCCGTATTCGCCTTTCCGTTGCTCGTGAAGCCCCGGTTCAGCTCAGGCGCCAGAGCGATCCCGTGCACCCCCGGGGTGTCGGGAATATCACCCACGACCTTATCCGTCTCGATGTCGACTACCATGACGTGGGTGGAGCGGGAAATGTAGAGCCGTCCGTCCGCGGCGTCCACTGTCAGGTAGTCCCAACCGCCTTCCCCGCCCAAATGCAGCTTCTTGATAACATGGTATCCGGGGTCCGCGGCATAGGACGTAGTATTGGCAAGGAGAATGCACAACAATACCAACGCTGCTGTTTTCACGATACCGCCGCTTTTTGTAGGTTATTCATCATACCCCTCACTATAGCAGCTTGGGTGCAAAGGAGCAATCGAAGAAGGAGCCCCTGCCGGATGCATGGGCTCTTCCAAAACGCCGTGAAGCCGCCAGAGACGCTGTGTCATTCGTTACCTTACCCTAACTGCCATTCTCGAAGCATCAACCTCTTTCGGGCACCCGAGTTCCGGCCTTTCCCTTTATCCCAAACGCACCCCTGAGATAGGGGATTCGCTTGACTATCCCATAGAGCCCAAAAGTGCTGGGATAGGCCACGACAACGAGGAGAATGTATTTGAGCCAGACGTTGCCATTCGCCCTCGCAATGAAATAGGCGACCATTGTGATGGGCAGGAAATGGAAGATATAGAAGGGAAACGAGGCTTCGTTGAGAAAGGAGTAAGCCCTGCTTCTTATGTTCAACAGTTCCTTGGCGTATCCGAGGACAGCGAACACCCACGAGAAAACCATCAGCACGTTGTAAGCGGGGAAGACCCGGGCCAACGGGCTGGCAACTCCCATTCTGCGGGATGCGATGGCGCCGGCGAAGAGCACGATGCCCATGCCCAGAAAGATCGCCCTGATTCTCTGGACGTTGTCGAGTATCCTGCCGTTGATGGCGAAGATGAAGCCGTAAAAGACAAGGGCCAGATAGAAAGTGAAGTTGGCCCAGTCCCAGACCAGATTCTGCAGACCCGGGAAAATCGGCCGCAGTACGCTTTCGGTGATCATCAAAGGAGCCGCGATCAGATATATCCACAACCCTTTCTCGAGAACGGCAGAGGCTTCCGCCAACCGTGTTCTCAAAGGCTCCCTTCTCATACGGACAAAGAGCGGCAGAAGGATAAGGGTGAAGACGAAGAGGTACGCGAGAAACCAGAGATGCCCCCAATTGAGGTTTCCCCGAGGGTACGTCCCATTGAAGAAGTGAGGATAAAACTGAATCAGGCTGCCGTGGAACGAGCCCATGAAGAGTGCCCTCAGATAGCTCAGCGGAGGGCAGACGAGAAGGAAACCGGCCATGAGTGGCCGGAGCAGCTTCGACCTTCTTTCTCTGGCAAACTGTGCCGGCGTTCTCCGCTCCAGTGCAAAATAGGCGCTCATGCCCGATATGAGAAAGAGAACGGGCATTATCCAGATCGACAGGAACCACAGAAAATCATCCATGAGGGGAACGTTCTGCGGGTACTTTATGAACCCGTCCCCATGGACCGTGAAGGTAACCGCACTGTGAAACGGGACGAGAAGGAGTATGACGATTATCCGGATCCAGTCGAGGTAGTATGCGCGAGAATCTTGAGCCATGGTTGAGTCCGGCAAGTGTGCCTGAGCCTTTCCTTTACTTGATTGCGTAAAAGCCGGCCTGCATATGAGATAGCCAAAACATCTCGACCACCGAGAAGCCGGTGACCCGCAGAAGCTCCAGGTGGTCGGCAATGGTAATCGGAAAATAGTTCTTTCCAAAACGGGAGCGATGCTCCTCCACAGCCTGTTCCGGCCGACCCGCCTCGATCTGAAAATGACACCACCGATTCAGGCCTATTTCGACCCCTCGGACAGTGTCAGGCCGGATGTTCTCGAAAGTGACGTAGAGTCCCCCCTTTTCGAGGAGCCGAAAGCAGGTGTCGGTTGCGCGCTTTCTCGCCTCATCTCCGCCGTAGTGATGACACTGAATGGCGCTGATCACCTGGGGGGTCTCAGAAACTATCGCACTGAGTTCCTCGCTGGGGAAGGCACCGAGGAAACAGATGCGGGCGGAGGGAAAGCGTGCAAGCCTGAGACGTGCTTGATCGAGCATGGCGGAAGCGGGATCCGCCAGCAGAAAGCGGGTCTTCGGCAGGAGAGGCAGGGCCTGCTCTGCCAAATAGCCGGTACCGCAGCCGGTGTCCAGCCAAACCGATACGTCCGGTAGAAGCGCTCGGACCAGATCGATGGTCTCAGTATGGAAAAGATGGTAGAAGGGGATCGTCTTGAATATTTGCCCGTCGTAGTCGGAGGCTTTGTGGGGCGTGCTGTTATCGTTCATGGATTCGAGGGCCCACAGGTTCGGTTGTACATTTTCAATCGTAATGTAGCATGTGCGGGGATGCGTTACAATGTGCTAAAAAGCCGCTATGGACATTGTTCCATTCGTTACGTCGCTCTTTGAGAAGAAGCGGGGAAGACCGGACTACTGCCACAAGTGGGGTCGAACGGATGGCAGGCGGCCGGGCAGAATCGCCCGGCCGCACCCTCTCGCTGTCCTTCTCTCGTTTAAGCCGTCATGGCTCTATCGGTCGTTACTGCTTCCAGTGTCCCGGTATCCATTTCCATCCGTTGGGTGTTTCCCTCCAGTGTCCCGGTATCCAGGTAGCGCCCGGGAAGGGCCCTCTTTCCCAGTGGCCTTGGAGCCAGACCCAGTTTCCGCCTCGGTAGTCCCAATGACCGTCGATCCAGACCGCTTCGGGATAAGGCGCAACCGTCCTGACCTCAACCCTTGGAGGTGGCGGTCCTGTCCGCACCACTTCCACACATCCCATAACGGACATCGTCAATGCCACGGCTGCGATTAATGCTACGGCTCTTCTGTTCATCGAATCTCCCCTTTGTTTTCAGTGAAGCCTCCTTCGCGGACGGACTTTACTCAATCCCCGACCGTCCCCTTTGTTTCCCCCACACTCTCTTTCCGGAAGGCCAAAAAGCTCAACAATGGGAATCAAGCACATGGTCCCGGTTCAAGAAAGAAGCAGGAGGAGAGGCATCGCCTCTCCTGATCTCACTGGCCGTGCTTTTCGTCATAGATTTGAGCGCTGACCTTGTTTTCCTGCTGGTTAAGGGTCCGCTGCTCCTGCTTTGTGATATGCCCGTTGTTTTGACTGGCCATGTCCCGTTCTTCCTGCCGAACCTGACGATCGTCTTTGTGCAGCTGGGCGGCCTGAGGCTTGGTCAATGTGCCATTCTTGACGCCCTGGTTGATCCGGCGATTCTGGTTCGCGAGCCGTTTGTTGACCTCCGTGCGGCGAGGGTGATTCTTCTGCCATGTTGTTTCCGCGTGAAGAGGGGATATTCCTACGCCCATGATGAAGCCGCCGATAACCACAAGTCCTGCGATTTTCGTGAGACCTTTCATCGATCGATTCTCCTTTTTCTTTTCGTTGGACGGTTACGTCCTTGGTAATGGCCCGTCCTTAGTCTGTCGCACAAAGCAAAACACATGCCACGGCTCAGCGAGGCGGAAAGCAGCGATGATTGCAGCGAAGTGAAGGATTGGGACTTTTGGAGATAGACAATAATGTCGAGAACGGGGGCCCTCTTCAACAATTTTGACGGTGTGGGCAAGGCAAGGCCACTTCCCCGGCGATCCCACCCAGATAAGGCAGGTCACCATGAGCCTTTAGCACTAACGCTCTCCATCACATTCAGGAGAAGCGAGGAAAGCTCGGCCCTTAAGAGCTGGCAACCTTGTTTTCTCCTGCACAAATATTTCCTTGGGTAATCATCGAAAATCTTGTAATTTCTTAGAGGCGCCGGGTAGGTTTCCGCGACGGTAGAAGTGGCATTAGAGACACGGCCGCCGGATGGGGCCTGACGAAGGCAGCGCCCACGGGAGCCGGAGTATTTTCCGTATGTTTATTCTAAAGAAGCTCATAAGCCTGTTTGTCGTTCCCCTGTCATTGGCAATTATTCTGCTGCTCATCGGCACGTTCTTGAAGCGAGGGAGAAGAAAAGTCCTGCTTACGGGAATAGCGATGCTCTATCTCTTTTCCTTTAGTCCCTTTTCTTGCCTGATATTACGCCCATTAGAGAGCCGATACGCGCCCGTTTCGACGTCTGCCTTGCGCAGAGAAGTGCGTTGGGTGGTAGTGCTTGGCGGCGGCGCGAGGGACGACAAAACACTCACCCCTGAGGACCGTTTGAAAGATTCCAGCTTAAGAAGGGTGATGGAAGGGGTGAGGCTTGCCCGCATGCTCCCAGAGGCGCGATTGATCCTCTCCGGGGGAAATTACTGGGGGGGCTCGCCGGAGGCTTTCATCATGAACGAAGTCGTCCTCAATCAAGGTTTGGCTCGCGAGAGAATAGTATTGGAGTCGACCTCCTGGGACACGGAGGGCGAGGCGCTCGCTTTGCGAGATCGACTGATGCACAATCCTTTCTATTTGGTGACGTCCGCTTCCCATATGCCGCGAGCCATGAGGATGTTTCAACGCCTGGGGACCCAACCGATCGCCGCTCCGACTGATTTTCGTGCCCTGCGGGGACCGCTGCGGATCACTGACATATACCCGCACGTCGAGGCCTTGGCGGACACGGAGAATGCTTTTCATGAGTATCTCGGACTCTTGTGGAGCACGCTGCGAAAGGTGACCGGGGGGCTAACACCCTTGGGCCGTCCCATAGAGGGTCTATGTTGATAGGGCAAAACAAGGATAGCGACAAGTTGCTATCCTCACGTAACGAATTTTTTGTAGATTTTTCTGTTGACATAGCGGACGAACGGGTTTACCTTCTCTGAAGAATCTATGATAAGGAGCCCAAGGCATATGGAAGACGACCCTGGCGGTCATTTGCACATCGGTTGGAGCGGTAAGCCGCTGCCGGCTCCGGGCGTCGTCGCCTAAGATCCTCTGATCTTCCCCGACCTCTCCCAGAGCCCCCAACGGTTCCGGGGAGAGGTGGTCACAAAGTTTTCTAAGCCTTTACCCCATTCCATTCCAACCACATAAAGACTTTGTAATAGTGTAGTACCGGTCTGCTTCAGGCTAGGCATATCCGGTGCTGCCTTCGTCAAGCCGTCTTCTTAGCGGCCATGCGCGGCCACGTCTTAAGTTACGGAGGGTGCCATGACTTATTACATCCACAATGTCCCGGGAAGACTGAGGATCAAGAGCCCTGTGAAGAAGCACGACGGAGGCGCGGCAGCGGAGATGGTTCGTCTGCTCGAGGCGTCGATCGGTGTCAAGAGCGTTTCCACTAGCACAACGACAGGGAGTTGCCTCATCCATTGCGACCAGGCAATGACAGGTCCGGATGACCTCGTCCTTCTGTTGCGGAGAGAGGGGTACTTCGATCCTTCCCAAGCGATTACCAACGAAGACTACATCCGCAACGTTGCAGGGAAACTGTTCTCTGTCCTTGCAGCTTTTGTTTAGAAGGACCTCAGGGAATGGGGCCTTCCAGGTCGGCCCCGGTGTGAGAACGCGCGAAAGAGGTGTATCATGTCCAAGCTCAATCTTCTTTTTCCAGCCATTCTAATCCATCTCATCGGGTCCGCGAGACCTATTCTTGCAGCGCAGGCCTTTCCCTGTATGGTGGTCATTCTACTTGCCCTTCTGACCGGCTCCTCCTATGCCGCTGATACAGACGGTCCTACTACCCTGCCCGCATCGTTGGTCCCCGGGCTCCCAGCCTGGTCCCCCCAGCTCCTCGGCGCCCAGGCCACCTTCATCTATCAGAACATGCCCGCCTTCCACAGCCCTTATATAGGGCAGGACAGCCTCAGGTTCGACCACGGCCTGGGGCAGGAGATGAGCCAGACCTACGGCGTCTATCTCGGCTCCCAGGTGACGCGTTATTTTCAGACCTACCTCGACGTCGAGATGTTCCAGGGCAACGGGCTGAGCAGGGGTGTCGGCCTCGGCGGCTACACGAACGGCGACGTGCTCAGGTCGGGATCGGCGAACCTTGGGAACGCCCCCTATCTCGCTCGCCTCTTCGGCCGCTACCTCATCCCCTTGTCCGGGGAACAGGGTGAGCCCGTCGAGCGGGGCATAGACCAACTGCCGGGTAAGGAACCGGCGGACCGGATTGAAATCAAGGGCGGAAAGCTATCCCCGGCGGACGATTTCGACCTGAACCGCTACGCGAACAATCAGCGGACCCAGTTCCTCAACGACGCATTTCTTTACAATCTGGCATGGGATTTTGCTGCGGACACGAGGGGCTACACCATCGGCGCCTCCATCGCACTGGTTCATCCTTCCTGGAGGCTTATCCTCGGGAGCTACCAGATGCCGACGACAGCCAACGGCAACGTTCTCGACGACCAGATCTACCATGCCCGGGAAGACAACCTAGAGCTCACCCTCAAACCCCCGAGCACAGGTACCGTGATCAGGCTCCTTGCCTTTCGCAACGAGGCTCAGATGGGTGACTTTCGGGACGCTTTGGCCCTTGGCGCCGCCGCAGGGACGACTCCCGACGTCACTGCCGATACACGGCCCGGGCACGTCAAATACGGCTTCGGCATCAACCTGGAGCAGCCCCTGGCGGACGATGGGGAGACCGGCCTCTTCGCGAGGGCGGGCTGGGCCAACGGCACCAACGCGACGTGGTGCTACGCGGAGGTTGATCGTCATGCGAGCGCGGGGATCCAGCTAAGCGGGTCTCATTGGTACCGTCCTGAAGACCGCTTCGGCATGGCCTACGGAGTTGACGGTCTTTCCGGTTCGCACCGGCACTACCTCGAAGACGGGGGCATCGGCATGGTGATAGGCGACGGGGCCCTCAACTATGGCCTGGAGCAGATATTAGAGGCCTACTACCGCATCCAGCTCGGTCGCTACGTTCAGCTCAGCCCGGACTACCAGCGCATCGTGAATCCCGCGTACAACCGCGACAGGGGACCTGTCGACGTGTACAGTATTCGGCTCCGGCTGAGTTATTGACATGCCAGGGGCAGGCGTGCGGAAGAAGGCGGCCTGATGGGCGTGGCCGTTCACGAATTGCGTCATGGGAATAGAGAACTGAAGGAAATAGGATAAGAGAAGGAGGTGACCGATGTATTGGGTCAGCAAAAGCATCCATCGGATGGGAAGGTTTTGGACGAGACTTATCCTTTTTTTCATCGTCCTCGGACCCGGCATGATCACCATGATCGCGGACAACGACGCAGGGGGCATCTCGACTTACGCGGTTACCGGTGCGAAGTACGGGTTTAACCTGCTCTGGGCCTTCTTCATCCTTGTCCCTATGGCCTACTATATCCAGGAGATGACGGTAAGGCTCGGGGCAGTAACGAAGAGGGGCCACGCAGAGGCCATCTTCGACGGGTTCGGACCGTTCTGGGGCTGGTTCTCGATCTTCGACCTCTCGGTCATAAACTGGCTCACCCTGGTGACCGAATATATCGGCATGACCGCTGCCATGAGCATCTTCGGCATTCCTCCGCTGATTACCTTTGCCGGTGTCACCCTTATACTTTTTGGCGTCGTGCTCTCCGGGAAGTACTGGACGTTCGAGAAGCTTACCCTCTTTTTCTGCGTCTTCAATTTCGCCTACATCCCGGCCGCTTTCTGGGCTATGAGAACCGGGACCGCCCCTGCCTGGGGAGAGGCGTTCAAGGGTTTCTATCATCCCAGCTTCCCAACCGGTCTCACCGCAGACCTGCTCTTCGTCATCATGGCCAACATCGGGACTACCATTAC